>VFQN01008161.1_pt1 | contig 10768 bp, 10 predicted proteins | sample 3512371 | NCBI WGS metagenome assembly VFQN01 (sample SAMN10412370, study PRJNA504923) | tailings metagenome | isolation source: Replicate 2 from Balatoc abandoned mine | place: Philippines: Itogon, Benguet | collected 2017-08-28 | reverse complement strand
TGATCGTAGAAGACCGTGCGGACGCGACCGCGGAAGTGCTCCCGCTGGAAGTGCCAGCAGTCCAGCTGGAGTGCGTAGCCGTGGACGAAGACCACGGTGACCCCGGCAAACCGCCCGTCGGGCTCGTCGGGCTCGTCGACCTCGACGTGCAGCCGCGTGCCGTCGTCGGCGACGACCGGAATCGGGGTCGCCCGCAGCGAGCCGAAGGCCGGGGCCTCGTCGGCGCGGCGCCCGATGATGCGGCGCCGCTGCCGGGTCATGCTGATCCCGGCGCCGGCTGCGGCCAGGCCGACGGCACCGACCGTGACCGCTCCGATCACGCGTCCTCGCAGGGTCATCCGTGCTCGTACCTCCGGGCCAGCCGGCCCCCAACGCGGGTGACGATCTCGTAGGAGATGGTGTCGGCGGCCTCGGCCCAGTCCTGGGCGGTGGGCTCGCCGCGCCGGCCGGCACCGAAGAGGACGACGTCCTCGCCCGGCGCGAGCAGATCGCCGTCCAGGTCGACGACGAACTGGTCCATGCAGACCCGGCCCCGCAGCACGCGCTGCTTGCCGCCGACGAGCACGTGCGCGATGTTGCTGGCGTGGCGGGGCACGCCGTCGCCGTACCCGACCGGCACCAGCCCGACGGTGGTCGCGGTGTCGGCGACCCAGGTGTGGCCGTAGGAGACGCCGGAGCCGGCGGCGATCGGCTTCGCCGACACCAGCGGGGCGTGCACGCTCATCGCGGGGACGAGACCGAGGTCGGGCGTCGCACCGGGCGCCGGGTCGAGGCCGTACGACGCGAGCCCGAAGCGCACCAGGTCGAACCGGCTGCTCGGCCGGAGGATGCCCGCGGCCGAGTTGGCGAGGTGCCGGACCTCGGGCTCGAGGCCAGCCCGGGTCGCCACCGCGAGGGCGTCTCGGAAGGCCCGCTCCTGGGCGTCGTTGGCCGGGTGCGCGGGCTCGTCGCTGGCGGCGAAGTGGGACCAGATCCCCGTGACCTGCCAACTGCCGGCCTCCTCGCCCTGCCGGGCCCGGGCAACGAGGCCGGGCCAGTCCTCGAGCGTCGCGCCGCCTCGCGAGAGGCCGGTGTCGATCTTGAGCTGCACCCGCGCGCGGCGTCCGGTCGCCGCGATCGCGTCGAGCTCCTCGACGGAGTACGCCGTGACGTCGATGTCCGCCTCGATCGCCGCGGCCCAGTCGTCCTGGGGCATCGTCAGCCAGCACAGCAGGAGACCCTCGTCGCCGCTCGCGCGGAGCCGGAGCGCCTCGTCGACGGTCGCGACGCCGATCCACTCCGAGCCGGCCTCCCGCGCGGCCCGGGCGACCTCGGCCATGCCATGGCCGTAGCCATCGGCCTTGACGACGGTCATCGACGCGACGCCGGTCAGCTCGCGCAGGGTGCGGACGTTGTGCCGGATCGCGTCGAGATCGACGACGATCTCGGGGGTCATGCCCCCGAGTCTCCCATCACCGGGCCGGCAGGCCGCGCACGGTCTCGGGGATCGCGAGAGCCACGGCACCGGCGACCAGCGGTCCGCCGCGCCCGGCGATGGACGCCGCGGCGCCGTGCAGCCACGAGGCGACCGACGCCGCGTCGTGCGTCGAGAGGCCGGCGGCGAGCAGTGCGCCGACCAGCCCACCGAGCACGTCGCCGGCCCCGGCGGTGGCCAGCCACGGCGTACCGGTGGTCGTCGCGCGGACCGGGTGGCCGGGGGTCGCGACCAGGGTGTGCCGGCCCTTGAGCAGCACGGTGCAGTCGTACGTCGCGGCCGCGCGACGCACGTGGGCCAGCGGCGTCGCCTCGACCTCTGCGCGGGCCACGCCGAGCATCGCGGCGAGCTCCCCCGCGTGCGGGGTGAGCACGGCGGGCACGGGCAGCGGCCCGTCGACGTGTGCGAGCGCGTCGGCGTCGATGACGACCGGGACGCCGTCCGCCAGCGCGGTCCGAAGCTCGTCGCCTGCCTCGTCGCCACCTCCCGAGCCGACCACCCAGGCCTGCACCCGGCCGGGACCGACGACCTCCGGATACCGCTGACGCACCCGGTCGGCGACCTCCCCCGGCCCGACGTACCGCACCATGCCGACCAGCCCGCAGGCCGCCCCGGCCACGCTGAGCAGCGCCGCGCCCGGATAGCGGTCGCTCCCGGCCCGGACGCCGACGACGCCGCGGGCATACTTCTGCGCGTCCGGCTCCGGCCTCGGGAGGAGGACCGCGACGTCCTCGGGCTGGAGCGCCTCGACGGCCGGGTCCGCGAGCTCGAGGCCGATGTCGACCACGTGGACCGCGCCGCAGTGGCGGCTGGCCGGGTCGACGAGGTGGGCCACCTTGTGGGTGCCGAAGGTGACTGTCACGTCGGCGGTCACGTGCGGTCCGTCGAGCTCACCGGTGTCGACGTCGACGCCGCTGGGAGTGTCGACCGCGATCACGGGGACGCCCTCGACCGTCGCAAGCGCCTCCTGCGCCTCGGCCCGCAGACCCGGCCGGCCACCGATCCCGATGATCCCGTCGACGACCACGTCGGGTGGCTCCGGGACGCCGTCGACGGTCCGCCCGCCGGCCGCGCGCAGGGCCGCGACCCCGCCCTCGTGCGCGTGGTCGGACAGCAGCCACGCCTCGACCAGGGCACCCCGGCGGGCCAGCAGCGCCCCGGCGTACAGCGCGTCGCCGCCGTTGTCGCCCGAGCCGACCAGCAGCAGCACCCGCCGCCCGTACGCCGACCCGAGCAGGTCGATCACGGCGTACCCGAGCCCGGCCGCAGCGCGCTGCATCAGCGCCCCCTCAGGCAGCCGGGCCATCAGCTCCGCCTCGGCCGCCCGCACCTGCTCGACCGTGTGCGCCCGCCTCATGCCGCCCACGCTAGCGGGGCGCTCGCCGCCGCCGGGACGTCATCCGAGGTGGCTGCGGGAGCGACCAGGTCGTATGACGTCCCGGCCGAAAGGTGGCTCACCCCTCCAGGACCACTACGGCCGACGCGATGCCGGCGTCGTGGGAGAGCGAGAGGTGGACCGACCCCACGCCGAGCTCGTCGGCGCGGGCGCGCACCGAGCCGGAGAGCTCGAAGAGCGGCCGGCCGGAGGACTCCGAGCGGACCTCGGCGTCGTGCCAGTGCAGGCCCCCAGGTGCACCGAGCGCCTTCGCGAGCGCCTCCTTGGCGGCGAAGCGGGCGGCGAGGGACGCGAGCGGGCGGGACGCCTCCGCCGGCGTGAAGAGCCGTCCGGCGAGCCCCGGCGTCCGCTCCAGCGACTCCTCGAACCGCTCGATGTCGACCACGTCGATGCCGACCCCGATGATCATCCGGCGGTCACTCGACCGTGACGGACTTGGCGAGGTTGCGCGGCTGGTCGACGTCGTGGCCCATGAGGGTGGCGAGTTCGCATGCGAACAGCTGGAGGGGGACGACGGACACCAGCGGCTGAAGGAGCACCGGCACCTTCGGGAGCCGCACCACCTGGTCGGCGTACGGCGTGATCGCGTCGTCGCCGTCCTCGACCAGGCAGATCGTCCGGGCGCCGCGGGCGCGCACCTCCTGGATGCCGCTCACCATCTTGTCGCGCAACTGGTCCCGCCCGGCCGGCGGAACGACGCAGAGGACCGGAAGCCCGGACTCGACGAGCGCGATCGGGCCGTGCTTGAGCTCACCGGCCGCGAACCCCTCCGCGTGGATGTAGGCGAGCTCCTTGAGCTTGAGCGCGCCTTCGAGCGCGACCGGGTAGCCGGCGTGTCGTCCGAGGAAGAGCACCGACCGCGTCTCGACGTGCTCCGCGGCCATCGCGTAGATGCCGTCGGCGTCGTCGAGGACCCGCTGGATGTGCTTGGGCATCGCCTCGAGCTGCCTCATGACCTCGTCGATCTCGTCGCCGTAGCGGGTGCCCTTGACCTGCGCGAGGTAGAGCGCGAGCAGGTAGCAGGCGACCAGCTGGGTCAGGAAGCCCTTGGTCGACGCGACCCCGATCTCCGGGCCGGCGTGGGTGTAGATGACGGCGTCGGACTCGCGCGGGATCGTCGAGCCGTTGGTGTTGCAGATCGCGAGCACCTTCGACCGCTGGGTCCGCGCGTGGCGGATCGCCTGGAGCGTGTCGGCGGTCTCGCCGGACTGGCTGATCGCGACGACGAGGGTGGCGTAGTCGAGGATCGGGTCCCGGTAGCGGAACTCCGAGGCGAGCTCGACCTCGACCGGGACGCGGGTCCAGTGCTCGATCGCGTACTTCGCGACCATGCCGGCGTAGAACGACGTGCCGCAGGCGATGATGATCACCTTGTCGACGTCTCGCAGCTCCTGGTCGGAGAGCCTCATCTCGTCGAGGTGGAGGTGCCCCTCCGGCGTACGGCGACCCAGCAGCGAGTCGGCGACGGCGCGCGGCTGCTCGTGGATCTCCTTGCGCATGAACCAGTCGTGGCCGTCCTTCTCCGCGGCCGAGAGGTCCCAGTCGACGTGGTAGCGGCGGCCCTCGGCGGGGGTGCCGTCGAACCCGACCACCGAGACCCCGGACCGGGTGATCGTGACCACCTGGTCCTGCCCGAGCTCCATCGCCTCGCGCGTGTGCTCGATGAACGCCGACACGTCGGAGCCGAGGAAGTTCTCCCCCTCGCCGATCCCGACGACCAGCGGCGAGTTGCGCCGAGCGGCGACGACGCGCGTCGGGTCGAGCGCGTCGACGGCCACCAGCGTGAAGGCGCCCTCGAGCCGGTTGACCAGGCGCAGCATCGCGGTCGTCAGGTCGTGGCCGGCGAGGACGTCGGCCTCGAGCAGCTGCGCGGCGGTCTCGGTGTCGGTCTCCGAGAGCATCGTGGCGCCGGCGGCTTCGAGCCCGTCGCGGAGCTCGGCGAAGTTCTCGATGATCCCGTTGTGCACGAGCGCCACCCGGCGACGCTCGCCGCAGTGCGGGTGGGCATTGACGTCGTTCGGGGCGCCGTGGGTCGCCCAGCGGGTGTGCCCGATGCCGAGCGTCGCGCCCGGGAGCGGCCGGTCGGCGATCGCCTTCTCCAGGTTGGCCAGCTTGCCGGCACGCTTCTCGGTGGCGACCGCGCCGGCGTCGACCAGAGCGATCCCGGCGGAGTCGTAGCCGCGGTACTCCAGTCGCCGGAGACCTTCGACCACGACGTCCTGGGCCTGCTTCTCCCCGACGTATCCGACGATGCCGCACATGGGCCGGAGTCTATCGAGCGGACACCCCACGGCCGGCCCCGGCGGGTGGCTGCAACAATCACCGGCATGCCTTCCCAGGGCGGGCCCGGCGGCCCCACCGACGAGAGCACGCGCGAGTCGTCGCCCTACGTCGAGCTGGACCGCTCCGCATGGGCGGCACTCGCCGACGAGGTGGAGAACCCGCTCTCGGCGGAGGAGATCCGCCAGCTGCGCGGTCTCGGCGACCAGCTCGACCTCGACGAGGTGCAGCAGATCTACCTGCCGCTCTCCCGCCTGCTGAGCCTGTACGTCGAGGCCGCGGGCTCGCTGCATCGCCGCCAGGAGGAGTTCCTCCACAAGGCCCAGCCCCCGCGCACGCCGTTCGTGATCGGCCTGGCCGGCTCGGTCGCGGTGGGCAAGTCAACGACGGCGCGCGTGCTCCGGCAGATGCTCGCCCACTGGCCCGAGCACCCCAATGTCGCGCTGGTCACCACCGACGGCTTCCTCTACCCCAACGCCGAGCTCGAGCGCCGCGGGCTGCTCCAGCGCAAGGGCTTCCCGGAGTCCTACGACCGCCGCGCCCTGCTCCGCTTCGTCGTGGACATCAAGTCCGGGCGCGACGAGGTCGAGGCGCCGGTCTACTCCCACCTCACCTATGACGTCGTGCCGGGCGAGAGGGTCGTGGTCAAGCGGCCCGACATCGTCATCATCGAGGGCCTCAACGTGCTCCAGCCCGCCCGCGTCCGCGACGACGGCCGCACGGGCCTGACCCTGAGCGACTTCTTCGACTTCTCCGTCTACGTCGACGCCGGAACCGGCCACATCCGCGACTGGTACACCCAGCGCTTCCTCCGGCTGCGCGAGACGGCCTTCCGCAACCCGGAGTCCTACTTCTCCAAGTACGGCGCGCTGTCGAGCGAGGAGGCGGTCGCGGAGTCGCAGCGGATCTGGGACACCATCAACGGCCCGAACCTCGCGCAGAACATCCTGCCGACCCGCTCCCGCGCGACCCTGGTGCTGCGCAAGGACAAGGACCACTCGGTCCGATACGTGCGCCTCCGGAAGCTCTGAGCCTGATCGTCCGCGGGAGGTCGGGCATCGCCCTACCCGATGTCCCTACCCGATGTCGCGGCGCAGCGTCGTGTAGCGGCCGACCAGCGCGAGCACCCCGGCGTACGCCAGCATCACGACCAGGGCGACCGGGCGTGACAGCAGGTCCGCGGAGTCACCGCCGAGAGTGCCGAAGAAGCTGGCCCCCATCAGGCCGTCCGCAGCCGCCCCGGGCAGGAACTTCGCGATGCCGTCGACGGGGTCGAACGCGCCGAGCGCCAGCCGGGCGATCGGTTCGACGAACTGCGTGAACGCCAGGATGATCACGATGGCCGCGACCTGATTGGTGACCACGCTGCCGAACGCGACCCCGATGACCGCCCACAGCGCCGTGACGACGACGCCGAGCAGGATCACCGCGACGACGTCGCCGTCGGTGAGGAAGGCGCCCTCGCCCCCGATGGCCAGCAGCGGCGCGCCGACCCCGACGACGGCGACGGTGCCGACGACGCCGTAGAGCAGCCCGAGCGGCGCGGTCGCGAGCAGCTTCGCACCGAGGAACACACCGCGGCGCGGCTCGACCAGCAGCGACTCGGTGATGGTCTGGTGCCGGAACTCGGTCGTCATCGTCAGGCTCCCGATCACCAGCGGGAAGACGTAGCCGATCGCGTTGATCAGACCGTAGATCCCCGCCGCCAGCTCTGGCCCGCTCGCCGACGGCGCCGACTCGGGGGCGTTCACGAAGGACAGGGCCATCACGCCGGAGATGAAGGCGAGATAGCCCGCCAGGCACAGCAGCAGCACCCACCACAGCCGGGTGGTCACGACCTTGCGGTACTCCGCGACCAACGCTGCCCTCATCGCTGCTCCCCCGTCAGCCGGAGGAAGACGTCTTCGAGCCCGACCCCGCGGCTGGCGAGCTGGTGCAGCTCCACCCCGGCGGCGTACGCCGCGGCGCCGACCTCCGCGGCGGTCACGGCCGACAGCACCAGGCCGGCCCCCTCCGGTCGCGCGGGCCACCCCCGATCGGCGACGAGCCGGCCGAGCGCATCGGAGGCGGGCGACTCGACGAACGTCTCCGGCTCGGCCAGGCCGGCCAGGGCGTCGAGGGACGAGGCGTGCACGAGGCGTCCGCGGGCGATGATGACGACATCGTCGACGGTGTGCTGCACCTCGGACAGGAGGTGGCTCGAGACCAGCACCGTGCGTCCCTCCGCCGCAAAGCTGCGGAGCAGCCCGCGCATCCACCGGATGCCTTCGGGGTCCAGGCCGTTGGCGGGCTCGTCGAGCACGATCGCCGGCGGGTCCGCGAGCAGTGCCGTGGCGAGCCCGAGCCGCTGACGCATCCCCATCGAGTAGCCGCCGACCCGGCGGTCGGCCGCCGTGCCCAGGCCGACGAACTCCAGGAGCTCCCGGCACCGGGCGCGGCTCGCGCCGGCCTGGCTGGCGTACACCTCCAGGTGAGCGAGCCCGGAGCGGCCCGGGTGGAAGCTCGACGCCTCCAGCGCCGCGCCGACGACGCTCGCCGGCACCGGGTGCTCGGCGTACGAGCGACCGTCGATCAGCGCCCGCCCCTGCGACGGCGTCGTCAGGCCGAGCAGCATCCGCAGGGTCGTGGTCTTGCCGGCGCCGTTGGGCCCGAGGAACCCGGTGACGGCGCCGGCGCGGACGGAGAAGGTGAGGCCGTCGACGGCGCGCACCCCGCCGAAGCTCTTGCCCAGGTCTTCGACAGTGAGGATCGGGCCGGTCACGCGACGACCCTATCGGCCCGACGGGCCGCCTCGGTCAGAGGGCCAACTGCCGCTTGACGACGTCGGCGAGCCGCTCGGCCACCGCGCGCGCTTCGTCCTCGGTGCCGGCCTCGACCATGACCCGCACGAGCGCCTCGGTGCCGGACGGACGGAGCAGCACGCGGCCACTCTCCCCCAGCGCGGCCTCCTCCTCGGCGACCGCGGCGGCCACGATCGCGTCGTCGTCGGCGCGCGCCTTGTCGACGTCCGGGACGTTGACCAGCACCTGCGGGAGGCGGGTCATCACGGCGGCGAGCGACCGCAGGCTCTGCCCCGTGACCGCCATCCGCTGCAGGACGTGCAGCGCCGTGAGGATGCCGTCGCCGGTCGTGGCGTACTCGCTCATGATCACGTGGCCGGACTGCTCGCCGCCCAAGCCGTAGCCCGACACCCGCATCGCCTCGAGGACGTAGCGGTCGCCGACCTTGGTCTGCCGCACGCCGATGCCCGCGGCCTTCATCGCCTGGACGAATCCGAGGTTGCTCATCACGGTCGCGACCACGGTGTTCTTGGGGAGGTGGCCCGACTCCGCCATCCCGATCGCGAGGATCGCCATGATCTGGTCGCCATCGACGTCGTCGCCCTCGTGGTCGACCGCGAGACACCGGTCGGCGTCGCCGTCGAGCGCGAAGCCGGCGTCCGCGCCGTGCTCGAGCACGGCGGTGCGCAGCGGGCCCAGGTGGGTCGATCCGCACCCGTCGTTGATGTTGAGCCCGTCGGGCTCGGCGTTGATCTCGATCACCTCGGCGCCGGCGGCACGCAGTGCCATCGGACCCGCGAGGTGGGCGGCGCCGTGGGCGCAGTCGAGGACGACCTTGATCCCGGCGAGCGGCTGCGACACCGTGCCGACGAGGTGGTCGACGTACTCCTCCACCGGGGTGGCGTACGGCGTCACCCGGCCGACGTCGCCGCCGATCGGACGCTCCCACGGCTCATCGAGGTGCTGCTCGATCTCTCGCTCCACGGCGTCCTCGAGCTTGAGCCCGCCGCGGGCGAGGAACTTGATGCCGTTGTCGGGCATCGGGTTGTGCGAGGCACTGATGACGACGCCGAGGTCGGCGCCCAGGGACTGGGTCATGTAGGCGACCGCCGGGGTCGGCAGCACCCGGAGCCGCAGCACGTCGACCCCCGCCGACGCGAGGCCGGCCACGACCGCGTGCTCGAGGAACTGGCCGGAGATGCGCGTGTCCCGGCCGACGACGGCGAGCGGGCGATGGCCCTCGAACTCGCCCCGGTCGGCCAGGACACGGGCGGCAGCGACGGAGAGGTCCAGGGCCAACTCTGCGGTCAGGTGACCGTTCGCCAGACCCCGGATCCCGTCCGTGCCAAAAATCCTCGTCATGCTCGCACCTTTCTGGGACGCGTGCCGGAGTGCTTCGCAAGGCGGAGCCGCGAAGGCGACCTTTGAGCGGAGCGGGTCGTCGAGCGGCGACAACGCAGCGAGGTGCCCGGCACGCGTTCCAGAATCAGCGCTTGCTGTACTGGGGCGCCTTACGCGCCTTCTTGAGACCGGCCTTCTTGCGCTCGATGACACGGGCGTCGCGCGTGAGCAGCCCGGCCTTCTTGAGCGAGGGGCGGTTGGCCTCGACGTCGACGGCGTTCAGGCACCGGGCCACGCCGAGGCGCAGGGCGCCGGCCTGACCGGTGATGCCACCGCCGTGGATGCGGGCGATGACGTCGAAACGACCCTCGAGCTGAAGCGCGGCGAACGGCTCGTTCACGACCTGCTGGTGCAGCTTGTTCGGGAAGTACGAGTCGAGCGCCCGGCCGTTGACCGTCCACTGGCCGGTGCCGGGGACGATGCGGACGCGGGCGACGGCCTCCTTGCGGCGGCCGGTGGCCGCTGCGGGGGCGATGGTCGCCGGGCGGGCGGGGGTGTCGGCGGACGGGGCGCTCTCCGAGCTGTAGGCGATGCCCTGCTCGTCGGCCTCGTAGGTCTCCTCGACCTCGGTGGTGTCAGCCACGATGAATGTTCCTCACTCAGACTTCTCGACGCTCTGCTCGAGAGGGGGGACGATTACTGGGAGATCTGCTTGATCTCGAACGGAGTGGCCTTCTGGGCCTGGTGCGGGTGGGTCGGCCCGGAGTAGACCTTCAGCTTCTTCAGCATCTGACGGCCGAGCTTGTTCTTCGGGAGCATGCCCCACACGGCCTTCTCGATCGCCTTGCGGGCGTCCTTCTCGAGAACCTCGCCGATCGGGGTGGCCGAGAGACCGCCCGGGTAGCCGGAGTGGCGGTAGGCCATCTTGGCGGTCTTCTTGGTGCCGGACAGGGCGACCTTCTCCGCGTTGACGATGATGACGAAGTCACCGGTGTCGGCGTGGGGAGCGAAGATCGCCTTGTGCTTGCCGCGCAGGAGGTTGGCGGTCTGGGCGGCCAGGCGGCCGAGGACAATGTCGGTGGCGTCGATGACGAGCCACTCCCGCGTGATGTCGCCGGGCTTGGGGCTGTACGTGCGCACGGAGGAACTTCCTTCGTTCGTGGTGGCCCACGGGACCCTGTCGTCCCACGGGTGGTGCTGCTACGTCCACTGACGAACACTGCCCGGCTCCCCCGTCGCGAAGACGGAGCGTCCGGGTCTGCACCCGGACTCCGTGGCTGGTGTCCGGGCGCGGCAGAAGACGCGACTGACAAGACTACGGGCGCGTCTCCCGCGAGGTCAAAACCTCGCTGGCGCAGAGATCACAGTGCCATCGGCGGACACCGGGTTCGCGTGCCGCCACGCCGCCGACTAAGTTGAGCGCTTGACTGATTCGCTCACCGTCCGTTACAACCGCACCGGAGAGGAGTACGAGGTCGCGATCACCGACGGCCCCGT
>VFQN01008159.1_pt1 | contig 10770 bp, 14 predicted proteins | sample 3512371 | NCBI WGS metagenome assembly VFQN01 (sample SAMN10412370, study PRJNA504923) | tailings metagenome | isolation source: Replicate 2 from Balatoc abandoned mine | place: Philippines: Itogon, Benguet | collected 2017-08-28 | reverse complement strand
TGCCGCCGCCTCCCCTGCGTCCCTGGCTGCGCCATCGCCGACGCCTTCCGCGGGGCCCCCGAGGCACGCCAGCAGATCTCACATGACCGCAACGAGCAACCGCCGCGTGATAAGCTGCCGTACGCAAGGCACAGGAGCTGCAGGGGAGGCTCCTCTGCGTACAGCATCACGTACATCGCCGCAAACAAAGCCCACGCCGCCATGTGAGTCCTGCTGCAATACGCGGCACATGTACGGGGCTGCCGTACATGTGCAGTTGATAATTCCTGCTGTATGGCATCAGTTGGGTCCTGCTGCAGCTGTGCGTTGATGCCACCTCCGTCCTCCGGTGTGCCCGACTGCCGACGCCTCCAACCTCATCTGTCAGCTGCAGTGGAAGGACCCTGCAGGGTCATAGCGATAAAGTGGTCAACAAATGCGTAGAGGTCTCAAGTGAGCTAGACGTGACCCCGGCTCATGGCTGCTTACGTGATCCTGTACTAACATGCGGTTAGTTGTGGACCCCGAAGACGGACAAACGGGGTATGGCGGCTGATGGCAGCACTAACAGGCGGTTAGTTGTTGAACCTGAAGGCGGACACATGGGGCAGGTGTGGCGGCCCGTGGACAGCCTTTACAGTGCTGACAGGCAGAGCACTGGACACGCCGGGCGCAACCGCACTCACTTTTCGTACGCGGCGACACATGAGCGTCTGGCTTGGTTCCGGGGTTGTCATTGCTGTAGCTGTGGCAGGTGGGGCAGCGGTCCTCCTGGTGCTCCCGCATGACGTATAGAAAGCCGCGGACACGCCGCGTGTAGGTGTTGCGCTTCAGGCGGGTGCACATCGACATGGGTCATGACCGAGGTTGGCTGTGGGGGCTGGGACTGGTCATCCGCCCAGGAAGCCTGACTCCCATAGCGCTGGCTCAGACGGAGCAGCGGATGGCTGGGGTTGCCGGGACCGAGACCAGGAACAGCGCGCAGCAGCGGGAGGCCGGAAGCACATACCGTTGCTGTTTAGTTTGCGGTATTAATGAGCGTGTTGGTGATTGGCTGCAATAGCTGCGCGTGACGGAAACGTACGTTTTTCCGCCACTGAGACGTGACCAGAGAGCAGACCAGAGAGCCCGCACTTGCTGAGCCCCGATGCGGCAATGTCCCGCTACATCGATGCGAGCTTAGTGTTCGAGCCACGAGGCGTTCACCACGGGTGCGACTTTGAACAGTTGTATGACGACACGCGGCCGCGTGCCTATTGGTGAGGCCGTCAAGTTATCATAAACCAACTATATGAAACCGGAGCTTGCACGAAGTTGGCGCCGTTCGCAGTGGCGCTGGTTCTGGAGCACCGTCTTCACGGCTGGTTCTGGCGCACCAGCCCTATTGCTCCTTCGTGTCACGTGTCAATGGCGTGCAGATCTCCCTTCACCACGTGACAAAGCAGCATTGTAATGGTAGCATCGGGGTGATTTGGCGCACGCGCGCTGTCAGTGCTAGGGACGCGCGCTGTCAGAGCCAGAAACCAACAGGGCGCCAACCACACGTGTCAGGCCACGTGTCGAGCAACCAGAAGAGGCCGTTTGGCTCCTGAAGCCAGGGCTCCAATCAGATTGACTGAAGGTTAGACTTCATAGAACCACTGGGTTCTTGGGTGCATCACAAAACTGTGAAGTACTGTGTCCTTCACCGCCCTGGCCTGTGCGGACTGCTGATGTTTGGTCCCCGTCTGACCCCAGTCGTTATCCCGTACTTTCAGCATCAATCTAGAGCAACTCCCCTGCCCCGGGATGCATGGTACAAGTCGTGCACCTATTAACCCTAGGCTACTGTGCTCTGCCCCCCCAAACCTGCCGAACCCTGGCCCAACCCTTGCACTGGACTCGATTGATCGCATAGCACGGCGCAGCGACACTTACGTTCATGGCCTTGGGCATGACATTACTTAGAGCTGAGGCCTTCAATGCAAGAGGATTTGGAGGATTCGTGACTGGTCGTGTGGCTCACAACTGGTGCGCATTTGGCATGGGGGCAACCTGGGGCAACAAAAGGACAGTTGGACAGTTGGCCAAGCTGTATCATCCGGTTCCGCAAAAGCTGCAGATAGCGTCATTTCATATGATCGAGTATTATCTGAGCATCAATATACACGCAAACTTCGCCGTGCATAAGCGGCTTGTAAACTTGATGTGGGGCTTTGCCGACTCGAGAAGGGAGGAGCCGGGGTGACCAGGAGAATGTTACTCTACAAGATCCCTAAAAGGCTTATCTTGCTGCTAGGCATACTGCTGAGCGTGGAGTACCTGGTCGTCCACCAAGTCGCGAACGATGCGCTTAAGCGGAGCGACGCCGGGCTTGCCCGCTGGAAGCAGCTAGCCCCTAACTGCAACTGCACGGACTGTAAGTCCGTGATCCAGTCCTTTTGCTCGCGGGCGTTACAAGGCCAACATGTGTGTCCTTGGCGCCTGCCGTCGTTGACCCCAACTCCCACTCCGCCGGAACTCCGCCTTTCGTCAGCCAACGTCCGTTTCCCAACCTAGCAGCCAACATCCTATTGTAATAAACTACGTACATCATAGTGACCACACATGCAGTCCTGCCACATTGAGGGAGCTGCAAACACTACCTAAGCCCGTCACCACCATCTTCAGCTTCCCGACCACCCCCGTGCTGCTTGCCTAACCCACAGGCGACGTGCAGCACCTAACCCTCATCCACGACGGCCTCTACCAGAGGGCCTACTCCGTGCACCTGCTGCACAGAGTGCTGGCCATCAGCTCTGAAGACGGAGACCCCTACGAAGCTTACGAAGCCGAGGAGGGGGATACAGATGCTGAGGACACGGACGACGATGAAGACGAGGCTGCTGGTGTGGGATCCCCTGGCACAGGACCAGCTCGGGGACCTTCCGGCAGCTCCGGCAGCACATCTACCGAGGCACGCCAAGTGCCGTACGCCTACGCGCCCGGGGACATGGTGTCAATCGCAGTGCCTGCAGAGGGCGCGGCCTCACTCGTGGGCAGCACACTCTCCTTCACCACCGTAGCGAGCAGCAGCAACGCCAGCAGCAGCAGCAGCAGCAGCAGCAGCAGCAGTGGGGCTACGCTGGTACCCCTTCCGCTGCCCGCATCCTCCCGCGGCGCTACACCAGCCCCCACTGCGCAGCAACAGGCCCAGGCGCGGGGAACCAGCACCAACGGCGGTGGCGCCAACGGTGGTGGTGGCGCCGCCTTTCCCACGCCCGGCACGACAGGGGAGTCCTCCTCCTCCCCCGCCTCCTCCTCAGACACCCCACGGCTGCTGCAGGCCGTGGTGTGGCAGCATTCTAAGGTGCTCTCCATCTTCCCTTGGCAGCTGCGGGCGCACTTCTTCCTGTCGCTGGCCTCCACGCGGATGTACCTGCTGATGGGGCTGTGGCCACGCGCGGCGGCGGTGGCGGCGGCGGCGCCGCGGCGGCTGCGGCAGCACCTGAGCCAGCAGCACCAGCAACAGCAGCAGCACCACCAGCAGCACCACCAGCAGCATCCCGCAGCGCAGGGCATGGCAGGTACTGCAGAGGCACGCACGCATGGGCATGGGCGGGGTGCAGCGGGTTTTGGGGGAACCTTCGGCGCATTCCGTATGACTGAGCCTGGTGCTCACGTTCAATGATAGCACGTTTCAGAGCCACAGCGGGACCGATGAACCTCGTCGTACCGCACGCAACCAGCGCATAACTAGTAGTTCACATCTTGCCGCGTCTCGCTTCGCCCCACTTCCTCACGTACTGCACCCCGTTCATCCTCCTCCCTGGCTCCCACCAGGCGCCTCTCCATCCCACGCCTCAGCCGCCAGCGCACCCGCCAGCAGCAGCGCCTCCCCGCCTCCCCCCGGCGTGGACGGCAGCTTCCCGCAGCCCCACGTGCATCCCTTCGCATCCGCACAGGTGCACGCGCACGCCTACGTCACATACGCCACCTCCCACTCCTCCCACACGGACGCCGCCTCCGGTTCTGGCAGCGGAGGTGCAGGCAGCGGGGGCGGCGGGGGCGGCGGGGCCTCGGGCTCGTCACACGGGGGCTCGAGCGCAGGGGCGTGGCTGCTGCGGACCGGGGCCATGCTGCCGGACGAGAGCGGCAGCCTGGCTGCTGCGCTGTCGGCGCTGGGGCGTGGAGTACCTGCGTTCCTGCCCCCGGAGATGCTGGTGGAGCACCGGGTGCAGGTGCGTGTGTGTTTTGACTCTGGGAGCAGAATCGGCATGCGCAGGGGCTATGTCGGTGGAATGGCTTTCTGCGCGCGCGGGCAGTACTGGGCGTATGTGGGAAAGCGTGGGTCGATGCACCTGTCTGTGGAGGCGTCAAAGGGTCCCGAGGCATAACCTGAGGGTCTGTAAAGGCCGACCCTTGGCAAGGTTTGCCCATTGCATCGGCGCTCCTCAGGAGGACCTGATGGCCAGCTGCGTCTTCCGGCCCGCGGTGCGCAGCGTTGGTGGCGCGGGCGCTCCAGCAGGCGGACCCCTCAGCGCCCGCCGCCTGGATGCAGGTGGGTGTTGCGTGTGAGCGACCAAAGTGGTGCAAGGTGCCAAGGAAGCGCACAGCAAGCTGAATAGCTGGTGAACCTGCACTACAAAAAGCTTTAAACTGGCAGAAGCGTGGTAGTAGGCGGGCCCCTTAGCGCCAGCCGCTTGGAAGCAGGTGGGTAGCGAGCGGAGCAAGACGTTCTGGAAACGTATCACAAGCCCGTTAAACCTGCCCTACAAACACATGTGAACTAAGCAGAACCGCCTTGCCAACCCTGCCTGCGCACTGCAGCAAGCTCTGGAGCAGTGGCATTGCCTGCACCAGGTCCCGCGCTTGCTATTTTGCCTCACTCTTGTGCACTCCTTATCCGTACCCATCGCCGCGACCCCGTCCCGTTGTGCGCCTTGGCAACGCTACTGTTGCTCACACTAATGCCTTGTTTGGTACACCCAGGCCTCCGGAAGCTGCGTGTCTGGCCTTCGCTGGTGGGCCGTTGGGTACGACGCCTGGCGGGACGCATCGCGCAGCAGGGCGGCAAGGCGGCGGCGCTGTTGCGGGGCGGCGCAGGAGCAGGCGCGGGGGGCTATCCCCTGCCGCTGCTGCCCGCAGGAGGCAGCAACAGCGGCGAGGGTGCCCAAGGGCAGGAAAAAGGAGGAGCAGCACCGGAGCAGCAGCAGCAGCAGCAGCAGCAGCAGGCGCAGGCCGGGACGGACCAGCAGGGGCACCACCAGTACGCGTACGTCGAGTGCCGGCTGTACCGTACGGACCGGGCGCGGAATGCGTCGTACACGTGTCCTGCCGTACTGACGGTCCTGCCGTCGCCCCCTAAGAGCGGCGGCGGGCGCTTCGGCGGCGGCGGCGGGCGCGCTGTACTGCGGGCTGGCCTGGCGCGCGCGTGGCGGCGCGTCCGGTCTGACCTGTCGTATTTGACGTACGGTGTCGCGACGCCGTACAAGTGGGCGCCCATCCTGGCGGGGCTGCTGAGCCCGCACATGTTCCTGCTGGCCTGCCTGCCGGCGATGCGGGCAGTAGGGTTGCTGAGTGGTTTCTGGCTGCAGCTGGGCGCGTACCACATTTTGTGTGAGTGCGCTGCGGTGACCCATTTGGAGGCGAAGTCTCATATACTCAGTTTTGCGGGGCTAACCGTGCTGCACAGACGTGCGGGATGTTGCCGAGACTTCGAGTAGCTGCTGCTGCGTCCATCGGATCGCCCACCGCTTGTGTCGCGGCTCACCCATTCAGTCCTGGGCTTAGCAGCCTACTCGCTTATGCTCTCTTCAGCAGGGGCACACAGCGAACACCACTGCTCTGAGGACTTTGTAGCCAAGGTCACATCAGCATGACTGTCATCCGCCAATCCTGCTCCTGCAGGCATTGCGCTTACGGCGGCGGACCATATGCTGGTGCTCCGCCCTGTCCGAGAGCTGCTGGGGTTGCTAAAATGTAACTGGCTAACAACAGTTTACTGTACCCCTGCAGGTATTTTGCTCACGGCTGCGGACCACATGCTGGTGCTCCGCCTCGCCCGGGAGCTGTGGATCCGCCTGCCGTGGCGGCGGCCGGGGCAGGACGGCCAAGGCGGCGGCGGGGTGCGGCGGTGGCGGGGGCGGCGGCTGCGGCAGCTGTGGGCGGCGATGCAGTGGCTGCTGCTGGACGGGTTCGCGTCCAGCGGGTGGGGCTTCAGGTGAGCAGCAGGGGCGCACAGCGGTAGGTGAGGGGGTAACCGCGGAGCGGCAAAGTGGCAAATGGAAGCAGTCGGCCTGCGTAGAGCGGTGTTAGCGAGGTGAGGAGGAGGCACGCCGCGGTCGAGCACCTACAAGCTGCAGGCTTTCGTTCAAAAAAGCCATTGGCGGTGGCTGCTGTTGGACGGGTTCGCGCGCAGCGGGTGGGCTTCAGGTGAGCAGCAGGGGCACTCCACGGGACGCCGCAGCAGAGCACGCAGGCTTGCTGGTCGGTCAGTGGACTGTGCGGAGTGCTCAAAACCTTGCAGACGCGTTTCGCATTGCCGGCACCCCTACAGTAAGTCTCCGCCAAACAGCTGTACACTGCCACTCCGTCCACCGCAGGATGATCGTCATGACCATCGTCACGACCAAGCAGGTGGAGCTGTGGAACTACCTGTACGGCAGCACCTTCGTGCCTCATCCCGTACTGTCGTACCTCCTCGTCTTTCCCGCTTCGTGGCTGCTGGCGTGCGCGGCGTGCGGCGCGGCATGGCAGCTGACCAACGGCCACCCGCCGCTGTCGGCGCCGCTACTGCTGTTCCAGGTGGGGGCTAAGAGCCAGGCAAGGACACTATCTCCACGCCTTCTGCTTGAATAGGTTGATATTCGCGACTGCGTCTGTTGTGCAAGCGCCACCCCCCGCATGAGGAGGTTCCTGACCGGGCGCCCGGGCTCCCCCGTCCCGTAAGACAACATGTCTTGTGCTGCTTACGGTACCTACCATGCTGCACTAGCCCTCACGCCTTCACCACATGTATCTGCTATAGTGCCGCCCTGCGGAACACCTCCCCGTTTCCATCCCTGCGACAACTCCAGTTCTGAACCTGCGGGAAGGGAACCCGGGACACCGGCGCAGGGACGTCATGCGCATCGGTGGCAAGCTTGTGCATTCCTGCGCTCACTCCCAATAGCAAGCGGCGCAGGACGCACTGAACTGACCGCTTGGCATCTCCCGTAGGAGGGCTTCCTGTCGGGCCTTAGCTCCCCCGTCTTCTCCCTCGTCTACCTCGCCTTCGCCGTACTGGGCCTCGGCAGCGGCGGCCTCATGGGCGGCCTGGCGGGCGGTGGCGGCGGCGGTGGCGGCGCGGGTCTAGGGCTGGCTGGCGGCGGCGGCGGCGGCTTGCGGCTGCCGCTGTGGCTGTTGGACGCGCTGCTGGTGTGCCCGGTGCTGGCGGTGGTGGCGCTGGACGTGCATTGGAACATGGACGCGGCGGCGAGGGCCTCGCCGCTGCTCATGGTGGTGAGCTGGCCTGGTGTATTATGTTGGTATGCATGTACATAACAACGCGTGCACCCTTGTGGCAATCTTGTACCCAATGCACCTCACCGCTGCTCATGGTGGTGAGCTGGCCTGGTGGATTATGTTAGTATGCATGTACATAACAACGCGTGCACCCTTGTGGCAATCTTGTACCCAATGCACCTCACCGCTGCTCACGGTGGTGAGCTGGCCTTGAACGAAATGGGTTCATGCTGTGCGCATTGGTACAAGTTGCCGGACGGTCGCCGCCGTACTGCTGCCGCGCTATCGCACCTTTGCTCGGCGTCCGCCCGCCGGCTGCCCACATGCTCTGTCACCCAGTCCTGATGCCTTGCATGTTGCATCGCGCTCCGTTCAATCATACACCTCAATACACCTGAGTATGTGTCATGTGGCCTGCAGGCCGTGACGTTGTAGGGCGGAACCTGGTCTTGGAGGAGGGGTTGACATGTCCGTCTTAGGCTCCAGCGGCAGTGACCTGAGTATATGTACCAGTCTAAGACCAGAGCCGTGACGTTGTAGGGCGGAACCTGGTCTTGGAGGAGGGATTGACATGTCCTGAGTATGTGTCATGTTGCCTGCAGGCCGTGAACGCGCTGCGCGCCCATGCTGGGCCGCAAGGCCCGGGCGGCGGCCGCCCCGGGGGTCCGGGCCGCGGCCGGCGCAACAACGGAGGAGGCTTGGGGCGGGCTGGCTGGGAGGAGCGGCTGGCGGCGCGTGACGCGGCCACGGGGTACACGCAGGTGGGGAAGGGAAGGATAACCATGGTTTCTAAGTTCCCACGGATGCTGGTAGGCAGCTCAGGCAATGCTAACGCACCTGGACGCTGGAAGGCGTTGTAACATGGTAGCATTTTGCTGTAGGGGAGCTGTGTCCTACACCTCGCCCTGCGCGGCGGATGAACTGCTACCCCTGTCCTCTCTTCCCTGCATGCACGGCACGCCACACGGTGGGGTATCCTGACAGTGTGTGCTGATCTGTGTCATACGACGTGCACAGGGCGTCATGGCTTGGCATCGTACTTGGCATTACACCCAAAACAGTTTTGCGGACTCGTCACTGCTGCATACTAAATGCATTCTCGCCTGTTGCCCCCTGTGCAGGTGAGCCTGTGGGTGCTACTCGACCAGTCCCGCTGGTGGACCAACGAACTGCGGAACGCCATTGAGGACCAGGGCCGGCGCGCCCGGGGCGCCCCCGGCGGCGGTGGCGGCGGCATGGAGGGCGGGCACGTGGGCCCGGGCGGTGGCGCGGCGGGCGCCGTGCTGCGCGTGGTGGCGGCGGCGCGACGCGTCGGCATGGGGCACGTGCCGCCACGTGCCGTGACGGCCATGATGGCGGCGCTTGCGCTGCCGGAGCAGCAGTGGCGGGGGCTGGGGGAGGGATGGGCGTGGACGGGTGCGGGGCTGGCGCGGCAAATGGAGGTAAGCCGCACACCAGTTCTGGATGGACTGTAACCAAAGTATTGGTTGCCGTTTCCGACCAAACAGCTCGGGCAGTCGCTAGTCCCGCCGTCGGTTGAGCTTCAGATAGCTGCTATACTGAGCTTCTTATCACATCGTCAAACCCGTCCACTGCTACATCCGCTACGTCCAATTGAACCTCGCCCGCTGCCGATGAACCCGCAGGCCGCCCGTGTGCTGGACACCCTGCTGGAAAACGCCGCCCGCCCGGCACATCTGCGCCCCCACCGCCCCGCGCACCGCCTACTGCGCCAACAGCCACCACACCACCAACAACACCAACAGCTCGCGCCCGTGCTGGAGGGCGGCCAGCAGGACGCGGCGCCTGCAGCAGCTGCCGGTGGTGCAGGTGCCTTTGGTGGGTTAGCTTTGGTGCCCATGGACGAGGAGCTGGACCAGCAGCTGGAGGTCGAGATGGACGCCGAGCTCGACTTGGAGCCCCTGTTGGACGGGGGCGGTGTGGACCTGGACGCAGCGGGCATGGGGGGACTGGCGGCGCTGCTGGGTGTGGGTGGTGCAGGAGGGGCAGCTGCTGGCGGGCCGGGGGAGGCGGGAGGGGCGGCAGGGGGCGAGAGGCTGGTGCGCACCGCCAGCGGTGCGATGCGGCCGCTGTCGGCGCTGGAGGCGGAGCTCAGGGCGGGGCTCGCGCAGGTGGCAGGTGAGTGGGAAGGGGTAGGGAGGGGAGGGGATGTTTGCGAAAGGACAAAGGGAAAACGAGGAAGGTCAAGGCATGTACAGAAGGGTAATTTTGCCCCACGCTTCACACGAAGTGCGTTAGAAGCTGTCTGAACCCCGGCTCTGTGGTTTTGCTCCCACACCCGCAGCCCTGCGCGCCCAGCTCGCCGCTGTTGGCCGCGGTGTGGCGGACCTGGTGCTTCTGGGCCGCTGGCCCCCGCCGCTGCAGCTGCCGGCCGAGGCCCAGGCGTGGTCCGACGTGCCTCACGGCTTCCTGTGCCCCATCACGCACTCCATCATGGCGCAGCCGGCGCTGCTGGTCAGCCCGCAGCTGGCGGAGGCGGCGCCAACGTACGAGCTGAGCGCCATACGCACGTGGCTGAGGGGCAACAGGTGGGTGCCGGGCGCAGGTTCCAACGTGTCACTTGTGGTGCTAGTGCTGTTCGCGGGAACACGCAAAGCAACGGGCTGGCTTGTACGGGTGGACGACTACCGGTGTAACGGCCCTTCGGCTGTGCCTGGCGGTACTGGCGTGTGAACAATGCACGGCATGGGCTTCTTTGTCCCTGTAATTGTGACGGTGACTCACGGCGGCCGCAGTGGCGGCTGGAACACCGCTTCACCTTCCCTTTTGTTCACCGACTTGCCGTACGCAGGACCGACCCCACCACCGGACGCTACCTGTCCTCCTACCACTTCATCCACAACGACAACCTGCGCAAGGCCATAGAGGACTGGGTGGCGGCACGCTTGGAGCAGGAGAAGCAACAGCAGCAGCAACAGCTGGGGCACGTCAACGGCCACGCCACCCCTGCCAGCGCCACGCCGCATGCAAGGCCGCTAGCCCACAGGCACGCCACCACCAGCCCTGGGACTGGCGGCGCACGGCCACTCGGCGGCACCCCGGGGGCACAGGGGGGCAGCAGCACCCCTGCGTTCCGCACCCCGGGCGGCGGCACGCCTCCGGGCGGGGGCAAGTACGCACCTGTGGCGGGCCCCGGGCCTGGGCAGGTCAGCGTATGCGTAGGCACGAGCGAGGGGGCGCTGGGGCTGTATGGCTTGGGGAGGGCGCGGGGGCGGGACGTGGGGACTGGGGAGGGCGTGAGGTCGCCGTTGAGGGGGCGGTCAAAGTCTAGGCCACGGGCGCGGTCTAGGTCGCGTGTGGGGCCGC
>VFQN01008158.1_pt1 | contig 10770 bp, 9 predicted proteins | sample 3512371 | NCBI WGS metagenome assembly VFQN01 (sample SAMN10412370, study PRJNA504923) | tailings metagenome | isolation source: Replicate 2 from Balatoc abandoned mine | place: Philippines: Itogon, Benguet | collected 2017-08-28 | reverse complement strand
TCTGGTTGAGGGCCGGGGTCGGGGAATTTTAGCGCACGCACGCGCATCATGTCAGCTCAGCCGTCAGCCGCTGGTCCTCTTACTCACTACCAACAACCGATTGCTTTAGACTACGCCACTTTTACTACATGGAGCCTACGCGCCGGCCAGCCTGCCGGCGCGCGCTGTGGGAGCTGGAGCCAAAGGCGGACCGCAACTTCAGTGGGTCGAATTTCTCCTGACCTTACCCTCCTCCTCCTACTACCACTACCTCCCTCGCGTTACTAGTACTTTGTTCCCCCTCCAGGGGTTGCATCTGCCCGCAGGTGTGTCACCCCGTGTTCCTCCTTGCATTTTGGACCTCCTTGCATGCCTTTCGTGGTTGAGGAGTGGTTTCACTTACCGGTACTGATATGCTGAGGCCTATTTAAGCCGCACAAAGCCTGTCATTTTTGGTCCACGTGAGCTGTGCTGCACACACTTCATGCCTTCTGCGTTGCACACCGGTACACCTATCTGCTTGGGTCCAGGTTGTGCCGCCTGTTGCCACGCTGCGGCCTCCTATGGTGTGAGGTTTACAGCGTTTCCGCTTTGCCGCATATTGTACCTGCCGTGGAGGCTGGACGGCATGCACTAAACACCGTCTGGTACCCAAAATGACCAGCGGGGGCGGTCGGTTGCTGGCTTGCAGGTGGCCGGTTGTAGTGGTTGTGGTGGTTGGCCTGCCAGTGTACTGCGCCTGCGCCGGTCGCCTTGGCAGAGCCGTGCCGTGCTGAGCGCCCTCTACTGTTTGCAGTACTTTGGCCTGTTTGCGTTCAAGCTGAAGCACAGTCAATGAGTGCGGCCTTCCTGCGGTGCAACTCAGCCGCCAATATCTGACACGGTGCTGGGGCGCGGAGGTTGTGCAGTGACCAAGGGCCTATGCCGCTCGTAGCAGTACAGCAGCCGTTTTCAAAGCTGCCCCGTGCCTCTACGGCTCGAGGCTCTGTTGTGAATGCTTGCAAGTGTGTCCCTGGCACGCATCAGGTTCCATGCAACTTGCCTAGAGGCTTACCAGCTCCCGCAATCAGGGCCGCCGGCCTGGCGAGCAGCTGTAAAGGACAGGCTGGGGAGGGACTGCCCCAGCTTGCAGCAGGGCTGGGCGGCTATTCTTTTCCAAAGTATGCGTGTTCGTGCAGTCTAGCTATCCAGCGTTGTCCCCGCACAGACTGAGGAATGACTAAGCCACCGGGTGCCCGGGAACACGGGGGCTCCCACGGGGCGAGCGAAGGGGCGGTTGCAGCAGCGTGGGAGGCTGGGACTGCCGCCATGGCCACCCACCTGTGCAGCTTGATGCTCAAGGCGCACGCAAAGAGTTTGCGGAGGCACATAACAACATCGGCAACCCTCACCCGCTGATAGCAAACTTTCAACCTGGTATTAAAGGGCAGGGATACTGGTATGCAAGTAGCGTGGTTGGGGGCTGGAGTACGCAGGTGCTGGTCAGTGGTCTGAGGATGCCGCACCCTGGCAGTCGGTAGAGCAACTACTGGATTATTCAGGAGTCTGGAACTACAATCGGCCGCGGCAGCGGATGTTGGGTTGCAAGGAGCAGGGCACGGCGCTGGCCGGGGAGCATCGGGCGTTCGGGCCACGTGTGAGATGCCTCTCCTGGTCTGCACCCCACCCTCCGCATGTCAGCTCCCTTCTTCAGGTTCCTTCATACCACCCTCCAACGCTGTCCCATACCGTTCTGTGAATGGTGCCACTTTAAGTTTTACCTCGGGGGCTTGCTCAGCACGCAGGCGGAGCATGGCCGAGGCCCAGGATTCGGTCGCTTTGTTGGCCCCTGCTGGCCCCGGCTCCACGTGGATGCAGCAGGTACGGCGTGCAGAGCCGAACGATACGTCGCAGTCGTTCGGTGCCGTATGCAACCTGTTTTCATGCTCTCCTCATGCCTTGCCGTGACTTTTCGCCGGTGCGCGAGGGAGCACTCCGACCACTCCACGACGGCACGGCCCCAAGCTGCTGCATGGGAGCCACTCGTGGAGCCACTCGCACCTGGGCACCCGGCCATCCCCTCTTTCGCGGTAAACGTATACCGAATTGCAACCTGCCGATGGTACAGAATGCTTAGCAGTGACGAGGCGTCATAATCTTCTCATACAGTCGGCAACGCAGTTTTCAAGCGCAACCTTGCGCAACCAACCGGTTTGCATTGGCGCGTTGCAGATACCGCAGCGCAAACGAACGGTTCTACCAAGCTTGCTATCTAGTAGAGCAACAACACCTACTGTGATATGCAGCTGCAGTAGTTCTAGCGGGAAGCGCCCGCTCAACCATGGCTGCTGCACCTGCGAACCAGGTGAGGCTTGCAAATCGACCACCAACAGCCTGTAATCTACAGTTTCCCATGACAAAACACGTAAGCAGGGTGCCGGACCCAAAGGCGGTTGCAACACCTTGAGCCCTTGGACCTGCAGGCCATCAGCGCCGACAGCTTTTTCAAGGTCGCTCAGACCGCGTGGAGCTATCTATCTCCGGGTACTTGGCAGGCGATACGCCGCATCAACAAGACTGGGCGCATCATACACGATACACGTTTGACAGACCTGCCATTATGGCTGGGGCGCGCTAAGCCTGGCAGCACGGAGGCAGACGCAGGAACACCCCGCGAGCAGGCGGCAATCAGGGCCCTCAGGGCTACATACCCTCCCGATCCCACGGAGCTACGCTCTTCGTTGGGGGCGCTTGTGCGGCGAAAGGCGCCCGTGCAGCGCTTGCGGCTGCAGTTCTACCAGCGGGAGGCGGGTCACCTTCCAGTAAAGGATAGGGCAGAACAGCTGTGAGTACGCTCCCTGGGGGGCACACGGGTGCATTACCGGCCTAACACGTAAGCTCAGCTGATCGCCTCGAGCTGGGCTGCATGTTTCCCGTCTGTGAATCTCAGTCCCCTGTACAGCAGCGGTCTCTTGCCGATCTCCATCAGCACCGTACGGCGCCTCCACCCTGTGCGGTGCCGTGCACGGCATGACATCCCCCATCACCTCCTTGCTGCACCATACGCCCCCCAGGCTTGTTGTTCTCGATGTCCTCTCAAGCAAGACCGTATCCTCGCTGGCGCTGCATGGAGGCGTGCCGCTGAGCAGGGAGGTGGCCGGGGCCATTGCCCGCAAGCTGCCGGGCCTGAAGCACCTGAGCCTCAGCTTTGACTGGGAGGAGAATGACCTGCCGCATGGAGACCCCACCAGCCGTGATTCCATCAAGAATTATTTTAACGGGGTGCTGGCGCTACTGTCGCTGTACGGCTCGCGGCTGGAGAGCTTGGAGGTCACAGGCGGCGGCGTGCACGAGTGGCCGCTGCAGACGCTCATGGCCGTGGGGCTGTGCACGCAGCTGACCCGCCTGACCCTGGAGGCGGGCCGCAGGGACGGTGGCAAGGGCCCGGCTAAGGGTCCGTACCTGGGTAGGTGGGGTGCAGTGCTTCTCGCGCAAGTGTGGTGGCCATGTGCAGGGCTGCTGAAGCACTCCTGACCTGATCTGGCTGCATGGGGCAACATTGGGAGGCGGGGCCAAGACCTGAGGCTACCTGTGTCATTACGCGAGCCGTCTGCCATGCGCTGCAGGCTCCTTCGAACAACAGGACGAGGTTGTCTCGACAGTCGCGCAGCTGACGAACCTGCGGTCGCTGTGCCTGCGCACCACCGTGGACCCTGACGCCTGCACGCGCGTGGCCCTGGCCCCGCACGCCACAACCTTCGGGTGCCTCAGCGCCCTCACCGCTCTCACCAGCCTGCAGCTCGACCTCCCCGCGTTCTACGAGCCCCACGATGACAGCTGGTCGGGGCACGAGCAGGGCGCTGGCAAGTGGGCGCAGGTGCGGGAGGTACACCGCTCCTCAGTGCTCTCCGCCCTGTGCGCCATGCCGCAGCTGCAGCACCTCGACTGCCCCACGCTGTGGCTGCACCCCTCCGAGGCGGCCACGCTCACGTCGCTCACCAAGCTGCGGGTGGGCGGCCTGCACTCGCCTCCCCTCAAGGAGGGCAGCGAGGTAGCAGGCCCCCTGCCGCCACAGCTGGCGAAGCTGACACTGGAATCGGCCGCGTCGTTCCGGCTGCTGGCGAGCCTGCAGGCCCCCAAAAGCCTGGCCACACTGCACGTGCGCCAGGTGTGCTTCGGCATGTCCGACGTCTCCTACGCAGACGACACGCCCAACAACACCATAGACAGCACCCTGGATGGCGCTGTGAGGAAGGAGGCGGTGGAGGCGGTGGGGCGGGCGGTGCGGCTGATGGGCAGGTTGCGTGGTGATAAGCCGGCGTGGGGTAGCCTGGTTGTGCGGGCGGATACCCCGCTGCTGCTGCTGCCGCGCCCAGGCGTGTTGGAGGGCCACACGGAGTGGCTTAGCAAGCTGTCCGGCCTGGTCGGCGTGGACAAGGTGGAGCTGCACTCGCTGCAGCTGGACTATGAGGACATGGCCTGCCTGGCCCGCGCGCTCGGACGAGTCTCGGTGGGTCGGCAGGGGTGCCAGTTGGCTGCAGGTGTGCAAAGCCGTGGCTGCGCCATCCGTAGCGCACTGGGTGCAAGACACCGCAGGGCAGCACCGCTGAATGGTACTTACTCCTTCTCTCCTACGCGCGGCATTGTTGCACAAACTAGCTGTTTTGCACCATGTGACCTCCCACAAGTTGTACTCTCTTGATAATGACTCGTCGGCACGTCCTTTCCCTCCTCCCACAGCGCCTGAGCATCCAGAGCACCGCCTTCCCCGTGGTGTCCATCTCTGTGCTGCTCAACATGGCGGCGCTGGAGGAGCTCGAGCTGGACCTGTCCCGCTGCCCGGACCTCTCGCGCGCCGCCGTGGAGAAGGCCCTGCTCGTGCTGTGCAGCGAGGCGCCCCTGCTGCGGCGCGTGCTGTGCTCCGGCTGCCCGCCCAGCAGCAAGCCGCGGCAGGGCACTATCTTGAGCAGCCTTCACCGCAAGGGCAGGTTTAACGTGCAGCTGACCATCCAGGCGATGTAAGGAAGCGATGTCGTAAGCAATGTGGCAATGGTAACTGCACGCCGGACGCTGGGCATTACTGGCAACGCACCGCAGCGGAAGCATGAGGTGCTGCTTTGTCTGGTGGGCTGTGGTGTTGGATGATGCGATGCGGGAGTGGGATGTGTAGAATTCCCAACACATAGACACATAGAAGATAGTACTCATGACTGTGTCCAGGAAGAAACAGACGATGTCAGGCCATGTTGTGGAGTAGGCGGCTGGTGGGGTGTGGTGTGTAGCGCTGACGAGCTGGTCGACGGAACCGACTTGTGGGTGACCGCTTTGTAACTGTTAGCTGCAACAAAAACGTTGTTGTGCATTTTTGTTGTGGACACAGCCGGGTAACTTTGCTGCTTTCCTGTACACGGTGTAAGGAGCAGGACGCGTGTGACCCTCCTGCTATGTCCTGGTGAACGGTCGGGTTGCCAGGGTTGTGAGGTGCGCGAGTCGGAGGGGCCCCTGGCGACCGCTGCGCTGGGGAACATCGATCGTTGGCACCCACTGTCATGTTGACCAAGGCGCATTTAAGGGACAGGATACTCCAAGGTTTATTGACGGGCGGGCGCCAACATTGTTTTTTTTAACAATGAAGTGGGTAGGCCAGGTAGGCGGCCAGGTAGGCGGTATAGCGCTGCCTGTTTTCGCAACTAACGTTTGTATGTGGGTGTTGGCATGGATGCTGGGAACTGTTGAGACGCGATGCATGCATAATCAGAGAGTTGCCTGTGTTAGGGGAGCGGAGGAGCTGCAGGGCAAGTAAGCGTAAACAGTTCATGGCGGCGAGACACGCAACGCCTGCTGTTTTGGGCAGTGGTGAACATCTGGAGAGGCGGGGACTGTCTCCGGTGGGGGACGGTGTTGAGCAGGACGCATCCATCGCTTGGACCATTGCAAAACCTGTGCAAATCCGTTACGTGTGCGAAGAAAGGTCCACCCTGCTCCACCGCAGTGCCCACGTGCCAGCCTGGTGCAGGTCAGGCGGGGCCCTGACCAGGCATGCCCTTGACCCCTTGTGCCGCAAGAAGCCCCTGCCCCCCTGATGCTGCCTCTGCAACCGTCGTGGAAATGCAAATCATGCACTTGCTGCTCTGGGCAAGAATCTCGTCGGCTCAGCACAGTGACAGGACAAACCCTTGGAGGGCAGTCACACGTTCGCCGTACTTCGCCGCACCGTACCTGTCAGGGGAGCTCCCCTGGTACCTGTTGAGCTTGATGTGGACCGCTTTGCACCTCCCCGCCCATCATTTTTAGTCCAGCACACGAGCCCGCGATCCCACCTGTGGATTGTGCATACCGTAGATCAATACTGGCGCCGACTGGCGCGAGCCAGCACTGCCAAGAGCGCTGGCGGAGTATAGAAGGTAGCTCACGGCATTTCATATGATATTTTACATTGCTTAAGTGTTAGTCACTGATGCTGACCATGCATTCGCCCGAATCAACTTACATCGGCGGATGGGGCAGTTCTAGGGCGACTCATCACTACCTTTCACCACTGCAGGTATCCTAAAACATGTTCTACCAAGTCGTGGACATGGCGTGGTACTACCTGTCCCCGGGGACCCAGCAGGCCATTCGCCAGTGCAGCAGCACGGGGCGCACGCTCCACGACACCCGCACCACTGACCTGGTGGTGCGGCTGGGGCACAGCAAGCCCGACAGCATTGACGCGGAAGACCAGTTTTCCAGCTATTGGGATGTTCTGGATAATGGCGTGGTTACGCGTCCCGCTGAGCCGCCCACGCCTGCTGAGCTGCGCACGGCCTTGGGGGCTATGGTGCGGCGGGGGGCGCACTTCGACCGCCTGCGCCTGCGCGTCCTGAGGTCCCCTGACGGCCACCGACCTGCGCACGAGAGGGAGGAGCAGCTGTAAGTACCTGCCTGCGATGAAATCGAAATTGTACATGAATGGTGCTGACACGTTATGGGGTTGCATGTGTGCAATCCCCGTACCAAGCAGCGGGTGCCGTTGCGTGGGGTGACCGGGACAGCTGCGGTACCAACCTGGGGCCGGATGTCCACGCACGCCTGTTGCCGCGATGCTAATGCATGCATGCACACGGATGTGCTGCCGCCCTATCATACGAGCATTGTTGTTGTGCTTGTGTGCCACAGCTGTCAGTGTCACCCAGCCGTTATGACCAACCCAAGCATGTGCGAGTACAGACAGACAGGATTTTCACGCACGACCCCGCACAGGCTGGCTGTGCTTGAGGCGCTGTCTGGCAGCCGCTTAACGACGCTGGCTGTGTCAGGCGGCGTGCCGCTGAGCGGGAGGGTGGCAGCTGCCCTCGCCAGCGCCTTCCCGTCCATGGCCGACGTGTACCTGGGGTTCCACTGGGAGGAGAACGACATGCCGCCGGGGGGCGCCGACAGCCCGGAAGCTGCCGAGTACTACCGCGGCGCCGAGCAGCTGCTGGCGCTGTGCGGGCCGCGGCTGCACAGCCTGCAGCTGGTGTCGAGCGTGCAGCAGTGGCCCCCGTCGGCCTTCCGGGCGCTAAGCCACTGCACCGCCCTGGCCCACCTGCAGCTGGAGGCAGGGCGCAGGGACGCGGAGGGGAGGCCGCCTGTGCCGCCGTACCTTGGTACGTCCTCGACCGTGCCGCTGGTTGCCTTTTTCCTTTTGAGTTCGGCCCCCGTACGGTAGCTGTGCCTACAAGATAACACCCAGGCCCCTGCAGAGCTGACTGATCCCCTGGCATTTCCTGGATACCCTTATGCCACCTGACAATGATATGTCCCGCTGTGTGCAATGCGCGCAGCCTCTCACGCCCACGAGGAGGCCATCCTGTCATCCATCGTGCAGCTCACGACTCTGCGCTCGCTCTGGCTTAGCGCATTCCTGGACCCCGACACCTGCACGCCCCAGGCCCTGGCCCCCCACGCCACCTCCGTCGCTCGCCTCAGCGCCCTCACTGGCCTCACCAGCCTTCACCTCGACCTCACGCTCCGCTACGAGCACGACACGGACAGCTGGCGCCAGCGCCGTCTTGACGGAGACGATTACGAGGCTTGGGCCGAGGTGCGGGAGGCGCACCGCACCTCGCTCCTCTCCGCCCTGCACGCAATGCCGCAGCTGGAGCACCTGCACTGCCCCACGCTGTGGCTGCACCCCGAGGAGCTGGTACCGCTGACCGCCCTCGCAAGCCTGTACGTGGCGGGCTTATACACACCGCCACCCGGTGGAGGCGACAGCAGCCGCAGCGCCAGCGGCGGCGGCGGCGGTGGCGGCACAGTTCCGCTGCCGGCGCGGTTGGTGGACCTGACTCTAGACACCGCGGTGTCGCCTCGGCTGCTGGCCAGCCTCCAGGTGCCCAGCACGCTCGTTGCCCTGCACGTGTGGCGGATGCGCTTTGGCATGCACGACATCAACCCGGCGACCGGCCAGCTTTTGCCGGAGACGGTGGCGGCGGTGGGCCCGGCGATCAAGCTGGTTGCCGACTTACGCTCCGAGTCCCCCTGCTCGGTCAACCTGGTGCTGCAGGTAGGGTAGGCCCGGACAATATGATTAGGTTATACCTAGCTTAATTTTACGTTGGACTCACCTGGTGCTGCAGGTAGGGTTAGCCTGGACAGCAAGTAAGGGTGCATCTGAATCACTTTACGTAGGATTCACCTGGTGCTGCAGGCGGACGGCTGCCCGGGCCTGCTGCTGCCGCGTGAGGGGCTGCCGGACCGCCACGCGGAGTGGCTGTCGCAGCTGGGGCCGCTGGGCGGGCTGGAGGACCTGCCGCTGGGGCTGGACGCCTTCGACCTTGACGTGGAGGACGTGTGCTGCCTGGTGCACGCGGTCGGCAGCGTGCCGGTGAGTTTGTGCAGTGAGCTTGTTTGCTGCACTTGCTGGAGGGCGTGCACTGCTGCATTTCGGAGAGGATGCACGGCCTGTGGCTATCCCGTGCGGGCACGGTGCGGCGATGCTGCTCCCGCCAAGCGACACCCCAGTTCGGGCTGACTAGGTTATAGACTTGCTGTCCTCCCTGATCCCCGCCCCCGTCCCGTCCCCGCCCCTGCCTTGCCGCACCGCAGCGGCTGCAGTTCCTCAACACGGCGCTCCCGGTGCCCGCCATCCCGGTGCTCCTGGGGCTGAGGGAGCTGCAGGAGCTGGACCTCGACATGCACAGGTGCTCCCTGGTCTTCCCCCGGGCCCTGCGCACCGCCCTGTCCGTGCTGTGCGGCCAGGCGCGCAAGCTGCGGCGCGTGACGTGCTGCCGCTGCCCGCTGACCGACTGCCAGGCGGTGCAGGAGGCGGTGGTGGCGCGGCTTCACGGCATGGGCAGGGACGGGGTGGAGCTGGTCGTCACCAGCGACGACGTGTGACGGGCGCATGGGGCTGGGGCGACGTACCGTACCTGGACGCATGCTGCTTCACGCAGGCTGGCGAGGTGGTGGGACGCGGTTGGTATCTATTCTTGCCTTACAGCCAATGCGGTGGTGCGCTGTTGGTGCCATAAGTTTATTTGGGCCAGTTGGGACTGGTTCTGTTGCATTGCTGCTAGTGCCCGGCTCGTGTTGGTGTCACGAAGATGCAATGCACTTTGATGGTGCAGCGCCGGTGGAGGGTAGCCTGAACTGCGGTGTCGGAAATGGCGGGACCGAATGTCGCTCACAGGGGCGGCGGAACTTGGCTAGATCAGCCTGGCTATGCTGACTGGCAGGACTGGGATATGAGAAGAGGTACCACCGCAACTGCCCAGCGGCCTGAGCCCACCATGCTCCTTGCGTTGGTGCTTAAGCAAAGCAAGGGCAATCGGAGCATACACGGGTGCACCCTGGCACCCTGTCCACACGTAAGGTTTAATGACTCCTGTTGCGACGACGACGCCCCTAAAGCCACGCGGGACCACATCAGTACTTCAGACAGGCATGCAAGGTGCATCATAGTTACCATTTACAAGCGACGTAACTGGACGTAACCATACAGCTCTCTTGATGTCACTTGCTAAGCCAAGGAATTGTGGCAGCTTGCGGTTGCACCGCTTGCCGCGCACTCGTGTATACCGTCCCTCACAAAGCGCCCCTCCTGGCCCCTCACGTAATCTTGTTCATGAGGGGCAGATCCAGCGACTGCTCCCCATGCCGGCCACCGCCATCCCCAACGCCAACATGCCCCTGATCCTTGCTGCCGTTTGCAGCAGTGGCGCTCCCGCTACCCCCGCTGCTGCCCCTGCTGCTGCCGCCTCCACCCCTGCCCTGCTTGTATCTCTTGCTCCTTGCCCCCCACGAGGGCATGCGGTCGAATCGCAGGGTGAGGGCGGAGGGGTCCTCCCCCAGGAACGACAGCAGCCGCCGGGACAGGGACACGTTGACCTGAAGGCCAAAGAGAAGGCAAACGGGAGCGTGCAGAACTTGTAGGGCTTCGCTTAGGTGTTAGTGAGGGGAGTCCGGCAGGGTGCAGGGGCGGGTGCATGGCAACAGGGGTCTGGGCCAATCCCAGGCCCGACCTCCGCTTTGCCCCACCGCCTGATCCCAAAGCCCAGCCGAATAATGGGACCCCAGCCACCTCCTGTGGGGCAGCTCATGCTCCAAAACTTTGGCTTACTGCTCGGCTCTTTCCGTGGGCTCATCCCTACCAGCCTCCCTGCTCCCTGCCCAGCCATGGGACCTCAGTCCCACTGTGCTAGCCCATACTCTTAGCTCATCCCATCATCCCAGCGCTCCTGATTTAGCAACCCACACTCCCCGCCTCTGCCCCATCCCCCTTCTCCCCTTCCCTGTCCCCCTTCACCTCATCTGCCCTCCCACCCCCCCTCCAACCCCCCCCTCCCCTAC
>VFQN01008157.1_pt1 | contig 10771 bp, 13 predicted proteins | sample 3512371 | NCBI WGS metagenome assembly VFQN01 (sample SAMN10412370, study PRJNA504923) | tailings metagenome | isolation source: Replicate 2 from Balatoc abandoned mine | place: Philippines: Itogon, Benguet | collected 2017-08-28 | reverse complement strand
CCTCGTAGACCAGGCGTTCATGCGCGGCGTGCTGGTCGACGATGACGAGCGAATCCCCGGTTTGCGCGACGATGTAGTTCTGGTGGACCTGCGCGCGGGCCGCGCCGAGCGGCGTCGACAGGAGCTCGGGTGCCACCGCGACCGAGCCGGCACGGGTGTCGGCGCTGGCGAGTGGGCCGGTGTCGAAGGCAGCCTGCACCGCCTCGCCGAAGCCGCGCTCCGTCGAGACCGGCTCCAGCGGCCGGCTGGGCGAGTGCGAGAGGTCGAATCCGGCCGGAGCGGCAGCCCTGAAGCCGGCATGGAATGTGCGATGACCATTGGCCGGCCCCGCATGGCCGTAGCTGGTCGGCCCGGGTCGGAAGGCGCTCACCATCGCGGCCGCACCCGTCGTCGCCGGGCGGATGCCGGAGGCCGCCAGCACCTCGCGGATCGAACCGATGATCAGGCCGCGGATCAGGCCCGGGTCGCGGAAACGCACATCGGCCTTGGCGGGGTGGACATTGACGTCGACGGTGGCGGGGTCGAGCGTCAGGAAAAGTGCCGTCACCGCATGGCGGTCGCGTGGCAGCACGTCGGCAAAGGCGCCGCGGATTGCGCCCGCGATCAGCTTGTCGCGCACCGGCCGCCCGTTGACATAGGCATATTGCTGCAGCGCATTGGCGCGTGTGTAGGACGGGATCGAGACCTGCCCCGTCATCGACACCCCTTCGCGCATGGCCTCGATCGTCAGCGCGTTTTCGGGGAAATCGGCCCCGAGCACCTGCGCGATGCGCGCCTTCTGCCCTTGGGCGTCATTGCCGGTGGCGGGCAGATCGAGCGTCGTGCGGTCCGGGCCCGAGAGCGTGAAGCGCACGGCGGGAAAGGCGATGGCGATGCGCTTGACGATGTCGGATATCGCCGAGGTCTCGGCACGCTCGCCCTTCATGAATTTGAGCCGGGCAGGGGTGGCGAAGAAGAGGTCGCGCACCTCGACCAGCGTGCCGCGATTGGCGGCCGCCGGGCGGGGACCGGCGATCTTGCCGCCGTCGACGCGGATTTCCGCACCCTCCGACGCGCCGGGCGGGCGCGAACGCAAGGTCAGCCGGCCGACCGAGCCGATCGAGGGCAGCGCCTCGCCACGGAAGCCGAGCGACCGGATGTCGTGGATGTCCTCGGAGAGTTTCGATGTGCAGTGCCGGCCGATCGCCAGCGGCAATTCGTTCTCGGGAATGCCGGAGCCGTCGTCGGTGACGCGGATCAGCGTCAGCCCGCCACCCGCGGTGGCGATCTCGATATGGCCGGCACCGGCGTCGAGCGCATTCTCGACCAACTCCTTGACCACGCTCGCCGGGCGCTCGATCACCTCGCCGGCGGCGATTTGGTTGATGACCGTTTCGGAAAGCTGACGAATGGGCATGGCGGGATTATACGCGGATTCGTCGTGTTCCGAAAAGCTGCAGATACGGGGGGCGAGCGCATCTTGAACATTTCGGAATTCGTCATCCTCGGGCGCGAGTCGAGCGTAGCGAGCGCGAGGTGACCCGAGGATCCATGCCGAGATAGCGACGCGGCGCGCCAACGGCCCAGCACGGTGATCCCACGGTCTGTGCCCGGCGTGAAGGCCAACCCAAGGCAATCGACCTATTCATCGTCCCCAAGAAACCCACGTCGCACCCAGCAAAGCATCGCCGACGGATGAGTGCTATGTAGCCTCCCGCAATCGCCTCTCCGGAGCCCCCATGAGACTGCCAGCCCTCGTCGCCATCGCCCTCCTTTTGCCCGTTCCGGCTCTCGCCGGTCCGGCGTCGGATGCCGTGCGGTTCTTTTATTCCCCGCCCGTTTTCGAAGGCGATCCGGCGCTGCGCGGCCGTTTCGTCGACCCGGCCCGCAAGATCTTCGAGGCCAATGACAAGACCCCGGAAGGCGAGATCGGCTGCATCGACTTCGGCGTCGCCGTCGACGCGCAGGACTATGACGACGCCGAGATCGCCCGTACCTTGAACTTGTCCGAAAACGTCTCCGGCGACACGGCCGAGGTGACCGCGACATTCCAGCTGTTCTCCGATGAGGAGGAGTCGCGTCGCGAAATCGTATGGTCGCTCGTCAAGGTCGGCAAAGACTGGAAGGTCGCCGACGTCGCCTCGCGTACCAACGACTGGCGTCTGGGCAGTTTCGAGTGCGGCGAGTAGGACCGGCTCCGGCGGTCGGGCTCTCAGCCGCGGCCGCGATAGGGCGGAACACCGGTGTCGGGCAGCCATGCGCCCTCGGGCGGCGCGCCCGTCTGCCAGAACACGTCGATCGGAATGCCGCCGCGGGGATACCAGTAGCCCGCGATCCGCAGCCACAGCGGCCTGGTCGCCTCCACCACCCGCCGGCCGATCATCACGGTGCAGTCCTCATGGAAGGCGCCGTGGTTGCGGAACGAGGTGAGGAAGAGCTTGAGCGACTTCGATTCCACCAGAAGCCGATCAGGTGCATAGTCGATGACGATATGAGCGAAGTCGGGCTGGCCCGTCACCGGGCAGAGCGAGGTGAATTCCGGGCAGGTGAAGCGCACGATCGCCGGCGCGCCGTCGCCGCGCGTGAAGGGCACGGTCTCCAGCATCGCGGCTTCGGGCGAAGCGGGCGTTTCCACCTTGGCGCCCAGTTGTGTGAGGTTTTCCGTAGAGGTCATGGGAATGCTCCTTTGGGCGGCCTTATAGGCCTCTCGCGCGGGGGAGACAAAGCGCTGCGGCAGGCGGAGCAATGAAACATAGGGCGGCCGCTCTCATCCTGCTCGTCGTCCTTGTTGCTGGGGTTTGCGCGGTCGTCTGGATGACGGGCACCGACGCGATTGCGCGCGCGCCGCGGCAGCATTTCGAGCAGCCCGCAAAGTTGCCGATCGACGTCGTCTCGCTGGAGGGCGAGCCCGAACTCGTCGGCTGGGCGGCGGAGAGAAGCGGAAGCTGCGGCGCCGTCGTGCTCCTGCATGGCCGGGGATCGGACAAGACCGGATTGGTGGAACGGGCACGGCTGTTCTTCGACGCCGGCTACTCGGTGCTGATGTTCGACCTTTCCGGGCACGGGGAAAGTTCGGGCGACCGTCGCGGTTTCGGCTACACCGAAGGCAATGACGCCGGCAGGATTCTCGCCTATGCCCGCCAGCGCTTTCCCGATCGCCGGATCGCGGCCGTCGGGCAGTCGCTCGGCGCAGCCGCCTTCGTCTTCGCCGCACCTGCGGCGCGGGCCGATGCCTATGTGCTCGAACAGCTCTATGCGACCTTGAGCGAAACCACGGCCTTGCGTGCGCCTCTTCCGGTCCTGCGCGGCCTTCAGGCCTCTATCCTGCTCGCCCAGATGCCGCTGCGGCTGGGCTATCGTGCCGACGATGTCCGCCCCGTCGACCGGATCGGCACACTCGAAATGCCGACGCTGCTACTGGCCGGCACGGCAGATCCCTTCGTCGATACCGGCCAAAGCGAGCGGCTGCTGCAGGCTTCGGCGTGGTTTTCGGACCTGCGCTGGTTCGAAGGCGCAGGCCATGTCGATCTCCTGCGTCGCGATCCTGCCAAATACCGGGCGGAGGTCCTGGCCTTCCTGCAGAGGGAACTCTGCAAAACTTAAGAAGAGGCTTGATCCAAGCGCCGGCTAGAGCAGTTCCAGCAACAGTGCGCAGCGGTTTGCTGGAATTGCGTAAAATCAAAGAGTTAGAGTATTTCCGCGATTCGTAGAAAAGCGGAAATGCACTAACGAGAAATTCGGCCGCCGGCGTTCAGGCGGTCGCGGAAATCAGCAGGCCGCCGACGACGGCCACATTGATCGTGAATGCCGACCGCAGCGCCTGCCGTTCATGGCCCGCGTAGCGCCAGAAATTGAGAACCAGCACACTGGCCGCGATGGTGAACAGCACCAGCACGAGGGCGGCATAAGGCCTTGCGAATCCGGTGGCGAGGCAGAGGCCCGCCACGATCTCGACGGCCGATCCCGCAGCCGGCAACAGGGCCGGTGCGGGAAATTTCCGTGCCGCCAATTGCGTGACAAACTCGTTGAATTTGAGGAAGTGCTCGATGCCGGCCCAGACGAAAACGCCGCCGAGCAGCACCATGCCTGCACTTTGGATCATAACGAGCATCGTTCTACCTTCCCACCAGCGGTATCGGTTTCCACCTTACGGATCACGACGGAAGCCGGATCGTATGACCCGGCCGGAAAGCTGCCCGCCGTCCACCGGCAGGACCGCACCGGTCGTGAAGGCGGATGCCGGGGACGAGAGCCATAGCACGGCCTCGGCGACCTCGCTGGTCGACCCCAGACGTCCCACGGGCACGGCGGCCGCTGCGATGCGCTGCACCTCCGGGCCGGCCGCTTCCAGGTGATGGGTCAGTATCGGCCCGGGAGCCACGACGTTCACGCGGATGTTCTTATCGGCATAATCCAGTGCCGCGACGCGGCTCATCCCGATGATGCCGGCCTTCCCTGCAACATAGGCGGAAAGGCCGGAGACGCCCTCGACGCCTGCGGTGGAGGCCATGTTGACGATGGTGCCGCCGCCCGTCTCGAGCATGGCGGCGATCTGGAATTTCATGGCGTGGAACGTGCCGTGGATGTTGGCACGGATGCCGCGATCGAACGCCTCCACGTCGATCTCGGCCAGCGGCGCCGGCGTGGGGCCGGCCGTCTGGTTGTTGAATGCGGCGTCGAGGCGGCCGAACCGCGCGATCGTCTTTGCCACCAGGGCCTGCATGCCGTCGGGGTCGGTGGCGTCGGCCGGCACGGCCAGCGCTTCGCCGCCAGCCGCCTGGATCTGCCCGGCGACGTCTTCGATGGCTGCCCGGCTACGCGCCGCAAGCACAACGGCCGCGCCCCTCAGGGCGAATGCCCTGGCTGTCTCAGCACCGATGCCTCTGCTGGCTCCGACCACCAGCGCGACCTTGCCGGAGAAATCAAAGCTTGGCGACATGGTCCGCTTCCACTTGAGGCCGGGATGCCCGCCGCCCGGTCCATGCCTGATCAAAGCGCATTGGCGACGTCCCGGGGGAGTTGGCCCATCATGCCCTCATAGGCGGTGTTGGTGAGCAGGACCGCGATCCGGGCGCGTTGATGGTCGATGCACCACCAATGCCCGTAGACGCCGCCCCATGACACTGTCCCCGGCGACAGGGGGGACCCAGCCGCCTCGGGATCGACGAGCACGGCGCCTGTCCAGCTAAAACCCCAGCCCGGTCCTTGCGTCATCGCCTCGCCGCCAACGCGGGCCTGCCTGGCCGCTTCAAGGCTGGCCGCCGAAAGAAACGACCCGCCGCGATAGACCTCGAGGACGCGGAGCACGTCCTGTGCGGTGCCTGCCATGCCGGCCCCACCCGAAGGGAACGCTGAACGGCGTCCGATGCGCTCGGGGTCGAAGCGTATCGCCGAACCGACATAGGCCGGCAGCGCAACGTCCGTCACGCCATCCATGCGCATAGGTGCGCTTTCGCCGTCGTAATAGGGTGTCGCCAGCCCGGCCGGCGAAGCGTGAAAGGACGCGGTCAGGCCGAGCGGTCCCGTCACGAGATCTGTGATGGCGTCCGGAAGCGGCTTGCCTGCCACCGCTTCGACGACGGCGCCGAGCACGTCGGTGGCGACCGAATAACGCCATCCGCTCCCGGGGGCGCCGCTCAGCGGCGCCGAAGCGATACGGGCGAGGTTCTCCGAGAGGGAGATATTTGCTTCGTCCAGCCCGTCCGAAATGCCGGCCTTGGCATAGGGACCGTCGTTCGCCTGCTGGAAACGGTAGTCGAGGCCGGCCGTCTGGGACATCAACCGACCGACATTGATCTGCGTGGTCGCGCCGTCGGCCGTCCGGGGGGCAAAGTCCGGAAGCCACTTCCCGACCGGATCGTCCGCGCCGAGCAGCCCCGCCTCCATCAGTTTCAGCGCGGCCAGGGTCGTGAACGGTTTGGTGACCGAGGCGTAGCGGAAGGATGTGTCGACATGCATGGGGCGTCCACTCTCGCGGTCGGCCAGGCCGGCCGCCCGTTCGAAGACGATATGGCCGTGTTCCGCGACGAGCAACACGCATCCGACGATGCGTTTATCCGCGAGCGCGCTATCGATGCCCTTGTCGAGCGCGTCGATCATGGCGGTAGACCGTTCCCGCGGCTCGATGGCGCGTGACACGGCCGCAGAAACTGTCGTGAGCGGCATGGTTGGGACTTTCCGTTGATGATGTCGGCAGAAATAACCTCGACAACCATTCCGAAAAATGGGCAGATCCCTGGAAGCATCATGAAGGGTTGCTTAATGATGGACCCCACCATTCTCAGCGCCTTGCCGGTCTTCCGCGCCGTGGCGGAGGCTGGTGGGTTCACGGCGGCATCCGGCCGGCTCGACATTTCAGTCTCAGCGGTATCCCAGGCCATCCGGCAGCTCGAGCTGCGGCTGGGCATACGGCTCTTCGACCGCACCAGCCGCAGCGTCCGTCTGACGGAGCGGGGGCGGCAGCTGTTCGAGGCTGTCGAAGGGCCGATCGGGCTTCTGTCAGGCGCCCTTGAGGCAGTGAAGGAGAGGGATGGCGAACCCTCCGGCCATCTCAGGATCACGCTGTCGCGGCTGGCGGCGGAGATATGCGTCCTGCCGACGTTGCCGCAATTCGTCAGTCGCTACCCGGGCATCCGCCTGGAACTGTCGACCGACGACCGCCTGACCGACATCGTGAGCAAGGGCTTCGATGCCGGCATCCGCTTCAGGGGCGCGCTGGCGTTGGACATGATCTCCGTTCCGATCGGTCCGTCACTGCGGCGTTCGATCCTCGCCAGCCCCGATTATCTGGCGCGAGCCGGTACGCCAAAGACACCGGAGGAATTGAGCTGCCACCGGATCCTCCGCTATCGCTATCCCGGAAGCGGCCGGCTGGAGCCGTTGGTCTTTCGACGCGGCGACGAGATCATCCAGCTCGACCCGCCAGGAGTGCTCATTCTGGACGACAACGCCCATTTCTCGCTGGCCTCGCATGCGGGCCTCGGCCTGGGTCAACGCTTTCGGGTGACCGAGGAAAATGCCCTCGCGGCGGGAAAACTGGTGAGCATACTCGATCCCTATGAACCGGAGCTGCAGCAGCTCCACATCTATTTCCCGTCACGCGACCTGCAGCCCGCGAAGCTGCGTGCGTTCATCGACTGGTTCCGCGTCGGCGGCACCGGAGCGACTCCGGCAAGAGCGCCCGGCAAGAGCAATTCCAGCAAGACTGCGTAGCGGCTCGCATTCGGAACCGGGAAAGATCAAAGCCATCGCGAACTCGGGCTGTTTCATTGGACGCCGGCGGGCGTTTTGTATCAGCGCTTGCGCACGAATTCCGCGCGCAAGACGAGGCCTTTGATCCCTTCGTGGCGGCAGTCGATTTCCTGCTCGTTGTCCGTAAGACGGATCGACTTGATGACCGTGCCCTGCTTCAGAGTCTGATTGGTCCCCTTAACCTTCAGGTCCTTCATGAGTGTGACCGAATCGCCGTCGGCGAGGATGTTACCGGCAGCATCGCGGACCACGGCCTGATCGATCTTGGAGGCCGCGGCCATTTCCGCGGCCGGCCGCCATTCACCGGTTGCTTCGTCGTAGACATATTCATCGTTGTCGTCGGCCACGCCCTTGCCTCTTTCCTGCGAATGGTCTCTCCCAAGTCGGTCTAGCGCAGCGTAGGAACTGGCTTCAAGGTCCGACAGTGATCGATCATCCCGCAACTGTCGCTCATACGATCCTGGGCCGGCGGCCGGAGGCTTACATGAACGTCAGCGCCGCCGCCCCGACCAGCAGCGCGCTGTAGGTCCCCACCATGCCGCTCGCCCTTATCGGGGTCACGCCGCTCAGCATGCCGGCCACGTGCAATGCCCTGCCGAGGACCAGCAGGACGGCGATCGTGTAGAGCCAGACCCCGGGTACCCCACGATATTCGCAGAGCCCCAGGACGATCAGCGCGAGCGGCACATATTCCGTGAAATTGCCCTGCGCACGGATGCGGCACAGCAGGGTCGGATCGCTGCCCGTGCCGATCCTGGTATCGACCTTCATCCGTTGCAGGCTGACCGGGATGCTCAAGGCGACCAGCGCCACGCTGGCGAGAGCGGCGACGGTTCCGGTGATCGGCAGCATGGGACTCCTCCTCCATCGAACGGCCAAAGCCATCCGATCCAGATTGAACTTGCGAATTGCAAGTTAGCGCTATAACTTGCAACTCACAAGTTGAAAAGGAAGGGTCGTCATGACGTCCTATCGCTCCGGATGCCCCATCGCGTCGGCGCTGGATCTCGTCGGAGATCGATGGTCCCTCGTGATCCTGAGGTCGATGGTGATGGGAGCGACCAGCTACTCGCACCTGCTTTCCGAACAGGAGCGGATCTCCACCAACATCCTCGCGGACCGCCTGCGCCAGCTGGAGCAGGCCGGCATCATCGCGCGGACCCGCGCGCGGCAGGGGACGACCCCTGGCGCCTATGCCCTCACCGAAGCAGGCGCGGCACTCATCCCCACGCTCCAGGCGCTCGCACGCTGGGGCGAGGCCCACATCCCGGATCGTTGGGCGCCGCCGGAACGGTTCTATGCGGCGCGGCCTGAGGACTTTCATACGTCAGCAATGACGGAATGAGGGCATACGGAACAGCCGTCCAGACCGACCGCTCGGACGTCTCATTGCGCTGGGATCCGTCGCCTGAAGAGGTACGACTGATAGGGCTCCGTCAGCCGATCTGTTCCTGGGTGATGAGCGCACAGTCCGCCAGCCGATCGAGTTCGTTCAGCTCCGCGGCATGGTGTTGGCCCCATTCGCACAGCGCGCGCAACACGGGCTCCAGGCTCAATCCGAGCGCCGTGGCGGAGTAGTCGACGCGCGGTGGAACCTGGCGGTGGACTTCGCGATGGACGAGACCGTGCTCCTCCATCTCGCGAAGCTGCTGGACGAGGACTTTCTGGCTGACCTCGGGGACCATGCGCCGCAATTCCGAAAGGCGCTTCGGGCCGTCGAACAGATGATAAAGGACGAGCGCCTTCCAGCGCCCCGAGATAACCCTGAGCGCACGCTCGGCCGGACGCATCGGAAGCCTCTTGATCGGCTCGGTCATGGTTACCAAATGGTCCCTATGGAACGAAAGAGTTCGTAGTCACCGATTTGTCCATACGGCAAGGTGAGCCTATCACCAAATCACGGATGAGTTCCTTAGATGAAAGCCGTTCAATTCAGCCGTTTCGACGGCCCCGATGCACTCGAGCTCATCGATGTCCCGAAGCCGCGTCCAGGACCGGGTGACGTGCTCGTCCGCGTGAGATCCTCCGGTATCAACTTCTTCGAGACGCTGATGCTGCGGAACCGCTACGCCGTCACCCCCGACCTCCCGACGATCCCGGGTGTGGAGATCGCCGGCGAGATCGAAGCCGTCGGGGGCAATGTGTCGTCAATTGAGATCGGTGCGCGGGTGGCCGCCCCGATGTTCGCTTTCGGACGTGGGGCAGGGGGCTACGCCGAATATGTGGCGATCGATGCCGCGTCTGTCGTTCCGTTGCCGGACGCTCTTTCTTTCGACGATGCCGTCGCCCTGATGATCCAGGGATTGACCGCTCTCCATCTGGTCCGTCGCAGCAATCCGCGCGGCAAGACCGTTCTTGTCAATGCAGCGGCCGGCGGTCTCGGTTCCCTGCTCGTGCAACTCGTTGTGGAAGCCGGCGCGGAGCGCGTGATCGCGGCCGCGAGCTCGGCCGAAAAGATCGAACTGGCCTTATCTCTCGGCGCGCATGCCGGGGTTGATTACACTCGTGCCGATTGGGCCGACCAGGTCAGGCGGGTCAACGGGGGCGGGGTGGATATCGTTTATGAGACGATCGGCGGCACCCATACCAGGGCCAGCCTCGCAGCGTTGGCGCCTCTCGGCCAGTTGGTGTTTGGAGCTTTGGGCAGGTTCGATCTCGCATCGGCCGATCTGGAGGAAATGTTCACCGCAAATCAGTCCATCACGGGCTTTGCGCTCCTCTCGCTGCTGAACACGGCCGATCTGAAGGCCGATCTCGCCGGCCTGTTCCAGCGGGCCGTGGATGGAGACGTGAAGCTGCTGCCAGCAAGCCGCTATCCGCTGCAGCGGGCGGCCGAGGCGCACCGCGCAGTGGAGAGCCGCCGGACCACCGGGAAGCTCGTGCTCATACCCTAGAGCAATTCCAGCAAAAGTGCGCAGCGGTTTTGCGTCCGGAATTGCGTAAAAACAAAGAGTTAGAGAAATTCCGCGATTCGGAGAAAAGCGGAATTGCGTTAGAGGATCGCTGCCCTCAGCCTTACCGGCCGCGCGCTCGCGGTGCATTGAGCACGATCGCGGCGCGGATGAGAGCCTTCAGCGCCTCTTCATTGATCGTCTCGCCCTCGTGGAAGTCGATGGCGCGCCTGACATTGCCGTCGAGACTGGAATTAAAGAGACCAGCCGGATCGTCGAGCGAGGCGCCCTTGGCGAAGGTCACCTTGACGACGCTTTTGTAGGTCTCGCCGGTGCAGATCATGCCGTCGCGATACCAGACGGGGACCCCGCGCCACTTCCATTCCTCGACCACTTCGGGGTCGGCCTGCTTGATCAGGGCGCGGATTCTGGAGAGCATCTCGCCGCGCCAGTCGCCGAGCTCCCTGATCCTCTCGTCGATCAGCTGCGATGGGGATTTTTCCGCCTGGGCGCTGGTCTTCGCCATCTCTTGCTCTTTCAGCTTGCGTGGTTTCCGGGAGAATGCGGGAACTGCCGTCGAAGATCCCTCAGGGAACCCAGCCGGGCAGTTCCGAGGCCTGCTTGATCCAGCGGGCGACCAGCTCCTCGTC
>VFQN01008156.1_pt1 | contig 10772 bp, 8 predicted proteins | sample 3512371 | NCBI WGS metagenome assembly VFQN01 (sample SAMN10412370, study PRJNA504923) | tailings metagenome | isolation source: Replicate 2 from Balatoc abandoned mine | place: Philippines: Itogon, Benguet | collected 2017-08-28 | reverse complement strand
ACCGCACGCACGCGCCTCAAGCGCACGCCGTCACGAGGGAACGCGGCTAACACGCAGTACTGACTGGGGTACGCGGTCTGCGGCTGGACCAAAGAGCGCCGGGCTTGCTTCCTGCGCTGCGATCCGGTTCGGCGTTAAACACCGCCCTGATCGCCACCTTTGAGACCTCAACTGGAGGACTCGTTCCGCAACTATAGGTTGCGTCGTAATCCAGTTGCGTGCAAAGCGCAAACGCATAGCGTGTATCAATTGAATTGAGGCAACTTTCGGTTGATTTTTTGCAACAGTGCGCCCGTGGCTGGGCGGCGAGGGCGTCGACCGGCGCTGTCAGGACTGTCGAACGAGCGGGCGGCGTAACGGGCGGCCGCAGAAAGCAAAACTCCCCGCCCTTGTGGGGCGGGGAGCGGTATCCGGTATCTGGTCTTGGGCGCCGACTACGCGGTCGGCATCGAGGTTTCGACCAGTCGCGCCCAGTACGACACGCCGAGCGGAATAGCGTCGTCGTTGAAGTCGTACGCGGGATGATGGACTCCGGCGGTGTTCCCGTTGCCGATGAAGACGAACGCTCCCGGCCGCGCCTCGAGCATGTAGGCGAAATCCTCGCCGCCGAGCACCGGCGGGGCGTTGTCGTTGACCGCCGCATCGCCCGAGATCTCACGCGCAACCTTCACCGCAAACTTCGTCTGCGCCTCGTGGTTGACCGTCACCGGATAGCCGTCGGAATACGTGAGCGTGACCTTGGCGCCGTGCGCCTTGCCGATGCCGTCGCAGATCTCCGCGATGCGTGCTTTGACGAGCGAGCGGATTTCCTCCTTGAGCGTGCGCACGGTGCCCTGCAGCTTCGCCGTCTGGGGGATGACGTTCATCGCGTCGCCGGCGTGGAACATGCAGATCGACACCACCGCCGAGTGGACCGGGTCGACGTTACGCGCGACGACCGTCTGCAGCGCTTGGTGAAGCTGGCACCCGATGGCGACGGGGTCGATGCCGAGATGGGGCTTTGCCGCGTGCGTCCCCTTGCCTTCGATCTCGATCTCGATTCGATCGGAGGCGGCGAGCAGCGGGCCCGGGCGGGTTGCGAAATGTCCGATCGGAAGCCCGGCCGCGGTATGCATCCCGTAGACTTCCTGCACGCCGAAGCGATCCATCATGCCGTCGTCGACCATCGCCTTGCCACCGGCGCCGCCTTCCTCCGCCGGCTGGAAGATGACGACCGCGGTACCGTCGAAGTTGCGCGTCTCGGCGAGGTACTTCGCCGCGCCGAGCAGCATCGCCGTATGCCCATCATGGCCGCAGGCGTGCATCGCGCCGGGGATCTTCGAGGCATAGGGGAGCCCCGTCATTTCCTGCATGGGCAGCGCGTCCATATCGGCGCGCATTCCGATGACTCGGCCCGACTTGTTGGACTTGCCGCGAATGACGCCGACGACGCCGGTTCGACCGATGCCGGGCACGACCTCGTCGCAGCCGAACTCCTTGAGCTTGTCAGCCACCAGCGCCGCGGTGCGATGAACCTCGTAGAGGATTTCCGGATGCGCATGGATGTCGCGACGCCATTCGGTGATCTCGTCCTTGAGCGCGGCGACACGGTTGATAACAGGCATGGAAACCCTCGATTGAGCTAGTTGTGGGGAAGTTGTGCGACTGCCGGCATGAAACGCGCTCGCGCTGCACTGGTCAACCGTATGCGCGGCGATCCGGCCGCGGCTGCTGCAACCCTGAAGTGCGGCGCACCAAGTCTCATGCCGGTGCCCGCTCGGCGACCTCGTGGAAATGCGCCCGCAGGCGCTGTACGAGCAGGCCTGGCGCGCCGTTGCCGATCGGTTTGCCGTCGATCGAGACGACCGGCATGACGATGCTCGTCGCCGAGGTCGTGAACGCCTCGCGTGCCGCCTGCGCCTCCGCTATCGTGAACGGCCGTTCGATCAGGTCGATGCCCTCGCGCCTGAGCAGATCGATCAGCGTCGTGCGGGTGATGCCGGGCAGGATCGTGTTGTCGAGCGGCCGCGTGATCAGCCGGCCGTGACTATCCAGTATCCACGCGTTCGCCGATCCGCCCTCGGTGACGAAGCCCTCATCGTCGACGAACCATGCGTCGTTGGCCCCCGCCTCACGCGCCCGCTGCTTGGCGAGCGAGGCCGGCAGCAGCATGACCGTCTTGATGTCGCATCGCGCCCAGCGGATGTCCGGCGTGCTCACGATCGCGATGCCTTTGGCGGCGAGCGCATCGCCCTTGCCGGCGGGTATCGGCCGGGCGAGGCAGATGACGGTCGGCAGCGTCTCGGCCGCCGGAAAGAAGAAATCTCGCCGCGCAATGCCGCGTGAGACCTGCAGATAGACGAGCCCGTGGCGTACCCGATTGCGGCGTATGGTTTCGCGCAGCACCCGCGCCCATGCTGCCCGGCTCATCGGCCGGGGGATGCGGAGCTCACCGAGCGAGCGCTCGAGCCGCGCCATATGCCGCGCCTCGTCGATCAGCCGTCCGTCGCGGACCTCGCACACCTCGTAAACCGCGTCGCCGAACTGGTTGCCGCGATCCTCGGGATGGATGGCCGCCTCCGCGTAGGGAAGGTAGCGGCCGTTCACGTAGACGATGCGGGTCATTGGACCTCCGGAGCGTGATGTCGTCGATCTGTATGGATTGATTTGAGGGCAGGATTGAAGCGCTCGAAGGATCAGAAGAAGTCGATGGAGACGCGGAACAACTGCTCGACCTCGCGTACGCTCTCGGCGGTGGAGAAGATGATCGCGCGGTCCTTGACCTGCAGCTGCGTGTCGCCGTCCGGGACGATGACCTTGCCGTTCCTGTAGATCGCGCCGATCCGCAAGCCGTCGAGTGGCAGGTCTTTCAGGGCTTTGCCGATGATCGGCGCGGTTTCCAGCGCCTCCGCCTCCATCAGCTCGCCGCCACCATTGCCGACGCTGTGGACGGCGCGGATACGGCCGCGGCGCACGTGCTGGAGTATCCGGCTCACGGTGATCACCCGCGGGTTGATTTCCGAATCGATCTCGAAGGAGCGCACGAGATTCGAATAGCCGGTGCTGTTGACGAGACAGAGGCTGCGCTGGGCGCCGAGCTGTTTCGCCAGCGCCGAGGTCAGGATGTTGACCTGGTCGTCGTTGGTGAGAGCGACGATCGTGTCGGCAGTGGAGATTTCTGCCTCGCGCAGCAACTCCTCGGAGAGCGCGTTGCCATGCAGCACCACTGTCCGCTGCAGATGGTCCGCGATCTCGACGGCGCGCGCGCGGCTCGATTCGATCACTTTGACCCGGATCGCGGAGTTGCGCCGCTCCAGTTCGCGGGCGACATAGAGTCCGATTTGACCGCCGCCGGCGATCACGATCCGCCGCGTCGGCACCTCGGTCTGGCCGAAGATGCCGAGCGTGCGCGCCACCTGCCCCGTCGGCGTGACGACGTAGACGTCGTCGCCTTCCACGATCTGGTCGTCGCTGTGCGGGATGATGAGCTGTCCCTGCCGCTGGATGCCGACGACGACCGCCGGCAGGTCGGGGAACAGCTCCGACAGCTGCCTGAGCGGCGTGTCGAGCACAGGACAATCGGCATCGCAGGTCAGCCCGATCGACGTGATGGCGCCGTCCGCGAAGCTCACGGTATCGAACGCACCTGGCAGCGACAGCCGGCGGAGCACCATTTCCCCGACCTCGATCTCGGGCGAGATGATGACGTCGATGCCCATGGCGTTGCGGCTGAACAGCTTCGCCCATTCCTTGTTGAGGTAGGTCTGGGAGCGGACACGCGCGATCCGGGTCGGCACGTCGAAGAGGGTGCCCGCGACCTGGGCGGCGACCATGTTGATCTCGTCGTGGAGCGTCACGGCGATGATCATGTCGCACTCGCGAGCCCCGGCCCTCTCGAGCACGTCTGGATGCGCCCCATTGCCGATGTAGGCGCGCGCTTCGAGCGTATCGTTGACCTTCTGGACGAGGTCCGCCCGGAGGTCGACCAGGGTGACGTCATTGCCCTCGCGGGAGAGACGTTCCGCGATGCCGAAGCCGACCTGGCCGGCGCCGCAAATGAGGACCTTCATGGAATGCGCCTCCCGGCGCTCGATTCTGCGACTGGATTACAGCCTGACGACTCCGGCGACAATGGTGCCCTACACCGGGATGGCGGACTTCTGTGCTTTCGCTGCCGCATAGTAGGCCCACAGCAGCCGGGCGGCGACGCCACGCCACGGCCGCCAACGCTCCGCCATCTCCTCCAATTCCGCGACGGTCAACCGGTCGCCCTGCTCGGCCGCCAGCGCCGCTGCGATCTGGAGGGCGAGATCGCCGGCCGCGAACGCGTCGGCACGACCGAGGCAGAACAACAAGTATACGTCGGCGGTCCACGGCCCGATGCCACTGACACTGCGCAAGGCTTCATGCACGACCTCGTCGGGTGCGGCATCGAGTGCGGCAAGGTTGAGCTGCCCGCTGACCACGGCGGCCGAGACGTTGCGCAGAGTGCGGATCTTCGGCCCCGACAATCCGACCGTGCGCAGAATTTCCTCGCTTGCGCCGGCGACTGCGTACGCATCGAGCGGGCGCAGCGCCATCTCGAAACGTCCCCAGATGGCAGCGGCACTGGCGACCGAAAGCTGCTGGCCGACGATGATCCGCGCGAGACCTTCGAACCCCGACGCGCGCCGTCGTAGTGGCGGATGGCCGGCCAAGTCATGAGCGCGGCGGATGATGGCGCACTTGCGCCGGAGAGCGCGAACGCCGGCGCGCACGTCGTCGTCGGTCTCGATGATGCGATGGATGATCTGCTTCTGGCGGGCCATGGTGGCTCAGGTGCTCTCCCCACCCACGCGCGCGTTCGGATGGCTCCTCCGCCAGCCCTGGCTCGCCTGGTCGACCAGCATGAATTCGGCGAGGTTCTCGAGCGTGATGATGCCGATCACGCGCTGGTTCTCGTCGATCACGCCGACCAGCGGCTTGCCGCTCCCATGCAGCAGGTCGGCGGCCTCCGACAGCGGCGCGCGGTAGTCGATGGTCGGAATGTCGCGCTCCATGACCTCTAGGACGGGCGTGTCGGGGCCGCTCGACGACAGCGCCCGGATCATGCCGTCGCGCGTCAGCACGCCGCGCAGTCGTCCCGCGCCGTCGGTCACGGGGAACTCACGCTGCGAGGTGCCGAGGAGCTGGGCGACGCCCTGGGCGACGCTGGCGTTGGTGTCGAGGTGTGCGAACGAGGTGATGGTCGCATCACGCATTGACGCGCGCCTGGTGGCATCGCCGAGCTCGACGGCATACGCTTCCTGGCCGGCGGCGAGGAACACGAACAGCGCGATGAAGATCAGCAGCGGGTTGCCGAACAGACCGAGGAAGCCTAGCGCGAACGCGGCCGCTTGGCCGATGCGGGCCGCGATCCGCGTCGCCGTCACCTTGTCGAGCTTGTAGGAGAGCAGCGCCTTCAGAGCCCGCCCGCCGTCCATCGGGAACGCCGGCAGCAGGTTGAAGACGACCAGCGCGATGTTGACCATCGCCAGCCGGGAGACGAAATCGACATTCTGCATCACCGCCGGATCGGCCTGGGTGGTGCCGAAGCTCGCCCCGAAGACGACGATCAGGACCAGCGCGATGACCACGTTCACGGCGGGGCCGGCGAGCGCGATCAGAAGTTCCTGAGTGGGATTGTCCGGCATTCTCTCGATGCTCGCGACACCGCCGATCGGCAGGAGGACGATGTCCTTCGTCCCGATGCCGAAGCGGCGCGCCATCAGCACGTGGCCAAACTCGTGCGCGAGCACGCAGGCGAATACGGCGACGATAAAACCCACTGCCGCGAACCCTGCCGCCGCGCCGCCGCTGGAGCCGGCGACAAGACCGAACCACGCGAGCAGCAGGAAGAACGTGAGGTGTATCCTGACCTCGGTACCGGCGATCCGGCCGAGCGATATCGACCATCCCATCATTGGGGAAAGGTTCCTTTGCTGGTCGAGGACGCGAATGGGAAGTGTCGCTGCCAGCGATACTGCCGGTTCCTCTCGTCGCATCAATCTACCAGACCGGCGAAATTGTGCGAACCGGCAACTTCAGCCCGCGGCGCGATCGTCGCAGTGCAATACGGAGCGCACGAATAGTCCGTGCCCGATGCTGAATCCGCAGGCGACGTGACGGAAATGGCGCCTTTAATGCTCAAATTAAAAATATATAACAATCAATTGAATGCGCGCGCGAGCTTTGATGATTTCTCGCGCGAGCCCGCGGCTGGTTATTCACAGTGCGCCGCAATGTCAACATTGTGCGTGCGTAAACAGTGATCTTGCTGTATATATCTTCGTACGGTGCAGTCTCTCGTCTGGGCGGAACGGGAAGCGGCGCTGGATATTGGTCGGCGTCGTGTAGGTGCCGGTGTGCGGGGTTGTGTTATGTTAGTCAAACCCATGATTATGGTGATCGTGTCGGCGTTGCTCGGCCCCGCCATGGGGATCGGGTTATTTCTTTTGATGCAAGTCCAATAACGCGGACCTCGAAATCAATACTGGAAACAATATCCCGAACGCGGGATAGGCTCCTCTGGCTCGGCCGGGTGGGGCCTTTGTGCGTCCGGTCCCCTATTTCAATTCTCATGCCTCGCCGCATTAGCTCGCAGCATCTTCAGCGTGCCGTATCTTCGATGGCGTCGCGGATCGACTGCGCCAGCTTCGCTTGCCGATAGGGCTTCATCAGAACGCGGATTCGAAGTTCGCCGATTTCGTCGGCCTCGATCAGCCCGCCAGCGTAGCCCGTCGTCAGCAACACTGCGATTGTGGGATGCGTCGCGCGCAGGCGCTGCGCCAAGTCTAGGCCCGACAGTCCCCCCGGCATCATATAGTCGGTGAAGACAACGGCAGGCCGCAACCCGTCCTCGATCCTCTGCAGCGCCGACCTCGCATCGGGCAGTGCTTCGACCTGATAGCCGAGCGCGATCAGGCGTTGGATCGTCAGGCGCCGCACGTTGGCGTCGTCCTCGACGACCAGGATCTGCTCGCCACGGCCGAGCGGCAGCTCCTCCTCGATCCGCTCCACCGTTCCCGCGGCGCCCGATTCGTCAGCGCGCGGCAGGTAGATGCGCACGGTCGTGCCTTTGCCGAGTTCGCTGTAGAGCGTCGCGTGGCCGCCCGACTGGCGCGCGAAGCCGTACACTGACGCGAGCCCGAGGCCGCTGCCCTTGCCCGGTGCCTTGGTTGTGAAGAACGGCTCGAACGCCCGTTCCGCCGTCTCCGGCGTCATGCCGTGACCTGTGTCGGTCACCGACAGCGCCACGTATTCGCCGGCCGGCAGCCCGGGTATGAGCTCGGCGCCCGCCTCATCGAGCGCCACGTTATGTGTCTCGATCACGATGCGGCCGCCGTTGGGCATCGCATCGCGCGCGTTGATGACGAGATTGACAACCGCCGTCTCGATCAGGCCTGGGTCGGCGCGCGTCATCCAAAGGTCGGCGGCCGGCGAGACGTCGAGCACGATGTTGCCACCGATCGTGCGCCGGAGCAGATCAGCCATCGTCGTGACCATGCCGTTGAGCGAGATCCGCTGGCTTTCCAGCCGCTGGCGGCGCGCGAACGTGAGAAGGCCATCGGTGAGCTGGGCCCCCTTCTCCGCTGCATCCTTGACCTCGCGCAGCAGGTCGAGCTGGCCGTCGTCGGCGAGGCGCGGCTCCAGCAGTTCCAGATTGCCGACGATCACGGTCAGCAGGTTGTTGAAGTCGTGCGCGATACCGCCGGTGAGCTGACCGATCGCCTCGAGCCGCTGCGCGGTGCGCACCGCCGTCTCCCGCTTCAGCTCGCGCGTCACGTCGCGGATCAGGGCGACGAGCCCGATGCCGAAATTCGCCGCCTCGCCGCCACGCGATAGGAGAACCTCGCCGGGAAACCGCTCGCCGCTCTTGCGCCGGAAGTTGGCGATGACCGGTGCCAGCGGCTGCTGGTGGTGCCAGGCGGCGGAAGTCCGCTGCTCGGCGTCGCGTGCGTCGTCGAACAGCATCGTGATCGGCCAGCCGACGACCTCGGACGGCTCATAGCCGAACACGCGCGCGAACGCCGGATTGGCGATCTGGATCTTGCGATCCGGGCCCGTGACGACAAAGGCATCGGCGACGCTGTCGAAGATCGACCGGAACAGTGCCTCCTCGCGCGCGAGCCGCCGCTCGGTGAGCCGTTGACGGCGCAGGTCGACCATGGTGCCGGTGAAGAAGTGCCGGCCGTTGGCTTCGAATTCGCCCACCGAGAGGTGGACGGGCACGCTCGAGCCATCCTTGTGCTGGCCGGTGACCTCGCGGCCGATGCCGATGATGCGGCGGTCGCCGGTCGTGAGGTAGCGCAGGATGTAGCCGTCGTGGGCGCTGGCGATGTCGGACGGCATGATCATGCTGATGTTGCGCCCCATCAGCTCGGCCTCGCTGTAGCCGAACATCTGCTCGGCGGCCCGGTTGGCGCTGTAGACGGTGCCATGCGCGTCGATGGTGACGATCGCCGTTATCGCGGAATCGAGGATCGTCTTGAGGCGCAGCGCTTCGTTGCCGGCCGTGCTCATGTCGCGCGTCCACAAACGGCCGGCAGCAGCCGCAACCACGGCGCGCGTAAGCCTTGACGCCGATCAAGGATTTCGGTCCTCAGCCGTCTATCGTCCAGCATCCAGGGCAATCTAAATGGAGTGTCAGACATGACAAGTTCATCCTGGCTACCAAGCCTGTTCGGCGATCGCAAGGGTCAGGCCGATCCGTTCATCGCGCTCCGCCGGCAGATGGACGAGGTGCTCGACGGCTTCTTCAAGGCGGCGCCGGGCCAGTTCCTGCCGAGCGTCGACGTCAGCGAGACGGACAAGGAGATCAAGATCGTCGCTGAGCTGCCCGGCGTCGAGCGCAAGGACATCGACGTCACGCTCGCCGGCAATCAGCTCACCATCAGGGGCGAGAAGCGCAGCGAGAGCGAGGAAAAGAAGGCGGCAGACGACAAATCCGGCGCGCAATTCCACCGCGTCGAGCGCAGCTTCGGCGCCTTCGAGCGTACGCTGGCTCTTCCCTTCGACATCGACCCTGCGGCCATCGCCGCCGACTTCAAGAATGGCGTCCTGACCGTGACGGTGCCGAAGTCCGCCGAGGCCACCGCGCGGTCGCGCAAGATCGAGATCGGCGCGGCGAGCTGATCGTTACCGCCGCGCTCACGTCTCGCGCGGTGGGTAGCCTGCCCACGGCCGGACCGTGCGGATCGCGAGGTGGCTGTGCAGCCGCGCGACATGCGGCAGCCTCGCCAGCCGTTCCCGGTGGATGCGCTCGAAATCACCCGCATCCACAGCGACGACCCGCAGCAGGTAGTCGGTGCCGCCGGCCATCAGGTGACATTCGAGGATCTCCGGCGAGGCCTCGACGGCGCGCTCGAACGCCTCAAGTGCCTTGTCGCTCTGAGAGCGCAGCTCGACCTCGACGAAGAACTCCATCGCGTAGCCGAGCGCCCGCCGGTCGAGCCGCGCCGCGTAGCCCGAGATGACGCCGGCTTCCTCCAGATGCCTGATGCGCCGGTGGCAGGCCGACGGTGACAGCCCCGCGACCGTGCCGATCTCGGCGACGGTCTGGCGGCAGTCGGTCTGCAGCGCGCGCAGGATCCGCCGGTCGATCGCATCCACTTTCATTCGAAAAGCATCCTGCCTTTGGCAATTTTCCCGGCAAATTATTGCATGGAAGGCGCCTCGCGCACGCGTCTTTCGTCGAAAATTGCTGAATCCGAGCACTACCATTGTACTCGCGGGCATTGGCTGTGGTTACGGGAGAGAGGCGATGCGGATTGGCGTTCCCAAAGAGATCAAGGTGCACGAGTACCGCGTCGGCATGACGCCGATCTCGGTGCGCGAGGCGGTTTCTCGCGGTCACGAGGTGATGATCGAGACCGGCGCTGCGCTCCGCCAGGGCTTCACCGACGACGACTACCGCAAGGCCGGCGGGACCATCCTCGGTACTGCCGCCGACGTCTTCGCAAAAGCCGACATGATCGTGAAAGTGAAGGAGCCGCAGCCGGCCGAGTGCAAGATGCTGCGCGATGGCCAGACGCTCTTCACCTATCTGCACCTCGCCCCCGATCCAGAGCAGGCCAAGGCGCTGATGAAGTCCGGCGCCACCGCCATCGCCTACGAGACGGTGACCAATGCGCGCGGCGGGCTGCCGCTGCTGGCGCCGATGAGCGAGGTTGCGGGCCGCATGGCGATCCAGGCTGGCGCGCATTGCCTGGAGATGGAGCAGGGCGGCCGCGGGATGCTGCTCGGCGGGACGGCGGGCGTGCCGCCGGCCAAGGTGGTGGTGCTCGGCGGCGGCGTTTCAGGCGCCAATGCCGCGCGCATGGCGCTCGGCCTCGAGGCCCAGGTGACCATCCTCGACATCAACATCGACCGCCTCGCCGACCTCAAGAGCCAGATGGGCGCCGGCCTTACGACCGTCTTCTCAACCCGCCAGTCGGCCGAGGACTACGTGCTCGACGCGGACCTCGTCATCGGCGCCGTGCTGGTGCCGGGTGCCGAGGCGCCGAAGCTGATCACGCGCGAGATGGTCAAAGCGATGAAACGCGGCTCGGTGATCGTCGACATCTCGATCGACCAGGGTGGATGCGCGGAGACCTCGAAGGCGACCACGCACGCGGCGCCGACCTTCATCGTCGACGACGTCGTGCACTACTGCGTCGCCAACATGCCTGGCGCCGTCGCCCGCACCTCGACCCTCGCGCTCAACAACGCGACGCTGCCCTTCATCCTGGCGCTCGCCGACAAGGGTCCGATCCGCGCGATGGCCGAAAACCCGC
>VFQN01008154.1_pt1 | contig 10775 bp, 9 predicted proteins | sample 3512371 | NCBI WGS metagenome assembly VFQN01 (sample SAMN10412370, study PRJNA504923) | tailings metagenome | isolation source: Replicate 2 from Balatoc abandoned mine | place: Philippines: Itogon, Benguet | collected 2017-08-28 | reverse complement strand
GTTCTTGCCGATGTCGTGGATGTCGCCCTTGACCGTGGCGACCACCATCTTGCCGACGGAGGGCGCGCCGGTCTCGGCCAGCAGCGGGCGCAGGATCGCCATGCCGGCCTTCATGGCGTTGGCGGCCAGCAGCACCTCCGGGACGAACAGGATGCCGTCGCGGAAGTCGATGCCGACCACCGTCATCCCACCGACCAGCGCCTCGGTCAGGACCCTGTAGGGCGTCCAGCCGCGCTCGAGCAGGATGTTGGTCCCCTCGACGACCTCGTCCTTGAGCCCGTCATAGAGGTCGTCCTGGATCTGCTTGGTCAGCTCGTCGTCGTCGAGCTCGCGAAGGTCCAGTTCGTCGCCACCGTCGCTCATCGTCCCGTCCCAAGAGGGCTGCATGCTCATCGCATCTATAGCGAAGTCACCCCAGGCGACACTTCTCGCGGTACGACCGGGGCTGACCGGTTCGCGACGAAGCGTCGTCCAGAGCGCATAACGATATCTTTATACGTTTGTGCGCGTGTTGGCCAGGGCCCGGAGCGCGCTTTCCAGCGACGCGTCGCTGTCGAGCGCGCACAAGGGCGGCCGCACCTGCCGCCAAGCCGGGTCTTCCAGCCGCCGGGCCAGCAGCGCCTTGATCGTCGGGATCAACGGCCCTCCCTCGACCGCGCGGCGCACGGCCGTCACCGAGAGCTGCGCTTCCTCCGCCTCCGCGATCCGTCCGGCCCGGAACAGGTCGAACACCCGGCGGCTGCCGGCACAGTTCAGGTTGGCCGCCGCCGAGATCGACCCGCCGCCGCCGGCCTGCAGGGTGGTCAGCAGATGATGGTCGGCGCCCGGGAAGACCGCGAGGTCGGGAAACTGGCGGATCAGGCCGAGCGTGTGGTCGAGGTCGGCCGAGCTGTCCTTGATCCCGGCCACCATCGGCCCGAACCGCTCGCGCAGGCTGGTGACGACCGCGGGCGTGATCGGCACCGCCGACACCTTCGGGAAATGGTAGAGGATGACGCGCGCGTCCGGCGGCAACCGCTCCAGCACCTCGGCAAAGGCCGCCGTCACCCCTTCGTCGGAAACGCCCTTGTAGAAGAAGGGCGGCAGCATCAGCAGGTGGCGGCAGCCCTGGTCGAGCGCATGGCGGGCAAGCGCCAGCGTGTCGTCGCGCGCGCAAAGGCCCACCCCTGGCAGCACCCGCTCCGGCGCCACCCCGGCCTTCACCAGATGTTCGAGGGTCGCCTTGCGCTCGTTGATGGTGAACGACGCCGCCTCGCCGGTGGTGCCGAACAAAGCGATGCCGTGGCAGCCATCCTGCAGGAGGCTTTCCACATGGGCCTGCGTGCGCGCGCGGTCCACGCCCCCGTCCGCGTTCACCGCAGTCACCGCGGCAGCAAAGATGCCTTCAAGCTTCACCGGACCTGATCTCCTGTCAGCGGGTCGCGACGGGCCGGCCGCGATAGCACCGGTCCCGGTCGCGCGCCCGGCCATGTCCTGCCGAGCCTGCGCGACCGCGCCATGGTGGCCCGAGCAGGCCGCCTCCGCCAGGGGCCGGTCAGACCTCGATCTGTGTCCCGACCTCGATCACCCGGTCCGGCGGCAGGCCGAAATAGGCGGTGGGGTCCGTTGCGGTCGCCGACATGCTGATGAACAGCCGCTCCTCGATGGGGCCGAGATAGTCGCGGGTCGACGGCACCAGCGTCTCCCGGCCCAGGAAATAGGAGGCCTGGGCAGGATTGACGGTGAGGCCTGCCTGCGCCGCAGCCCGCAGCGCCGCGGGAATGTCCGGCTGGTCCATGAAGCCGAAGCGGACCACCATCGTCCAGAAGCCGTCGGCGATGTGCCGGGCGACCACGCCCTGCTCCAGGGGCACGCGCGGCACGTCCTCCGTGCGCACGGTCAGGAGCACGATCTGCTCGTGCAGCACGTGGTTGTGCTTGAGGTTGTGCAGCAGCGTGTTGGGCACCACGGTCACGTCGCTACACAGCACCACGGCGGTCACGGCGACGCGCTGGCAGCGCGAGCTTGCGGTGACCGAGCGGATGAACAGCTCGATGCTCATGGCATGTTCGGTGCGCAAGCCGGCCAGGACCCGCCGGCCGTGCACCCAGGTGCGCAGCATCACGTAGATCATGCCCGCCAGCAGCAGCGGCAGCCAGCCTCCCGCCGGGATCTTCAGGCTGTTGGCGATGATGTAGGCGGCATCCAGGCAAAGCAGGCTGCCGAACACCAGGATCGCGGACAGCCTCGCCCAGCGCCACAGCCACACGGCGACCAGGCCCGCCAGGATCGCATCGATGCCCATGGCGCTGGTGACCGCGATGCCATAGGCCGCCGCCAGGCCGGAGGAACTCTCGAACGCCACCACCAGCGCCAGCACGCCCGCCATCAGCAGCCAGTTGACGCGGGGAATGTAGATCTGGCCCATCTCGTGTTCGGAGGTGTGGCACATCACCATGCGTGGCAGGTAGCCCAGCCGCACGGCCTGCGAGGTGAGGGAGAACACGCCCGAGATCACGGCCTGGCTGGCCACGATGGTGGCCAGCGTCGCCAGCAGGATCAGCGGGACCAGGCCCCAGGCCGGGACCATGTGGAAGAACGGCGAGACGATCGCTTCCGGCCGGTCCAGGATCAGGGCGCCCTGGCCGAAATAGTTGATGACCAGCGCCGGCATCACCGCGCCGAACCAGGACAGCCGGATCGCACCCCGGCCGAAGTGGCCCATGTCGGCATAAAGCGCCTCCGCACCGGTCACGCAGAGCACGACCGCACCCATCGCCACGAAGGCGTGCAGCCCTTCCTCCGACAGGAACCGGATCGCCCAGATCGGGTTGACGGCGCGCAGGACCGAGGGGTGTTGGGCCAGCTGCACCAGGCCCAGCACCGTCAGCACCGCGAACCAGATGAGCATGATCGGGCCGAATAGCCGGCCCACCAGGGCGGTGCCCTGGCGCTGGATCAGGAACAGGGCCAGCAGGATCACCACTGCGATCGGCACGACGTAGCTTTCCAGCCGCGCGTCCAGCGTGCGCAGGCCCTCCACCGCCGACAGGACCGAGATCGCCGGCGTGATCACCGCGTCGCCGTAGAACAGGCCGACGCCGATCATCGCCAGGGTCAGCACCACGAACTTGCGGGCGTCGTTGCGCGCACCGCCGCTGCCGAGCGAGAGGGCGGCTAGGGCGAGCACGCCGCCTTCGCCCTTGTTGTCGGCGCGCATGATCAGGACGACGTATTTCAGCGCCACGATCAGGGCGAGCGACCAGAACACCAGGGACAGCACGCCCAGCACGTGCAGCTCGTCCAGCATCAGGCCGCCGGCGTGCCCGAAGGCTTCGCGCAGGGTGTAGAGGGGGCTGGTGCCGATGTCGCCGAACACGACGCCCAGGGCGGCGAGCACCGTGGCGGCGCGCAGCTTGCCGGAAGGAGTGCCCAGGTCGTGCGCGGACGATGCGGCCGAAGGATTCGCCAAGAACGGCGCCTTTCAGGTTGACGAAGCGCGCGGCTCATACACCACTTGCCAGCAGACGCAATCTCGTCCGGCGGCATGGGTTCCATGTGCACGCAACGATGGCCGCACCAGCCGGTGGTGCAGCCTGCGTCAGGGCACGAACTGCTCCTTGAGGATCCGCTCCTCCAGGTGATGCTCCGGGTCGAACAGGAGGCGCAGCCCGATCGAGCGGTCCTCCCAGATCTCGACCGTCTCGACGTCGCGAACCTCGGTATAGTCCGAGACGGCGCTGACCGGGCGCTTGACCGGGTCGAGCACCCGGACGGTGAACCGGGCCTCGTTCGGCAACAGGGCGCCGCGCCAGCGGCGCGGCCGGAACGGGCTGATCGGGGTGAGTGCGAGGAGGTTCGCGCCGAGCGGCAGGATCGGGCCATGCGCGGACAGGTTGTAGGCGGTGCTGCCGGCCGGCGTGGCGATCAGGACGCCGTCGCAGACCAGTTCCGGCAGCCGCGCCACCCCGTCGATCTCGATCGCCAGCCGGGCGGCCTGGCGGGTTTCGCGGTAGATCGAGACCTCGTTGATGGCGATGCCGGACACGCGGGTCCCGTCCGTGGCGGTCGCCTCCATGCGCAGCGGGTGCAGCGATACTTCATGGGCGCGCGCCAGGCGCTCGTCCAGGTCGTCGATGCCGAAGGAGTTGAGCAGGAAGCCCACCGTGCCGAGGTTCATGCCGTAGATCGGCAGGCCCCGCGGCATCTGGCCGTGCAGGGTTTCCAGCATGAAACCGTCGCCGCCCAGCGCCACCACCAGATCGGCCTCCTCCACATCGACCGTGGGCCAGCGGCGCGCCAGGATCTCCATGGCGGCCTCCGCCTCGGCGGTGGCGGCGGCAAGCAGGGCTATCCTGGGCAGGGCTGGTCTCGCCATGTCGGGTCCGGCCCTCCCCGGGGCGTCGATCGGATGGGCTCCGGCCAGAGCCGGCCCGAGTTCGGGACGAATGCAGAGCTTTTGCCGGCACGGGCGGTTCACTTCGCTCCGCCGAATGCCTAAGTTCGCCCAACGGAGCATAGACAGGCGTCGCCCGGCTTACCAGCGGCGCCGGTCCGTGCCGAGATCCGCCCGGATTTGGGCCCCATGCTGGACAAGCGATGCTGATCGACCCGTTTGCGCGCAGGATCTCCTACGTGCGCGTCTCGGTGACCGACCGATGCGACTTCCGCTGCGTGTACTGCATGGCGGAGAACATGACCTTCCTGCCCAAGGCGGAGCTGCTGACGCTGGAGGAACTCGACCGGCTGTGCTCCACGCTGGTGGAGCTGGGCGTGCGCAAGCTTCGCCTGACCGGCGGCGAGCCTCTGGTCCGGCGCGACGTGATGTGGCTGATCGACCAGCTGGGCCGCCACCTGAAGAGCGGTGCGCTGGAGGAGCTGACCGTCACCACCAACGGCAGCCAGCTTGCCCGGCATGCCGAGGGCTTGGTGCGGGCAGGGGTGAAGCGGATCAACGTCTCGCTCGACACCATGGACCCGGCCAAGTTCCAGGCGATCACCCGCTGGGGCAAGTTCGACAAGGTCATGGGCGGCATCCAGGCGGCCAAGGAGGCCGGGCTCGCCATCAAGATCAACGCGGTGGCGCTCAAGGGCGTCAACGAGGACGAGATCGACGACATGGTCGCCTGGTGCGGCGAGCAGGGCTTCGACCTGACCCTGATCGAGACCATGCCGCTCGGCGACATCGACGGCGACCGCACCGACCAGTACCTGCCGCTCTCGCTGGTGCGCGCGCGCCTGGAGAAGCGCTGGACGCTCACCGACCTCGACTACAAGACCGGCGGACCGGCCCGCTACGTCCAGGTCGGCGAGACCGGCGGCAGGCTCGGCTTCATCACGCCGATGACCCATAATTTCTGCGAGAGCTGCAACCGGGTCCGGGTCACCTGCACCGGCACGATGTACATGTGCCTGGGCCAGGAGGACGCGGTCGACCTGCGCACGCCCCTTCGCGCCTCGGAGGGCAACCAGCTCCTGGAGCAGGCGATCCGCGACGGCATCGCCCGCAAGCCCAAGGGCCACGACTTCATCATCGACCGCCGCCGCAAGGCGCCCGCGGTCGCCCGGCACATGAGCGTCACCGGCGGCTAAAGCCGCCCGACGAGTTCCGGCAGATCCTCCAGGATCGTGAAATGGTCGCGGTCCCGGCAGGTCACCCGTTCCACCGGGTTGCCCTGCTCCGCCCAGGCAGACGCATAATGGTCAGCCTGGGCGTGAAAGGCTTCACTTTCCCGCTCGCCGGCGGCCAGCAGGAGCGGCGGCCCGCCCGGGCGGGCCTGGCGGACCGGGCTCAGGCGCTGGATCTGGTGGTGGTCGAGCTGCAGGACCGGCTGCAGCCAGCTGGAAGCGAAGGGTGCGAGGTCGTAGAGGCCGCTCAGCGCGAGGGCTCCTTGGACCGGCCTGGCCGGCATGTCCCGCCACAGGCTCCAGTCCGTCGCCGGCGCCATGCCGACGAGGTGCCCCCCGGCGGAATGGCCGGAGACGGTCAGCCGCTCCACGTCCCCGCCATGGACAGCGCCGTTCAGCACCGTCCAGCGCAGGGCGGCGCGCACCTGGCGCACGATCTCGCCGAGGCCGACCGCAGGGCAGAGCGCATAGTTCGGGACGACGACGCTGAAGCCCTGCGCCACCAGGGGCTCGGCCACGAACGAGAAGTCCCTGGCGGAAAAGCGCCGCCAGTAGCCGCCATGGATGAAGACATGCACCGGCCCGCCCTTCGGGCCCGGGAACAGGTCCAGATATTCCGCCGCGGTCGGGCCATAGGCCAGATCCGCCATGTGGCGCAGCCGCGCCCGCGCCTCGGCACTGCGGCTGGTCCATCCCGCCATGTGCCGGGCGCTGTCCGCGACGGCCTTGCCGGCATCGTAGAGCCGGTCGACCTCGCCCGGCTCGCAGGTCAGGGGAGGCAGGCTCATCGCGCCGTCCCGCGCTGGCCGTAGATCCCGCGATGCCGCAGCAGGTGGTCGGCCAGCACCACCGCTATCATCGCTTCGCCGACCGGCACGGCGCGGATGCCGACGCAGGGGTCGTGGCGGCCCTTGGTCAGGATCTCCGTTTCCGCCCCGGAACGGTCGACCGTGTGGCGGGGCGTCAGGATCGAGGAGGTCGGCTTGACCGCGAAGCGCACCACCACGTCCTGGCCGGTCGAGATCCCGCCCAGGATCCCGCCGGCATGGTTGGAGGTGAAGCGCGGGCCGTCATTGCCCATGCGCATCTCGTCGGCGTTTTCCTCGCCGGTGAACGCCGCTGCTTCCAGCCCGGCGCCGATCTCGACCGCTTTGACCGCGTTGATGCTCATCATCGCCTTGGCGAGATCGGCGTCCAGCTTGTCGTAGATCGGCTCGCCCAGGCCCGCCGGCACGCCGCTGGCCACCACCTCGACCACCGCACCCACCGAGGAGCCGGCCTTGCGCACGCCACCCAGCAGGTCTTCCCAGCGGGCCGCCGTCGCCGCGTCCGGGCAGAAGAACGGGTTGCGGTCGATCTCGGCATCGTCGAATCCGGCCCGGTCGATCCGGTCCTTGCCCATCTGCACCATGTAGCCGCGGATCCGGATGCCGTCGCCCAGGACCTTGCGCGCGATCGCCCCGGCGGCGACCCGGCTAGCCGTCTCGCGCGCCGACGACCGCCCGCCGCCGCGGTAGTCGCGGATGCCGTACTTCATGTCGTAGGTGTAGTCGGCGTGGCCCGGGCGATACTTGTCCTTGATGTCGCCATAGTCCCTGGAGCGCTGGTCCTGGTTGCGGATCATCAGCTGGACGGGCGTCCCGGTGGTCATGCCGTCGAACACGCCGGACAGGATCTTCACCGTGTCCGGCTCCTGGCGCTGGGTCGTGAACTTCGACTGCCCGGGCCGGCGCTTGTCCAGCCAGACCTGGATGTCCGCCTCGGTCAGGGGCAGGCGCGAGGGCACCCCGTCGACGACGCAGCCGATCGCCGGCCCATGGCTTTCGCCCCAGGTGGTGAAGCGGAAAAGCTCGCCGAAGCTGCTGCCTGCCATCGATCCTCGACCTTGCGCGCCGCCGTGAGGCCGGCAGGTGCCCGGATCCGGCCGGGCCGGTCAAGGGGTGAAGGTGCCCGGAGCGGGATCCGCAGGCAAAGGCCGGCGAACCGGCCCCGGGCCTCCGTCAGCTCAAGGAGTCGTGGTGCTCGCCGGTGGGGTGGTGGTCGCCGGCGGCGTGGTGGCTTCCGGGGTGACCGGCGTGGTGGCGGTGCGCGGCCAGAAGATCCAGGCCAGCAGAATCACGATGATGACGACGATGATGATGTACCAGGTTCGCCTGTCCATGAACTTGTTCCTCCCTGCCATAAGCAGAACCGTAGAATGGCTGTTCCCTGCGGATGCGTCGACCGCACGGCACGCTGTTCAAAAGAGCGGAACAGCCGGTGTGGTTCCACGGCCACCACGCCAGCTTCGTTCCGCTACCGGCCACCCTTCCCAGATAAGTATCCAGATATTTGGTGAATTCTTTTTGAAGAAATTAACATTGATACAATTTAACCGGCTACCGATAATCCAGTCACGGAAGCGGTACTGGTGAATTTCGAGATCATCATAATCTTCAGAAGACAAGATGTGCGCTGGTGCCATCGCCCGACATCTGCGGGCACGCTGCAACCAGATCTGCACCAAGGCACGCGTCAGCTGGGACGGGACGACGACCCCCGCAGGATTGATCCTGTGCATGGAGTATGACGCATGAGTTCGAGCATGCCCGCCGGCATTTCCTCCAAGGGCGCCCTGGACAACAGCATGTCCATTGCGCCCACCCTCGATGGCGGCGAGTTCTCCCAAGGCGAGGCCGGCGCGGCCAGGATGGCGGCTGTGGCGGCGCCCGCCAACGGGCCGCCTGTCGCGGTCGACGATACGGGATACCGCGCCACGGTCGACGCGCAGGTCGAGATCGACCCGCTGGGGCTACTCGCCAACGATACCGACCCGGACCCCGGCGACAGCAGGACCCTGGTCTCGGTCTCGAACAAGTCCCTCCAGGGGGCCACGGTGCGGCTGGACAACACGACCGGCAAGATCGTCTACCTCGCCGACTCCGATGCCTTCGACGGGCTCCGCAGCGGCGAGCGGACCACCGACAGCTTCACCTACACGATCAAGGACGAGGCTGGCAGGAAGAGCAGCGCCACCGTCACGGTCGAGATCGTCGGGGCCGGCACGCCTGGTTCGGTCCTCGGCACTGCCGGTGGCGAGAACCTGTTCGGCACCGGAGGGCATGACGGGATCCTGGGCCTTGGCGGCCATGACGCCCTGTTCGGCCATGCCGGCAACGACACGCTGTCCGGCGGCAGCGGCAACGACATGCTGTTCGGCGAGGACGGCGACGACAGGCTGGAAGGCGACGGCGGCAACGACAGCCTGTTCGGCGCTGGCGGGATGGACACGCTTTTCGGCGGCAGCGGCAACGACACGCTGCGTGGCGAGGACGGCAACGACACGCTGGACGGCGGCGACGGCAGCGACATGCTCTACGGTGCCGGCGGGACCGACATCCTGTCCGGCAGGGAAGGTGCCGATTCGCTGTTGGGCGAGGACGGGACCGACCGGCTGGATGGCGAGGACGGCAACGACATGCTGTTCGGCGGCGGCGGGGACGACCTGATCTATGGGGGTGCGGGCCGCGACTCGCTCCATGGCGAGGACGGCAACGATACGCTCGATGGCGGGGACGGCGTCGACCTGATGTATGGCGGCGGCGGCAACGACGCGCTGTCGGGGGGGGCGGCGGCCGACACGCTCCATGGCGACGACGGCCACGACACGTTGCGCGGCGATGCCGGCAACGACCTGCTCCACGGCGCTGCCGGCAACGACCTCGCCTTCGGCGGCGCCGGCGCGGACACGATCACGGGCGGCGACGGCGACGACCGGCTGCTGGGCGAGCAGGGCGACGACGTGCTGGACGGCGGCACCGGCAACGACATCCTGACCGGCGGCCTCGGGCTGGACACCATGAGCGGCGGTGCTGGCGACGACGTGTTCGCGTTCGGCCTGCGCGGCGACAGCGGCGTCGGCGACCAGGCCGACGTCATCTACGGCTTCGATGGCGTGGGTGCCGCCGGTGGCGACCGGATCGACCTGAGCGGCCTGTCCTCCGGCACGATCGCCTTCATCGGCAGCCAGGATTTCAGCGGCCTCAACCAGGTGCGGGTGATCGACCAGGGTGGAGCCACGGTCGTGCAGGTCAACCTGTCGGGCTCGACCGCGGCCGAGCTCGAGATCCGCATCGAGGACAGCGGCTTTTCCGCTGCCGACTGGCGGGCCCAGGACTTCCTGTTCTGAGGCGGCGGCTGTTCCCGGGGAAGCCGCGCGGGCGACGTCGGGAACGGCAGCCCGTCGTTTCAGACCACCGAGATGTCCGGCGCGTCGGCGGCCTTCATTCCGACCACGTGGTAGCCGCTGTCGACGTGAAGCACCTCGCCGGTTGTGCCGGCGCTGAGATCGGACAGCAGGTAGACGGCGGCCCCGCCCACGTCCTCGATGGTGGTGTTGCGCTTCAGCGGCGAATTGTACTCGTTCCACTTCAGGATGTAGCGGAAGTCGCCGATGCCCGAGGCCGCCAGCGTCTTGACCGGGCCGGCGGAGATCGCGTTGACCCTGATCTTCTGGCCGCCCAGGTCGACCGCCAGGAAGCGCACGGACGCTTCCAGCGCGGCCTTGGCGACGCCCATGACGTTGTAGTGCGGCACGACCCGCTCGGCGCCCAGATAGGTCAGGGTGAGCAGCGCGCCGCCCTCCGGCATCACGGCGGCGGCACGGCGGGCGAGGTCGGTGAAGCTGAACACCGAGATGTTCATCGTGTTCTGGAAGTTCTCGTACGTCGTGTTGACGTAGCGGCCCTTCAGCTCCTCCTTGTCGGAGAAGGCGATGGCGTGCACCACGAAGTCGAGCCTGCCCCATTTCGCCTCGATCTCGGCGAACAGCGCGTCCATCGATGCCCGGTCGGTGACGTCCGCGGGCAGCACCAGCGGCGCGTTCAGCCGCTCGGCCAGCGGCATCACCCGCTTCTTCAGGGCCTCGCCCTGGTAGGTAACGGCCAGCTCGGCGCCATGCGCGGCCACCGCCTCCGCAATGCCCCAGGCCAGCGACCGGTCATTGGCGATGCCCATGATCAGGCCGCGCTTGCCGGCGAACAAGGGCCCGGAGGTGGGGGGCTTGATCGCGCTCATAGGCAATATCTCCGCAAAAGGTCCCGCTGCGTGGTGCGGTTCTTAAACGTGGGCAAGCGGCGCCGAAAGAGGGGTGGGCGTGCTGGCGTGGTCGACCGCGGCGGCGATCTCCG
>VFQN01008153.1_pt1 | contig 10776 bp, 7 predicted proteins | sample 3512371 | NCBI WGS metagenome assembly VFQN01 (sample SAMN10412370, study PRJNA504923) | tailings metagenome | isolation source: Replicate 2 from Balatoc abandoned mine | place: Philippines: Itogon, Benguet | collected 2017-08-28 | reverse complement strand
CGTTCATTTGGAAAGGTCTAATGCAAGATGATATGGCGGGGAAAGATTCTTACTAACACCAAAAATTTAATTTCGACCTCACCAATTGTTTCTCATTAAAAAATTATGGTTTTTGCAAGAAAAAACGTTTTTGACCACGGCTACGAGTACGTCATGGAAAATTCAAAACATTCAGAAGACGCACCGATTATCAAAGTAATTGGGGTAGGTGGGGGAGGTAGCAACGCCGTAAACCACATGCATGTGAAGGGTATTAAGGATGTCGGCTTTGTAGTATGCAATACCGACAAACAAGCCCTCATGCGCAGCACCATTGAAAATAAAATTCAATTAGGCGCTGACTTGCTTAAGGGACTCGGAGCGGGAACTGATTCAGCGACTGGACGCAAAGCAGCCGAAGAAAGCATTGAATACATCCGACAACTAATGCAACCACCCACTCAGATGGTATTTATTACCGCAGGGATGGGCGGTGGTACAGGTACAGGAGCAGCCCCTGTTATTGCGCAGGTAGCCAAAGAAATGGGTATGCTTACCGTGGCAGTTGTCACGGCTCCTTATAGCCACGAAGGGCGCAGTAAAAAGAACCAAGCACTTGAAGGAATCAATGCTCTAAAAAAGCATTGTGACACAGTTCTTGTCATTTTGAACGATGAATTAGCTAAGTTATACGGAAAATTGCCCATTTTGCGGGCCTATGAGCATGCTGATAATATTTTATCTAATGCCGTGAAAAGCATTGCTGAGATTATTACAGTTCATGGGAGTGTAAACTCCGACTTCATGGATGTGAAAAAAGTACTTGAAAATGCAGGTACTTCGGTGATGAGTTCGGCTTCGGCCTCTGGCGAAAACCGTGCAGAATTGGCAATTGAAGCGGCTTTAAACTCTCCTTTGCTCAATAACCGAGATATTCGCGGTGCTCAAAAAATTCTTATCACCCTTGCTTCAAGTACGGATGAAGAATACATGGCTACCCTTGATGAGCAAATGGCCATCACAAATTACATCGAAAGTCTCATTGGTGATGAAGCTGATATGTGTAAAGTGGGGGTTATTTTTGATGACACCCTCAAAGAACAACTCCTTGTTACGGTCATAGCCGCAGGCTTTGAAGATTCACATTTGCCTTTTAACTACGATTCTACTGGTTTTAAATCCATAAAAAAAGAGACTCCTCCAGTTGCAGAGCCTACCAATCCTCCCGTATCTGGAGTTGTAATAGACCGCCCTCAAGAAGGAAAATTGGAGACATCAACCCCAACAACGGCTTTTAATCCACCTGCACCCCCCAAACAAGAAATTAAGGTTGAAGTGAAGCCAACTGTTTCTCAAACGGTTGATTTGCCAGTGGAGCAAGAATCAAGCAAACCTGAATACCAAGCGACGAATCAAGTCGCTAGTAAGCAACCTTTTATTGACAATCCAGAGCCACACGAAGACCCGTCTATTTTGCGGCAACTTGTTCAGGATATTACTAAAGGCAAGTATTCTGCAAGTGAACTCGAAAGACCTGCTTATTTGCGTCAAAACGTGGTTTTACATCACAAACCCGCGCTTCCTGAAGAAGCTTTTATTCCCATTAAATTGGACAAGCATAAGCGTTAAGAATACCATGCTTTCACAAATAAAAAAGGATTTACAACAACTAGGCAGCCCCGAAAAGGCTGCCTTTCTTTGTCGCTTTTTCAAAACGGGAAAAGGCCAGTATGGCGAAGGGGATGTATTTATGGGAATTACAATGCCCGAAATCAGAGAAATCGTAAAAAAATACCCCACCCTAACCATCGAAGAATGGACAGAACTGCTTCACAGCCCTTTTCATGAATTTCGAATGGCGGCATTGATTGGGCTCATGAAACGGTTTCAAAAGTCAAAAAAGGACGAAACATCCCAACATATTATTTTTGAAATCTATTTATCAAACCTCGATTACATCAATAATTGGGATTTGGTTGATGTCACTTGTAGAGATATTATTGGAGCTTATCTGTTAAATAAAGACAGAGGCATTTTATACGATTTAGCTCAGCGTCCCCACCTTTGGGCCCAACGCGTCGCGATTGTGTCAACCTGGTATTTTATTTCACGAAATCAATTTTCCGATACGATTCGAATTGCCGAAATTCTTCTTACGCATACCCATGACCTTATTCATAAGGCCGTAGGCTGGATGCTTCGGGAAGTGGGTAAACGTGATGAATTAGTGCTAGAAGAGTTTTTGGATACCCATGTAAAACAAATGCCCCGTACCGCTTTGCGCTACGCTATTGAGCGTTTTCCAGAATCCAAACGCAAGTATTATTTAACTCTTTGATGCATAGATAAATTTCTTAGTATCTTTGAGGCCGCTTTTGCGGCAGTTTTTGCGTTATTCGTTATTATTTTGCTGTAAATGAAGCATTTAACACCTCTAACGCTGGACTGTATATTTTAAACTGTTAACTGCTGACTTTTTATGTCTTGGTTTACCAGAAAAGAGAGAGGCATTCAAACGCCCACAGAAATGAAACGCGAAGCCCCCGACGGGCTTTGGTACCAGTGTCCTAGTTGCAAGCATGTAATGCATACACGAGAGCATAAACTCAATGCATACACCTGCGTAAAATGCAATTATCACGAAAAAATCGGGTCAGAAGCGTACTTCAGTATATTATTTGACGAAGCCGAATACACTGAACTCGATGCCGATATGATTTCAGGAGATCCTCTTGAATTTGAAGACACTAAAAAATATCCAGACCGTATTCGTGATACAGTCAAAAAAACTGGTCTGAAAGATGCTGTACGTACCGCCTATGGCAAAATGGACGATATTGACATTGTGGTAAGCTGTATGGACTTTAACTTCATAGGCGGCTCAATGGGCTCGGTTGTAGGAGAGAAGATTGCGCGCGGAATCGACCATGCATTACAAAACAGAAAGCCGTTTCTGATGATTTCACGGTCGGGAGGTGCGCGGATGATGGAAGCAGGATATTCATTGATGCAAATGGCCAAAACATCCGCTAAATTGGCGCTCTTATCCGAAGCCAAACTGCCGTATATTTCTCTATTGACCGACCCCACAACGGGGGGAGTGACGGCTTCTTACGCCATGTTAGGTGATTTTAACATCGCAGAACCAGGTGCTCTTATCGGTTTTGCTGGTCCGCGTGTTATTCGTGAAACCATCGGAAAAGATCTCCCTAAAGGTTTTCAAAGCGCTGAATTTGTATTGGAGCACGGCTTTTTAGACTTTATTGTTGATCGAAAAGATTTAAAAGATAAATTGGCTAGTCTGTTGCGAATGCTGCAATAATTGAATTTTATGCCAAAGGCCGCAATAACAGAAGATGTAGTTGCGGCCTTTTTGCTTTTTATGCACTTTTTCATTTGAAATCATGCGCCTTGTTTCCCATCCTGTTTTATGCAATTACTACGTGACGTACCGTTGTAACGCCACCTGTAGCTTTTGTGATATTTGGGAAAGACCATCGCCTTATGTTACGTTAGAAAATGCCAAAGCCAATTTCGAAGCGCTCAAAAAACTTGGGGTGAAGGTAGTTGATTTTACGGGGGGAGAGCCTCTTCTCCACCGCCAATTGGATGAGCTTCTCAGAGCCGCAAAAAAAGCAGGATTATTAACTACCGTCACCTCCAACGGGTTGCTTTACCCCAAATACGCTCATAAACTGCGCGGATTGATTGACATGCTCCATTTTTCACTCGACTCACCTAATCAGGAAGAGCATGATACATCAAGGGGGGTAAAGTGCTTTGATAAAGTGATGGAGTCTATTCAAATTGCAAAATCATTAAATGAACGTCCAGATATTTTATTCACGGTTTTTGAAAATAATATCCATCAAATTGAGCAGTTGTGGAAAGACATTTGTCTGCCCAATGATTTGGTATTGATATTGAATCCTGTTTTTGAATATAACAATGTAGGTTCTCAATTATCTTCTTCGGCGCTGCAAGAATTACGAAACTGGGGTAAAAAGCGCAATATTTATTTAAATGACGCCTTTATTCAACTTAGGATTGATGGGGGCAACCACGTGGATAATCCAGTCTGCCTAGCTGGCAGCACAACCATTGTCATTTCTCCCGAAAATAAGCTGGTGCTTCCCTGCTATCATTTGGGTTTAAAAGAATTCCCCATTGAAAATCAATTGGAAGCTCTGTACCAGTCAGAAGAAGTTCAAAAATTAATTGCCCTTGAAGGTCGCCTGCCTGCCTGTGAAGGTTGTGCCATCAACTGCTACATGCAGCCTTCTTTTGCCGTAGAAATCAACAAATACTGGTGGAAAGCCCTTCCTAGTACGCTTAAATACAACTTCATCAAAGGTACCTGGAAACAGTTATTTTGAATCTTACCGTTCAGTTCCCTAATTTTGCAAATCATTATTGGTTTTCAGGTAGTTATTAATTAAATATCTGGAAGTCATTTCTTCTATTTTTACCTACATAAAATGATTCAATTTTTTATTGAAGATGTGGACTTTAAAGTTCCACAATCCCGCAAAACCAAATCTTGGCTTCAGAGCATCATTAAAGCAGAGGGCTTTTCGCTGAACCAACTCAACTATATTTTTTGTTCTGATGAATACCTTCTTAACGTAAATCGACAATACCTTGACCATGACTTTTATACCGATATTATCACTTTTGATAATAGCGAAGAAGAGGCGGTTATCGAAGGAGATATATTCATTAGCATAGACCGAGTAAAAGACAATGCTCAAGAACTCAATAAGCCTTTCGAAGAAGAGCTCCGCCGTGTTTTAGCGCATGGCATTTTACATTTAGTTGGTTATGATGACAAGGAAGATGAACAAGAACAAGAAATGAGAGCAAAAGAAGATTTTTATTTAATTGTCTCATAACTCACTATATATCAACACAATAACAAATGCTTCACGTGGAACGTTTTGACGATTTTCACAAAAACACGTGAAACAAACAAAAATCACAACATTTAAAACGAAAAACACATGTTTCCAAAATACGATGTTATTGTGGTTGGGGCAGGCCATGCAGGATGTGAGGCGGCAGCAGCAGCAGCAAACATGGGGTCCAAAGTTTTGCTCGTTACAATGAACATGCACACCATTGCGCAAATGTCTTGTAACCCCGCAATGGGGGGGGTTGCTAAGGGACAAATCGTGAGAGAAATAGATGCACTTGGTGGACAGTCTGGAATCATCAGCGACAAAACAATGATTCAATTCAGAATGCTCAACCGATCAAAGGGGCCTGCTATGTGGTCGCCAAGATGTCAAAGCGACCGTATGCGTTTTGCAGAAGAATGGCGAATGACACTTGAACAAACGGCCAATGTAGATTTTTGGCAAGACACCGTTCGTGAGCTTATTGTAAAAAATGGGGTAGTGGCAGGTATAAAAACAAGCCTCGGAATGGAAATCCAAAGCAAATCAGTAGTCCTAACCAATGGCACTTTTTTGAATGGATTAATTCATATTGGAGAGAAAAATTTTGGAGGAGGAAGGGTAGGGGAGAAGTCAGCAACGGGAATAACGGAGCAATTGATTGAATTAGGCTTTGAATCGGGGCGAATGAAAACAGGAACACCTCCACGCATTGATGGGCGTTCGTTGGATTATACACGCATGGAAGAGCAGCCTGGGGACGAGAATCCCGCTAAATTTTCGTACACCTCCACGCCCAAGCTTGAACACCAACGAAGTTGTTGGATTACCTACACCAACGAAGATGTTCACGCTGCGTTACGTACAGGGTTTGACAAATCACCCATGTTTTCGGGTCGTATCAAAGGCTTGGGACCTCGTTACTGTCCATCGGTTGAAGATAAAATCAACCGATTTGCCGACAAAGACAGACATCAGATTTTTGTGGAACCAGAAGGATGGAATACCGTTGAAATTTACGTAAACGGTTTTTCCACATCTCTCCCAGAGGATGTTCAATACAAGGCACTGCGTTTGATTCCTGGGTTTGAAAACGCAAAAATGTTTCGTCCTGGCTACGCCATAGAATACGATTATTTTCCACCTACACAATTAAAGTTAACCCTCGAAACCCATCTTATCAAGAACCTGTTTTTTGCAGGACAAATCAACGGGACAACGGGTTATGAAGAAGCTGCTTGTCAAGGATTAATTGCGGGTATAAACGCTCATCAAAATACTCATGAGTTGGAGCCATTCATTTTAAAGCGCTCAGAAGCATACATTGGCGTATTGGTAGACGACCTCGTCAATAAAGGGACCGACGAGCCTTACCGTATGTTTACGTCAAGGGCCGAATATCGTACTCTATTACGACAAGACAACGCAGACATTCGTCTTACAGAAAAAGGGTACAAACTCGGACTCGCGGCTGAATCCCGTCTCCAACGCGTTCGTGAAAAAGTGGCTAATACTGAGTTGATTTTAAAAGAACTCAAAACCATCAAAGCCCAACCCGAAGAGATAAACGAACAACTAGCGCAATTGGGCACTGCAACGATTCGAGAAAAACAGCCCTTGTATCAGTTGCTAAAACGACCCGATATTGAGATAGATGACATTAAGAATCTTAAGGGTTCCTTTGCAGGTTTCCTGAATCAATTCGATGAAGAAGCGTTGGAACAAGCTATGATTACGGTGAAATACGAAAGCTACATTGAGAAAGAATACCTCATGGTAGAAAAGATGAATAGATTAGAGGACCTTGAAATCATCCCAAATTTCGACTATGACCGCGTATCTGCCCTGTCATTTGAAGGGCGTCAAAAACTCAAAAGCCTCCGTCCAGGTACACTCGGGCAAGCTTCCCGAATAAGCGGCGTCAGTCCGTCGGATGTATCAGTATTGATGATTTACTTGGGAAGATAAATACAGACAAGTCGTTAAAAGATGTTAATAAAAGGTGGCCTTGACGGTCACCTTTTATTTTTGCAATACACCCCTAAATTCAACTTGAGGATTTAAAAGATGTTAATTTGCAGAGGCTTTCAAACTATTTGTTCGTAGCATAAAAACAATCACACTTGTATAACATAAAAAACTGTCTGCTAAAAGCATGATAAAAATAACTTATAAACCAGTTCTTCAATCTCGCCATCATCTAATGATAAATTTTCCATTCTACATTATACTCTATATTTTGGTAATATCCTGCGCTCAGCCCATTTCTCCTACGGGAGGAAAGAGGGACACCGTACCACCAAATCTTATATCAAGCACCCCTAACAATAAGCAAACAAATTACAAAGGGCGTACAGTTGACTTAGAGTTTGACGAATACATTGTCGCGGAAAATTTACAACAAAAACTGTTGATAACTCCCGATGCAGGTGAGTATGATTTTAAGGCTAGGCCAACAGGACTGCAAATCAAATTCAAAAAATCGCTTGACACAGCCACAACTTATTCACTTTCCTTTGGCGATGCCATCAAAGATTTCAGCGAAAAAAATCCAGCCCGAAATCTTCGCGTTGTCTTCAGTACGGGTGTAGGTATTGACTCTGCATCTGTAGGTGGGCAGGTAAAAGATTTACTCTCGGATAAACCATTATTGGATGTCTTGGTAGGCCTGTACCCAAATTCAGACACCTTGAATATTGAAAAAATGAAGCCAAGCTACTTCACACGTTCAGATAGTGCAGGCCGATACAGCATTGAAAATATTCGCCCGAATAAGTACAAACTATTTGCTTTTGACGATAAAAACCGCTCTTTAAGCTATAATCCAAGGGCCGAAAAAATCGCGTATTTAAGGGATAGCATCACAATTGTCGACTCTACGCAAATCTCAGGCGTTTCATTAAGGCTGTTTATGGCCAATAATACCCCCGCAAAAGTGCGAAATACGCAGCCTAGGGCCAATTATTACTCCGTAAACTACGATAAAGGATTCCTTGAATACAAAGTAAAATTTAACAACCCAGAAGACTCCATTCCGCACTTTCAGGCGGGGACTAACGAGCTGAAGTTCTATAATACAAAGAATCGCAAGGACACCCTTGTAGCCAAAATAACGATTGTGGATTCCGTAGGATTGACCTTTGAACATACCCAAAAAATAAAATTTAGGGAAGCTAGGGGAGGAGGGAAGGCCGCAGATACCAACCGCGAGCCCTTCGATATGAAGACAAATTTTCCCGATAATGGCGAAATAGAACCTAGGAATTTTGCGCTAAAATTAACCTTTAATAAACCCGTAGCCGAAGCAAGACTTAATCAAATACAGATTATTAGCGATAGCACAAAAGCCGAAGTCATCAAAATTACCGATTTTACATGGGCCAATAATCACGCTATTCTTTCACTTTCTCGACCTATTCTAGCCCGTCGAGAACTCAAAGTAATCATTCCCAAAGCCACTTTCTTTAGCGTAGAAAACGATACAATCCCTGCCAAAATTTATAAGCTCCCTATCATGGATGAAGAAAACTACGGCACATTGGAAGGGGAAATAAAAGGGGCTAAAAGTAAATTTATCGTTGAACTGCTCGACGATAAGTTTGAAGTAGTTAAGTCAATCAGTAACAAAACTCCTTATGTTTTTTCCTATCTAAAACCCGCTACATACACGCTGCGCGTTATTGTGGATGAAAATGGAAACGGACAATGGGATACGGGTGATGTAAAAGCCAATAAACTAGCCGAACCAGTGTTTTTTCACAACGAAGCCGTTAAAGTGAAGAAAAACTTTGTGATGAGTGGTATAGATATCGACTTATCCACAAAATAATCCACCTCATTCACACTCTGTGGAAAAGCTATTATATAGTTTGGTTCACTTTTTGAGATAGTATAAAAAGTAGCTAGGTAAGTTTTAGGTTGTGGAACACCTATTTCACAAAAAACAGAATTGTGAGGAGAACTTGTGAATAAGTATGTGGATAACCAATAAAGATGTTTATAGGTAAGTGGATAAGTGGTGGGAAAACGTGTAGATAACATTTGGATAATGTGGAGAACTATTTATCAACAATGCAAATGTGGGAATGTACCCTGATTTCCCACATCATTTCAAGCCGTTTTAAACATGTTTAAATGTGGAAAAATAATCATCCACAACGTGAACAAAATTATCCACAATCCACGACAAATTGTGAATAGTTGCAGATATGCCTGAAAAACAGTAATTTCAGTTGTGGATAAAAATAAAACGACGTGGATAAACCTACTACTTATACACATTTACGTTTTAACAATAAGTGGATAACGCGGGGATAACTTTCTTATCCACTTATCCCCGGTGCTAATGGATTATAATAGTTTAAAAAATAAATATATTATTATTAAAATGGGTGCAAGAAAAATGTGTACAACTCCGTATCGTTTGTGGATACTGTTTATTGGGGTCATTTTACTTTTGGTGTCTACAGAAAGCCACGCCCAAAGTGATGCCGACTTAGCAGATGCATACTTTCAAAAAGGTGAGTGTGAAAAAGTAGCACCACTCTATCAAAAAGTTTTGCGGAAAGATTTTAACAAAATCTATTTGCGGAGGTATGTGGGCTGTATGGTCAAACTCAAAAGTTTTGACGAAGCTGAAAAATTCTTTAAACGTCAGCAGAAATCTGATGAAAATGTGGGATACCTCTATACACTATACTGGGGGCGAATGTTGGAGCAAATGGGGCAAGCAGTGCCAGCCGCTCAAAAATACCAAGAGAGTATTGCCCAAATACCTCCAAAAGATTTGAATGCATTTAAAGAATTAGCTGATGAATTTAGAGAAATAGATAATACGGATGCAGCCATCAACACTCTGTTGAAAGCTAGAGATGTGGCCAAAAATGATAATTTGTTTAAAATGGAATTGGCGGCCTTATACGCTCAAACTGGAAAAACAGAACAGATGATTGAAGAATTGCTGAGCTTGGGTGTGGCGATTCAAAGCAAGGAAGTAATTCAAAACTATTTTCAAGATTTTCTGCGGGAAGAAAAAGATCAGGCAAAATTTGAAAAGATTCTGTACGAAAAAATCCAACGCCAGCCCAACGAGCCTTTCTTTGCCGAAATGCTGATTTGGTTTTTGACCCAAAAAAAACAGTTCAGTAAAGCTTTCATTCAAGAAAGGGCGTTGGATAGACGGTTTAAATACAACGGGACGAAAGTATTTGATTTAGGAAATTTGGCGCTACAAAACAAAGATTACCCGGCAGCCATTCAGTCTTTTGAATATGTCGTGAAAGATTATCCACAAGGACAACTCTATCCTTATGCCCGACGGATGATGATTGTGGCGCGAGAAGAACAAGTAAAAAATACATTTCCCGTGGAAATAACGTCGGTGAGACGCTTGATTGAAGATTATAAAAAGTTGTTGGGAGAACTTGGTCAAAACAATCGTACGCTTGAAGCTATGCGGAGTATGGCAAGTTTGTACGCGTTTTACTTGAATGAAAAAGATAGCGCTACCGTCATCTTGCAGAATGCCGTGAAAATAGGCCGGGCAGAAAGCGATTTTGTTGATAAATGCAAATTGGACTTGGGTGATATTTTTCTCTTAAAAAATGAACCATGGGAGTCGACACTTTTGTATTCGCAGGTTGAAAAATCGCAGAAAGAAACCCCGCTTGGCTACGAAGCTAAACTCCGCAATGCCCGACAATTTTATTATACAGGTGATTTTGAGTTATCAAAAGCCTTATTGGACATCCTGAAAATGGCCACAACGAGAGAAATTGCCAACGATGCTGGAGCACTGAGCTTATTGATTCAGGATAACACGGGTTTAGACACCTCAGAAGACGCGATGAAGGAATATGCAGCCATCGACTTGCTTCTTTATCAAAATCAAACACAGCTAGCG
>VFQN01008152.1_pt1 | contig 10779 bp, 17 predicted proteins | sample 3512371 | NCBI WGS metagenome assembly VFQN01 (sample SAMN10412370, study PRJNA504923) | tailings metagenome | isolation source: Replicate 2 from Balatoc abandoned mine | place: Philippines: Itogon, Benguet | collected 2017-08-28 | reverse complement strand
GCCCCGCCGGGGGTCCGCCAGCCGCCCCGCCGCCGCCAGCTCCTGCCACGGCTGGCCACGTGGCAGCCGACGCGCGCGTGTGCGCTGGGCCTGATGGTGTCAACGTGGAAAGGGGCGGCGTTGGCAGGGAAGGGAAGCGGTGAAAGCGGAGGAAGCGGAGGGCGCGGGTGTTGGTGTCACAAGCGGTGAAAGCCCTTGCACAGCAGACACAGCTGGGCAACTAGCACCCATCACCACCACGACCTCCGCCAGCATGGTCCCCCAGGCGCTGACCTTTCAGACACAGACACACGCGCACGCAAACACAACCACCGCGGGCTGTCCACTTCACACGCTTGCAACCCCGACCCACCGCCAGGGCCCCCGCCGACGCATCCCCTAGTCGCTGCCCACCGCTCCCCCACCATCAGCCCACACACGCATGGAGCAGCACCCCGCGCCCGACCTGCCCTTCCTGGCGGCCGCCGGCGGGTCCGGCCTCCAGCAGCCGCAGCAGCAGGACGGCATCCGTGGAGGCCATGCAGCGCTGCGTCCCCATCGCCGCCGCCCCGCTCCCTCCGCCCCCGCCTCCGCCGCCGCCTCCTCCTCCACCGCTCCCGCCGCTGCTCCCGCCGCCTACTGCTACAGGCTGCAGCCCTTGCCCGCCATGCTGCCCTGCCCCACCCGCCCCTCGCCACTGCTACGCGGCGTCAAGGAAGACGCCGCTGCGCACGCGGCGGTGCTGCTGGCGGCCTCGTACGACGCAGTGCAGGGGCACCAGCGGCCCCCGCCGCCGGAACAAGCATCTGGAAGAGCCGGTCGCTGATGGTGCACCCGCCCGGGTGGGAGGTGGAGACGCAGCTGGGGCAGCCGGTGCACTTGGTGACGCCGTGCCTGCCGTGGCAGGACGCAGTGCTGGCATGGCAGGGCTACAGCAGCAGCCCGGACGGCAAGGGCCGCCGCCGCTACCTGCTGCTGGACCTGGGGTCTCACGAGCAGGGCACCGCTGCTGCAAAGGCTGCGAAGCAGGACGCGGACAGGGCGGCGGCCGGCTGCCAGCTGCAGCGCTGCCCCAGGCTGCAGCAGGGGCAGGGGAAGGGGCAGGGGCAGCAGGGGCAGCAGGTGTCAGCAGTGTCGGGAGGGGCGGGGGAGGGGGGCTCGGACGCGGAGGAGGAGGAGGCAGAGGAGGAGGCGGAGGGGAGGGCAGCGAAGCGCCAGCGCACGCGGCCCAAGCCCAAGCCCTGCCGGGTGCGGGAGTACGTGCACTGGGTGGTGGGGCTGGTGATGTGGGGGCGGGCGCCCATCGACCCGCAGACTGGCGTGCTGATGGAGCTGCTGCACGTGCAACAACCCCCGCGCACCTGGCGTGGGGGACGCACAGCCAAGACATGGGTGCGACGGCCGACGCCTTGCAGCCCGCCCTGGACCGCAGCAGGCACCGCGTGGCCGCCGCCTAGGCTACAGGCCCCTCGCGGCTCGCTCCACGTGAGGAAAGGGCCGGGGGCAGAGGGGACAGCGGGCGCGAGGGAGCAGTGGGGCGTGAAGGGAGTTGTGAGGCGAGAGTACGCCAGTCCAGAGAAAACGGTGGTTGTGCATCCACTTGTAGCCACTTATACGCTTTGTAAGCACGGCCCGCGAGGCTGGTGAGTTCAAAAGCCCTGAGGCTGGGATGTCGAGACGATGGAACGCTGCCTGTGCAGCCTGTCCTGCAAGAGACTCCAGGGGTGCGAGTGTCGGACCACTTTGCATGTAAAGGATCATGTAGGAGCGCATCACCGACAGATGGAGTCACAGCTCGCATGCACCAGGTTGCATGGTCGCGTCCGCTCTTGTAACTGTAAGCACTTATATGTCCACAGATTTATGAATAGTGCAGCATCCTGCAAAACAGTTGCGATGGTCGATGTTATGAGATTGCGGCAACGCCTGGCCTTCCTGGCCTACCGTCCTCGTCGGTGGACATTTCCTTAATGCTGGCAACAGAGTCTCCCGTGCACGCTTATTGCATGTGCGCATTTTGCGTTCTGGGCCCCGAGAACACTCAGCGCTTTTCATGCCAGGGTTCGTGCCTGAAGCCTGGGCCCCAGCGCCCCGCACGTGCCCAGCGCTCTCCGTGCTTTCCGCCCTCTACCCTCCTCCCTCAAACCCTGCATGCGCCTGTATCCTGTGCGGTGAGACTGTGCGTGCATCCCTGTCCTCGATACTGTCCTTCGGCAGCCCCTTCGCCTCTAGCTGCTTCTGTTGCTGCACACACTGCCACCCTGAGCGACTGCGGCTCTGGCTAGGGCAGGTCACGGCCCACCCGCGCCTTATGCATACTATTCTGCGTATGGCGTACCGCAAACACTGAGCAAGCCAGAATGGACTGAACGCGGCACACGCAGTACCTTACAACACCACATGAGCAATGCCCCCCGGTAGTCGTACCATTGCCACATACAGTGCAGGCCCCTGAGCCGCACGTCTCACATCCACGCCACACCCCACCGCACGCCAGTACCCAGCACTCAAAACGCACATATCAGTTACCGGTAACACCTCACGGCTCCAAACGCTGCAGATTGTACAATAAGCCAAGGAGCTCCAGAAGTCGGACGCCACCCGCTAGGCTTGCAGCACATGTACAGTAGGATCGCAACCTGACGACGAAATGCGGGACAACACACTCGAGACATGGACATGTGGCACACACATGCAACGTCGTGGCATGACATGTACGGCGCAGCGCTACAGTGTCACCTGGCTCCTACGCAAAGCATTAGCACCAGCGCTACAGTGCCACTTAGCGCCTACGCAAAAGCATCAGCACAAGTCCATCCTTGTGCTCCCAATCACGTCCGTTGCCCACCACATGCGCGGACGGATTGGTGATGACGGCTGTTGCAGCCCAGCCCTACGAAACATCACCACGTGGCCACATGCAGCAGCTCGCCGGAACCCCTCACGCTGTGCGGCTGCAACCCGATTCACCGTCGTTCATATTGCTGTTCTGGCTCCAACATAGCCACCGGCGGAAGGTCCACGTGACGGCACGGAATGTCCGTAGCACCAAGCGTTGGGGCTGGCGTGGCAGCGAAGTTACGTCATGCCTGCTCAGGTTAAGAGCGAGCGAGGGGGGCATCACAGGCATCAGTGACGCGTTTGGCTTCCGTGCAAGACGATGTTGGGGCCCAACGCACAATTGAACAGCAGCAGATCTTGTGCAGCTGAAGAGCCACGAACTTGGGTTGAACGCAACGGCTTGGGGCAGGCGGTGAGTTGAAGCGGTGTGTGCTATGCAACAACTAGCATGCATGCATGGCAATGTACAGCCGCCGGGGGCTAGGTCGCTAAGGGGACGCAACGGCTGTGCAAATGCACAAGGGCATGCGTAAGGCAGGCGCCGGGTGCACGGAGTTTACAGCCCCTCCCCAAGCACTGCTCCTTCTGCTGGAGACACCACAGACCCAATGAGGCGCCCTTCGCATTGCCCCACCACGCACTTTTTAGCAGGTCCTTGGCCATCTGCTCGATCATTGGCGCAGCACCAGGGTACCCGATCCGCTGCGCCAGGTCGCCAGCGCCGCCCGCGTCCTTGAGCTGCTGCAGCGCTTGCTCATCCAGGAAGCATTCGATGTGCTCTGATTCGTACATATCTGATGCTACGCGCTGCACGTCGATGAAGGCGTCGATGAGAGCGTCGGGAATCTCGTTGGACGCCTCCAGCGCCCGCCTGCACAGCTCCAGCAGCTGCGTTGCGCCGAACTCGTCCCATTCTAAGGCTTCCCGCAGCAGAGGCCGGAAGCGCTTTTCATACGACCACACCTCCTGCTTCAGGTACTCGTCGTCGCGCGCGAGGGTCTTTGCGTGGCCCAACAACGCCAGCTCGAGCTCTGGCCCCTTCATCTTGAACCACAATGATTGAAGCTCGCTTAGCTTAAGAGCTGAGGCCATGCCATGTAGCCGCTGGAAGTCCTTCTCCGACATCACGAAGCCGCGCTGGCCGGGCTGCAACTCGTCCGGTGGGACATCTTGTCCACTGGGCAGCTGTATTTTGCCCAAACTGTGGCTGTCAACAAATGGGAGTGACCCGCAACTTGCGGGCGACGAGAGCGAGCGAGTTAGCTGGGTTCCCATGGCAGCTAGAGCTGCACGTAGTTATAACAGTTGTTTGCTTGGGGAGGCGGTATGAAGAGGGAGGCGGTATGGGGAGGCGGTATGGAGAGGGGCGTTGGGTTGGCGGTTGGGGGTAGCTCCCTCCCTCGAGTTTTATGATCAGCAGGATGAGCCCCAGAGCCCCTGGAAGCCCCATACACTCGCACGGTGCAATTGCGGCTCTCTCAGGCGTATGTGAAGACTGTTGGGGCCCGTCGTACTAGTGTATTGCAGCCAGGTTCGTGACAATTTGTGACAGGCTCCACCCGGTTGTGAGACGCCCCGTAGTCGGGAACGTCGAAACGCTACATGTCATTGTTAAGCTGTTGACTAGGATGTAGGTAGAAAGGCATCTAAAGGCAACAGGGCTAGGACCACCGCAGCGCCGTACCTGCCGGAACACGGGACCTCCCAGCTGGCTGCAGCAGCGCGTAACCTATCTGCCGGTGGGTGGAGGCCGCGGAGGTCAAGGCTGGCCGGGTGGTAGGAACTTAGCGCGCGTCAGCTGCCACATGTGCACGGTGCGAGTGGGTGGCTGGCGGCATAGCAACGCCGCCGGGAGCGGAGACCGAGACCAGTAATGCCTGGGCCCCGCCTATCTCTGCCTGTGGGCGGGGCGCATGTGGCAATGGCCAGGCAGAAAGGGCGGCCGGGTCGGGTCAAGAGCGGGTACGCCAGCTACCGCAATGGTACACATGCAGACGCACCTGCCGCACGCTGCGTCCTCCCCTTGCCTGTGCCTGGCTCTTGTCGTTTCCTCGCGCTTGACCAACCGCCTCCGCCACAACATCACAGATGCAGCCCTCGCGGAAACACTGCAAGACGTTATGGCGGGATGATCACGCCTCCCCCCATTCCCGCAAGTTCGCTCCAACGGCCTGCTCGGCCTGGGTGTGCTGGAGTCCGCCGCGTTCCGTACCTTTAGCATAGCCATGATAGTACTATGAAACATGTATCATACATTGGTGTATGTATCCCCCGTTCCCGCAGGTGCGCCCCGACGGCCTGCTGGACCTGGGGGTGCTCGAGTCCGCCCGCGGCCCGATACCACCCTGGTGTCCGTCATGGCTGTCAACAACGAGATCGGCGTGGTGCAGCCGGTGGCGGACATCGGGGCCATGTGCAGGGAGCGGGGGGTGGTGTTCCACACGGACGGGGCGCAGGTGGGTTAGGGGGTGGGTTAGGGTTTGTGGTGGAACAAGCGTGAAGCGGATGCACAAGTTTGCTATGCCGGCCCACGACGTGTTGTGCGGACGGGGTGGTGGAGGTGCGGGGTAGCGCGGGGGCGGGGGGAGGACAGCCATGCAGCCACGGCCGTCTTCTACATGGGACCACCGGCAGCGGTGGAGTGGGCTGTGGCAAAGGGGTGCGGGCTGACGGGCACTTGAACGATATCTTGCCCACACTTCGCGCAATACCCTATCTTTGGCCTGCAGGCTGTGGGCAAGGTGCCCGTGGATGTGAACGCCTCCAAGATCGACCTGCTGTCCATCAGTGGACACAAGCTGTACGGGCCAAAGGGCGTGGGCGCGCTGTACGTGCGCAGGTGGGTTAGCGCGCCGTGGAGCGAGCACGGCGTTCCGGCCAACAACAGGGCGGCGGTGGACGCACCAGTAGTCCAGCTGGACATCGCTGGCGGGGCCTCCTCAATGGCAGCGACCATGCGGGGCGCTCTGTTGGCGTGCGATAGCAGCAGTTTCTTTTACCCTCGTGCCAGAGCAACCTTCCTGGACCCATGTTGCGTGGTACAGGAAAGCCAGTCGGACATCGGCTTGTCCCTGACGTAGGCCGCCACGCCTGTGCACAACTGCAGGCGGCCCCGTGTGTGTCTGGAGCCGCTGATGACCTGCCACATCGGTTTGTTGACACTGTCGTGCTACACGACGTCTCTTCTTCATGTGCATAACCCGCAGGCGGCCGCGCGTGCGGCTGGACCCCCTCATGAGCGGCGGCGGCCAGGAGCGCGGCCTGCGCAGCGGCACCGTGCCCTCGCCGCTGGTGGCGCGGCGTGCGTGGTGGCGGCGAGGGAGATGGGCCGGGACCTGCAGCACGTGCAGCGGCTGGAGCGGAGGCTGAGGGAGGGCATCAGCGGCCAGCTGCAGGTGGGAGTGTGTGTTAGCGGATGCGGGGAGCAACAGTGGTGGAGGGCACTAGCTGGAAGCTGCCGGTGGACGAGAAGGGAAAGCAGCATGGACGCGTGGGGCGGGCGGTTGTGGGATGTGGGGCTACAACCCTAGTGCAGATAGGGTGTGGAGAAGGACGGCAATCGGCAGGTGCGCAATTGCGGCTGCCGGTTGGGGAGTTATGGATCTGTGTGCTGTATTCCGCATCTCTCAAACCGCCCTCTGTGCTGCTGCTGCCGCTGCTGCCGCCGCCGCTCTCATCTTGATGTTGCGTACGGCGTGCGACACTTGGTCCCCGCAGCACAATCACTGTTGGCGCTCCGCCATCATGCAACCCGCCCACCGCGTTGCCGCTGTGCATACCCTCCTCCGCTGCGCACCCTCCTCCCCCCTCAGGGCGTGCACCTGAACGGCCCCTCCGACGCCGCCCAGCGCTACCCCGGCAACGTCAACCTGTCCTTCGCGTACGTGGAGGGGGAGTCGCTGCTCATGGGACTAAAGGTGCGACAACGTGTATACCCTGTACCTGCGATTCGGTAACCCATATAGCCACCCACCCTCGTGCAGCATATCGCTACGGCCTCTCCACTCCGGCTCCCTAGAGCTCTCGTGCGCGCTGCACCCACACCCATGCTAACCCACACCCCCCCGCTAATACACACCCACTTAACCTGGTGCAGGAGATCGCGGTGTCCTCTGGCTCCGCCTGCACCTCCGCCTCCCTGGAGCCCTCCTACGTGCTGCGCGCGCTGGGCATGGAGGAGGAGCTAGCCCACACCAGCATCCGGTACGGCATGGGCCGGTTCACGACAGAGGCGGTGAGTAGGGGGCTGAGGGGGGTTGTCAAACGTGGCAGGTTTAGCGGTGCTGGGGTTGGGCTCCAGGCTTCCACAGCACCCTCTGTACTGTATGGGCAGGTTGGCCACGGGGTGCGATGAGTGGGCTGGGCTGCGTGTGGGTGTAGGTGGCAGAGGTGTAGGGGACGAGGGAGGTGCAGGGTGGACCATGGGATGGGCATGGGTGAGTTTGGCTGGCTTGGGCTGGGCCCTATACCAGTAACGGTTGGAAACAACAGGGCCTCCAACCTGCCCAGTCTTTGTGCTGCGCGAGGCATGAGTCGGGCCACACGGGTACACCTGCACACCTGTCCATGCTACCACACAGAGCAGCGCGGCCACCTTAATACACCTGCCCAACAGCCGCAGGAGGTGGACCGGCACGCCGGAGCTTGCACACCGCCCAGTCAACCACCTTAATACACATGCCCCAAACCCGTAGGAGGTTGATCGCGCGGTTGCCATGACGGTTGCGCATGTGAACATGCTAGCACGCACAGTAGCACCGCCGCCTTAATACACGTGCTCCACGCCGCTTCCTAATACCGGTACACCCGCAGGAGGTTGACCGCGCGGTTGCCATGACGGTGGCGCACGTGAACAAGCTGCGCGAGATGAGCCCCCTGTGGGAGATGGTGCAGGAGGGCGTGGACATCAAGTCCATACAGTGGGCGCAGCACTGAGGGCGGCGCGGTGGGGACCCTATGGGGTGGGCCAGAATTACGGTGTGCGTGCACGCATGCAGCAGCAGCACCACCACTTCGGCTAGCCGCGGCTCCAGGAGCAGCAGCAGTGCGACATAGGGTTGGCAGCAGCTATGTGGAAGTGGCGGCCAGTAGCAGGAGTAGCAACGCACATGCAGCTTAGGGCATTGAGGTGTGACTGCCGCACACCTAGTGTGCGTGTGTGGGAATGGGAACCACAATGTACGACGGTATTGGTTGATAATGTGTGCGGGGCGCAAGGACACACGCCTTGATCCCGGGCCTCAAAGGGGTGCCAACGGGCAGCCCAGGGTGTGCGGCGCGGGCGGGCACGCGAGGCCCTTGTCGTTTGTAGTTGTGCTGCGGCCGACGTGGTGGACTCTGTTCCTAGGCCTCTCGTCGCATGCAGGTGTCTTTACGTGCCGAGTCGCACGAGTTGGGTTCGCACTGGGGTGGGCGTTGACCGTTACTGCTGGTTGCCAGCACAGTTGGAAGGCACTGGGGCCTGCCTGGCGTGGATAGTTGGGCAGCGGGCGTATTGCATTGCGGAGGTCTGGGTGGGGAGGCATGCGATCCTGTGCAGAGAGAATGCAAGTGCGGTGGCAGATGGGCGGTGCTTTTGGCGTTGTGGCGGGCGGGAAGAGGCCAGGGCGTACGCAGGTGTATGTGGGAGGATGCGGCGGGGCAGCGCCTAGGCCACCTGTGTTGCGGTGCAAGGACCAGTGCTGGTGCCGCCTGTAAACGGTGGCGCAGTGACGGCTCGTGTTCCCTGCTGGCATGGTGTGTAGCGATGCGATCCGTACATTGTGCACGTGCCGTACACCTTCGTCATCGGCCCTGTGTTGCATGGACCCACCCTGCCCCACCTGCCCGCCGCCTGCAAGAGTGGCGGCGCCCAAACCAGGGCAAACCGCCGGGCGGGGGATACAGTGAGGCGCCCGAGTGCGGAACTCATACTGCCGTTTGGGTACGGAACGGCTTCTAGCCGTTTACCATTGATGCTGAACCTTGATGCTGAACCTGATGCTGAACTGGTTGCGAGCTTGCAAGTGTGTGCCCCGCCTGGCCCTGTGTGGCCCATCCAGGGGCGGCCAACTAACAAGGCAGGGCGCCAAGTACAGCTGGTGGTGGGCAACCACAGCATTTGGGGGGGCGGGGGGCAGGTTGCTCAAGGGAAAGCAGTGCCTGTGGACTTGATGGAGCAAAACGCTCTCGCGCCGATCGCAGTAGTCCCGCCCAAACGCGCACATGCCATATGCCGTCAGCTGAGCGGCATGCAGTCCCAGAACTCACACAATTGTCGTCCATGACTGTATGTATGATTGCTCAGTGCGTGATCCTCCATGCTGTGGAAGAGCCCAACCTGCCCCAACACGCTCGTGTGCCGGCCAACACGTCCATCATGCGTGCCACAACACACGCCAGCCAACTCACGCATATCGTACAGCATGAGCGCTAATCCCGCCCCTACATCACTAACACACTGCCGCTTGCCCACTGGCTGGTGTGCAGACGCATCTCAGCTGAACTGTAGCACAATCACAGATCCTCGGAGTGGCCATGCCCGACTGCCCATGGTATTTGCAGGCCCTGCCCCAGCTTTCCTGCTGCCATCATTTATACGCCCGCTACCCAGCAGCCCTCCGGTTGAGCACCTTACTCCCAGTCCAGCGGGTGCCCCCATGCAACTTCAAAGAAGAACCTCCGAGCTACCGACGTGCAATCATCAGCAGTACCTAATTGACAAATGACGGCAAAGCCCTGAAGTGCCATGCCCAAATAAATGCCGATGTGCACATGCATGATGCACGGGGGCTCCCCAGCCCCCTGAATGTATGAATCCTCGTTGGGCGCAGACAGACTGCAAAAACGAGGCAGGAGCATGTCCTTTATTGCGTACCACACGCGCGGACGGCTGCGAGGTGCAGGAGATCTGCCGTAAGTGCCACATCAGCAGCAGCCTGTACTAGGGCCGGGCCGACAAGTACGTCCTGCCGGTGTCGGTGCGGCAGGAAAACGACCCCGCGTTCGCCGCCTTCCTGGCCACCATGCGCCACGGCACCCCCACCCAGGCGCAGATCGACGCAGCTTTCAGCACGCCAGACCGGCCTATGTGTGTGGGCTTTATCGGCCGAACCCGGCGGACATTGCCACCCACGCGGACGAGCACACCACCGTGCTGTGCACCCGCGTCAGCGACGCGCTGGCAGTCAACCGTGACGTGTTGCAGCGGCTGTCCCGGGACGGCAAGGTGGGCCCTGTCTACCCCACCACCATCACGCATGACGTCCACGACCTCCATGCGTTCCGTGCTCTGGAGGAGGCGTGGCTGCGCAAGCCCAAATTCCGCAAGCTCGAGTATGTCGCTGTGGGCGCCAAGGTGCGCCTGACTGAAAACATTCATGTGGCCAGCGGCTTTGCCAACGGCGCTGCAGCTGTGGTGGAGGAGCTGCGGTTGGGCACCGATGAGCGGGGCCAGGCGCGTGTGGATGGGATCCATGTGCGGCTGGAGTCCAACGGCAGGGTGCGCACGCTGACCCGCAGCACCAAGCGCACCATCTACGAGAACGGCGTGCGGTACACCAAGGCCACCTTCCCGCTGGCGCTTGCCTACGCCATCACGGCGCACTGCTCACAGGTGAGCATGTGTACGTTCCTGGCACATGCACATGCTCCCAGACAGCATGCCGTGGGTCCAGGGTGCATGCGGGGCATTCTATCATGCTGCTTTCCAGGTAAGAAGGACGAACAGCACGTTGCATGCGGTGGAGGTACAACAGGTACGGACCATGCACACAGCACACTTTGTCGGCTTGCTGCTTCACAACCACCAGGGGGGGGGGGCAGGAAGTTCAGAAAGTGACCCCATGCCTCGAATGTATAGTACTTCTTACGAGGATTCCGAATCTATCTTCAAAATTCGTACTGTCGTACTGAGACAGAAGTTCTGGGCCGCCAAAGTCGGAGGGGGTGGGTGGTGGGTCTGGCCAGGCAGCCGGTAAC
>VFQN01008151.1_pt1 | contig 10780 bp, 6 predicted proteins | sample 3512371 | NCBI WGS metagenome assembly VFQN01 (sample SAMN10412370, study PRJNA504923) | tailings metagenome | isolation source: Replicate 2 from Balatoc abandoned mine | place: Philippines: Itogon, Benguet | collected 2017-08-28 | reverse complement strand
GCTCGGAAAGGGGCGGGAGTGGGATGATTAGGTTTCTCATTTGATCCCTTGTAATATTTTTCATTGAAGGACTTGACCCTGTTCCCATTTCGGCATAATAAACTCTTGCGCTTTTTGAATTATTACACATATTAACATAATCAGTTGAAACATAGGGCGAAAACTGAAATCTTATTGTTTTATCACTTAATAAAAGATTCTTTGAAATACTTTTTACAACAACACTTTTTCCCACCAGTTCAGATGTATTTGCTCTTGTAATTAAAAAGTCCCCGATTTCAACTTTTGCAGAAATATCATCAGGCTGAGACTTTGAGTAAAGTTTATTCTGGCTTTCAAGAAAATTATCCCAAGAAACCGCACTTACTTTTATTACACCCCATTCTTGACCTGTAATTGGTATCTCTTCACATTTAAAACTCTTGCCCGCTTCCGAAGTTAAAGCAATCTCCCCCAACCGACACCAAGTCCAATGCTCCGGAATCTCAAAAGGTATGTCTTCGGGTTTAATCGGCGGCAGGTCTTTATCTTTTTTGAGTTTTTTGGCGGCAATGAGTTGGGCTTTCTCGGCTTTGATTTTTTCTAAAAGTTGTTGACCAGTTTCTCCATCGTGGGTTGGTGCAACGAGTTTGCCCTGCATGGCTTCGCGCAGGAAGGATTGGCGGAGTTGTTTGACAAGGTCGAGTTGGTGGTTGAGTTCGGTGGAAATCTCAGAAACCGAGTTTTTAGCGAAAAATACCTTTACAACTTTTTCCTTAAATTCATCAGGGATAATCGAAAGTTCAAGACTGTTACTCTGTTGCATTTGATTAAGAATAGAACCAATTGATTCTTGGGTTGTGTAATCGGGCAAGGGTAATAACGTTTCTTTGATAAGTGACTGACTAATATTGGGTTGAGCACCACCTTTGCTCATTTCAATGAACTTATGGCGGTGTTGCCTAAAAAACCAAAAAAGATAGTCTTTTTTGACTTTTGAATTTGGGAAAATGGCACAAACAGCTTGATTAGTAGCCGCTTTAAACTTTGTAATGCCCGTTTTTCCAGCAGTTGCACCATACATTGCCAATAATAAAGTCTCTTCCGGGTGTAATTTGGCAGATGAATTGGCTAATCCCTTTTCAGTAATAAATTCCTCCGCTTCGGTTATTTCACTATCATTCAATTCCCCTGATTTTAGCCAAGGTATATCCCCATTGTAAAAGTCCGAATTACCTCGTGAGGGTGTACCTCCACTGGTAGTTTCGGCAACTTCTCCAATCTTTTTTAGGGGATATTTGTGCTCCAATTCACTAAAAATGGCTTCTGCTACTAAAACAGAGACATCTGATTTTTTTATATAGTCTGCGTAACTGATTTTCATTTGTAAATAGACCTTAGATTTACCGCTTCGGATTAATTTATTTGCTGTTTTTAATTTGGTGAGCCCTTACTTTTCTTGCTTGCCCAAGAAAAGTAACAAAAGAAGGGCAGCCTGTCCAAAGCTTCATCCGCACAAAACCCTCGCGCACCACGCTGGACAGGCACTCCTCACGCGCAAGGACTTTTTTGTTTGTGATTTTATCTAAAATGAGTTTTTTTGATTCATATTTTAGCGTAGCCTTGATTATGGATGTACGATTTTTTCGGGATGGATGGTCGTTTGATTAAAACACAAAATACGGCTAATTTTTGAAGTACATCATTATTTAAGGTATCTTTGAATAGCAATTTAAAACCCCAAAGCATGGTAACGGCAATCGGCACATTTCAAAACGGGTATGTCAAACTTGATAAAGATTATTCTTCTCCAAAACCGGTCAAGGTAATTGTTACTTTCTTGGACGACGTAGAAGTGGAATCAGAGGAACGACTTTCTTTGTCTGATTTTTCTTTTTCTAAGAGTCAAAAAAACTTAGAAAGTTACCAAGGTTCTTTCAGCGACGCGGTGATAGAGGAAAGAAAACTGGATGTATGAAAATTTTCTTAGATACCTCTACTTTATTCAAGCTGTATCATCGCGAGGCAGATACCGAACAACTCGAACAGCTATTTTCTGCCCTACAAATCACGGTTGTTTTTCTGTCAGAGATTACCAAAATTGAGTTTGTATCAACTATCTGGAAAAAAGTACGGACGAAAGAAATCACCGAATTGCAAGCCCAAACGACCTTGGCGTTGTTTGAGGCGGACTTTAATAAATATACATTCATATCAAATGATAGTTTTGTGATAGAACACGCAAGGCAACTCACTTCAAAATATGGACGCGAAGGACTCAGAACGTTGGATAGTATTCAACTATCTACGGCGGTACTTCTGCGGGGAAAGGCAACTATTTTTCTCACGTCCGATAAACTGCTCCAATCTTTTTTTAAAGCCGAAGGCTTACCCACAGATATATCATCTTTGTAATTTAAGATAAGTTTTAGCCCTGCACTGCCTCCTTCAATTGCCCCAACAACGCATGGCTTTTAGAAAATGACGTTTCCAACATGGCCATCAGTTCGGCGCTGCTGTAATCGTGGCTTTCTTCCTGTTTTACGGGGTTTTTGATGTCCAAATCGTAGTTACGGTCTATGATGGTTTGGATGTCCACTTTCCAGCACACATCGCTTTCGGTGCGGTTGTTCCACCATGCTTTGATGGGCTCAAACTCCTTGGCTTGAATGGTTTTGGTTTTGGAGTACGATTTTTGGCCTTCGGGCAGGCGGTGTTCGTAGTACCAGATTTCTTTGGTCGGCGAGCCTTTCGTGAAAAAAAGCAGGTTGGTCGCTACCGTGGCGTAGGGTTGAAACACGCTGTTGGGCAATCGAATGATGGTGTGCAGATTACATTCTTCCAAGAGGCGTTGGCGTACCCGTAGCTTCACGCCCTCGCCCGTGAGGCTGCCGTCGGGCAACACGATTCCCGCGCGGCCCCCCTGTTTGAGCAGGTGAATCATCAGGACCAAAAACAGGTCGGCACTTTCTTTGGTGCGGTAATTTTGGGGAAAGTTGTTTTCGTTGTTGTTGGCCACAATCCCGCCAAAAGGTGGATTGGCCAAAATAACGTGGACGCGGTCTTTTTCGGTAAAATTGCTCAACGGTTGGTCGAGTGCATCGCCAAAACGAATATTGGGCACTTCGATGTCGTGCAAGATCAGGTTGGTGGTGGCCAACAGAAACGGCAGCGGTTTGTACTCCCAGCCGCGCACGTTTTCGGCAATGCTTAGGCGGTCTTCCACGCTGTTGGCCTGGGCTTTGAGGTGCTCAATGGCGCAGGTCAGATACCCGCCCGTGCCGCAGGCGGGGTCGAGAATTTTCTCCCCGATTTTGGGGTCAATGATGTCGGTGATAAACTGCGTAATGGCGCGGGGCGTGTAAAACTCACCGCTTTTGCCCGCACTTTGCAGTTCTTTGAGGATGCCCTCGTACAACTCACCAAAGGCGTGGCGGTCTTTGGCCACGTTAAAATCTATCTAGTTGAGTTTGTTCAGCACCTTCCGGATGTTGATGCCGCTTTTCATGTAGTTGTTGTTGCCCTCAAACACCTCCCGCACAATGAGCGCCCGGCGGTTGCCCGTACTGACGTCGAGGTTGCGCAGGGCTGGAAAGAGTTGACGGTCCACAAACTCCAGCAGCTCGTCGCCCGTGATGCCTTCGTCGTCGCCCGCCCAATTGCCCTTTTCCTGAATCCAATGAAACTCCGCCGGAATGGGCGAGGTGTAGGTGTCGTCCAGCAGTTCGAGTTCTAAGTCCTTGTCGGAGAATATTTTAAGAAAAAGCATCCAGCCGAGCTGTTCCACGCGTTGGGCATCTCCGTTGAGGCCCGTATCCTGCCACATGATGTCGCGGATGCTTTTGATTACGCCACTTATGTTACTCATTACGCTAATTTATAAAGTTCCTGTTCTAATTCTTTGATGGCTTTCAGGTAGTCTGATTTGGTACCAAATCCTTTGATAATCTCTACCGGTGAACCAAAATCCGTCAATGGTTTTACTTTGAGTACGTCCATGCTTTCGATATTGGTAATGCCCTCGTCGGCGTATTTGTCGAGCAGGGCTTCAAGCACTTTCTTGGATTGGGGACCGTACTTGGTAAAGTAATTGCGCTTCTTTACATTATTGGCCCGTTCTTTCCGACTAAGCGGCGGTTGGTCATAGGCCACGTGGCAAATTAAGTCAAATAAATCAACTTCTTTGTCGACCGCCTCGTACAGCGCCTCCACCAAAACACCCTGTTCGAGCAGTTCGGCCACGATAGCATCCTTACGTTCAGTGGTATTCCAACGATTTAAAAAATCATCCAACGAAGCAAATTTTCCCTGAATAATGCCCTTCGTATGGTCTTTCAGGCTCGTGGTAATGGGTTTGCCCTGATTATCAAAATACAGCTCCCAGCTCACCAACACCGACACATCCACCCCGTTGACGTACACTTTTTGGCGCGGTTCCTGTGCCATGCCGCCACCGGGCACCGAGGGATACCGAATTACGGGCGGTTGGGGCGTCATCTCAACTTCCTCTCCCGATACTTCGTCAATGATGGGCGTGGTATTGTTGGCATCTTCTTCGACAATCGTACTCAGGTCTTCTTCTTCCCTTACGGGCTTTACCCGAATCGGGTCACCGTCAAATGCAGTATCAGCAAAAAGGTCGGTGGCATTTCTGAAGTCGAGAATGGTAAAGTAGCGTTTGCCGTATTCCTCGTTGATTCGGGTGCCGCGTCCGATGATCTGTTTGAACTTGGTCATGGAATTGATGTTTGCATCCAATACAATCACTTTGCAGGTTTGTGCATCTACGCCCGTGGTCATCAATTCAGAAGTGGTTGCAATCACCGGATAGCGTTCTTCGGGAGCAATGAAGTTGTCGAGCTCGCGTTTGCCTTCGTCGTTATCGCCCGTGATCTGCATCACGTACTTGTAGTTTTCGGCCACCAGATCGGCATTGTGGCGGGCTATGGCCGAGCGCATCCGTTCGGCATGGTCAATGTCCACGCAGAAAATGATGGTTTTGGCAAAGCGGTCGTAGCCTTTCAGAAATTCGGTGACTTTTTGGGCCACAATGTCCGTCCGCTCGTCAATCGCGAGTTTTCGGTCGTAGTCTGAGCGATTATACACGCGGTCTTCCACCAAGTTACCGGCTTTGTCGGTTTTGCCCTGCTCGGGTCGCCAGCCTTCGGCATCCACATTGAGCGCCACCCGTACTACCTGATACGGAGCCAAAAAACCGTCGTCAATGCCCTGTTTGAGGGTATAGGTATAGACGGGCTCTCCAAAATATTCGCTGTTGCTGGTTTCTTCGGTCTCTTTGGGCGTGGCGGTTAGGCCCACGTGCGTGGCGTTTTTGAAATAACTCAGAATTTCACGCCAAGCACTGTCTTCATTGGCACTGCCCCGATGACACTCATCAATGACAATAAGGTCAAAGAAGTTGGGAGAAAACTGCGTATAAACATTAGCAGCATTGTCAGAGCCTGATAAACCTTGATACAAAGCCAAGTAGATTTCGTAACTTTTATCAATTTGGCGGTGTTTGACCACCGTCATTTTGTCCTTAAAATGCTTGAAGTCGCCCCGGCGCGTTTGGTCGATCAGCGCGTTTCTGTCAGCCAGAAAGAGAATGCGTTTCTTGGCTCCGCTTTTCCAAAGTCGGTGAATGATTTGAAAGGCCGTATAGGTTTTTCCCGTTCCCGTAGCCATCACCAACAGGATTCGATTTTGACCGTTGGCAATGGCCTCTACGGTACGATTGACCGCGATTTGTTGATAATAGCGCGGGTTGCGTCCGCTGCCGTCGGCGTAATACGGCTGCGAGGCTATTTTCTCCGCGTCGGGTGTGGTGATGCCCTTGTACTTTTTATACTTCTCCCAAAGCTGTTGCGGCGTAGGGAAGTTATCTAAGCTTATTTCTTCTTCAATCTGCGTATCGGTGGCGGTGCGATCATGGAAAAGAAAGCCGTCGCCGTTGCTGCTGAAAACGCAGGGAATGTCCAAAATGCGGGCGTAGTTGAGCGCCTGCTGCATACCGGCTCTAACAGAATGTTTGTTGTCTTTGGCCTCAATGATGGCAATGGGAATATTGGGCTTGTAGTACAGAATGTAGTCGGCCCGTTTGCGTTCTCCTCTTGCGGTCATTTTACCGCGCACGTAGATTTTGCCGTCGGTAAACGAAACCTCCTCCAAAAACTGAGTCAATTTATTCCAGCCCGCTTTTTCGAGTGCGGGCGTAATAAACTTGGTGCAGATGTCTCTTTCGGACAGGCTTTTTTTTTCCATTGATTTAGGGGGTGGAATAGCAAGGGAGTCCGTCAACGTTGAATGAAGACTACCCTATGATTTTTATGGTACAGGTATTCTCACAAAATAATGCAAGCCCATGGGCTTTTACTAATTTCGAGCCCTAAAACTGTCGGATTAGTTATCAAAAGGTAGTTGCTGTCAGAAGGTAAAGCATGGAAAAATCTAACCCTGTTTTCTCAAAAATGAGGACAAATCCGAGGACTTTTTAAGGGCGTTAGATATAAATATTTGATAGTCAAATAGTTAATAAGTTCCTCTCTCTCTGCTGTAAGTGTTTTATAATGAGACCACTGCTTGTTTAAGGCGGTGGTTTTGTGCTGTTTAAGCCTTTGATTCTTCGCATTTTAGATTGCAGTTACGTCTGGGCGTCGCAGTTACGTCACTTTCCGGGCATCATATTTGACATAGTTTTTTTTAAGTGGCGTGGCTGAAATCACACACTTATGTTCATTTTCAAGCAAATGTTCGTTTTATTCTGGTTTCGTAAGAGTACCTCTACGTTAGAAAAAACCAATAGAAAGAATGACCCTAGCTATGAAACCTTGGGTAGTTTATGTTGTCGAATAACGATTGGTACACAAGTAGAAGATATAGGTAGTTTTCATATCAATTTGAGGCGCTCAACATGGGACGAAAAGGGGCAGCGTATCCTCGAAAATGACACATCCACACGACGCGATAATAGGACACTCAACGACGTTAAAAATAAGCTTGAACGCATTTTTGAGTTGCTTCAAGTCGAGCATGGCGAAGATGTAACGCCAATGATGGTCAAAGAGCTTTTTACAGGCAAAAAGCTCTTTCGCTATTCATTTCAACAACTCATCTGTGAGTACTTTAAGGACAGAAAGGAAGAAGTTGAGGCAGGAATTATTACTCAATCAACCATTGATGTTCACCTCAATTATTCAGAAAATTTTTTAGAATTTCTCACTGAGAAAGGCATAAAAACCTCTAATACGACGCATTTTGACGAAGATAACTTAGACTCCTTCAAAATATTTTTATCGAAACAATTTGCTTATTCACATACCCGAAAACATCTTGGGTGGGTGAAACAACTATTTAAACATTCGCTCCGAAAAAAAAGAATAAAATTTAATCCTTTAGAAGGGGTAAAAGTATCAAATGAACCTGACAAACCCGATACTTCCCATCCTACTATCCCTGAACTCGACCGACTGATTAACTTTGATTTTTTCAGGCTGCATAAGCTTGGATTTGTCGTGGAAGAAACAGCCGCCCGTCTTGACCGTGAGCGTGATGCGTTTGTTTTTTCTTCTTTTACCGGAATGCACCATTGTGACTATACCAAGCGTAAGTATTGGCTTGAAGATATCAAAGGTGCTGTCTTTTTGAAAGGATTTCGAAAAAAAACAAAGAAACAATTCGCGCTGAAACTGCTTGAGCCAGCACTTGAAATACTTAAAAAGTATGGAGGATTGATTGAAAACCTACCAATAAAGTCCAATCAAAAGCGAAATTCGACGTTAAAAGAAATTGCTACAATCTGCAAAATCCCTCTCGTGTTAAGTACTAAGATAGCAAGGAAAACATTCGCCAATATGGCCTTAAATGTCATGTTGTTGGACGAAAGTGATGTGGCAGCATGTCTTGGCTTAACGACAACGAGAAGCTTAAAACACTATGCCGAAATTAAAGAACAAAGGCTTGCCAAACTAATGATCTCATGGGATAATGTCAGAGAACGTGACGCGGCCTAAATATCCACAGATTATTAAATAAATGTTTAACTGGCTGCGCCACTAAACTTTATCTTACCTTAAAAATAGTGTGATTTAATGAATGAATACGTCCCATTCTCCATCAAAATCAAAGCCCTGCCTAAAATGTAGACAGGGCATTTTTTATCATATCGTTGTGCTAAGGCAATTGCCACTGGCTGTTGTTTTGTCCTAATTGCCAGCTTTACCGAATGTCAAAAACAATGCTTCCTTTAACCGAAGTAATTTCGAGCAATGATTCTATTGACTTACTTTTTATGTTGGTAAGGGTAAAAGTACCTCCGCTTCCCTTACAGGTATTGATAATATTTATGAGGCTGACCGCAGAAATATTTTACAGTAAATAATTAGGGAACAGCCAGTCGCGGCTAATTTCTCCAATTCTTCTGGAGTGCCAATCCACCGTTCCTCTAGTGGTTGGGGTACGACCCTTTCACTGAAACAGGGGTTCGGGCCTTGATAAACCCATTTTACAAATCTTTTAGCTCTTTTCAAAGTTTTGATGTATACTCAGAAAAATCCCTCTAAGTCCATCTTTAAATGGTACTAGAAATTATAATTTATGTAATATAATTTATTTTCTAGGCTTTACATAATCACCAACTTGATATAATTATTCAAAAAAAAGGCACTAAAATTCAAATATATACCCCGTACTTTGCACAATAATTCTACTACTTTATTTAATGTTAGTTTAATAGCCTTCTTTAAAAACTAATACCATGTAAAGTGTATGTATGATGCTTTGTTTGATACCTAAAAGAGCAACAGACCTTTTAAATCGTAAATTTAAGTACAGTACCTGAAATGAAAATGTGTATTCGTTGTAAGTCAACTTCCGTAGAACGGATTCGTCGACCTTTGCTCGTCAAATACCTCTTTTGCTTTGTTCAGATAAAGCGCTATCAATGTGACAATTGCTTTCGCAAATTTTATAGCCGCAACTGAGCTGTCTTTTTCTAATTGTTACTTATTAAATAGAGAGTTTTACAAAAAATAAGTTATTAAATAAATGTTATCTATTTTTTTAATAATCAACTTGTCTTAATTTAATAATCGTATTTATTAGGAATTCTAAATAATAGAGAGCTTTTACATAAATAAGATGATCTCACTACTTAACTGTGTATCAAAAAGTAAAACAATTATTATAGAGCCTGGCCTTGCCATTGATTTTATTATTTGTTCGGGCCAGAAATCAATATCGGTTATTGAGAATAATGATTACTGTTTATTTGAATTTGATAATACCGTAAAAATTACTTATACCAACAATAGGGTTCAAATCAACGAACAATTCATGGTGAGCAAATGGGATTTGAAATTTGGTGGTTTAACGATTCTAAAGTTACAGTGCTGTTTCCTGTTGTTTCTACCTAAGTTTTATCCATGCAGCAAAGCCATCAGGAGTCATCCTTCGGAAGATTTAATAAACTTATACCATCAGCCCCTGCCACTATACAGGCGGAGAAAACTATACCCAAAGTAGAAAATATCTATCTAATTTGTGGAAATTCTACAGTAAATGTTGTTCCTTGATTAAGCTTGCTGATAAAACTAATCGTTCCGTTTAATAACTCCACATATCTTTTTACGATATTGAGTCCCAAGCCAGTCCCCTGGATATTTCCTGTGTTAGGAGCCCTGAAAAACCTTGAAAAGATATGAGTCTGCTCGGCTTCTGGAATACCAATGCCCTGGTCTTCCACGGTTATTTTTATTTGATGATCAATTACACTGGTTAACAAGTTTATTGATGTTTCTTCTGGGGAATATTTGCAGGCATTTGAGAGTAGATTTATCACTATTTGCTGTAGTATGTCTCGGTCTTCGTTTATTTCCTTGTTTCCTGTGTGGGTATAATGAATAATCTGCCCTTTTTTTTTGAGGGCTGTAACTTCGTCTATTAGATTCTCACATAGTTCGGTCAGGTCGAAATTTATTCTATGAATCTCTATTTTACCGCTTTCCAGCTTTTCAATTGACAGAAATATATCAAGTATATTTATCAGGCTTTTAATGGATAATTTTATCCGGGTTAAATTCTTTTTAATTTTCTCTGTATCGCCAAGACTCGTATATTTCTCAATTAGAATCGTACTGGACATGATGGAAGTTAAAGGCGTGCGGAATTCGTGCGAGGCTATGCCGATAAAACGGGATTTCATGGTGCTCAGTTCCTCTGACCTAATCAGCTGTAACTCTATCTGATGCTCATGCTCTTTTAGGTGCGATATGTCGGTCATCATGGAAAGTAAGTGTTTGAACTGGCCTTTTTCATCCTTTATTACCTTTGACTTAATTAAGGCAGCAAAAATGTCGCCGTCCTTCATTTTTACCTCGCATTCCATACGCTCCAATGTCCCCTCTTCGAGGGCCTTGTTTCTGTGCCGGTAAAAATTGTCTTGGTCAAGCGCGGTATGCAGGAACATCGAAAATGGCTTGTTAAGTAGATGCTCTTTATCGATTCCTAATTGAACCGCGGCCCTTATATTCACTTTTTCTATAGTGCCATTCTTGTCTAAAATATAGTAGCCAACTGGTGAAAGCTCAAACAATTCGGCATATTCTGTAAGGGTGGCGTTCAGTTTTTCCTGCGTTTCAAGCAATTCTAGATTTTGCATTTGGAGCTCTATCTCGTGTACACTCAGCTCATGTTCAAGTTCGGTAGGACTTGACTTTCTTTTCCGTTGCTTTAATTCCTCTTCTGCTTGCTTGCGTAATTGGGGGAATTCTTCATTTTTTTTTACACGGAACTTGCTCATTTT
>VFQN01008150.1_pt1 | contig 10783 bp, 13 predicted proteins | sample 3512371 | NCBI WGS metagenome assembly VFQN01 (sample SAMN10412370, study PRJNA504923) | tailings metagenome | isolation source: Replicate 2 from Balatoc abandoned mine | place: Philippines: Itogon, Benguet | collected 2017-08-28 | reverse complement strand
TTTAGCCTATGTTAAAAACTATTTAAACCTAGAACAAGAGGAAGCTATTGACTTTACTAATGAATTACTCAATTTAGCCATTAATGAACCAAACCAAGAATTAGTAACAACTCTTATTAATTTATCTATTGTAACGAAAGAAAATGGATATTTTGAAAACTCCTTTGACTCAAATTATTATAACTTAATCAATCCATATACAGAAATAGATACTCAAGCATATAATCCAATTTGGCAAGTTTACTTTTCAGTACAATGTGCAGTTGCTAGATATAAATTATCTCAAGAACCTGGATGGAATAACTTATATGAATGGCAACGTGATCTATTTGTATATTGGGAAGCCTCAAAAGAAATGGTCCATTTAGGACTAGATTTAATTGGTTTAGCTCCAGTAGTAGGTGAAATTGCAGATTTAACAAATGGTGTAATTTACACTATAGAAGGAGATGGTGTAAATGCAACATTAAGTTATGCTTCTGCAATACCATTTGCCGGATGGTACGCTGCAGGAATTAAAATGGCAAAAAGAGCAGATGGTCTAAGTTTCTTAGTAAAAGGGGCAAATAATTTAATAACATTTGGAGCTTATAATAGTAAAAAATTTAGACAAGCTTGTGGAATTGCGATAGGCGATGCAACCCAACAAGCTCATCATCTCATACCAAGAGGTTCAGCTATAATTAATCACGAAGTAGTGCAAAGAGCAGCTCAAGCAACTACCAATCAAGGGTTTCATATAGATCAAGCATTAAATGGGATAGCTGTTGCAACTTGGAGAAATCAACCTAATCATTCAAATTATAATAATAAAATATATGAAAAATTACAGTTTTATATTCAACAAAATCCAAATGCAACTCCAACGCAGTGCTATAATCAATTAATGATTATTTTGAATCAAGCCAAACAAGCAGTGATTAACAACCCCAATGTACATTTGAATAATTTAAACTTTTAAAAATGAAATATTTTAGAATCAGATATACCTTAGACCCCAAAGTAAGGGGTTGTCAAAATGACACCATTAAAGATTACAAATACTATTGTAATATAAATGATCCGAAGTTTATTGGTAGGATTCATTTTCAAAAAGTAGATTTTAATCCTATACCCGTTAGTCCTGTTTTATTTTCTAAGGCTAATAAAACGGATTTAATTCAAGAAGGAGGTCAATTATCAGGTAAAATAGTGATTAGTACTAAACTCAAAAATCTACTTCAAAAAAATGATTATGGTGTACAATATTTTCAGAATTCAATTATTCATAAAGAAATTGAAGACAATACATATTGGGTAGTAAATCCTTATCAAACATTGGATGAAAATATTGATTTTATGAATAGTTATGTAATATACGAAAAAAAGAAAGAAGACTTTGATATTTCTTATCAAGTAGAAAGAGTTAATATTACTATTAAGACTTTTTCAGAGTATAAATCGAAATTAAAAGAAGTTCTTTGCAATGATGAGATGCTGTATATTGAAAAAGCAACTTTATTAGAAAGTTCAATTAAAGTTGATTTTTTTACTTTGAAAAACTTATTTGGAGGCAATTTTTATGTCTCCGAAAAACTCAAACAAGAAATAGAAGATGCCGGTTGTACCGGCATCGAATTTCAACCTGTTGAATTAAGTTATAACGAATGGACTGCTCCTGGTGGCGAAAGAGAAAAAGTGTATGGAAAAATATAGTAGAATTTATTTAATTTTATTCTTTTTGAGCATAGTGTCTTCTGCTCAAAATAAAGTAATTGTTCCTAAAAACGGTATCATAAGTTTTAAAATGCAAGAAATAATTACAGATACCGTAGCATATCGAGCGTCAAATAAAAAAATGCTAAAAGATATGTTTTTAGTTCACGGTAAAAGTCTTAAAGAAGAAATGGAAACAAAAGACACATTACAGTTGAACCAAACGATAGAAGAATTTTCAAAAAGTGCTGACTTTTTTTTTGAAGAATTAACATTCAACGAACCTCCGGAAAATAAATCTGTCGTTATGATGTACTACAAAGACTCTATAAACTATCATTGGACAAACGATTATGGAGTTATTGGCTCTGAAAACATAATAAACACTAAAGCTTTTCCGGAACCGCAAACCAAATTCAAAGCAGCTATTCAAAAATTAATCGAAAACAATGAAGATGATTATAGCGAAAGAAAAGAATATGATTATTATTACTCAAATAATAAAATAATTGAAATTAAAGAAAATAAAAAAGAAACTAAAAAGATTAATGGATTTGATTGTTTCAAAGTAATTTATACTTTTTTTGAAGATGGTCTAGATGAGACGGATGATTTTGCCAACTTCATGAAAAAATATCCTCAAACAAGAGAGATTTGGGTAACTGATAAAATAAAATCCCTTTTCCATCCTTTAGTAAGAGAAAAGGAAATTATCCAAAAATATTATCCTCTAGAAATAAAACAATATTCTAAAGAGTTTAAAGGGATTGAATATAACTACACCATTACCACTTTTTCACTTTCTAATTAATCATCGTCAAAAAAAACCACTTAAAGTGGTTTTTTTGATTCTATAAAATTTTAGCTATTAAACTTACAATAATTACAATGTTTTTACGTTTTTTGTAATATAAACTTTAAAAAACAAACATTATGACAACCGTAAAAAGAAATTACAACACCAAAGACGTTGATATGGTAATAGCCATAGAAACCATTGTTGATTCAGCCATTGCCAACAAAGAATTCTTACAATCAAAACGTTTCACTTGGGCAGATCCATTCTTCGAAGACCTAAAACAACAAATCAACCAAGTAACCGAAAACTACCTTGGTCAAGACAATGCAAAACAACTTCGCCTTGCTACACAAACAGTACTCGAAATAATGCAACCAGCACTCAAAGACCTAACCGAAGTAAAAATCCAAATCGAACAAGATTTCAAAAACACACCATCGCGTCGCAGCGAAATACTGAACCAGTTAGGCTATACACCTCATTACAAAACAGCACAAAAAAAAGACCAAGAAGCACTAATAAACCTACTCTATCAGTTCAAAACCAATCTAACAGCTGAGTTAAAAACCGAAATTGTCAATAAAGGAATAGACAGTAACATTCTTGATACAATTACCAATTATGCCGAAACACTAAAAAATGCCGATGTAACCCAAGAAGGTTTAAAAAGCAAACGGTCAGAACTAACTGCCGAAGCAATCACAGCATTAAATGAAGTCTATGACAAAGCAATAAGCATTTCAAAAATTGCTACAAACTTCTACAAAGAAAACAAAGCAAAAAAGAGCAATTCAGTTTTAGAAAAGTTTCCAAAAAATTAAACCTAACAAAAAACACAAACCAAAATTCATAAACAAACCTGTGAGAGTATCTGCTAAAAACAAATTAAACAATTTGTAGCTAAAAAACTTTGCGAAACTCTGTGAAACAAAATAGTAAAACTGCTATCTCAAACCAACGAATAGCAGTTTTTTTTAGCAATTCATTTTCCCTTTTTAGCAGTTCATTTTTTGCTATTAGCAACTTATTTTCTAGTGTTAGCAATTCACTTTATCATGTTAGTAGATAAGTTTCAACCATTAGTAGCTTGGTTTCCCTCGTTAGCAAATGGTTTTATATCGTTAGCCACTCGTTTTCAACTGTTAGCACCTCATTTTCTAGTATTAGAAACATGTTTTCACGCATTAGCAATAAATCATTACCGCTATTGAGAATGTCACCCTCGTAAACACAAACAAATTAAAATTATCTAATAATGAAAAACTTCTTTTATGAAGTAAGTTTAGTTTATTCTAGATATTTGGAAAAAACTCGCACGAAAGACAACTGTGGAAATGATAAAAAGCGGTATTGAAATTTTACTTTCTGATACTATCGTGCGATTGTGCATGAATTCCATTATTCCACAACGTCAAAATATCAGTAGCAACTGCAGCACCACTTCCGGCGGCAATTGCCAATTGACTACGCCAACCAGCCAAAGTTCCTATAACATAAATACCTTCGGTTACCTTATGGTCAATATTTTTAAGTTGAATTCTGTTTTTTTCAGGAATAATCTTTTGATGTGGAATAACATATTCTTCCAAACCTTCAATAGTGAAAGGATTTCCTGCTCCAATACCAATGACCAATAGTTTTGAATGATAGGTATTTTTATTAGTTATGACTTTGAAATCTCCTGCTTGACCTTCAATTTTCATCACTTTTTCATTGATTATCTGATCAATATGCGGATATTGTTTTTGGAGATGTTCCACACTTTCTATTAATAATTCAGAACCTAGTTTTCCTGCCGGAATTCCATAAGCATTATTGAAAAGTGCATCTTGTAAAGAAGAAGCTTTTTGATGAACTACAATTCCAATTTTTTTATCGGTTACAAAAGGTTTTTTATACGCAGAACCTAAAACCAAAGCACAAGACATTCCTGAAACGCCTCCGCCGATAATCAAAACATCATACATAAAATTAAAAGAATTAATTTTTCAGTTTATCTTCTATTTTTTTAGACATCCTGAAAATCAACAGAATAAAAACAGCACACAATGAAGCGGCAATTCCGATAAGGGCAACTAAACTGTCACCTTCAAACGGCTTTTCAAAATCCAATAGAGTTACATTAAAAACTATTAATGCAAAGGCAATAATGATTAATATGGTAGTAAAAATTTTCATCTGCTTATTTTATAATACAAAGGTACAAATTTGAAGTCTAAACAAATAAGCCTTTAACATTAGCCGCAAATAATTTAACAGCAATGGCAAGAAGTACCACTCCAAAAACCTTTCTAACAATACTTAATCCATTTTTTGTAAACATTCGCTCAATTCTTGCCGAAGATTTTAATACTGCATAAACCAAAACCAAATTCAACAAAATAGCAATAATGATATTCACTGAATGAAACTCTGCTCGTAACGAAAGTAAAGTTGTCATAGTTCCTGCACCGGCTATCAACGGAAAAGCAATGGGAACTATCGAAGCAGAACTTGCCTGTTCATCACGATACAAGCGAATTCCTAAAATCATTTCCAATGCCAGAAAAAACAATACAAATGAACCGGCAACCGCAAACGAGTTGACATCAATACCAATTAATTTTAAAATTTCATCTCCAACAAAAAGAAATGAAATCATTATTACAGCAGAAACAATCGATGCTTTCTCCGATTGAATATGACCAAACTTTGTTCTCAAATCAATGATAATAGGAATACTTCCTACTATATCAATCACAGCAAAAAGTACCATAGTTGCCGTTACTATTTCTCTAAAATCTAAATTCATCCCCTTAATTTTTGTACAAAATTATTCTAATAAATAAGGATTTACTATGTTTTTAGAAATAATTTAACGACAAATCATACCTTTGTACCTCAAAAACGAAGAAATGTTCCAATTAGGAAAAACCATAGTTTCAGAAGACATTCTTGAAAAAGACTTTGTCTGTAACCTTTCAGCTTGTCACGGTGCTTGTTGCGTTGATGGTGACGCCGGTGCACCATTAAGCGAAGAAGAAACCAAAATATTAGAAAAAATCTATCCAAAAGTTAAACCTTTTTTGCGCAAAGAAGGCGTTGAAGCCATCGAAAGACTTGGTACTTGGGTTGCCGGAACCGACCAAGATTTAGAAACACCTTTGATTGACAATAAAGATTGTGCTTACGTAATTTTTGACGGAAAAACAGCACTTTGCGGCATTGAACAAGCTTACAACCAAGGTATTATTGACTGGAAAAAACCGGTTTCATGCCATTTATATCCTATAAGAGTAAAAGATTTTTCAACTTTTGCTGCCGTAAATTATGACCGTTGGGATATTTGTAACGATGCTTGTACTTTGGGAAAAGAATTGCAAGTTCCGGTATATAAATTTGTTAAAGAAGCATTGATACGAAGATTTGGCAGTGATTGGTATTCCGATTTAGAAAAAGTAGCCGAAGATTTGAAAAACGAAAAATAAAAAGCCTGAAATTATTCAGGCTTTTTTGTGGAGAAGATGGGGCTCGAACCCACGACCTCTTGACTGCCAGTCAAGCACTCTAGCCAACTGAGCTACATCCCCATAAATATATTGGCAAATATATTATTTTATAAAAACAAAAAACAATTATCAGATAATCTTTTTTCAGTTTTCTTATCTTTACATCAAATCCATTTTACTATGAACGCCGAAAATTCCAACGGATTAATTGAAACTCAAATCGAAGACAAAATTGCCTTTTTAACGTTCAGCCATCCTGCGAGTAATTCATTTCCTAGTCTGTTGCTTCAAAAACTCACTAACGAAATCGACGCTTTAAGTATCAACAATAATGTAAACATCATAATTCTACAAAGTACCGGAAAAACATTTTGTGCCGGAGCTTCTTTTGACGAACTACTTTCCATCAATGATTTTGAAACCGGAAAAAAATTCTTTTCAGGATTTGCCAATGTTATTAATGCTATGCGAAAATGTTCCAAAATCATCATTGGCAAAATTCATGGCAAGGCCGTTGGCGGCGGCGTTGGTTTGGCTTCCGCTTGTGATTACACTTTTGCTCATCAGGATGCATCGATTAAACTTTCTGAAATTGCTATCGGAATTGGACCATTTGTTATTGAACCGGCAGTTTCCAGAAAAATAGGAAGAAATTCCACAACCGAATTAACCCTAAATCCAACCGATTGGAAATCGGCAACTTGGGCAAAAGAAAATGGCTTATATGCCAATGTATTTGAAAATCAGGAAGATTTAAACAAAAATACATTTGCATTTGCACAAAAATTAGCAACTTACAATCCTGAAGCCTTAGCCGAAATAAAAAAAATTCTTTGGGAAAACACCGAAAATTGGGATGAATTGCTTTATGAACGTGCTGCAATCTCCGGAAAATTAGTCTTATCCGATTTTACCAAAAAGGCTTTAAACGAATTTAAAAAATAAATCATGTTTCTAATTTCTCTTTTCCAGCAAACCAACATCGATGAAAAAATTCAAAATGCTCCTGATAACGGTTACTTGATTGGTGTTTGGATTGGAAATATTCTTCCGTTTGTCGTTTTAGTTGGATTAGCTTGGTGGATGTATATTCGTGCCAAAAAAAGACAAGACAACGAGTAGATTATATTTTACTAAATTTGCACCGTAAAAATTTCTTCCATGAGTAATATCAGAATTACCAAACAATTCACTTTCGAAACCGGACACGCGCTTTATGGCTATGACGGAAAATGCAAAAACGTTCACGGACATAGCTATAAATTATCTGTAACCGTAATCGGAAAACCTATAACTGATACTTCCAATGTGAAATTTGGAATGGTTATTGATTTTTCTGATTTGAAAAAGATTGTGAAAGAAGAAATTGTGGATATTTTTGATCATGCAACGGTTTTCAACAAAAACACACCACATATTGAGTTGGCAAATGAATTGAAAGAACGCGGACATCATGTAATTTTGGTCGATTATCAACCAACAAGTGAAAACATGGTAACTGATTTTGCTAAAAAAATCAAAAACCGATTGCCAAAAGAGATTCTACTACATTCCTTAAAACTACAAGAAACCGAAACATCATTCGCTGAATGGTATGCTTCGGATAATTTATAATCGACATTCATGCAGATTTCACCCAATAAAAAAATATATTTCGCTTCCGACCAGCATTTTGGTGCTCCAACTGCTGAAGCTAGTTTTCCACGCGAACAAAAATTTGTCGCTTGGCTTGACGAAGTTAAAAAAGATGCCGAGTGTATTTTTCTTTTAGGGGATTTGTTTGATTTTTGGTTTGAATACAAAACCGTTGTTCCCAAAGGTTTTGTGAGAGTTTTAGGCAAACTTGCCGAAATTCGCGACAGCGGAATTCCAATTTATTTCTTCGTAGGCAATCACGATTTGTGGATGCACGATTATTTTGAAAAAGAACTCAACATTCCGGTTTATCACGATAACAAAGAGTTTATTTTCAACGAAAAAACCTTTTTAATTGGACACGGCGACGGAAAAGGTCCGGGCGACAAAGGTTACAAACGTATGAAAAAGGTATTCACCAATCCGTTTTCAAAATGGCTATACCGATGGTTACATCCCGATGTTGGTGTAAAATTGGCACAATATCTTTCCGTAAAAAACAAACTGATTTCTGGCGAAGCCGATGTGAAATTTCTTGGCGAAGAAAACGAATGGTTAGTACAATATGCCAAACGAAAATTGGAAACCAAACACTACAATTACTTTGTTTTTGGTCATCGCCATTTACCTATGATTATTCCTGTTGGCGAAAACTCAGAATATGTCAATCTTGGCGATTGGATTGGTTATTTCACTTATGGTGTTTTTGATGGAGAAAACTTTGAGTTGAAAGAATATGATAAATAGACACTAATTTCACAAAGAATTTGCGGAATGTCCTTCGTCAAAATGACAAAAAATATTACCTCAAATCCTTTAATCGTAATTGAACTGTAACATTTCCGTTGAACTCATTTTCATCAATACAAAATGCAACATCAAACGGATTATTATTTTTAGTTAATTCCAGTTTATTGCCTAATCCAAAACCAATTACACCAAAACCTTCTGAATTATTCTGTTTCACAAATAACTTTAGATGTTCGTCATTTTGACCAATTGTTTTTCCATAACCGGTATCTTTTACACCTTTTGTCACAAAAACTGGTGTCATATTTTGTGGTCCAAAAGGTTCAAATTGATTTAAAATTCTAATCAATCTTTCGTTAATATCGGATAACTCAATTTCGGCATCAACCGATATTTCCGGAATTAACAAATCAGGATGAATAGTTTGCTCAACAACACGTTCAAAAGCTTCTTTGAAAGCAACATAATTTTCTTCTTTTAATGTCATTCCTGCCGCATACATGTGTCCGCCAAATTGTTCTAAATGTTCCGCACAAGCTTCCAACGCATTGTAAACATCAAAATCTTTCACAGAACGTGCCGAAGCGGCCAATTTATCGCCACTTTTTGTAAAAACAATCGTCGGGCGATAATACGTTTCGGTCAATCGTGAAGCCACAATTCCGATTACACCTTTGTGCCAATTTTCATTATAAACAACAGTTGTGAACTTTTCTTTTTCATTATTTTCTTCAATTTGCGAAAGTGCTTCAACTGTTATTTGTTTGTCCAAATCTTTTCTATCCGAATTATGCTGTTCAATTTCGGAAGCAAAAAATTCCGCTTGATCTAAATCATATTCGGTCAGTAAAGCAACCGCTTCGTTACCGTGTTTTATTCTTCCGGCAGCGTTAATTCGTGGTGCAATGATAAAAACAACATCGGTGATTGTTAAAACTTTCTTTTTTACATTTTGAATTAAAGCCTTAATTCCTGGTCGTGGATTGTTATTGATAACTTCCAATCCAAATTTTGCCAAAACTCGATTTTCTCCCGTAATCGGAACAATATCTGCCGCAATTGCCGTAGCAACCAAATCCAAATAAGGAATCAAATCATTAATCGTCTGATTTCGGTTTTGCGCCAAAGCTTGAACCAATTTAAAACCAACGCCACAACCGCAAAGTTCATCATACGGATAACTACAATCATCACGTTTTGGATCTAGAACCGCAATGGCTTCAGGCAAAGTTTCACCCGGTCGATGGTGATCACAAATGATAAAATCAATATTTTTTTCTTTGGCATAAAACACGTGCTCAATCGATTTTATACCACAATCCAACGCAATAATCAATGAAAAACCATTGTCTTCGGCAAAATCAATTCCTTTATACGAAATACCATAACCTTCATCATATCGGTCGGGAATGTATGTTGCAATATTGGGGTAAAAACTTTTCAAATAGCTTGACATCAAAGAAACTGCTGTTGTTCCATCCACATCATAATCTCCAAAAACTAAAATATTTTCACTGTTAGCCATGGCGGTTTCAATACGAGAAACAGCTTTGTCCATATCTTTCATCAAATACGGATTGTGCAAATCATCCAAACTCGGACGAAAAAACTGTCTTGCTTCCTCAAAAGTTTCAATGCCGCGTTGCACCAATAGAGTCGCAATTAATTCATCTACTTTTAATTCGCTTACTAAATGTTTTACTTTTTCGAGTGAAGGTTTTGGTTTTAAAGTCCAGCGCATTATTAATTAAAAATTATGAATTACGAATTTAAAAGTAAGAAAAATAATTTAAATTCAACTTTCGCAAATCTATTAGAAAAAAATGATGTTTTATTACTTATTTTTGAAGTAAAATAGTTTCAAATGCAAATCCAAGGTCAAATTGTAGATATTCTAAACAAGCGAATTTTTTCGGGTGAAATTACAGTAGAAAACGGAAAAATCAGTTCCATAATCGAAAAAGAACACAACGTCCAAGATTATATTCTTCCCGGATTTATCGACTCGCATATTCATATCGAAAGTTCGATGCTTGTTCCATCAGAATTTGCCAAAATCGCGGTTTTGCATGGAACCGTTGCTACTATTTCTGATCCGCATGAAATTGCAAATGTTCTCGGTAAAGAAGGTGTTTATTACATGATTGAAAACGGAAAAAAAGTACCATTGAAATTTCATTTTGGTGCACCATCGTGCGTTCCGGCAACATTTTTTGAAACTGCTGGTGCCGTAATTGATTCAGAAGAAATCAAGGAATTGATGGCACATCCCGATATTTATTATTTAGCAGAAATGATGAATTATCCGGGTGTTTTGTTTGACGATGAAGAAGTTTTGAAAAAAATAGCCTGGGCAAAACATTTCAACAAACCAATTGATGGTCATGCTCCGGGATTGCGTGGCGAACCAATAAAA
>VFQN01008149.1_pt1 | contig 10783 bp, 8 predicted proteins | sample 3512371 | NCBI WGS metagenome assembly VFQN01 (sample SAMN10412370, study PRJNA504923) | tailings metagenome | isolation source: Replicate 2 from Balatoc abandoned mine | place: Philippines: Itogon, Benguet | collected 2017-08-28 | reverse complement strand
TCTTTATGCCATAACTCTACGTTTTGAACAGTTATTTTTCGGGAACCCGAAATAAATTCTTTGCCTTTAAAATTGGAAGTAATAATACGTGAAGCACTATCATAAGTAGAAATAGCTGCAATATTTGCAGTAATTTTATCAGGAACTTTTATAACCGGTTTGAAAGCGATGCTATTGCGGTCAAAAGTATTTTTAGGCTGTTGGCCAACCATTGTTTGCATATTACATTTTAAACCCAAATTCATATTGATTTTTGTTTTGGATAAAACAGCATCGGTTACATAAACTTCAATTGGAATAAGTTTAAACCAGGTTTGATATTGTTCGCTGGTTAAAAAAGGAGTGCTCATTTTTTCTAAAATATCCAAGACATAGGATTTGAAATCAGCCGATTTTTCGATGGCTTCATCTATCTTTTTAGAAATTTTCGATTTAAAAATGGACAATGTTGGGTTAATGATATAAGTAATCGGAACATTTTTTCCAGAAACCGAAATTGTAGGACTTTCGTTCCATTCAAAATTTTCGATAGTTGAAACGGTATTCATTTTGAAATTAGAAAGACTAACGCTGCTTACAAGTTTGATTGTTCCGTTTAAATTGATTTCACGAGTATCGTTTAATCCCATGAAATCAGTGCCGTATTTAAATTTTGACCAAATTTTTAAAGGGAGAATAGTTTCTATCTTTCCATTTTTTTCGATAATTTTTATCGGAGCTGTTTTCCATATTTTCATTTCCGTTTTATCATCCTTTAAATTGGAGTCATCATAAATTTGTCCGTTTAGTGTTTTGTTTAATTGATGTTCAATTTCTTTCAGCGTAATTTCCAACGGCATACTTACAAAAGAGGTAGAAGTTTTATAGACTACAGGCGAGTCATTACTAGGTAAAGGCTTTAAAGTTTCGATTTTTTGAGTAGTAGAACAACTGTTGAAAATCAATATTGAAAATATTGTTATTAAAAATAAAACGGATTTTTTCATGCCGGATAAAAATTTGTGTGACAAAAATAAATGGAAATTTCTGTTTTAAATGTAACATATTAGGAAAAATAATGTCTAAAGGAATAAGTTTAGTGATAATTTGTAATATGAAAATCATAACTTTGTTTTTGTTTAAAAAATCAAAATTTTGGTTGACCTTATAAAAATATGATACATAAAAAAACAACCTATTTATTTATTCCGGTTTTGCTTCTTTTTATGGGAAATTTATTTGCTCAGGCAAAAAAATGGACATTAGAAGAATGTATTTTCTATGCGGTTGAAAATAACATTTCCGTACAGCAATCAGAGTTAGATTTGAAAGTTTCTGATGTTGAGAAATTGGAGGCGATTGGGAATTTTTTGCCTAGTCTTTCGGGTTCAGCAAATTATGGAGTAAATACCGGAGCCAACATTAACCCAGCAACAAACCAGTTTGAAAATGAATCATTCCGTTCTGCTTCTGCCAATGTAAATATGGGGGTAAACCTTTTTAATGGTTTGACCAATTGGAAAACTATGCAACGAGTGAAGCTTAACAAAATGGCAAATACATATAAATTGGACAAAATGAAAGACGATATTATGCTTTCTGTTGCCAATTCCTATTTGCAGATTTTATTCAACAAAGAACAGCTGAAAGTATTGGTAAATCAAAATAAAATTACCAAGGAAAATATTAAACGGACTGAAGAATTAATTAAGGCCGGAACACTTCCGGCAGGTGATATTTATGAATTAAGAGCAACCGATGCTTCTCAGGAACAGCAAATTATCAATGCTGAAAATACTTTGTCGATTTCAAAACTAGCTTTAGCGCAAACACTTTTATTGAAAGATTATGCCACTTTTGATATTGCTTCAGAAGATATGAATGTTCCTCAAACAGCTATTTTATTACAAACACCTGAAGCTATTGCTCAAAAAGCAAGAGATGTTGTGAAAGATATAAAAATAGCAAGTTCTAATCTTGATATTGCTAAAAAAGATGTTCAGCTATCAAGAGCAGGATATTTGCCGACACTTACCGGATTTATGGGCTATAATACACGATGGTCTCAAAGTATTCCTATTGGATTTGTAGATCAGCTTTCTATTTTTGACGGTACAAATGTTGGGCTTCAGTTAAATGTTCCTATTTTGAACGGTTTTTCAACACGTGGCAGAGTTCAAAGAAGTAAAATTAGTGAGGAGCGTACAAAATTACTGTTAGATCAGGCCGAATTGGATTTGGAGAGAACCGTTTTTCAGGCATATAATGACTTGAAAAATGCCAAAGCGGCTTATGAAGCAGCACTTAAAACAGTTGAAGCACGCAAATTTGCCCAAGAATTTTCAAAAGAAAGATATCAGGTAGGACTTTTAAATTCTTTTGATTACAGTCAGGCATTATTGGCATATGAGAGTGCACAATCAGATGTGTTGCGTACAAAATATGATTACATCTTTAGAATTAAATTATTAGAGTTTTATTTCGGAATCCCAATCACAAAATAAATATATCATGTCAAAAAAGAGAATATACTGGATAGTTGGAATTATAATAGCATTACTTGCCGTATTAGTCATTTTAAAAAAGAATGGCACCATTGGAGGTGATGATGGAGTAGTAGAAGTAGAAACGGCCAAAGCAGATGAGATTACAATAGTAGAAACAGTCTCAGCCACAGGAAAAATTCAACCCGAAATAGAAGTAAAAATATCATCAGAAGTGTCGGGAGAAATTATTGATTTGCCCATAAAAGAAGGACAAGTAGTGAAAAAAGGAGATTTATTGGTGAAAATAAATCCTGATTTATATACTTCAGGTTACAACAGAACAATTTCCAATCTTTCAGGTTCTAAAGCCGGATTAAGTCAAGCAGATGCATCTTTTAAGGAGGCTAAAGCCAGCTATGACAGAAGCAAAACATTGTTTGAAAAAGGAATAATTTCAAAATCAGATTGGGATAAAGCTGTAGCAGCATTTGAAGTAGCAAAAGCCAATAAAGAGTCGGCCTATTTTAATGTACAGAGTGCTAATGCTACGGTAAAAGAAGCCAAAGATAATTTAGGTAGAACTACCATTTATTCGCCTGCTGACGGAACAATATCTTCTCTTGGAGTAGAACTAGGAGAAAGAGTTTTGGGAACACAACAAATGACCGGAACAGAACTTTTGCGTGTGGCTAATTTAAATAATATGGAAGTTGAAGTAGATGTAAATGAAAATGATATTGTAAAAGTAAACATTGGCGACAGTACAAAAATTCAGGTTGATGCTTATCTGAAAAAAGAATTCAAAGGAATTGTAACCAGTATTTCCAATTCGGCAAGTACAGCAACTACTGCAGATCAGGTTACTAACTTTAAAGTGAAAGTAAGAATTTTGAAAGAATCATATCAGGATTTATTGGAAGGTAAACCTGCTTCATATTCGCCTTTCCGTCCGGGAATGACAGCTACGGTTGATATTATCACTAAAAGAAAAGAAAAAGTTATTGGAGTTCCAATCAGTTCGGTAGTAGTAAAAGCTGACACTACGGCAACAAAAAAATATGAAGTTAAAACAGAAGACAATAAAATAACCGGAAAAAGCGATAAGAAGTTTGAGTGCGTTTTTGTAAGAGAAGGAGATAAAGCCAAAATTAGAGTAATAAAAACGGGAATCCAGGATGATACCAATATTGAAGTAATTTCAGGTCTTAAAAAAGGAGATGTTGTTATCACAGGACCATATACTACGGTTACAAGAGATTTAAATTCGGGTGACAAAGTAAAAACTAAGAAAGACGCTGAAACAAAGACAAAGAAAAAAGATAAAAAATAATGGCTTATATTCTAAATCTTGAGACGGCAACAAAGAATTGTTCGGTTGCTTTAGCAAAAGATGGAAAAACAATTTTGTGTAAACAAATAGCCGAACAAGGTTATTCTCATGCTGAAAAGTTACACGTTTTTATTGAAGAGATATTTAAGGAAGCCAATGTGAATTTTTCAGAAGTTCAAGCAGTTGCTGTAAGTAAAGGTCCGGGTTCTTATACAGGTTTGCGTATCGGTGTTTCGGCGGCAAAAGGCTTGTGTTATGCGCTTGAAATTCCTTTGATTTCAATTGATACAATGCAAGTTTTGGCCAAAAGAGTAATCATTGAAGATGGATTGATTGTACCAATGATTGATGCTCGAAGAATGGAAGTTTATAGTGCTGTTTTTGATAAAAATTTTATCAAAATAAAAGACGTAGAAGCCGAAATTTTAACTGAAAATAGTTATCAGGATGTTGACCAAACTGTTTATTTTGTTGGTGATTGTCAGGAGAAATGCAAAACCGTTTTAGTCAAAGATAACTTCAAATTTTTACCCGAAATTATTTTTCCTTCAGCAAATGAAATGAGTACTTTAAGCTTTGAAAAATTTAAAAACAATGATTTTGAAGATGTAGCTTATTTTGAGCCGTTTTATCTGAAAGATTTTATGTTGACGAAATAAACAGGATTTCACAAATTATAAAGATTAATTTGTGAAATCTGTACTTTACTTCGAAGCTTCAATTGTATAAGGTTGAATAGAAATTTCGGCTTTATCAAATGCATCTTTACATTGTTCCAAAATATCAGAACTCATGCTGCTGAAATCAGCATTTTTAGCCCATGGTTGAATGGCTAAAACAATGGAAGTGTCAGTTAAATTTTTAACAGAAACTGCAGGTAATGGATTTTTTAACACTTTCGGATGATTGATCATCACTTCCATAACAATGTCTTTGGCTGTTTTTATATTGGTGTCATACGATAGTGAAAACACCAAGTCTGCTCTACGAATACCTTGCAATGAGTAATTGATGATAATTCCGTTAGATAAAATTCCATTTGGAATAAATATGGTTTGATTATTTGAAGTAAGTAATTTGGTGGTGAAGATTTGAATTTCATTCACAGTTCCGGCAACACCTTGCGCTTCGATGCTATCGCCAACACGGAATGGTTTGAACAGAATAATCAAAACACCACCTGCAAAATTAGATAATGAGCCTTGAAGCGATAAACCAACTGCTAAACCTGCTGCACCAAGAATAGCGACGAACGAAGACGATTCTATGCCAAGTCGGGAAATAACGGTAATGAAAAGTAATAATCGTAATGCCCAAAGTAAACTGCTTGCTAAGAATCGTGAAAGAGTTGGGTCAAAATCATTTTTAAGCATTATCTTTTTCGCCATACGATTTATCAATCTGATACCGTAAAGTCCGACAATTAAAATGAATATGGCAGAAATCAGTTTGGGTGAATAAGCAATCAAAGCATTGATAAACTCGTTCACATATTCTTCAAAGGAATGGATATATTGCAGTTCTTTCTTTTCCATAAATAATCATAAAAAATCCCGACTGAATCGGGATTAATCTAATAAAGCAAAAATACGATTTTTTAAATTAATCGGCATTTTCGTCAGCAGGTTTAACAATATCTTCTGCTTTTGTTTTAATTTCTTCTGCATTTTCTGAAGCATCATCTGCAAATGAACTTATCTTTTCTTTTACGCTAGTAACCGCATTTTCAGCAAATTCCTCAGCTTTATCGGCAAACTCACTTGCTTTTTCTTTTATGGTTTCAACTGCATTTTCAATAGCTTCAGTAGCTTGCGGAACATATTCACTTACTTTCTCTTTAGCCGAATCGGCAAAGTCTTCCACTTTTTCAATCACCGGAGCAGCGGCTTCTTTTACTTTTTCGATAGTTTCTTCTGCAAAATTTTCAGCTTTATCAGCTACTTCGCTTGCTTTTTCTTTGGATGAACCAAATAAGTTTTTAAAAAATCCTCCGATTCCCATAGTTGTTGTTTTTAATTGATTAATAATAACAATATTACAAAATTTTATGATTGTATTTTTAGTTCAATTAAGATTTCTTCTAAATTGTTTGTTGGTTTTTGACAGGTTCGGTTTTGACATAAATATAAAAAGGTTTCATTTTCTACAAAACGGTTCTTTAAAAACGGTAAGTTTGAAGTCAATTTGCTTCCGGCAATGATAATGTTCGGAAAATAATTCTGATTGATTTTTGTTCCAAATTCAATAGCTTTCTCTCCACAAAGAGCTATTTCTTTTTGCTGTTCGGAAAAGCCTAGTAACAAGTTTAACCAATTGGAAAATGCCGATGGATAATCAATCGTTGGAATAATGTGTTGCAGCATTTGCTGGCTTATTTTTTCAAAATAGCTGTTTTCAAAATAAATGCTCAATTTGAAAAGAACATTAGCCATTACTGAGTTTGCTGCCGGAATTACATTGTCTTCTACTTCAAAATGAGGTGTAATTAAGTCACTGTCTTGACGTGAAGTGAATCTGAAAAATTGTTCTTTTTCATCATAAAAATAATCCAAGCAATGATGTGCTAAATCTTTGGTTTTATGCAACCAATTTTCATCAAAAGTGACTTCATATAATGAAATGAAAGCTTCCATGACATGAGCATAATCTTCGAGATAACCATTAATTGTCGCTTTCTTATTTTTATAGGTTCGGAATAAATTTCCATCGGAATTCCAAAGTTTTTCAATGATAAAATTGGCATTTTTCAATGCGATTTTTAAATAATTTTCGTCATTCAAAGCTTTGTATGCATCCACAAAACCTTTTAGCATAATCGCATTCCAAGACGTTAAGCATTTGTCGTCCAATCGAGGTTTGCTTCTTTTTTCTCTTTCGAGATAGAGTTTTTGTTCCCACGATTTTTTCTTTTGTTCCAATGTTTCAATGATGATATTTTGCTGTTTTGCTATTTGTTCCAATGATTGATTTTGGATTAAAACATAATTTTCGTGTTCCCAAAATCCGAATTCATTAATATTAAAAACTTCTGAGAACAATTCGAAATCTTCTTGTAAAATTTCTTGAAGTTCGGGTTTTGTCCAAACGTAAAATGTGCCTTCTTCCAGATGATTTTCGGCATTTAAACTGTCAGCATCAAGTGCTGAATAAAAACTTCCTTCAGATGTTAACCATTCATTTTCAACGAAATTCAGTGTTTTTTCAATGACTTCTTTGTACAGTTTGTTTTTGGTCAATTTATAAGCATTGGCATACAATGAAACTAATTGACCGTTGTCATATAGCATTTTTTCAAAATGAGGAACGTGCCATTTTATATCGACAGAATATCGAGAAAATCCGCCATCAATGGTGTCAAATAATCCACCGTAAGCCATTTTGGTCAATGTTAAATTTACAAATTCCAAAAGTTCTTGGTTGTTGGTTTGATAAGCGTAACGAAGCAAAAAATTATAATTAGTTGGCATCATGAATTTTGGAGCTCGAGCCATTCCGCCAAAATCCCAATCGAAGCTTTTCTGCCATTTTTCGATTAGCTTTTCAAGAATTTCAAAGTTGAAATCGGTTGTGGTTTCTGTTTTTGAAATTATGCTAATGGATTGTAATCCTTCATGCAGTTTTTCAGCATAATCCAGAATTGTTTTGGGAGTTTGAATGTAAATTTCCTGAAGTTTTTCGAGTGAATTAATCCATTCGCTTTTTCTGAAATACGTTCCGCCCCAAATTGGTCTTCCGTCGGGCAACGTAACAACGTTCATTGGCCAGCCGCCACGACCAGTCATTACTTGAACGGCTTTCATGTAAACGGCATCAATATCTGGTCGCTCTTCGCGATCGATTTTAATGTTGATAAAATGAGCATTCATTACCGAAGCCACTTCTTCATTTTCAAAACTTTCATGTTCCATCACGTGACACCAATGACACGCAGAATAACCAATACTAATTAGGATGAGTTTGTTTTGTTCTTTGGCTAAAGCCAATGTTTTTTCGTTCCACGCTTTCCAATGCACGGGATTGTTGGCGTGTTGTAATAGATAAGGACTGGTTTCTAGATTTAGCTCGTTCATTGTTGTGGTTTAGCCCCGATTGAAGCCGATATCCTCGCGTAGTTTACGAAGCGATATAAAGGCGGAAAGCGGGAAATAGCTCCTGAAAAAATTAAAAAAAGCGTCATGATTTATGACGCTTAAAGGTATGATTTTATTTTGAAATTGTTATCCGTTTAGAGCTTCAACTACAATTTCGTTGTCGTTTAGCATACTTTTTAGCATGTTTTCAATGCCGTTTTTAAGTGTAAACGTTGATGATGGACAACCGTTGCATGAACCTTGAAGCACAACTTTTACTTTTTTGTCGGTTTCATCATACGAATCGAAAAGAATATTTCCGCCATCGGCTGCAACAGCTGGTTTTACGTATTCTTCAAGAATGTTGATGATTTGTTGTGATGTAACATCAAGATTATCAAAGTTTTTGATTTGTTGTTTTTCTTGTTTAATGTCGGTCGCAATTAAACTTTCGTCAAAAACGGTTCCGCCATTTTCAATGAATTGTTTGATAAAAGTTCGCAATTCTAACGTGATTTCGTCCCAAGAAATGCTGTCATATTTGGTTACGGAAACGTAATTTTCGGTAATGAAAATTTCTTTTACGTAGTGAAACTTGAATAATTCTTGTGCTAATGGCGATGCTTTTGCTTCGTCGATATTTTTGAATTCAGCTGCAACTTTTGTCAAAGCTTTGTTGACTACAAATTTTAGCGAAGCCGGATTTGGCGTGGTTTCACCATAAACTGAAATAGGCTGTCTTTTTGTTGCGTTTTCGGTTGGAAGTACAATTACACCACCATTGTTTACAAAATCTTCAATTTGTTCGGCAACATCATCTTGAACATCTTTCCAATCGACAATACTAAATCGTTCGATAGCGATGAAATTCGCTGAAATATAAACAGTTTTTACAAACGGAAGATAAAAAAGTTTTTGTGCTAAAGGTGAATTTTTAGCTTCATCAATATTCTTGAATTCGAAGTTTTGATTTTGGGATATAAAATCGGGAAACTCGAATTTAATTATGGTTGGGTTTTGGGTTTCTTTTATGGTGATTTTCATTTGAATAGTATGTTTTTTTGCAAATTTAACAAAGTTATTTTCTATGAATAGTTATATTTGGACTTTTAAACAAATTATTAACATTTGAATGATGTAGGTTTTTGTCTATGTTGTTTGTAATCAATGCATATGAAAAGAATTTTACTCTTAATTTTTCTCTTCTCTATACTGTCAAATTCATTTGCACAGCCTATAACGGTGAATACAAATACCTATACAGTTCCTCAACTGGTTAGAGATGTACTTTTTAATAGTGGTTCGTCTGGTTCGGGTTCATCTTGTGTAGGAACAATTTCTAATATTACATGGAGTACAGGGACTAATTTTGGATCTACTAATGGTATTGGGTATTTTACCAATACTAATCCCAATTTTCCATTGACCAATGGTGTTGTTTTGAGTACCGGTAGTGCACTTGCTGCACGAGGACCAAACACTTCTACTCAAAGTAACGGTAGTCTTAATTGGCCGGGAGATAACCAGCTATTTAATTATATGCAAAGTTTAGGAATAGTTAATTCTGGACCTCCTGCTTTTAATACTTATGAAAATGCAACTATATTGGAGTTTGATTTTGTTCCCTTGACGAATCAGATGAGTTTTGATTTTTTATTTGCTTCTGAGGAGTATGGTGCTTTCCAATGTGGTTATTCTGATGCATTTGCTTTTTTTTTGACGAATGTTACAGCAGGAACAGCTCCTGTTAATTTGGCACTTGTTCCTAATACTAATATTCCTATTTCTGTAACAACAATTAGAGATAATTCTCAGTTGCCAACATGTGGAGCTGCTAATCAACTGTATTTTGGATCAAATAATCAAGGGGCTGCGGCGGGTAGTTCACCAACAAATTTCAATGGACAGACTAAATTAATGACAGCAACTTCTAATGTGGTTCCCGGAAATACGTATCATATAAAGCTTGTTATAGCAGATTTAGATGATAATCAGTACGACTCTGCGGTGTTTCTTGGAGGAGGAAGTTTTAGTATTGGTACACCTGATTTAACAGGTACAGGAATCTATGCTGGTTTGAATGATTTAAGTATTGCTAATGGTTTGGGTATTTGTAATGCTATTGAAATTACAATTCAGGCAGGTGCAATAGCTGTGCCGGGTGTTACCTATGAATGGACTGTGAATAGCGATGTAATCCCTGGTGCAACGACCAATTCCTATACCATTACGGAAGGAGGAGTTTATGGAATTACCATTACATACCCTGGAGGATGTCAGCAGACAGATAGTATGAATGTGGAATATTATCCTCCTTTAATTCTAGGAGAACCTAATGACTTAGTTCAGTGTTCCGCTCCATATGATTTAACTCAAAATCAAGCATTGATTTTAAATGGGTTGTCAGCTCCTATTGAGTATTATCGTTCATTGGCTGATGCACAAACTGAAAACAATCCAATTGCCAATTTAACGAATTATCCCGGAGTAAATAACGAAGAAATTTTTGTTGCGGTATTGGATCAAGATACATTCTGTTTTACAATTACGTCGTTTTTGCTTATAGAAGATAATAGTTTATGCATTCCTCCTGTAATAGTGGGTAATCCGTTAAATTTAGCAAAATGCGAAGATGGTGTAGGAAGTGGAGTGGCAGATTTTGATTTTACTTCACAAACTGCACTTGTTTTAGGAAGTAATAATGCTGCAGATTATACTGTTACTTATCATGCGTCACAAATTGATGCTGATAATGGTGCCGGAGATATTAGTCCTATCGATTCTTTTCAATCAACAAATGTTCAGACAATTTTTGTTAGAGTCGAAGATAATCTAGATCCTACCAGATATGGAGTAACGACTTTTACCATCACGGTTAATCCTATACCAACAGCAACGATATCGGGTACTACAACAGT
>VFQN01008148.1_pt1 | contig 10784 bp, 8 predicted proteins | sample 3512371 | NCBI WGS metagenome assembly VFQN01 (sample SAMN10412370, study PRJNA504923) | tailings metagenome | isolation source: Replicate 2 from Balatoc abandoned mine | place: Philippines: Itogon, Benguet | collected 2017-08-28 | reverse complement strand
CCGGCGGGCAGCGCGGCGGTGGGGACGACGGCGAAATCGGCCCCGATGCGCACCCCGTCGCTGGCCATGTTGCGCGGGCCGGGGCCGGCCGGCCGCACCGAGTTGACCAGCACGAGCGCGATGACAGCGATGATGGCGACGGCGGCCAGTGCCACGCCGCCCTGCAGCAGCCACCGGTTGCGGCGATCTTTCTTCTGCTGCTCCTCGCGCAGCTGCCGGGCCTTCTCACGGGCCTCGGCTCGCCGTTGATTCTTCGAGGGGCGCTCGTGCGCGGAGCGATGCTCGTTCATGCGACCTCATTCATCCCGGGATGCCGTCACCCCGGTTACACGGTGAAGGGCGCTCATCGCGCCCTCGGTCGATAGTACGACGACTGCCTGAAGATGGCATACTGAGGCCCGGCGGCCGATGACGTCCGCCACGCCACCTGGCACATCCATTCACAACGGATCGTCCGGCACGTACCTGCCGGTGAAGGAGAAGATTCCGCATGGCAACTGTGACCTACGACAAGGCCACTCGTCTCTACCCGGGCTCGACGGTTCCCGCCGTCGACGCCCTCGACCTCCAGATCGCCGACGGCGAGTTCCTGGTTCTGGTCGGTCCTTCCGGCTGCGGCAAGTCCACGTCGCTGCGTATGCTCGCGGGCCTCGAGGAGGTCAACGACGGCAACATCTTCATCGGCGACCGCAACGTCACCGACGTTCCGCCGAAAGACCGTGACATCGCGATGGTCTTCCAGAACTACGCGCTGTACCCGCACATGACCGTCGCCGAGAACATGGGCTTCGCCCTCAAGATCGCCGGCGTCGGCAAGGATGAGCGTGCGAGCCGTGTTCTCGAGGCCGCGAAGCTGCTCGACCTCGAGCCCTACCTCGACCGCAAGCCCAAGGCCCTCTCGGGCGGTCAGCGCCAGCGCGTCGCCATGGGCCGCGCGATCGTGCGCCAGCCCCAGGTCTTCCTCATGGACGAGCCGCTGTCGAACCTCGACGCGAAGCTGCGCGTGCAGACCCGCACCCAGATCGCGTCGCTGCAGCGCCGGCTCGGGGTCACCACGGTCTACGTCACGCACGACCAGACCGAGGCGCTCACGATGGGCGACCGCATCGCCGTGCTGAAAGACGGAATCCTGCAGCAGGTCGGCACTCCGCGCGAGCTGTACGAGACCCCGAACAACATCTTCGTCGCCGGGTTCATCGGCTCGCCCGCCATGAACCTCTTCCCGGCGGAGGTCACCGACGGTGGCGTCACCTTCGGCACCGCGGTCGCTCCGGTGGCCCGCGACGTGCTCGCCTCGACGACCGAGAAGTCGGTGACCGTCGGCGTCCGCCCCGAGGACCTCATCGTCAAGGAGTCGGGCGAGGGCCTCGCCGTCACCGTCGACATCGTCGAGGAGCTGGGAGCCGACGGCTACCTGTACGGCAACACCGAGGTCAACGGTCAGCGCGTCGACATCGTCGCCCGCGTCGACGGCCGTGTGCACCCGCACAGCGGCGACACGGTCTACCTGACCCCGGAGCCGAAGCACGTGCACGTCTTCGACACCGCCTCGGGCGCGCGCCTCAACAAGGAGCCGATCGCGAGCTGATCGCGGAGCACCTCGATGGCGAGGGCGGGCGTGCCGACCGGGTGCGCCCGCCCTCGTCGCATTCCGCGGGCCGAGCCCGCATCCGGAATCGCTGACTGGAGACCCGCATGAGCGCCTCGCTCTCGATCACCTCGGCCGTGACCGACCCGGCCCTGCTTGACCTGCCCTGGCACCTGCCGCTCGAGTTGTGGCCCGACGACACGATCGCCTCGCTGCCGAAGGGCATCTCTCGGCACCTCGTGCGCTTCGTGCACCTCGGCGATGTCGTCGTGGCGGTCAAGGAGACGACGGAGGAGATGGCGCGGCGCGAGTACGAGATGCTCCGCACGCTGCAGCGTCTCGACATTCCCTGCGTCGAGCCGGCCGCCGTCATCACCGGCCGCCTCGCCGCCGATGGCGAGCAGCTGCAGCCGGTGCTCGTCACCCGGCACCTGCGCTTCTCTCTGCCGTACCGCGCGCTCTACTCGCAGACCCTGCGGCCCGACACCGCGACGCGCCTCGTCGACGCCCTCGCCCTGCTCATGGTGCGGCTGCACATCGTCGGCTTCTTCTGGGGCGACGTGTCGCTCTCGAACACGCTCTTCCGCCGCGACGCGGGAGCGTTCGCGGCCTACCTCGTCGACGCCGAGACGGGGCAGCTGTACGAAGGCGGCCTGTCGAACGGCCAGCGCGAGAACGACCTCGAGATCGCCCGCGTCAACATCGCCGGCGAGCTGCTCGACCTGGAGGCTGGCGGTCGCCTCGACGAGAGCATCGACGCCATCGAGACGAGCAACGGCATCATCGAGTCGTACCGCTCGCTCTGGAAGGAGCTCACCGGCTGGGAGTCGTTCGACCGCTCGGAGCGCTGGCGCATCAACGAGCGCGTCGAGCGCCTCAACGACCTGGGCTTCGACATCGAGGAGCTCGCGATCACCACGGACGGCGACAGCACGCAGGTGCGCATCCGCCCGAAAGTGGTGGATGCGGGCCACCACTCCCGCCGCCTGCTGCGGCTGACCGGCATCGACGCGGAGGAGAACCAGGCGCGCCGGCTGCTGAACGACCTCGACGCCTACGCCGCCCAGAACCACCCCGACCGCGAGGGCGATGAGGAGGTCGTCGCCCACGAGTGGCTCGTGCGCGTCTTCGAGCCGGTGATCCGTGCCGTGCCGAAAGACCTGCGCGGCAAGCTCGAGGGCCCCGAGCTGTTCCACCAGCTGCTCGAGCACCGCTGGTACCGCTCGCAGGACGAGGGTCGGGCGATCCCGCTGGCCGAGGCCCTGAGCTCGTACATCGACACCGTGCTGCGGCACCGTCGCGATGAGGCGACGATGATCGCCCCCGTCACCGAGACCCTGTCGCTGCCCGTGCTCGACACGAGCGAGATCGACATCGTGGACGACGATGCCGACCCGCCCGGCAGCTGGCGCGACAAGGTCTGAGGGCTACAGGTTCTTGACGGCGGTGAGCACCTTCGTCAACGAGTCCTTGGCGTCGCCGAAGAGCAGCGTGGTCTGCGGCTCGAACAGCAGGTCGTTCTCGATGCCCGCGAATCCGGGCCGCATCGAGCGCTTCAGGAAGACCACCTGACGGGCGGCCGCGACGTCGAGGATCGGCATGCCGTAGATGGGCGAGCCGGGGGTCGTCTTCGCGGCGGGGTTGACCACGTCGTTGGCCCCGACGACGAGCGCGACATCGGCGTTCTTGAACTGCGGGTTCACCTCGTCCATCTCGCTCAGCACCTCGTAGGGCACGTTCGCCTCGGCGAGCAGCACGTTCATGTGCCCGGGCATGCGACCGGCGACGGGGTGGATGCCGAACACGACCTCGATGCCCTTCGACTCGAGCGTCGACGCGAGCTCGGCCATGGTGTGCTGGGCCTGAGCGACGGCGAGCCCGTAGCCCGGCACGACGATGACCCGCTGCGCGTAGCCGAGAAGGATCGCGACATCCTCGGCGCTCGAGCTGCGCACGGGACGATCGCTCTGCGCCGTCGACCCGGCGGTCGAGCTGCCGCGGAAGGCCCCGAACAGGGTGCCGGTCACGCTGCGCCCCATGGCCTTGGCCATCTCGCGCGTCAAGATCGATCCGGAGGCACCGACCAGGGTGCCCGCGACCAGCAGCAGCGTGTTGCCGAGCACGAGGCCCGAGGCGGCGACCGCGAGGCCGGTGCCGGCGTTCAGCAGCGAGATGACGATGGGAACGTCGGCGCCGCCGACGGGCAGCACCAGCAGCACGCCGAGCACGAGACCCACCGCGAGGGCCGCGACCGCCGCGATCGGCTTGAGGCCGCCGAGGCCGAGCGCGGCGAGCGTCGCGTCATCGAGCACGATCACGACGGCGCTCGCGAGACCCACCGCCAGCAGCAGCACGATGAGCACGGCCTGGCCCGGGAAGACGATCGGGCGGGTCGGCATGAGCTCCTGCAGCTTGAGGAAGGTGATGACCGAGCCCGAGAACGAGATCGAGCCGATGAGCAGAGTGAACGCGACCGCGACGAAGGCGCCGATCGTCGTGCTGACCTCGAGCTCGAGCAGGGCGACGAGCGCGGCGGCCCCGCCGCCGACGCCGTTGAACAGGGCGACGAGCTGCGGCATCTGCGTCATCTTGACCAGGCGCGAGGCGGGGACGGCGATGATCGTGCCCACCGCGATGACCGCCAGGATCAGGGCCAGGTTGTCGAGGTCGGTGGAGAGGAAGACGACGACCATGGCGAGCACGGCACCGACCGCGCCGATCAGGTTTCCGCGCCGTGCCGTCTTCGGCGAGCCGAGGCCCTTCAGCGCCAGGATGAAGCAGACCGCGGCGATGAGGTAGAGCAGGGCCGCCCACTCGGGTGCGAGCACGTTCACGGGGTGTCCTCCTTGGCCGACGCGGCAGCGGCCTTGCGGCCGCTGAACATCTCGAGCATCCGGTCGGTGACCACGAAGCCGCCGACGAGGTTGATAGTCGCCATCAGCACGGCGACGAGGGCGATGACGAGCACGAGCACGTCATCCGCCTGCCCCGCGACGATGACGGCGCCGACGAGGATGATGCCGTGGATGGCGTTCGCCCCCGACATGAGCGGGGTGTGCAACGTGCTCGAGACCTTCGAGACCACCTCGAAGCCGACGAACACCGAGAGCACGAAGAACGTGAGCAGGGTGATGGCGTCCATTACTTGCCGCCCTTCCGGTCAGCGAGGGCCGCGGCCGTCGGCTCGTGCCGCACGACCCCCTCGTGGGTGAGACAGGCGCCCGCCACGACCTCGTCGTCGAAGTCGGGAACCAGGGCGCCGTCGCGCGTCATGAGCGCGATCAGGTTGGCGATGTTCTGACCGAGCAGGCGCGAGGCGTCGAAGGGCATCGTCGAGGGGGCATCCTTCATGCCGACGATCGTGACGTGCCCGCCGGTGACGGGCACCAGAACGTCCTCGCCGGGCTTCGCGCCCTCGACGTTGCCCCCGGTCTCGGCGGCCAGGTCGACGATGATCGAGCCGGGGGCCATGCCCTGCACCATCGATGCCGTGATCAGGCGCGGCGCGGGGCGACCGGGAATGGCCGCGGTCGTGATGATGATGTCCGACTGCGCAACATACGGCGCGAGCAGCTCGCGCTGCCGGTCAGCCCGGTCTGCGGCGAGCTCCTTCGCGTAGCCGCCCGCGGCGTCGGCCGCCGCGTCGAGATCGAGGTGGATGAACGTTCCGCCCATCGACTGCACCTCGTCGGCCGAGGCCGAGCGCACGTCGTAGGCCGAGACCTTGGCACCCAGGCGCTTGGCCGTCGCGATGGCCTGCAGGCCCGCAACACCGGCGCCCAGCACGAGCACCCGCGCGGGCGGGATCGTGCCGGCCGCGGTCATGAACAGCGGCAGGAACCGGGGAAACCGCATCGCGCCCTCGAGCACGCAGCGATACCCGGCGACGAGCGCCTGCGAGGTGAGGGCGTCCATCGACTGCGCGCGCGAGATGCGCGGGATCAGCTCGAGCGAGAACGCGGTGACCCCGCGGTCGGCGAGCGCCTGCACCCCGTCGAGCTCGCTCGCGGGCGAGGCGAACCCGACCGTGATGGCGCCCTTCGGCAGCGTCCCGATCGTCTCGCGGTCGAGCGGGCGCACGTGCGCCAGCACGTCGACCTTCGACAGCGGGATGCTCGCCGCGAGCTCGGCCCCGGCCTCGGCGTACGCGGCATCGGGGTAGCCGGCCGCGGCGCCCGCCCCCTTCTGCACGGTCACGGCGTAGCCCGCCGCGACGTACTGGGCGACAGCCGCGGGAGTGGCCGCCACGCGGCGCTCCCCCTCGATCGGCTCACGCCGGATGGCGATCTTCATGCAGGCTCCCGTTCAGCGCTGAGTGGAGTGGAAACATGGTCAGAGTATCCGCCGAGCGACCCACTGGCGGTGATCTTCGCCCCCTGGGCGACGAAAGAATTGCCGGTCTTTGCAGGAGCGCAGGAGCCCAGGAGCCCGTCGGACCCTCAGGCGAGGATCGACACCGGGTTCTCGATGCGGGCGACGAAGGCGGCGAGCCAGCGCGCGGCGAGCGCGCCATCCAGCACCCGATGATCGGCCGAGAGGGTCACGGTCATGACCATGCCCACCGCGAGGGCGCCGTCGACGACGACCGGCGCCTGCCGCGCGGCACCGACCGCGAGGATTCCGGCCTGCGGCGGGTTGATGATCGCGCTGAACTCCGGCGTGCCGAACATGCCGAGGTTCGAGACGGCGAAGCTGCCCCCCTCGATCTCGTGCTGCTTCAGCCCACCGCTGCGGGCGCGCGTCGCGAGGTCGCCGATCGCGGCCGACAGCGCCGTCACCGAGAGCCGCTCGACGCCGCGCACCACCGGAGTGACGAGCCCGTCGTCGAGCGACACGGCGATCGCGATGTCGGCCGTGCGGTGGCGGAGCATCCCCTCGTCGGTCCAGGTGGTGTTGGCCTCCGGCACATCCATGAAGGCCGCCGCGACCGCCTTGACGACGAGATCGTTCACCGAGATCTTCACGCCGTCGATCGCATTGATCTCGCGCCGCAGCTCGAGCAGACGATCGACGCGGCAGTCGGCCGTGAGGTAGAAGTGCGGCACCGTGCTCTTGCTCTCGGCGAGCCGGCGCGCGATCGTCTTGCGCATGCGCGAGGCGGGGATCAGCTCGGGCTCGAGGCCGGGCGCGGGAGCCACCGGGGCCGGAGCCGCCGCCGAAGCCGTGGCCCCGGTCGCGGTCGCCGCCGCGGTGGGAGCGGAGGTCGGGGCGGGAGCAGCGGAGAGCAGCGCCTCGATGTCGCGCCGCACGACGCGGCCATCGGGCCCCGAGCCCTGCACGGCCGTGAGGTCGAGGCCGTGCTCGCGGGCGAGCCGGCGCACGAGCGGGCTGATGAACCGACGGCCGTCTGTGCTCGCAGCGGCGCCCGCGGTCTCGGCAGGAGTCGCTGCCGCGCCCGAGGGGACCACCACCAATGACCCCTCGGACGCGGCAGACGGTTCTGCCGCGGGGGAAGCAGGGGCCACCTCCCCTGCCTCCCCCACGAGTGCGATCGGAGCGCCGACGTCGACGGCGTCGCCCTCCCCGATGAGAAGCTGCAGCACCGTGCCGGCCGTCTCGGCGGTGTACTCGACGACGGCCTTCTCGGTCTCGATCTCGGCGAAGGGCTGCCCGACCTCGATCGTGTCTCCCTCGGCGACGAGCCACTTCTGCACGGCCGCCTCGGTGACATTGGCGAGCACCTCGGGCATGCGGATCGTGGTCGCCATCAGCGGCCTCCCCCGGCGTTGCGGCGCACGAGCTCGAGACCGGCGACGACCTCCTCGGTGCGGGCGATCGCGGCGCGCTCGAGCACGCGCGAGATCGACGGCGACGACTCCTGGCCGGTGACCCGCTGCACGGGCTGGTCGAGCCAGTCGAAGTAGCGGCGCTGGATCTCGTCGGCCAGCCAGCCGCCGTAGGAGGTGCCGAGGGCTCCCTGCTCGACGATGAGCACCGCGTTGGTCTTCTTGACGCTGGCCTCGATGGTCGCCCAGTCGAGCGAGGCGCGGTCGAGCCAGCGCAGGTCGATGAGCTCCGCATCCGCGCCGGTCTGCTCGATGGCCTCGACGCAGTGCGTGACCATCGAGAGGTAGCTGATTACGGTGACCTCGGAGCCCTCGCGGCGCACCGCGGCGGTGCCCGGCGGGATGATGTAGTCGAGGTCGCCCGCGATCACCGTGTCCTTCTCGTTGTACAGGTCGACGTGCTCGATGACGAGCACCGGGTCCTGAAGGGCGAGCGCGGCGTTCATGAGGCCGACGTAGTCGGCGGCCGAGGAGGGGGCGACGATGCGCCAGCCGGGGCTCGTCGCGAAGATGCCGGCCGGGTCCATGAGGTGCTGCGAGCCGTAGCCCGAGCCCATGGCGACCTTCGTGCGCAGCACGAGCGGCACGGGGTTGTCGCCGCCGAACATGTGGCGCGCCTTGCCCACCTGGTTGAACACCTGGTCGGCGGCGACCCACATGAAGTCGGGGTACATGAACTCGACCACCGGGCGGAAGCGGCCGTCGAGGGCGAGCCCGCCGCCGAGGCCCATGAAGGCGTTCTCGCTAATGGGCGTGCCGAGCACGCGGTCGGGGTAGGCGGCGGCGAGGCCCTTGGTCGCGCCGTTGGTGCCGCCCTTGAGGCGGTGGATGTCCTCACCCAGCACGACGATGCGCTCGTCCTCGCCCATCCGGCGCTCCATCACCGCGGCAACGGCGTCGACGAACTTGGTCTCCTCGCGCGCGGCGTCGGATCGACTCGGGTCGAGCACGCGCAGGCCGCTCAGCTCGGAGCCGTCGCCGCGCACGCCCACGTTGACGAACGCGGTGTCGGGCCAGAGCTCGGGGCGGATGCGCCGGCGACCCGGCTTCTCGGGGTCGGCCTCGAGCAGTTCGGCGGTGGCCGCATCCATCGCCGCAACGGCCTGGGCGCGCACGCTGTCGACGGCGGCCTGGTCGATGAGGCCGAGCTTGATCATCTCGGCGGCGACCCGGTCGAGCGGGTCGCGCTTCTTCCACTCCTGCTCCTCCTCCTTCGTGCGGTAGCCGAAGGCGCTGCCGGGGTAGGGGCCGTTCTGGTGGAAGTAGCGGTAGACCTCGGCCTCGACGACGACGGGGCCGTGACCGGCGCGCATGTGCTCGATGGCCTCCTGCATCGCCAGGTGCACGGCGAGGGGGTCCATGCCGTCGACCCGCCAGGAGGGGATGCCGAAGCCCTGGCCGCGCACGGAGAGGCGGGTGTCGGCGACGGCCTCCTCGATGTGGGTCGAGACGGCGTAGAGGTTGTTCTCGACGAAGAAGGCGACGGGCAGCTTCCACGCGGCGGCGAGGTTCATCGACTCGAGCACCGAGCCGATCTGGGCGGCGCCGTCGCCGAAATAGTTGATCGTGAGGTCGGTCGTTCCGGCGTGCTTCTGCGCCCACGCGTTGCCCGTGGCCATGGGAGCACCGCCGCCGACGATGGCGTTGGTGCCGAGCGCGCCGGCCTCGAACCACTGCAGGTGCATCGAGCCGCCGCGGCCGCGGCAGTAGCCCTGGGCGAGGCCGAGGATCTCGGCGAGGGTGCGCTGCAGCACGGTCTGGATGTCGGCGGTGACGAGCGCGTCGAGGGCGAGGCCGCCCGGTGCGACGTGCGTGAGCGCCTTGGCCAGGAACTGGTGGTGGCCGCGGTGCGAGCCGTTGACGGCGTCGGTCGAGCGCAGCGTGACGATCGAGCCGACCGCGCCGCCCTCCTGGCCGATGGACGAGTGGGCGGGGCCGTGCACGAGCCCTTCGGCCGCGAGGTCGAGAACGCGCTCCTCGAAGGCGCGGATGAGGTGAAGCTGCCCCAGCATGGTGGCGAGCAGGGCCGGGTCGGCCGCCTTCCAGTCGGCAGCCGTGGTCGAGATCTCGACCCACGGAACCTCGGTCTGCAAACGTCGCTGTTTCGCCATACTGCACACGGTAGCGGCCATTGCATCCAATCGCAACCGATAAAAGGGGGAACTACTCCCCCGATCGGGCGTGTGGGGCTATATTGCATCCAGTCATCGATCGACCGAGCGTTGGAGGCACACATGGCACTGCCCGGACTCCGCGGCACCGAGCACATCGGCTTCACGGTGCCTGACCTGGAGGAGGCGCACCGCTTCTTCGTCGACGTGATCGGCTGCGAGTACGTCTACCGGCTCGGCCCGTTCGAGCGCGACGACGATTGGATGACCGAGCACCTCAACGTGCACCCGCGGTCGGTGATGCGCGAGCTGCGGTTCTACCGTTGCGGGCACGGCCCCAACTTCGAGGTCTTCCAGTGGGAGCCCGCCGACGGGCAGGCGCCCCAGCCGCGCAACAGCGACATCGGGGGCCACCACCTTGCCTTCTACGTCGACGACCTCGACGCGGGCGTGGCCCACCTGAAGCAGCACGGCATCCGCGTGCTGGGCGAGCCGACCGCGAGCCGCAACGCGAGCGAGGGCCAGCGCTGGGTCTACTTCCTCAGCCCCTGGGGCATGCAGTTCGAGCTCGTGAGCTTCCCCGAGGGCAAGGCCTACGAGCGCGACGCCGACGTGGTGCTGTGGCACCCGGCGCGTCCGGCAGAGTAGACCAGTGACCCCTCCCCGCGAGCACGGCGCCGCCGCCGCCCACGTCGCCGACGTGGTGCGCGAGGGCATCATCCGCGGCATCTACCCGCCCGGCACGCGCATCCGTCAGGAGGAGCTGGCCGACGAGGCCGGGGCCAGCCGGGTGCCCGTGCGCGAGGCCCTGCGCATGCTGGAGGCGGAGGGCCTCGTCACCCTCGTCGCCAACACCGGCGCGTGGGTGTCATCGCTGAGCCTCAGCGAATGCCAGGAGATCTACCGCGTGCGCGAGCGCGTCGAGCCGCTGCTGCTGCGCATGAGCGGCCCCAGCCTGCCGCCCGAGACGCTCGCGCGCCTCGAGGCGCTGGCCGAGCAGATGGCCGACGGCGATGACCCCGAGACCTTCCTCGAGCTCGACCGGGAGTTCCACCTGCTCACCTACACCGGCACCGAGACCGTGGTGCTGACCGAGCTCGTGCACCGGCTCTGGAACCGCACGCAGTCCTACCGGCGGGTCTACACCCGGCTGATGGATGATCGCGCCCGCCGCACGGTGCACGACGAGCACCGGCTCATCGTGGGGGCCCTGCGCGACCACGATATCGACGCGGCCGAGAGCCTGCTCGCCGGCCACATCCGTCGAACCCGACGGCAGCTCGCGAGCCATCCCGAGGT
>VFQN01008147.1_pt1 | contig 10786 bp, 9 predicted proteins | sample 3512371 | NCBI WGS metagenome assembly VFQN01 (sample SAMN10412370, study PRJNA504923) | tailings metagenome | isolation source: Replicate 2 from Balatoc abandoned mine | place: Philippines: Itogon, Benguet | collected 2017-08-28 | reverse complement strand
GCCCGCGGTCACCGAGACGTGGTGGATGCGCGCGCGGGGGGTCAGGCCATGATCCTTCAGGGCCTGTTCCGACACGACCAGCGCGGCCGAGGCGCCGTCGCAGATCTGGCTGGCCGACGCCGCGGTGATCGCGCCGCCTTCCTGAAGCAGCTTGACGCCGGCGATGCCTTCGAGCGTCGCGTCGAAGCGGATGCCCTCGTCGACCAGATGGACCTGTCGGCCCTCGGGCGTGTCGACCTCGACACCGACGACCTCGCGCTTGAAATGGCCGGCTTCGGTGGCGGCGGCGCCGCGGCGATGGCTTTCGAGCGCGTAGGCGTCGAGGTCGGCCTTGGTCAGGCCGTGCTTCTTGACGATCATCTCCGCGCCCATGAACTGGCTGAACATGATGCCGGGATATTTTTCCTCGAGCCGCTCCGACTTATAATGGCCGAGTCCTTCCTTCATGAACAGCGTCGCGACGCTGCCCATCGGCACGCGCGTCATGCTCTCGATGCCGCTGGCGAGGACAATGTCCTGCGTGCCCGACATCACTGCCTGCGCCGCGAACTGGATCGCCTGCTGCGACGATCCGCACTGGCGGTCGATCGTGACGGCGGGAATCGAGTCGGGGAGCTTCGATGCAAGCACGGCGTTGCGGCCGACGTCCATCGTCTGCTGACCGCCCTGCGACACGCAGCCGGTGATGACGTCGTCGATCGCCTTGGTATCGAAGTCGTTGCGGTCGGCGATCGCGTCGAACACCGCGGCGCCGAGGTCGACGGGATGCACACCGGCGAGGCGGCCGCCGCGCTTGCCACCCGCGGTGCGGACAGCGTCGACGATATAAGCAGTAGCCATGGGAGAATTCCTTTCCTGTGTGTTCAAGCGATCAGAGCTTGCGCCCGATCAGTTCCTTCATGATTTCATTCGTGCCGCCGAAGATGCGCGTCACGCGCGCCGCGCGCCAGGCGCGGGCGATCGGATATTCGTTCATATAGCCCGCGCCGCCGTGGAGCTGGAGGCATTTGTCCATGACCTCCCACTGCAAGTCGGTGTGCCACAGCTTCGCCGCGGCGCCCTCCTCCGGGGTCAGCTCCTTTTTCAGGTGACGCGCCAGCGCCCAGTCGAGGTGCGCCCAGCCGACCTGCAATTTCGCTTTCAGATCGGCGAGGACGAAGCGGCTGTTCTGGAAATCGAGGATCGGCTTGCCGAACGCCTTGCGCTCGCGCGTATATTCGACCGTGTCGTCGAAGGCGCGCTGCGCCGAGGCCTGCGCCGAAACCGCGATCGACAGGCGTTCCTGCGGCAGTTCGCTCATCAGATAGATGAAGCCCTGCCCCTCTTCGCCGAGGCAGTTCGTGATCGGGACGCGGACGTCGTTGAAGAACAGCTCCGAGGTGTCCGCCTCGTCCTGCCCGATCTTGTCGAGGTTGCGGCCCCGCTCGAAGCCTTCGCGGTCGGCCTCGACGAGGACGATCGACACGCCCTTCCACGCCGGCTCGACCTCGGTGTCGGTCTTGACGCAGACGAGGATCAGGTCGGCGTTCTGGCCGTTGGTGATATAGGTTTTCGACCCGTTGATGACATAATGATTGCCATCCTTCTTCGCGGTCGTGCGCATCCCCTGAAGGTCGCTGCCGGTGCCCGGTTCGGTCATCGCGATCGCGGTGATCGTCTCGCCCGAGACCATCCGCGGCAGCCAGTGCTTCTTCTGCTCTTCGCTGCCATATTTGACGATATAGCTGGTGACGATGTCCGACTGGAGCGAGAAGCCCGTCGTCGCCCGGCCATAATAGGCGCTTTCCTCGTCGACGATCGCATTATAGCCGAAGTCGAGGCCCAGCCCGCCATATTCCTCGGGCACCGTCGGGCACAGCATGCCGAGTTCGCCCGCCTTCGGCCAGATCGACTTGGGAACGATCTTGTCCTCGGCCCATTGCGCAGCGTTCGGCGCGACTTCCTTTTCGAGGAACTGGCGCACCGTCGCGCGGAACGCCTCATGATCCTCGTTATAGGCGGAGCGTGAGAGGTTATCGAGCGACATCGTCTTTCCTTTTCCCAGGGGGCGCCCGGGATTTCGAATCCGGTGCGCGACAGGCCCCGCGCCACCGGCGCAGGTTTCGGATCGCAACTGACCTTACGTTTACGTCCACGTCAAGTAGAAATGCCGCTACGGCAGCAAAGATGCGGCAAACCCGCGCGCGGCCGCGCCGCGACGAATAGGTTTGCAGCCGCTGGGCAGCATCGGCGCGGCGCGCTAGCATCGCGAGATGGCAGATCTTCTCCTCGACGCCGGCGCGCTGCTCGGCGAGTCGCCGCGCTGGCACGCCGCCGAAGCGCGCCTCTATTGGGTCGATATCGACGCGCATCGCATCCATCGCACCGATCCCGAGAGCGGCACGACCGAGACGATGCAGCTGGACGGCCCCGTGGGCTGCGTCGCGCCGCGCGCGGGCGGCGGGCTGGTGATGGGTCTGAAGGACGGCTGCGCCCTGATCGACGCGTGGGGCGACGCACCGCGATCGTTCGGCCCCGCGGTGCTGGCGGGTATCCCCGAACAGCGCTTCAACGACGGATGCGTCGATGCCGCCGGCCGCTTCTGGGTCGGCAGCGTGACGACCGACAAGGCGAATCCGGGCGCGATGCTGTTTCGCCTCGACCCCGATGGCGAACTGACCCCGATGGTCGGCGGGCTGCTGACAAGCAACGGCGCAGCGTTCAGCCCCGACGGGCGCACCTTCTACCATGCCGATACGCCGACGCATGCGCTGCGCGCCTATGACGTCGATCCCGCAACCGGCGAACTTGGCGAGGATCGCGTCTTCCATCAGTTCGAACTCGGCACCGGCCGCCCCGACGGCGGCACCGTCGATGCCGAGGGCTGTTACTGGTCGGCGCTGTGGGACGGCTGGCGCGTCGTGCGCCTGTCGCCCGCCGGCGAGATTGTCCAGACGGTCGAGATGCCCGTCCAGCGCCCCTCGATGATCGCGCTGGGCGGCGCCGACCTGTGCACCGCCTTCGTCACCAGCGCGGGCAAGGACCTGTCCGACGACTCGCGCGCGGCCCAGCCGCACGCCGGCGGCCTTTTCACCTTCCGCGTCGATGTGCCGGGAATCGTCCAGCCGGGCTTTGGCGGGTGAGCCGCGCGCGATAGGGCAGGAAGCGACCGAAGCGCGACATTTACAGCATCGTCATCCTGAACTTGTTTCAGGATCCATGGTCGGCCTCTTCCTCAGGCGCGCCGCCAGACGAGCACTCGGGCCATGGATGCTGAAACGAGTTCAGCATGACGAAGATTTGGAGGCCGATCCCGACCGTTTGCGGCCGTTCGCTTAAACCCTTCGAATTAGACGAACGAAAATTGGCAACGCGAGTGCGGCGGCGAACATAGAGCTTTGAATTAGACCGAGAAGGAGTTGCCATTCGATAGGCGCATCTCGCGCATGAGTGCCGACGTCTGCGCTAAAAATCCATAATGTGACGCTGATATCGACGGCATAGAGAACTATGAAGGCGGCCACGAAATTTGGTAACGTCACGGCCTGACGATATGTGACCGTCGCAGCGATCAACCACAAAGCGCCAAAGATAATCGCGCTGATTTGGCCGGGCACTGAGACCCCATACAAGAAAGGCACCCAATGCCATTGTAAGCTCAAGGCATAGAGCATGACAGCAGGAAATTTGTTTCGGGCCATGCGGTTCTTACTAGTGGCTCAGGGTTTACAGAAGATGTCCGCTCCCCACCCCATCCCGGTCATTCCCGCAACAACTCGATCGTCCGCCGGGCGTAACCTCCTCGGCTTGCGCGCTGCCGCCTTATCGGGTTAAGGCACCTCCCGACATGGTTTCGTCCGAAACCAAAGCCCCCGGGAGATCACAGATGCCGCGTATCGCGCCCCGCCCTGTCCGTCATTTGTCGATGCTGCTTGCATCGACCGCGCTGATGATGGGTTATAGCCAGATGAGCATTGCCGCCGAACCCGCCGCCAAGGCGCCCGCCTCCGCCCCGGCCGACGCGAACCCGCTGCTCGCCCCGTGGACCGGTCCCTATGAAGGGGTGCCGCCGTGGGACAAGCTGGACCCCGACCTGTTCCCCGACGCCTTTGAAAAGGGGATGGCCGAGGTGAAGGCCGATGTGCAGGCGGTGATCGACAATCCCGCCGCGCCGACTTTCGAGAACACGCATGTTCCGATGCAGCTTGCCGGCGAGACGATGGACCGCGTCTTCGCGATGTGGGGCGTGCAGACGTCGAACAAGTCGAACGACCGCGTCGAGGATATCGACGCCGAATGGAGCCCGAAGCTCACCAAATTCTATACCGAGCTGTTCCTCGATCCCAAACTCTTCGCACGCTACAAGGCGGTGTATGACACGCGGCTGACCAGCGGGCTCAACGCCCAGCAGATCCGTATCGTCGAGCGCAGCTATGACGAAATGGTGCGTGACGGCGCCAATCTGTCGCCCGCCGACAAGGCGAAGCTGGTCGATATGAACGCCAAGCTGGAAGGGCTGTTCTCGACCTTCTCGTCGAAACTGCTCGGCGATGAAAAGCTTTACACCTTCGTCACCGACAAGGCCGAACTCGACGGGCTGCCCGCGGGCTTCGTCGCTTCGCTGGCCGCCGCGGCCGAGGCGCAGGGCAAGCCTGGCCAGTGGGCGATCAAGAACACCCGCTCGTCGGCGCAGCCGGTACTCCAGAATGCGACCAACCGCGCGCTTCGCGAGAAGGTGTGGCGGGCCTTCGTCAATCGCGGCGACAATGGCGATGCCAACGACACCAATGCGACGATCGCCGAAATCCTGAAGCTGCGCCAGGCGCGCGCCGAACTGCTCGGCTTTCCGACCCACGCAGACTATCGCATGGCCGACACGATGGCGAAGACGCCGGCGAATGCGATGGCGCTGATGATGAAGGTCTGGCCCGCCGCGGTCGCCCGCGTGCATGAAGAGGTCGCCGATATGCAGGCGATCGCCGACGCCGAGGCAAAGGCGGGCAAGGGGCCGAAGATCACGATCGAACCGTGGGATTATCGCTTCTATGCGGAGAAGGTCCGCAAGGCGAAATACGACCTCGATGAAAGCGAGGTGAAACCGTACCTCCAGCTCGACAAGCTGCGCGACGCGATGTTCTGGTCGGCGGGACGGCTCTACGATCTGGGCTTCCGCGAAAACACCGGCACGATCCCGGTCTTCGATCCCAAGGTGAAGACGTTCGAGGTCTATAACCTCAAGACCGGCAAGAATGTCGGCGTCCTCTACCTCGACAATTTCGCGCGTGACGGCAAGCGTTCGGGCGCGTGGATGACCACCTATCGCAGCGAACAGGGCCTCGGCGGCGAGCGCAACGTGCTGGCGTCGAACAACAATAATTTCACCGAAGGCGCGAACGGCGAGCCGACGCTCGTCAGCCTCGACGATGCACAGACCCTGTTCCACGAATTCGGTCACGGCATCCATTATCTGTTGCAGCACGTTTATTATCCCGCGCTTGCCGGGGTGCCGCGCGACTTCGTCGAATATCCGAGCCAGGTGAACGAAAACTGGCTGATGACGCCCGAGGTGCTGTCGAAATTCGCCACGCACTACAAGACGGGCGAGCCGATGCCGCAGGCGCTGGTCGACAAGATCATCGCGTCGAGCAAGTTCAACCAGGGGTTCGAGACCGTCGAATATCTGGCGAGCGCAATCGTCGACATGAAGCTGCACGACCGCAAGGTGCCGGTGACCGACGTCGACGCCTTTGAGCGCGACACGCTGGCGGAAATCGGCATGCCCAAGGAAATCGTCATGCGGCACCGTTTGCCGCAGTTCGGCCATCTGTTCAGTTCCGACGCCTATTCGGCGGGCTATTACAGCTATCTCTGGTCGGAAACGATGGACGCCGACACTTGGGCGGCGTTCACCGAAGCCGGCGGCCCGTGGGACCGCACGGTCGCCGACAAGTTCCGCACCATATTGCTGATGACGGGTAACGAGACCGACCGCGCCGAGGCGTACCGCGCCTTCCGCGGCCGCGATCCCGACGTGAAGGCGCTGCTGAAGAAGCGCGGTTTCCCGACCGAGTAATTCGAGTTCAACCGGGGAGCAAAGGGGGCCACCGTGCCCCCTTTGTTTTGTCCGGTCACATTCCCGTCAGCCGCCGGGCGCGAATATGCGCAGCCGATGACCATCGGGATCGAGCGCGACGAAGGTGGTACCGAAGCTCATCTGCGTCGGCGCTTGAAGGATGGTCAAACCGCGTCCCGCCCATTCGGCGTGAAGCGCCTCGACGGCGGCCGCGTCGGCGACGGTGAAGGCGACTTCGCTCGCCCCGGATTGGCCGGTGCTCGCCGGCTCGACCGTATGGCGGGACCACAGCCCCAGCATCACGCCGTCGCGCAAGGGCAGCATGGCGAAATCCTCTTTCTGCTCGATGATCGGGATACCGAGCAATTCATTGTAGAAGGTTGCGCTGGCTGCATGATCTTCGACATGCAGCAGCAGGAAGCTGAAGTCCGGCATGAGAGTCTCCTCGGATCGGCGCGACGTGGATTCGCGCGCCGGTGAGACAGACCTACAAGATCATGCTGTCAGTTTTTGTCAGTAGTCATTGCTCAGGAATGTTCCGGAGCGCCCGCCATTCCTTCAGCAGCGCGGCGCGGCGGCGCGGGTATCGCGCGGACGTCACGTCGAGCGCCGCGATACGGTCGGTTCTGAAATGGCGGTAGCCTTCGCGCAATTCGCACCATGCGACGACGACGCGCACCCGATCGTAGAAGGCCAGGACGAAGGGCCAGATAGCCCGCTCGGTGGCGGCCCCATGTTCGTCCGTGTAGACGATCCGGGTCTTGCGCTCCGACCGGATGGCCTGACGGATTGCGGCAAGTTCGGCGTCTCCGGCCGCGATCGGTTCGCCCGGTCCGATCAGCAAACCCGACGCGTCGATACTGTCCTTGAGGTCGTCAGGAAGCACCGCGCCGATCTTGGCAAGCACGTTGCGCGCCGCCTTGCCCAGAAGCCCGTCCGCCCGCTCCGAGACCCAACGCGAGCCGAGCACCAGCGCCTCGATTTCCTCTTCGGAGAACATCAGCGGCGGCAACAGGAAGCCCGGCCGGAGCACATAGCCGACGCCCGCTTCGCCATCGATATGCGCACCCTGAGCCTTCAAACTCTCTATGTCGCGATAGAGCGTGCGCAATGAAACGCCGAGCTCGTTGGCCAATGCGGCGCCCGCAACCGGCCGCCGATGCCGGCGCAGGACCTGAATCAAATCGAGAAGGCGTTGTGCGCGCGACATGGGCTCCCCTCCAGACAGCAGCTTGGCATCGGCATGCTGTCATAATCTGTCAGTAATCGATGCCTGTCCGGCTGACAAGAATCGCGATTGACCGGCGCCCGAAACGATATAAATATGATATCATCATTATATCGAGTGATTCGGAGGGAAATATGGTCGAGAGTGGAACGCCGGCGCTGAACCGCAGCCGCGAGACGCGCGCCGCCACGCAGAGCGGCTATCTGATGCTGCTGATCTGGGTGCTGCTGGGAGCGATCGCAGCTTGGGCGGCGATCACCAATGCCAACGCCGATGTCGTCGTCGGGTGGAAGTGGGCCGTCGTCGCCGCATCGGCGGTGATCGGCACGATCATCATCTGCGGATTTTACCTGATCAACCCCAACGAGGCTGCGGCGATCCAGCTGTTCGGCGCCTACAAGGGCACCGACCGCGAGGAAGGACTGCGCTGGGTCCTGCCCTGGCTGACGCGCAAGAAGATCGCGGTGCGCGCGAACAACGTCATCTCGGAAAAAATCAAGGTCAACGACGCGCGCGGCAATCCGATCGAGATGGCGGCGCAGGTCGTGTGGCGCGTCACCGACACCGCGCAGGCGCTGTTCGACGTCGAGGATTACAAGGAGTTCGTTCTTGCGCAGATCGAGGCCGCGGTGCGCGCGATCGGCTCCCGCTATCCCTATGACGACCATACGCATGACGAGGTTACGCTGCGCGGCAATCACGACGAAGTCGGCGACGAGCTCCGCAAGGCGCTGATCGAGCGGCTGAACGTCGCTGGGATCACGGTCGACGAATGCGGCCTGACCCACCTCGCCTACGCGCCCGAAATCGCCGGCGCGATGCTCCGCCGCCAGCAGGCCGAGGCGGTCGTCGCGGCCCGCGTCAAGCTGGTCGAGGGCGCGGTGTCGATGGTCGAGATGGCGCTGACCCAATTGTCGGAAAAGCAGGTCGTCGAACTCGACGACGAGCGCCGCGCGGCGATGGTGTCGAACCTGATGGTCGTGCTGTGCGGCGAACGCGACACCCAGCCGATCGTCAACACCGGTTCGCTCTACTGAGGTCAGTCCGGTGCCAGCGTCGTCCAAAAAAGCCTTTGCCCTTCGTCTCGATCCGGCGCTCTACGCCGCGGTCGAGCGGCTGGCCGCGGCCGAACTGCGCAGCGCCAATGCCGAGATCGAGATATTGCTGCGCGAGGCGCTGACCCGCCGCGGCGTCGGCGTCAAACAGTCCGAAGCGCCGAAGCGCGGGCGCCCGCCGAAGAAGGACAAGTAGGATGATGCATATCTTCATGCGCAAGGGCCCATGGTTTCGCGCCAAGAGCCGCGGCTATGGCACCGGCCTGCCGATCGTCTGGGAAGGCTGGTTCTTCATCGGCCTGCACGTCCTGATGATCGCGGGCGTCGCGACCGTGCTACAGGGTCGGCCGATGCTGATAACGATCGCGGTGATCCTCGCCGGGCTCGCGCCGATGCCCATCTATCGCGCCAAAACCGAGGGCGGGTGGCGCTGGCGCTAGGCCAGTCCAAGATTATTTGTGGACGCCTGCCGATAGCGCCCCGCGCGCGCTTGCCCCACAAGGGGTAGATGGTTAAGGCCGGTCCCCATGTCCGCCGTACCACCCGCCGTTCGCATCGCCCCCTCGATCCTCAGCGCCGACTTCGCGCGGCTTGGCGAGGAAGTGCGCGCGATCGAGGCCGCGGGCGCCGACTGGGTGCATATCGACGTGATGGACGGCCATTTCGTGCCGAATCTGACGATCGGCCCGATGGTCGTTAAGGCGCTGCGGCCGCATTCGACGCTGCCCTTCGACGTCCACCTGATGATCAGCCCGGTCGACCATTTCCTCGACGCCTTCGCCGCGGCGGGCGCCGACATCATCACCGTCCATCCCGAGGCGGGACCGCACATCCACCGCACCGTCCAGCACATCAAGTCGCTCGGCAAGCAGGCGGGCGTGTCGCTCAACCCCGCGACCCCGGCGAAGATGCTCGACTATCTGATCGACGATATCGACCTGGTGTTGATCATGAGCGTCAATCCCGGCTTCGGCGGCCAGAGCTTCATTTCCAGCCAGCTTCGCAAGATCGAGGCGGTGCGGAAGATGATCGAAAAGTCGGGCCGCGACATTCGCCTCGAGGTCGACGGCGGCATCGACGCGAACACCGCGCCGCTCGCGATTTCGGCGGGCGCCGACGTGCTCGTGGCCGGGACCGCGACCTTCAAGGGCGGGCCCGACGCCTACGCCGACAATATCCGGCGCCTGCGCGGCTGATCCGTGGAGGGGAGACCGTTGACCTCTGCTCCCTCCAGTCCGATTCCCGATCCGGGCGACGACGCCCCGCCGCTCGACGACAGCATCGAGCCCGGCAAGCGCCTGATCCGCCTGCCCGCCGACAAGGGGCTGTCGCTCGGCGACCGCGTTTCCAATTATATCACCCGGCTGACATGGCGTACGCCGCTGCATGCCTTCCGCCTCAAGGGCCGCTTCCCGCTGAAGCTGCTCGGCGTGCCGACCGATCCCGTCCCCGGCGACAAGCGCGCCGGCACCGCGATCCGCGCGGGGCATTTCCTGCACCGCGGTCTCCGCCTCTCGCTCGGTGATCTCGACTTCGCCGAACTGACCGTTGCCCCGGCCTTCGCCGACTATCTCCACAGCTTTGCCTGGCTGCGCGACCTCGCTGCGACGGGCACGCGCGCCGACGGCGCCCCGATCGCCGAAGCGGTCGTGCGCCACTGGCTTGCAGTGCATGGCGAGGCGGTCAGCGAACCCGCCTGGGCGGCCGAGAACACCGGCTGGCGCATCCTCTTCTGGTCGGCGCACGCGCCGCTGATCCTGTCGTCGAGCGACCTCATCTATCGCTCGGCGGTGCTCAACCATCTCGCGCGCGCGGCACGCCACCTCGACCGCGTCGCCGACAAGACGCGCCCCGGCACCGGACAGCTGGTGGCGTGGATCGGTATCGTCGCCGCCTCGCTGCTAATGCCGGGCGGCGAACCCCGGCAAGTGTTCGGCGAAGCCGGCCTGCGCAAGGTCATCGAGACGAGCTTCTACGCCGACGGCGGGAATATCGCGCGCGCGCCGCAGGCGCAGCTCGACGCGATCATGGCACTGTCGATGCTCGCACAAATCTACGACATGCGCCGGATGGAGGTGCCGCCTTTCGTGCAAGAAGTGCTCGCACGCACCGTCCCCGCGCTGCTCGGCCTCGTCCATAGCGACGGCGGCATGGGCAGCTGGCAGGGCAGCGGCGCGACCTCGGCCGACCATATCCGTGCGGTCGTCGCGGCGAGCGGCGTGCGCACCCGCCCGCTCAAGCAGGCGCGCGACTGGGGCTATCAGCGGCTCGTCGCGAACAAGGTCGTGCTGCTCGCCGACGCGGCGCCTCCCCCCATTGCCCGAGTGACCGAGGCGGGCTGCGCCTCGACGCTCGCCTTCGAGCTCAGCGACGGCGACGAACGCATCGTCGTCAATTGCGGCGGCGCGGCGCTGACCGGCGCGACGATCCCCGCCGATCTGGCGCGCGGCC
>VFQN01008146.1_pt1 | contig 10788 bp, 8 predicted proteins | sample 3512371 | NCBI WGS metagenome assembly VFQN01 (sample SAMN10412370, study PRJNA504923) | tailings metagenome | isolation source: Replicate 2 from Balatoc abandoned mine | place: Philippines: Itogon, Benguet | collected 2017-08-28 | reverse complement strand
GAACTGTAACTTAAAGAAATTAAGTCAAAGCTGATCAATTCTTTACAAACTTTCCGAAGAAACTAGTGTAAACGCTTCTCTCTCATCACCCCACCTCGATCTCTAGCTCCTCTGGGTCCGTGACAGCCTGACGCCAACATGATGACAATCACAAAAACAATTGCGCCTTTTCCGTCCATGCTTGACGACGATCAGCGCTTATCAATACAAAAAGACATGATAAAGATAATAAAGGAATGAAAAGCATTCTCTTTTGCATGAAATGGACAGAATCATATGTCAACTACTTTCTGATGGTAAAAGTCCTTCTCAACATTGAATCCACCATCGGAGAAATACTTCTTAGATCTGAGAAACCAATCTTTCTTAGTATTTGGATCAACTCGCCGATGACCTCTTTCTTGAAGCTGCGAAGACAAAGATTGCTTCCGATTCGCAGAAGAATATAGAGATTCAGCGAGTGGAGAGAGTGTATTCATTACCATCAGAAGAGTTTATTGAGGAGTTAGGCGGGAGGACTGACGGAGTAGTTTCAACCAATTCATTGGATCATATATTTGCTAGTAAGTTTATCGTTTATTATAGTTACATTTGCACTTCTTTCTTTTCCCGTTCAGCGGTAAAGTACCTGAGAAGTGCCTCAAACCAGACGGATTCTTTCTGTTGGTTGTCGATGTCCATGAGATGCATCCTGAACAATCCTTGTTTCCTAAGATCATAGAAGAAGACTACACATTTGGATTAAAGTTTGTTCAAGGAGGTTGCGATCAACCATGAGCATGTTAATGCAATGAAGTTCCTTGTGATACCGAGCCTGCCAACCCCACCCAGCTCAGCCAGCCTTCTGTCAACAAATGTATCAAGTAGTTGATCACTGTTTTCTTTTCTTTTTCCTTCGTATTACTGAAGATTTGTTTTGTGTATTTTATGAAAATTTAAAGACTTTCATAAAGATTTTTCACAAATTTAAAGATTTTTTCATAGTTTTTTGTTGTTATTAAATTGGTTCCTTTCTAGACGATAGCTTTCCACATAATATAATTGTTTCCTCTAAAGTATATTCTAATGTCAAAAAATTAACGTTTTAAGGAACAACGCAATAGCAGACTGCAGAAAATCTAATGTTTGTTGTTTGTTCACAAAAAAATCAAATATGTTCACAATTCTTTTTCCCCACAACCCAATCAGACGGCAGATCGGGTTTGATATCTGGAATTTCCGTCGTTAGAACAAACAAATCACATTAGTTGTTGAAGAGTTTTAGTCTTGTTCCTCTTGTCCTATGGGCTGTACCAGCGCAAATCCATTACCACCTTGTGAATATCCATCATATGGATTTAATTTTCGTGGTATAGATGAAAGTATTGATCGTGAAAATGGTCATTTTCATATGAAATGTCATTCAAATTGTTCCTGGAAATGGACACCATCTACCTCTTCAGAACCAATTAAAGGAAAAGAAAGTACAATCTATGTCTTTCCTGTATTATCAGATAGTATTGCAGGAATTTCGATATCATTTAATATTATTGCTAAAGGATCATCTTTACGTGATCCAGTCATCATTAAGTTAGAATTAATTAAAAATGATCAAAAGACAATACTTTCATCCTTAATTGCTACAGCAACTTCAACAAAACAACAACATAATATACAAGTGAAAAATAATACATCAATCTTACAAAACGCTGAAAGAGGAGATGTTTATCGTTTAATATGTTGTAATATTAATAAGAATTGTAATATACAGTTAAGTAATCTTTCTGCTACATTAAGTAGTCGTAATAGTTTTTCATGTGTACGTTTACCATTTGAAGAAATTATTAATAATCAAACTACTTTAAATTTATTAAGTTATCGTGTATGGGAATTAAAAGCGATTCGTGCACCGATTGGTTGGACGAATACACCTCCTCTTCATGCTCGTCCCACGAGTATTGACGGATTGATTGAATTAGAGATCATCAATATCAACGAAGAGGAAGAGAATGGTTTACCAGCAGGTCGTGGAGGAAGTCCTGACCGAAAGAAAGGCAATGGTGGTGGAAACAGTCCAACGAAGAAGACGCCACCAGCATCCCCTATCAAGTCAGTCGGTCATTCCCCAACAACATCCCCTGCAAAGAATAGTCCAAAGAAATCAGGGGCTACTGCTCTTAAAGATCTTGGTACAATTCAATTTTCATTAAGTTTAATACGTGGTGGTCATACTATCGTTTTATCCTTTATTATTATTGATCAAAATCGTTTACAATTTGGTAATAATAAAATTGAATTTCATATTAATGAGCAATTATCCTCGCCATTAATTAAATCATTTAATATTGGTGATTATTATCAAATTGATCGTTATCATAATGATAGTAATATTATCATTAAAGTGAAAAAATTTCATTTAAGATTTCATACCAAAGAAAAACGCTCGATTTGTACGGCACCACATCGTTTAATACGTTTAATCCCTGAACAACAACAGCAATTAGTATTAACGGACCTTAGTGATGAAGAAGAAGTTGTTGATGTTCGAGGGAAGAAGATGCGTGAAAATAATGAATACGATTCATTTTTTTATCTTCCTTCAGAACCGTCTTTACGTGATGATGTTGATTGCGATCCTCATGAATTGCATCAAGAGATTCATCATGGTAATATTCGTCACCAAAGACCAGAGGCAGGTTGGGGAAGCTGGGAAGAAGTGGAATAAGACAGGTTAGTATTTGTTTAAAAGGAAATTTATGATGTAACTTGTTTATTATCATGTGTCGTGTGTATTCTATTCCAATTTTTTTCGCCTCCCTATACTTGAATTTGTTTGAATGTAGTGTTTGAGTTTATAATAATTAGTGACATTTTCTAGGAGTGATGTGTAACGAGGTGTCATGAATATTCATTCTCCTTTGATTGATCAAAATACCAATGTATGTGCAACAATTCTAAGTTTCCATAAACGATAAATGTAGTCTAATTTGAGTACCAAACGGCATCTTTCTACCCTTTTGATTTTAACTTTTCCTCTTTTCATTTCAGAATGTACCAGGGAACGAAAGGATTATTTTAAACTATGTATATTTCCTTTTTTTTGTTTAATATAAGAGCTCTTCTAAATAAGTTAAGATATAAGATAAAATTTCATTTTTCTGTTTTTGTTTTTCCCTCTAAATTTCATTTTTTGGTGTCTGTAACATCAAAGTTGGTATGCGGTATTTCACAAAATTTGATTTCACGAGGGAATTTTGCATGTACTTGTGTGTGTCTGTGTGTTTATTTATTGGGATTGTGTGTTTATATCTGTGTGATAATTATGAGTGAAAACGATATGAAAGAGTGAAATGAAAATTTCTAACATTGTTAACTTTAAAAAAAGTGTGTTTTCTGAAAACTCGACTCTATTTCTATTTCCTTTTACTCGACTTTCTTACAATTTCCAGTTTTGAAAAAGTTAATTTCTTCCAAGAACGAACTTTTTGGTCATCATTGGTCAACGGATCTCTCACATAAATAACTGTTGATCCTTCTTACAAACACACACCAAACACAACACTGATTGATAACGATACAAAGTACCACACTTGGATAGTTGCACTTCTCCTTTCAGATTCTTAACTACCGTTCCCGACACTTTCTACCTTTATCATTCGGCTGAGGAAAACTCGATCTCTTATCAGAGTGTTTGTTTGTTCAGAAAGAATTATTAGAAAATAGATAATTTGTTTTATTATCAACTCTCTTTTTTCTCTATAACCCTTTGAAGAATTATTCGTTGATTAGCGGATTCTCCTCAATCATTTATCTATCTTATTAATAAGAATACGAATAAGTTTTACTGAAACTTGTTAATAAAAACACAATCATTAAAAATCAAATAATATCTCTTTAGAAAATGGTGAAAACAGTTGGTAAATATGATTTATATGGTACGTTAGGTGAAGGAGCCTTCGGAAAGTAAGTGAAATAAACCGTTTAAACCACCTTAATTATCTTGCTAACATGTTCCTTTCTCTAGAGTCAAGTATGCTGTTAATACTGAAACAAATGAAGCTGTAGCAATTAAAATATTAGATAAAGATAAAATTCAAGCTAGAAATATGGGTGCACAAATTAAAAAAGAAATTTCTATTATGAAGATGATTAATCATCATCATGTTGTTGCAGTAAAGGATGTATTTGCGACCAGTGCAAAAATTTTTATTGTATTAGAATTTGTTGGTGGTGGTGAATTATTTGATAAAATTGCTAATGAAGGAAAATTACCTGAAGATAAAGCTCGATTTTATTTTAAACAATTAGTTGAAGGTTTAGAACATTGTCATAATAATGGTATTTGTCATCGTGATTTAAAACCTGAGGTAAGTCCATAACACCCTTTACCTCTACCACCACCTCCGCTAACCACACCCCTCTCCTCTCTCCTTCTCCCTTTATATAGAATTTACTGTTAGATACTGATGGTAATTTAAAGATCTCAGATTTTGGCTTTTCTACCTTAAATATTGGTGATGCTGATGGTGATGGTACACAACGTGCTGAATTACTACATACAACATGCGGTACACCTAACTACGTTGCACCAGAAGTATTAGGTAAAGATGGTTATGATGGAAAGAAAGCTGATGTATGGAGTTGTGGTGTAATTTTATATGTTCTTCTTGCTGGTTATTTACCATTTGATGAAAATACTATGGCAGCATTATTCCAAAAAATTAAAAATGCTGATTATGAATTCCCTGAATGGTTTACACCTGATGGTAAGTGTTGCGGTCATGACCATCGTTATTTTCTAATCTCGATCTTCTTTTCTCTCAATAGCTCGTGATTTAATTAAGAAGATTCTTGTACCTGATCCAGTGAAACGTCCAAGATTAGCTGAATTAAAACTTCATCCATGGATGCAAAAGAGTGATTCTGGACCAACTCCTATTATTCCTATTGATCATGCAGCACAAATGGGAGCACCGAGAACTGTGAATACTGTTCATACTACTCCAGTTCCTCCACCAGCGAATAACAATGGGGGTCATTCAAACCATCCTCCTGCCGCACCGGCTGCTACTCATTCCCACAAGGAGAAGGAAAATCATCATCATCATCACCAACAGAGGGATAACCATAATCACACAGCACCAAAACAGGAACCAAAGACCCAGCAACATCAACATCAAGCTCCTCCGGCTTTAGCGGTTGACAAGATAAATGATCAATTCTCTGCTGATAAAGCTGCTGAAATGTCCACACCAACCAATGCTGCAGCTCAATCTTCTGCCCGCAACAGTGGTAAGCATGCTAATGGACATGCTGCACCTGCTCCAGTGGTCCAGGAATCCCCTAAGGAGACTCCAAAGCCACAGGAAGCTCCGGAGCCTACGCCAGCTCCAACCCCTGCTCCAGAGCCAAAGAAAGCAGTGACAGTTACTCCACCAGCACCAACAACTGCTCAACAACCACCAGCTGCCGCCCCAGCATCAAAGAGTACCCCTACTACACAACAGCCAAGTAATAAGCCTCCTCCACCTGCAAACCAGACACGTTCGACAACGACTGAGGTGGATACAGGTTTATTCTGTTGCTCAGCAAGAAAACAACCAGGAAAATAAAGAAATTATTAAACAATAGTTGAAGAAAGAACTTAGAAAAAAGATTCAATGGATATATGTGCTTGAAAATCACAGCAGCCCTAGTATCAAAACCACCTTCTCTACTAATATTCATTGCTACATTTTTCTTGTTTAGCTTGTTTGTTTGTTTTTTCTTGCTCTCTTTCTTTCCCTTCTTTGTCTTTGTATTTTAGAGTTTTTTTGAAAATATGGTTATTATTCTTACTAGAACAACAATCATCCCACACTTCAATCATAGCCGAAAATAAACATAGTTAGTAATACGACTTCACCCTCAAAACTACTTTTCCACTGTCTTCCAACCTCCTCTTATTTTGCAAGTTTCTTTGTGTTTTCTCAGTATTTCTTTTGCTATTGCATCATCTAGTAAAAGAGATAGGGAAGTGAAAGATCCTATTCTTTTGTCAAGTCATAGGATCACCTCTTCTTTCGATCAAAGCAGACACAAAATATATAAATTATGTATGAGATAAGATAATGTGGTTATGGCAGTTGTTCCCTTTCTCTCATCCCCATTCTTTCTTTCTTCCTCCGCTTCTTCTTTCTGCTTGATTATTCTTTGATGATTTTTGATTTTCTTTGTTTTGGGTTTGCAGTCTTTGTTGCACAATTGTAGTTTCATTGTTGCAGTCTTTCGCTTTCAAATGCGCCAATTTTCTTAATCAAACGCTTTTCTTTTCATCATCATCCTTTCCCGATTTTCCCCCCTTCTCACTGGCTTTCTTTCCTCACCTATTTCTTTCCTTTCTTCCTCTTTACTATGGCTATGTTCAAGATATGGTTTTAAGTGAATGAACCGGAAGGAGTGAAAAATAGGAAGGAAGAATAACTGAAGATAAGTCTGAAGGTAATAATAGGTAAAATAAATTTAGTATTAACATATAGATACGGTTTAGATGATAAATAAAATAAACTTCAAGAAAAAGAGGGGGAAAAAAAAGCAAAACAAAAATGGAGGAGAATTATTCTTTATCCTTCTTTATTATTCATGTTTGAAAATAGATGATCATTCGAAATGAATAACAAGAACAACAAAAAATAATTTTTACTACACATAATTCACCCTTGATAGAACAGTCTATCTGTTGTATCGGGAGTGTATGACATCTCATTTTGATCTCTTCAGTTCTCCACACCTGGTCTTCGAGTGGAGTGAGAAGATTTAGAAGGAGAGATGGTGAAGGCAAAGCGGTTCTCCATTCAATTTGGAAGATAGTGAGTAGTTGGATCTGTCATATTTGAGCCAGATTGTTGATAGGATGGAAGAACCGAGTCAATCAAGTGGTAGTAACTTCTTTCAACGATGGTTTGGTAAAACTAAGCTTTATGAGTTTGAAGTGATCCTTTTTGGTAAGTGAATCTTTTGTTGATTTTTTTATGTGTTGATACCCTGACTAAATCTTTTCGTCTTAGGTTTTGCTCTTGTTCTAGGTAATAGAAACTTCGCTTGGAATCAAGCATTAGTTTATGGATATGATGTACTTGTAACAAATACATTATTTGTTGGTTCAGCATTCTTTTGTCTATGTTTATGTATGGGTGAAATGACATCCGCATTACCTTTCTCTGGTGGTATCTTTGGTTTTGTCCGAGCTGCGACAGGTCCTTACTATGGGTTTATTGTCGCTTGTGTTGAAATATTATTTTGTTTAGCCTATCAAATAATTATAACCTATGTATGTGTGTCCATACCAGTGTATACAGGTGCTGTCGAAGACTCTTATATCCCTAATTTAATATTTATTGTCTATGGATTTAATTTATTTATTAATCTATTAGGTAATAAACCATTTTGGATTATTGTAAATTTAGCAGGATTTCTTACCTTTTTCTTGTTATTATGTCTCTTATTTGGTACATTAGTTGATGTAAATAAATCTAATATTAGCTTTACTACTTATTGTCAGACAAAGAAGGCTGTTACCTTTGAAGCTGTTATGGCTGAGCGATTAGTAGCAATCTCACAATTTCAAGGCTTGCAGTACTTACCATTACTTTCAGAGTATACCGCAGAACCTAGAAAGAGTATACCCCGTGCTATGGTCTTTTGTGCATCTGAATTTATTACTTTCTCTGTATTTATTACACTTGCTGCATGTTCGACGTTTCCTGGTGAAACAATCTTACAAATGGTTCCAACACCATTAATGTTTGGTTTTCAAAACATTTTTAATACGAATACTTATAACTCCATGTGGTTACATTTTCCTGGTATTTATGCACCAACATTGACATTTCTCTTCTGTTCTGGTAGACAATTATTTATGATCGCGAAATCAGGGTTTCTACCATCATTCTTTACCTATACGACACCACAAACAAATACACCGATTGTAACGTTAGCCATTGGAACAATTATTGGATCAGTAATGAATTTAACATTTTATTATTATTCTGATTATCTGATTGTTCTTCAATATGTATTAATCCTTGCTTCTCATATTGTCTTTATTAATGCATTTATTGCTTATTTATTCTTTCGTAAGAAGTATATGAGTTTACCACGATCTTTCACAAGCCCTTTAGGAGTATGGGGTGCTTATTATGGTATAGTGAATAATTTATTTGGTTTTGTTTCCATCTTTAAATATTCTTCCCGGACCAACGCACTGGATGCCTTTTATTTATTACTTGTTTTTATTGTTTCTTCTACAATCTTCTATTGGGTTTATCTCGTGAAACGACAAACCTTTTCCGCGGAAGAAAAACAATTAATGTTTAAAGCATATCTGATCAATGGTAAGAAAGAGCAAGGGGAGTTATCTATGTTGTTCGTCTTTTAACTTCACGTCTTTTGATAGCTAATCGTGAAAAAAGAGGTCGAATGCTGAAAAATAATCGTGTATCTAATGCACCTTCTGTGACAACTAAATCAGCAGCAAGTGATAATAGATCCACGAATACTAAAAGTAAGTTTGAAAGTCTCATTCTCTTTTGTGACGAGTGTTAGCACTTTTTGTTATTAGAGAATGGGAATGATAATAACAATGATAATGAAAATGAATCACTTGGTGATTCTTCGAGAAAAGATGGAAAGATTGATGATCCTTTTGCACGACTTTCTCTTCGTAGTCATTACCAACCACTTCGACTTCATGAAGAGAATCATGACAATTATAATAATATCAACAGTCCAAATATTCATACAAAATCCTTATCAGAGAGGGTTGCAGGTTATGTGAGTGAAAAGCTTCATGTGATTTCTTCTGAAGAGCTTGAGGAATATCAACAACTTGCAGTAATTAGTTCAGGTGGTTTAATAAATTTAAATGAAGACCAAGCATTAGCATTAGAAGAACGGTTTGGTATGAATGATATTGAACAATCATCTATTCTATAATTCTTTTACTCTTTCTTTCTTTCGTACTTATAGTGAGTCTTCAATTTCTATTGTTTGTTATTAGGATTAGTACGTACATTTTGCTTTTTCTCCCCCGCTTCTTCCTTCTTTCATACATGAATATGTGGGGCTTATTATTTCCGTTTACTTTGCTCCAGCCGCTAGGGACATTGCCGGGAGTTCATTCCCGATCCCGTCTCATCAGAAGCCTTTCGTCATTCATCTTTTTGATGATATCCCTTTTCTTTCATTTATGATGACGAGGGATAATGAATAAAGAATAATTCACTTAGAAATGACTCATGGTCTTTGTCCATATTTCTGAAGGTTTGTTTGTCGATATTCTTTGTTTGGTAAACTTTTTTTTTACCTCTTTTGTTTCGAGTTTATTCCTATTTAAATTTTTTTTCTTTCGTTCCCAGTGTTTTTCTTCTTCCTTTCTAATTGAATCAATCTTTTCCTGTTTCTATTTTTCGGTATTCATGTCAAAAGTTCTCTTTTGATCAAGAAAGCCAAGTGAGCGCTGATTCTTCCATACTTCAATACAGCAACAGGAGGAAAGCTTCCGAACAATTCTTCTTGGTATAGTCGTTTACTCTACCGGTATTTCTTCCCTCTTTAAATTATTTCTAAGGATCGGTCAAGAGGTAGGAATACTGTGGTAGGAATATTCTTTAGAGAACCAGAGAAAGTGAGGCACTTGTGGTGGTGTTGTGTAAGTTAAGACCTTTGCTTTCTACTGGAACCTTTGCACCACCCTCAAGCGAGTAAGCTCTTATTCTTTGACACTTCTGAGAAACGTAGGGTTATTGAGAATCAGATTCGGTTTAACATCGGAGAGAGAAATCAAAATTGTATGAATTCAGAAAAATCCAAGTGTTAAATTTACTTTAACAAAGACAACAACAAACATAATGAAATTTATATTTAAGAACTTTTCTTTTTCATTAATGTTTATTCATTTTTCTTTTTATCTTCACTTTTATTCGAATCATTGGACTCTGTTATCGTCTCTGGTGTTATCGTTGTCTTCTTCTTACCCCAGATAGAGTTATAGGCCAACACTAACAATAAAAATAGGATACGAAGCAAGAATTCAAAAATTAAAAATAATGCAAACCATCCAAGAATTAAATAACCAATCTTTTGACTAAAATCATAAGCTTTAATCCATTCAGGTTTACTTAACTCATAGACAACAGATGAGATGTTACCAAAAGTTTCATTGAATAAATCGATAATCAATGTTTGAATTGTTGGATGGAAGAAAGGTCCAAGAATTCCTACCCATATTTGCATGTAAGTGACGTATTTTGCTATGAGACAGCAATGGAAGGAAAAGAATGAGAAAGATGGTAAAGGATCAATGTATTGATGAGGTACTTACCAATTTTAGGGATTGGAATTAATGATGTTATAAAATACATGATCTCAAAATAAACTCTTCCTATTATATAGATCATTGTTGGAATTAAACTAATTGCTATATCATTATTTGCTTGTAGATAGGTATAAAGTTCTGATGGAAGGAAGGCTAGATTTGCCGGAATTGTTGTTGTTTTTGAGAATAGAGGAGCAAAAGGAAGAAACTTTGTCGTGAGATAACTTGCACCAAATGGAATCGCTAGTGCTATTAGCTCTCCAAAGATATGATTGACCCACATTATTTTTCTTTTTATTTGTCTGTCCTTTGTCCAAAGATTTGTCCAAGACATCATCTTGTCCAAGTCAATGTTGTCTGAGACATTGTTTGTCGAAGTCAAGGATGTCCAAGATTTTGACAGTAACATTAATTACGCGAAGAAGATTATTTAAGATTCATGAATGATAATCGAG
>VFQN01008145.1_pt1 | contig 10788 bp, 11 predicted proteins | sample 3512371 | NCBI WGS metagenome assembly VFQN01 (sample SAMN10412370, study PRJNA504923) | tailings metagenome | isolation source: Replicate 2 from Balatoc abandoned mine | place: Philippines: Itogon, Benguet | collected 2017-08-28 | reverse complement strand
ATTGCGCCCCCTGCCCTGCCGCCCCTCCCAGCCGGCTCCGCGACCACTCCCCCTCCTCCTCCTCCTCCTCCTCCCCCGCCCCCTGCCCCCAGCCCCACCCCCGCCACCCCCATCAGCTCCGTCGCGCCCCGGCCCGACATGTAGGCCGCCGCACGTGCCAGCGCCGCCTCCCGCGGCGACATGTGCTGCAGCTGCAGCTGCACCGGCTGGCCCGCATCCCCTCCCCCCCGCTTAGCAGGGCCCCCGAAGCCTCCCCCTCCAGCGCTGGTCACCCCCGCACCCCCATGCATCCTAGGCACCGGTATCCCCAGCGGTCCCTTGGTCATTACCGGACCCACGCCCAGCCCCGACGGCTCCGGTCGCCCCTCCGCCGCCGCCACCTCCATTGCCCTACGAGCCGCCTGCCGCTGCTCCCGCGCAGTCGGCTGCCGCACCACCTCCGCAGCTGCAGCAGCCTCCACACCCAACCAACCGCTGTCCACCACCACCTCCCCGCCCCTCCTGGCCGCCGCCCTGTGCGCCTGCAGGTCAGCCACGTAGGCCTGCTGCTCCGCATGCGTCACCGGCCGAGCAAACTGCCCTCCCACACCGTGCCCCAGCTGGTCCCCCGGCCCCTCCGCCCTCCTGCCTGCCACCCCCCTCCCAGCCGACGCCGGCCGCTGATGCCTCACCCTCCCTTCCCCCGCCCCCACCCCACGGTACAGCACCTCATCTGCCCAGGCACTGTTAACACCCCCTCCCCCCTCCGACGCGGCCCCCCTCTGCGCCCCCTGCCCCCCCGCCAGGTACCTCCTCGCCAGCACCTCCCGACGCATCATCTCCACAGCCCGCTCCGCCGCCGCCTGCTCCGTCGCAAAGTCCAGTCCCTGACCCACCACTGGGTAGCCCCTGTCCTGCTGCTGCTGCTGCATCTGCATATGGTGCTTGCCCGCCGCAGCCGCACGTTGCTTCCCTGCCGGCTGCACTCCGCGCTGGCGGTAAGCGGCAGCAGCAGCAGCGGCGCCGCAGGCTCCGTCGGGGTAGGTGGTGCCGGCTGCCACGCCCGACTCGCGGGGGGGCTGGGGGGCGGCGGGCGGCTGCATGGCATAGGGACGGGGCTGGGAGGAGGGGGAGGGGCCGCGTGGGGGCGGTATGAAGGCGCCCCCAGGGCCGGGGGCGTGTGGGTCGGAGGGCAGCACGCGGCCGCCGTACGTCACGTCCAGAGAGTCCCTGAGGGGTGGGGGTGGGGCGGGGGATGGGGGGAGGTGGGAAGGCTGATGTGGTGGTCTGCAAGGTAAGGGACCTGCACATAAGGGGCTGCGAGTAAGGGGGCCAACGTCCAGGCACCGCGATGAGGCAGTTTGGCGTCGCCGGGAGCTGCTGGCATGCGACAAGAGAGACTTGAGGATTCTGTCCGGACGCACAGTATCGGGCCCCTGCGCCTGCTGCCCTACCCTTCCCGCGGCACCATCGTTCCTTTCCACTTTGCCCCGACCCTCATCCGCACCTGAACATGGTGTCCGTGGCGAAGGTGACCCTCCTGGCGGTGCGGCCCGGGGACACCTGCGGCGCCATGGTGGGCGCGTAGGGGTCGCCGAAGTCTGTGACGTAGGGAGGGTCGCGGGCCACCAGGCGGCTGGGGCTGGAGATGACCTGGGGTGGGGGATGGGGGTGGGGCCCCAGGATGCGATGGGGTCGGGTGGGGAGAGGTAAGAGGGGGTAGGGCAGTGGGGTTGGGTGGGTGGGGAGTGGCATGGGGCCACTGAGCAAGGAGGAGCGCACATAGGAAAACGGCATGTTGCAGTACTGCAATAAAGGCTCGGTACGCCCATCGACGGTACAAGCCGTTGTTCCATGGCGCTGTGCGATTGAGATCGCCGTCAGTTGGTTGCGGTATCAATCGTCATGTTTGCCCATGTGAGATGTGTGGCGGTGGCGTTGTGGTCCTCACCGTGCCCAGGGGGTTGGGGAAGGGCTTGGCGTCGTTGTAGGTGCCGGGGCCGGGCACGGGGTCGGGCGAGGGCGGCGCGGGGCGGGGCCGCAGCGTCCAGGCGGGGCCTGTGTGCAGGTCCCGGGGGTCGTCGTAGTCGCCTGGGGTGCAAGGGGTTTGCGTGGCGAGAAGGAAGGTAGCGATGGGTTAGGATAGGATGGAGCAGGGGAGAGCACGGCGGAGGGTGAGGGTATGAGAAATCCTGACGTCCTCGGGGAGTGCAGTGGTTGCCCTGCCGCTGGTGCGAGCAACAGGCAAGGTATTGTTTCAGCAAGGGCCGGAGTGTCCCGGGGGTCGTCGTAGTCGCCTGGGGGTAAGGGATGAGGGCAAGGGGGTAAGGAAACAAGTCGGACAGGGGAAAGCCAGGAGAGCACCGCGGAGGGAAAGGGTGCGGGGAGCTCACGCGGCAGCGCAGTGCCTGCCCTGCTGCCGGTGCGCGCAGTAACCACCAGCACGTGGTTTCAAGGGCCGGTGAGCTCGCAAGGTCAAAGAAAATGCTCAACGGGGCACGTGTACCGTATTCCCTGCGCTGCCGAGCGATATATTATGGAGTGCAGCACGTTCCATTGTGGGAGCACCACACCGCCCCACACTACTCGCACGCACCCGGCCCCGCCTCCGGCTTGTACGGCGTGGGCCCCGCCCCCCGCGGCGCCATGCTCCATGCGGGGCCCCCCGGCGGCAGCGCCACGTGGTACTGGCCGGGATCGGGCGGCAGCTCGGAGCGCTTCTTGCGCCGCCTGCACGGGGTGGCAATCATGAACTTCACATGGTACTGGAGCAAGGAAACGCAGAGAGCAAAACATGCTTCCAGTACTGATGGCCCCGTGGCGCAACGGTAACAACACGCAACATGCAGCTGTGGCCTTATATTGTTGTTGAGTTGTTGGGTTTGCAAACACTGCGAGGTAGTGGGGGCGCGGGGCCCACCTGGCCTTGGGCTTGGCCCCCATGGTGTAGGCGGGCCCAGAGGCGGCACCGGGGCTGTGGTATTCCCCAGGCCCAGGCCCCGGCAGGCCGTCGGGGGGCGCGGGCTCCGCCAGGCGGGGGCCCATCGTGAAGGCGGGGCCGGAGGGGGCGCTGCGCCGGGTGCAAGGAAGTGAATATGGTAGTTTATGGTCAGGGCTGCTGGCACACGCCTTTCCGCCTATCAGCCCAAGCTCTACAGGCCTGCAAAGTCACCTGGCTCGTACTGAGGCTAAACACCCAAGGCAGCCACGCCCTTACGCAGGTTATGAGCGTACGACCTTGCTATCAGCACACGTACCACCCCTTCCCCGCCGGCCCACCTGTCCAGTGTGCCGTACTCCCCAGGCGCCGGCGTGTCCTCCCCCGCCGCCTCCCGCACCCTGGGCGCCATGGTGAAGGCCGGGCCCTCGGGGCCGCTGCGGGGCGAGTACGCCCCCGGGCCGGGGCTGTCGCCTCTGGGGGACCGCCCGGGGGACGCGGTCCGGCCCCGCATGGTGTAGGCGGGGCCCTGGGGGGAGGTCGGGGCGGCGTACTCGCCCGGGCCCGGGGCGTCGTCCGGGTTGCGGTCGCGGTGGCGGGGCCGGAAGGTGTAGGCGGGGCCGGAGCGGCCCATGGGGTCGGGGTCGGGGTTGCCGTAGAATCCGGGTCCGGGGATGTCGGGGTCGTCGACGAAGTCGTTGACCTTGCACTCCTGGTGCCTGGGGGCGTGAGGCGGCAGGGTGGAGATGGAGGTTTGGGGAGTTGGTAGGAGGCAGTGCGGCACAAAATGCGCCCATGCGTTTTACTCTGCGTTGTATGGGGCCAACGTATGAAGGCGCCGCAAGATACAGCATCTTGGTGGCATTCAGTGGCAAAGCGCCTGCGCTGTGGCACCCCACCTGCCCTTGATGCTGAACGCGGGCCCCGTGGGCCCGTCCCGCTGCGTGTATTCCCCGGGCCCGGGGGAGGGCGGCCGCTCGGGATCCCGGGGCCGCCCCCGAATGGTGTAGGCGGGCCCAGTGGGGGAGCCGGGGTCCGCGTACTCGCCGGGGCCGGGGTTGGGCTGGGGGCAAGGAACAACACATACACAAAAGCTTGTCATCATGTGGGTAGGTGTAAACTCCGCTCTTTCTTGCTGTTCTGCTCCTAAGCACCTACCGCTGGGCTGGGCGGCTCGGGTCTGCCCCTGAAGCTGTAGGCCGGCCCGGTGGGCGATGCGGGCAGCTGGTAGGCGCCCGGGGGCGGCACGGCGTCCCGCGGGTCGGCGCGGGGTTCGGCGGGGCGGGCACCCATGGTCCAGGCGGGGCCGTGGTCGGAGGGCGACTCGGGCTGGTAGTCGGCGGGACCTGGGGTGGGGTGGATAAGCGCACAGCAGCAACGTGGCTGACTGCAGAATATCATTTGTTTATTTGCAGTGAGCGAGGGCTCGGGATGGATGTGCGGTGACCTGATAGCGTGAATTGCAATGTGGAAGAAACTAGCGTGCTGGACGGAGAGCAAGTGCGGTGCGGACAGGGCTGCAGAACGTGACCGTGTAGGGGTGTGCATGTGAGTGAGCGCGCTTTCGGCGGTCAACTGGTACCTGGCGACTGTGGTCGCTCCGCCTCCTGCGGCCTGCCCCTCATGGTGAAGGCGGGGCCGTCCAGCAGGGGGACGTCCGGGTCGTAGGCCCCTGGGGCATCATGGAGTGGGAGTGGGAGGGGGAGAGCAGGAGTAGGTCGGCATGTGGTGGACACGTGGGGATGGTGTTGTGGGCAGGGTTAAAGGATCGGGTATAATGCGCGCGAAGGCCTGCAGAGCGTCCTAACAGGTGCAGAAGTGGATTCAAGGATGCCGCGTGCCTTAGGTTTGAGGTAGGAAGCAAGTGACACAAGGCGGCTGATGGGGGGGCTGCGGGACAGGTGTGTTGCTCTGGCGCCCCACCTGGCCCAAGGTACGGCAGGTCCGGCTCCCGCTCGGGCGGCTTGCCCCCCATGCTGAAGGCGGGGCCAGAAAGACCTGGCGCCTGCGTGTAGTCCCCTGCATGGTGAGGCGTGGATCCGCATCTCTTGGTGGGGTGGGACTGTGGACCAAGACAAGGAGTATGGCCACCACCGTGCTGTTGAGTATTGTGCACAGGCAATGCCAGTTACCCAGCAAGGTGCGTCGTTGACGGAGCCCTGGCAGTCACCTCCACGCAAGTGCAGCTATCCCCTGTGATGCCGTACAACGCACAACCAACCGACCAGGTGCTGGGGAATCCGGCGGCAAGCGCTCCGCGGGCCTCCCGCCCATGGAATAGGCGGGGCCGGAGGGCGAGCCGGGCGCGGCGGGGGAGTACTCCCCTGGGCCCGGGCTGGGCGGCTCCAGCGCCTCGCAGCCGGGGGACGCGGGCCGCGTCCCCAGGCTGAAGGCGGGGCCGCGGTCGGGGGCGGGCTGGGAGTACCATCCGGGGCCTGCGGGGCGTGTGAGCACACAGCACAGTACGGCACGGAACGGAGAGGATTATGAGGGTTGGGATGCCGTGGAGGTATGGTATGAAGAGAGGATTATGAGGGTTGGGATGCCGTGGAGGTATGGTATGACGCGCACGCCCGCCTGCTGTCTTCTGAACTGCATTCGATGCTGGTGACGGGTGAAACGGTAGGGTGTGCTGTGGAGGAACATGGCACTCCGTGTGTGTGGCAAAGTGTCTCTTACCTGGCACCTCTGGCGGCTCCCTCTCGGCCGGTCGGCCGCGCATGCTGAAGGCGGGGCCCTGCGGCCCGGTGGCCCCCGGCGATCCCGGCCCATAGTCCCCGGGTGCAGGCAGGTCGGCCTTGGGGTCGCGCTCCGCCGGCCGAGCGCCCATGGTGAAGGCGGGCCCGGGGCCGAGCGCCGGGTCCTGCGGCGCGTAGGCGCCCGGACCCGGGGAGTCGGGCAGCTCTGCAGGAGGGCATGCGTTCACAGCAATGCACCGTTGTGTATCGTACATGCAGCTGTGCGAGCTGTCCTTCAGGCAAGCATGCATCCCAGTCTCTTTAACGGCGGTGCAGACCAGGGGCAGGCAGAATGTAAGATGGCGTACGCACCCGGGTCGGCCGGCCGTGTACCAAGCGAGAAGGCGGGCCCGCCGCCGCCGGGCAGCTGCGGATCGTGCGCGCCGGGACCGGGGCTGGCCGGCGGCCGCGGCTCGGGGGGCCGCGCCCGCATGGAGTAGGCGGGGCCACGCGGGGAGCCGGGCGGCGAGTCGGTGATGTCGTAAGCGCCGGGGCCGGGCAGATCCGCGGCCTCACGCTCGGGGCCGGGGGAGCAGGGGCGGGCGGCCATGGTGAACGCGGGGCCGGAAGCCGGTGCGGGCCTGCGGGGTCGGGCAGGAGGAAGACGTAAACGCAGGGGCCGTAATAGAGGGACTGCCCCCTCGCTGAGCTGAGCTGAAGGCGGTATGCCTGAAGCAAAGCAGGATGGGCATGCGACATGACATATGCATGACGTACACGCTATATGCGCCGGGCCCGGGTGCCTCCTCTGCCTGGCCCAGCCCCGCGCCGTCCTCCGGCCTGCCCCGGAAGGTGAAGGCGGGCTGGTCCTGCCCGGGCCGCGGCGGGCGGTGGTAGGCGCCGGGGCCGGGCAGCGGGTCGGGGTCCTCGCGGGGCGCGGGGCGGCCAGCCAGGGACACGGCGGGGCCTACGCGGAGATGGGAAGCACACGGTGGTAAGATCAGGTTACAAGGGAGCTCACATAGCTCGACCGTGTGCAGCTGACTGTTGTCAAAGCGACATCAAGCGCCTGTTGTGACCCTGTTGATGAACTACCCTTGTCGTAGCGTATGCCAAGCCCCACACACCAAGGCCGACAACCAGGCTCACCCGTGCGCCATGCTGTGGGCAGTTGGTACTCCCCAGGCGCAGGGACCTCGGCCGCGGGGTTCTTCTGGTCCAGCCTAGGGACGTAACACAGCGGGTACGGAACACAACGCAAGGGTTGTGGAGGACGGCATGGCGGGTCAGGCCTCACGAGCAAACAAATTGGTGCTGACAGCCTGACACAGACCTTGCGGTGATGCAGCACCGTACCCTTTGTGTACCGCCGCCTACGTGTCACGGCGCACCTAGCGTAGATGGTGAAGGCGGGGCCCTCCCTCCCTGGCGACATGGGCTGCTGGTAGTCCATCGGCCCGGGGGACGGCTCGGGGGCGCGGCTGCGGGGTCGGCCCGCGATGGTCACGGCGGGGCCTGGCAAGGGCGGTGTAGGGAGAGGTTGGAGGGCGTGCATGTGTCAGACGCATGTACTGAGTGACCAGGTAGGCATGTCCGAGAAGGGGCGGGGAGTAGCCACAAAGCCGGGGCACGGAGGTTCGGCGCTGCTGTCCCACCTGTGCTGACGGACCGTGCCACGGCGTACTGCCCGGGTCCGGGCACGTCGGTCTCTAGGCGTCGCTTGGGCTTGCCGCGCAGCGTGAAGGCGGGGCCCTCAACGCTGCGGAGAAAGGGAGCAAGCTAGGGGAGTCGTTCGGGGCATGGCAGTGTGCGCGGTTGCGTTGCCAAGGTAGGTAGACACCAGCGCGGGCACTTGTGAGTGGGCTCTGCGATGTGTTACTAAGTTTTGTGTCGAGCAAGCATGCCACCGCAACAGAGTTGTGAAAGTGTTCGCCGAACCCTGCGCGTTCCGCATTCCCTGCTCTCTCCCGCCTTACACTTTGGTGGGCACGTCGTACTCTCCCGGCCCCGGCAGGTCGTCCGGCAGGGCGCTGGGCGGCTTGGGCCGGCCCTTGAGGCTGAAAGCGGGGCCCGTGGCCACCGGCCGGGCAACGTCGTAGGCGCCGGGGCCTGCGCACAACAGCAAAGCGATGATCAGGTGTCAATCCACGTGTTAACGTTTGAACGCTGTACAATTAATATACAGGGGCTGTGCTGGTGAACCACACTGCCCTTGACACTATTCGGCTGCACCCTGGGGCTGCCCAACACAAGGTCAAGACCCGTGCACCCTACCCCCGGCTGTCCCAGGCCCTCCCCTTCCCTGCCCTCCCCTCTGTCTTCGTTTGCCGCTGTACCGCTCCGCGGTTATCCCCTCCCCTCCCCTCCCCCCCCCACCCGGCACGTTGGGCGCCCCGGGGTTGGCCAGCAGCGCCGAGCCCTTTCTGCCCCCCACACGCCCGCGGATGGTGAAGGCCGGCCCGCTGCGCCCTATGGCGCCCACGCCCGCCACGTCGTACTGCCCCGGCCCCGGCGTGTCGTCCTCTGGGCCGCTGTCGGAGCCGCCCTCCCACACCCACGTCCCGCCCTCCCCGCCGTCTCCCGGCTGCAGGTTGGTGCGGTCGTGGCCGGGAGCCGGGCCGCCGGACCAACGCCGCCGGGCCTGCAAGGTAAATCCCAGGCAGGCATGCCTTTTAGACCAGCATCGTGCTTTGCTGGAGGGTGCTAAGTCACTGAATGCACGGCAAGGCTGTGACACACAGGAGGTGCCTAGAATGCCTACGGGCAGTGAGCTACCACATACATGTGGCTTCCGACATCCCGCCTTCTATCACGCCACCACTTGGGGCTTGCGTTAAATCCCATCAAAACACAGCGCTTGTGTCATGGACGGCACATTGCACAGTCCAAGCCTCCCGCTCAGACCCAGCTGGTTGCTGGGACCCACCAGACAGGCGGACACAGGCGGTATGCCGAATGCGTCCCCCCACATCCCACCCCACCCCACCCCGCCCGCTAGGCCTCACCTTGCCCCTGGCCCCCGCCCCCGCCGCCGCCCTCCTGCGATCCGCCGCGTCCTGCCGCTCCACCACCACCATGCCGCCACCGCCGGCCCCCATGGGGCCAGACGCCCCCACCCCCGCCGCGCCGCCCCACATGTGCTGCCACGCCTGCGGGTACAGCGCGCCCCACTCCCGCAGCACCAGCCCCGTGGCCTTGGTCTCGGGCCGCCCGTGCGCCAACACCACAGGGGCGTGGCTGACGGTGGCACCACCACCACCACCACCACCAGCGCCGCCATTTAACGCCACAGGGGCAACGTTCTGGTTGGCACCGCCGCTGCCGCTGGTGTTAGCCGCTCCGATGCTGGCGGCGGCGGTGGTACCGATGCGGTATCCTGCTGTGCCGCGTGCAGGCGGATGCAGCCCGGCGTCCAGTGCTGCAGTCCCCGCCCCAGAGGCGGCAGCGACGGAGGAGGCCATGGATGCGTCCTCGCCGCTGCTTGAGCGGAAGGAGATCATGGAGGTGAGGGTTACGGGCTGCCGGCCGGGTTGTGGCGCTGGCGCGGCAGGGGGCACAGCAGGTGGCGCAGCAGGGGGCCATGATGCGCCGGCCGCTGTCGCCCCGCCTGCTGCTTCCTTTGCTGCGGCGGCGGGGGGCACTCCGGTTTGCCATGCCTGCTGGGGAGGCGCTCGGGCGGAGAGCACTGCTGTCCCTGCCGGCTGGTACGGCAGCTGCTGCCGCTGAGCCGGCTGCTGGTACGGCAGCTGCTGCTGGCTGTGGCGCACGATGCGGGCCTGGACAGTGGGCGCGGCCTGGGGCCTGCGTGCGGCCAGGGTGGAGGCCGCGGCGGGGTCCAGGTACGCCAGGCTGCGCAGCTGGGCATCTGCGGGTGGTGGGAGGGAAGGGGTAAAGGTGATATAGGGCGGCAGGTGCCGGGTGGCATGGAGGTAGGGGCGGGTGCATGGGGCGCGGCGGGATGATGGGGTGGGTCAGATGTGAGCGCATTTCGACTGGGCGCCTGCGCAGAGATGCGTTTAGTGCCTTAGAAACCTCTATACGGTACGGAGGAGGATTGTGAGTATCAGGGGAAGTCCCCCCTGGTGTGTATGCTACGATGACCACTGCAGGCGGCTAGGCAGCTGCAGCAGCCCACCTGGGAGGTATGCTGGGGGCCGCCGTCCCAACCTTAGGTCAGAGCCGAACCTGAACCGGGGAGCGTGCTTCGTGTTAGAATTTGCACACCGAGGTTGGGGCCAGCGCTCCACCCGCACGGAAGCACAGTGCCTTACTTGAAGGGCTCCCCGAAGGTAGGGGCTGGAGCCTGCGCCTGGCTGACCCAACCTGTCCACGTCCAACAGGCCACAGCACTGTCTCAGATATGTTGACCATTTGCTCCTTTGTCATTTTACTGATTAGTCTACCCTTACCGTCAATGTTGCGGTCCCCATTGCTGCTGACAAACTTGTTGCCGCGACTTGGGGCCATCTATAGCGCCCTATTGGCAGCGGAAGGGCAGCCACCTTCCATTGTAACAACTTGTTGCAAGTAATACAGTTACGATGCGTTCAAAGCTGTTTGTTTGCCGCAGTATCTGTCGCTGTTGCCAGTCAAGTGGCAATTCATCTTCCGGCCATAGCTCTGTAGTGATACTGTTTGGAGTTTGATACTGTTTCTTGCGAGAACTCCTGTTGCAACATAACCACTGCCTGGCCAAGCAGACACACAGACACACAGCATTCACCGCATTCACGACACATCAGTAAGCCCTGTAGCCAAGAGTCTGTCCCTTATTGAAGTGCCTCAGGAGTATGTATATCTCATACCAAAGAGCAGTTGAGAAAGTAGCATGTAAGCCTACGCTCCGCCCTCTTTCGCGCCTTTCGGGCGCTCTCCTGGAAAGCTGCGAACCACTGGCGCAAAGCACGCGGAATGAATGCATCCACTCTAGTGTGTTCCAGCGGCCTAGTGGAGGTTCCGGCTCCGAGCGGAACCGACCTTGAGGGCTTCCTGGTCAGCGTGGTGAGGCGGCACGTGCAAACCTACCGCACTGATGTGTTGCGACGCAGCGGAACGCATTACGGGGCTGACCGTGCTGCTCCATCCTACAGACACATGGAGTGACAGACTACCACTGGATACGGATACAGGGTGGGTTTTTAAGGGCAACGCTAACACATTACGCAGTCCGGCCGTGTGCTACCAGTACAGCTG
>VFQN01008144.1_pt1 | contig 10788 bp, 12 predicted proteins | sample 3512371 | NCBI WGS metagenome assembly VFQN01 (sample SAMN10412370, study PRJNA504923) | tailings metagenome | isolation source: Replicate 2 from Balatoc abandoned mine | place: Philippines: Itogon, Benguet | collected 2017-08-28 | reverse complement strand
GATTTTATGACACTCAAGACGTGATCGTAAATATCTTCGGAGATCTGCGCTCCAGGGGTGGAGTTAGCGACCCGGGCTCCAGGGGTGGAGTGACGCAGACGTTCTCGCCAATAGGGCAAATATCACAAGTCCGCAAGGAGCCTGCAGATCCTTGTCCAAGTTACGCGTGCAAGGGCCTGAAACAGTTCTGGATGTTTGTTTGCGTGTCCAGCGGGATGCTCAGGTGCTGCAACAATCCACATCAAGCCATAAACGTGTGCCATCCCATTGATGCTCAGAACAGTATGGCACAGGGGAGGTATGCCCCTGGTATGGCAGCTCGTCGGGCTAAAACTATTATTACGTAAGCATTTGCGCCCCAACGGGTGAGAGGCCTACCCAAACAACCGCATGTGAGCAAGCGCCACCAGCAACCTGCCTACCCCGCAGCACGTCTGCTCTCAAGCCGTCGGTGCAGCCCTGCAGTAAGAAACACAAAGAGCCTCAATACGGCACCCCGAAAGGGTGCACGTACATTTCCTGTTAGTCGTACGGTTCAAACGCGCGCAGCTATATCACTTCTATACACCAGAGAATCCTGACAGATTTGCTGTTTTATGCAAGGCCTTTGCAGGTGGTTCAGCATAAGTGCGGCACTCGCGCATACTTTCTTATTCCACAATTCACGAGTACGAGCACATGAAGAGATGAGCTGGCCCCTAATGGGCATAAATATACATGAAGCCCCAATACTGTTCACCCAACCCCCCCTCCCTCATCACCCACACTGCAACGCCGCTGAGCTAGCGGCGTGTAGCAATAGCCATACTGCACCCCATGCACTACGCAGCCATTCGACCGAGGCAATGCGCCACGGCCGCACAGCGCCGCCACACCGAGACCGCGCGCCCCCTCACTCGACCGCCACCTCCCCCAATCGCACCATCGGCCCCGCCGCCTTCACCAGCCGCCGCACATGCCCCAGCTCCGCAACCCCCGCAAACACCTGCCCCCCTGCGGCCCCCGCCTCCCGCCCCACACCCCCGCCCCCTGCTCCCTCCGCTGCCGCCGCCTCCGCCGCCACCTCCGCGGCCTCCACCGCCCCCGCGTCCGCCTCCACGTCCGCCACCTCCGCCGCCTCCACCGCCGCCCGCTGCGCGTACCTGTGCACCACGTGTTTTAGCAGCTGCCGCCACTGGCACCGCAGGTTGGGCACCTCGGCGCTCTCCTGCAGCGCCCGCAGGCGGGCCCGCAGCGGCTCCAGCTCGGACAGCGTGGCGAACACGCGGCGCTGCAGCACAGGGTGCCACGGCGGCAGGCCCAGTGTCTCCAGCGCCACGGACAGCGCGGCCGCGGCCAGCTGCGCGGGGCAGGCGGCGCAGCACTCCACCGACAGCAGCGACAGGTGCAGCAGGAAGCTGCGGGGGCGGGACGGGGCGGGGTCAAAGGGTTACACGTGATGTGGGTCGGGTCAGCAGTAACGCAGAACAGTGCCACGGTGGGAGAGGGCTGCCTGCCGCTGAGTGGAGAACGTAGTACTCACCCGGAGAGGTAGCGCACGGGGGCCATGAGGCTGGCCGGCAGCAGCTCCTGCTCCCGCGCCGCGGCGTGCAGGCAGCTGCGCAGGTAGTGCTTGCAGGTGCGCGCGGTGCGGTGCTGCGGCGCCAGCACCGCCTCCATGGCGGCGCACATGGCCTCCACGTCCTGCCCCGTGTAGGCGTCCGCGCACATGTCCGTGAAGTGGTGCAGCTCCAGCATGGAGGCCTGCTGCGCCGCCGCCTGCTCGTCGGTGGCGGAGGGCGGCAGCGGCGGCGGCTGTGGGTTGGACTCGGGCCAAGGGGTGGCGGAGCGGAGGCTGCGGGGGGAGGCGTGGGACATGGCCACGCGCAGGGCGGAGATGCCGACCAGCTGGAGCCTGGAGGGCAGAAGGAGGGGTGGGGAAGGAAGGGAAGCGGGATGAGTGGGTGTGGAAAGAGGCGGTTTGGAGGGATGCGTTGAGGTGCTGGGTGATAGTAAGCAGGGAGAGTGGCGGTTGAAGTGCAGGGTGCACATGAGCATTCCAAGGGGCTTGGGGTCAAGGGTTGCGGTTGGAGTGCAAGGTGCGTGTCAGGACGGGCTGGATGTGGAGTGGCCGTGCGGTTGGGTTGGGTGAACTCACAGTTTGAGGCTCGATAGCGGGACCGCGGCGTTGTAGGCGTCTACAAAGCGTGCCGCCAGGAAGGGCAGGCTCCCTTCAAGGTTCCAAGCAATGGATACCTGGCGGGTGAGGCGAAGCCGATGAGTGGGTCACCGGGCGGTTGAAAACAGGCAGTTGTATCGCCAAGGCACCCGCAAAGCTGAAATCAGGTAGCACAAACATTGGTGTGGAATGAGCAACATACGAACCTAGCCAGTACGTGCGCAAGCGTCGTGAGGAGGCGAAGTGGTTCTGCTCGTCACTTCAAAGTCCAAGAAACAGCCCTACCTCGGTGATCCACTCCATCAGTATGCCGCGGTTCCTTGCGTTTAGCTGAGCTGCCTGTCCGTGCTTTAACCCAAGTGCCGGGTCGGGAGTATATTGACGCGAAGCGATTGCGTTTGTGACAGCTGACAGGAATGCCCTCCCCCAAAACTCAACACACGCGGACGCTGATGTATCAGAAGGCATCACAAAAGCTGCAGCGGCCGCGTGAGTTGGCCACGCATTGAAGCAGAAATTTCTGAGGGCTGGAATGGCTAGCGCCGAGAACGCCTTGCACGTCGTAAGCGCAGCTCCCAAGGTTTGAGAGTCTGGGCACCTGGATAGAACTTCAATTTGCAGCTCTTGGGGAAGGCGGAGCAGCGGGCTGTCAAAGGGTGCGGGTGAGCTGCGCCCCCGAGACATTTGCGTTTGCACCCCCGAAGCCCCGACTCAGGAAGGCGGCAGCGTAGCGCAACCTGATGCTTCAGGATCTTGTTGCTTGTTTGTTGTATTGTAATTAGAGGCCTGTCTAGCGGAGACGAATCAGCAGCCGCGCTGAGTCGGCCTAGGTTTGGGGGTGGGCGAGGCTCAACACCGTCAACAGTGTGAAATACTCAAGCGCTGGAAAATATTGACGCCGTGGTGGTCAACTCACGCATGCACGCGAAAGACAAAGTATACAATTCAGCAATTCATTTTGATGCCGTACTTCGCATGTACTCAGAGAAGGCGAAGCGCTTAGTGCAAAGCAACAAATAAAAGAATTACTTGCACGCTTTATGCCATGTTCATGCATGCATGTCGGATGGCAGCTCATAGAATACTAATCGACCTGCTTCCCGGTATCGAAGCCACGTGCAGCAGGCTGGACGTGTACACGCAATCGAAACCACAACTGCTCGCTGTGTGGCTGTAAGCTTAGTGCAAACTCGTTGCCGCTTGCCGGAACTATTGTAGCATGTACCTGCGCACAGCGAGTAGGGCACGGCAAGGGCGACTGCTGGGACACGCTCAGTAGCTGTTCGGACGGCTTGCCCCTTGCATCGGGGGCTCCTTTGCCTTGCCTCCTGTCATGCAGGGTACATGCTCCCAACACGCATCTGCTGTCATGCGTCTGCAGCACCATAGCGTGTCACGTTGCTGCCTTTTGGACACGCGGGTGCCTAAGTGTGAGTGGGCGTTGGGATCGGAGGTTCCCTGCACGCTTTCCTTGAGCTTTAGCTCCGACCACGATGGCTTGTTAGGGCTGCACGGTCGCTATATAATGAACCGCCACCCATGTATCAATCATTTTGTTTTGCTCTGTACGGCTGCAGTGCATCAAGGCAGGGCTCTCGGCATAACGCAGCGCGTGCCAGCGTGTCAAGCTGGTACGAAGAAAAAAAAAAAAAGCTGGTGCCAGCGGCACGTGCCAACCAGGTGTCAACCGCTGTTTGGGCGGAGAGAGCAAGGGACGCAAGAGAGGACCCCGCTGGGCAACTGTAAGGTCACGTAGGCAATAGTAGACAAGGTGTTTGTGTAGGCTTTCTGGGCGGCACAGTCCTTCCGATAGGCACCGATGAGCAGGTGGCGAAAACTCCTCCAGCGGCCCATTGCGGCAGTCTCAACTGCCCTTGTGAACCCAAGGCGTTCCGCATCGTGCCCAGGTAACAAACTGTCCAGTGTTCTCGGGCGGCACATTACGCAAACAACCAGTTCGTGTGCAGGGTGATCAGCATCCATGGCGCAGGGATCAGCCCTGGTCTCGACTTACCTGGCTCCTGGCATGCGGTACGTCCACAGCATGCATAGCGTGTGCCTGAACCAGCATGTGCATGGCAGCTAGGCAAATAGCTCGGGTAGATTCAGTTCAGCCCTATACACGTCCGTTCGCATTTTCTAAAACCGTTGACAACAAGACGCTAGCCGCTTTGCCGCGCTCACAGGCCAAGGCCGCATCAAGGGGCCTCGTTGCAACATGACTGCAACGGCCAATCCCTGCCATTTCACCCCAGGCTAGTACCATCAACATGTCATTGCCTCTGGCAGTCCAAGGTGCATTAGATGGTGCTGGCTTCAGGGTCACAGTCCGAGACCGGAAGCTTACTGCCGGCGGGAGTTGGCGCGTCAAGCGCAACTCGGCTCGCCTTGTTTTCGGCGACGATCTCTTACCGCAAACAGACGGCGATTCGATCGAGGTGACGCTGACTGACGGAGTCGACGGCTCCCGCTGGACAGCCTGCCTGCAGCCTTCCGACAACAGCCAGCACTGCCAGATCTCAGGGCTCAGGCACTGGCTGTTGCGCCGAGGCGCAAAAGATGGCGACAAATTGCAGATAGTTCGCGGAGCGCAAGGCGAGAGGTTCTTCCTGAGCCTGATCGCCGAAAATGTCCATGGGACCCTCGACCCCGCTGCCAGCACTCCGCAGGAGCGTTCCGGAGCGGCTCACAGTGCGGCGGGCAACAGCCTGCAAGAGCCAGCCCCACCGCCATCAGCCACCCAGGGGCACACAACTGCAGGTTCCGCAGTTGCAGCAGCAAGCAGTGGCGGCGCCGTCCAGGGCGGCAACCAGCCGCCACTGAATCCCCTTGGCGACTGTAACGCCTTGGGGCGCCAGGTGCGTCGCTCTGCCGCCGCCGCCGCCACCGCCGCCGCTGGCGGCGGTGTTGATGGCGGCTGGGAGCGGCCCTACTCCACCTCACCGCGCCTCCCAGACGCCAACGGACCCTTCTCGCAAGTTGCACCAGCAGCACTGCATGCCCACGTTGAGCTGGACGGACATGGGGGCGGTCACCGCAGCCCCCGCCTTGATGAGGCCCCGTGCGCCGGGACAGAGGCCGGTGCGGGTGCTGTTGTGGATGTTGATTTGGACGTCAAGTTGGAGCGGGGCATCGAAGACGCAGCGGCACGCGAGCAGCAGCAGGGAGGCCATGCTGAGCAGCAGCACAGCCCTGGTCATGAGCTGTGGGCGCAGCACGAGCAGGTCCAGGGGCAGGAGCGGCAAGGGCAGCAGCAGCTGCAAGGGGAGGTGCAAGAGGCTTCTGGCTTCGGGTGTTGCTTAAACGGCGTGCTATTGCTGGGCGGGGCGGCGGGTGCAGCGCCTTTCCAGCGGAACAGCATGGCCCGGCGAAGTGGGTACCGGCAGGCGCATGCAGACTTGCCGGTTGTTGCATGTTGACGCAGTCCGCTTCCGGCCTAGTACGTTACCTAATCTGCATTTACGGTGCCTTCAATACAATTAGGACCTTGTGTTACGGTTGTGTCCCCGGAGCGCTGCTATCGCGCCACCCTTGATAACGCTGCAGCGAACGTGCTGACCATGAGGACGTTCATTAGTGCCGCGAACTGTTATTTTTATAACAGCAATGCTTTCCATCTAGTTATCGTGCTTCATTGCAACGCCTCCCTCTTGCCCCTTGCTTGCCATACAGCCCTTGGCACCGGTGCCACTGCGTCTGACGGAGGCGGACCGCAGCAGCAAACCCCTGCTGCTGGGTCTGACGAGGCTGGGTATGGTGATCGGCCTGCTGGTTGCCATGACGGGCAGGGCCGAGTGCAGTCAAGGGGTGTGCCTCAGCCAGGGCAGCCGCAGGAGCAGCAGCTCGATGGCGGGGACGACCCAGCAGGGTGCGGGGAAGGGCCGGGCGCACAGCAGGCGTCAGACGCAGCAGCTATCTTCGCTGCACACGCAGCTGCCCACGGGCCACCTGTTGCTGTGGAGGGGCTACCCATGGCTTCTGGGGGTCCTGACATCGCTGCTGGGGAAGCGGAAGCTGCGGTGGTGGTCAACATGCAGGAGTACCAGTTCTCACTGCCGTTGGAGGCTTACGAATGGTTCGCGAAGGCCCCAGGCCCGGGCGTGCACCGTCAGGCGGTGCGCGTGTGCGGCCGCAGCGACACAGGGCAGTTACGGGCCTTCTCGGTGAATGTGTTTTACCGGGGCAAGGATAACCGGACCGTGAGCGGAGTGGCCAAGCTGCGCCGCTGGGTGGGCATTGAGGACTCCGGCTCCATCCGTCTGAGCCGCTGCAGGATACCGCCTGGGCATGTGGAGGACCAGGGGGAGGAGGAGCTCACGGTCATGGTGGAGCCGGCCGGGGAGGAGGAGGATGAGGCAGCAGCAACGGGCAGGAGGGGGCGCCATGACGCCCCATCGGGGAAGGGGGCAGCGGGGGACCCTGGGCGGAAGCTACCGCGGAGCTGCCGTGTACCTGCAGCGGTCATGGCGGAGCGGGCCGGGGAGGGCGCAGAACCCAAGGGAACGGAGGCAGCGGCAACGGGCAGGAGGGGGCGCCGTGTTGTCTCATCGGGAGAGGGGGCGGCGGGAGGAGCGGGGCAAGGCACGGCAGCACCTGCACTGGCGCGTTCTGGCGAACCGGCGCCGAAGGCGGGTGCGCAGGTGCAGCAGGAGCAGGGCAGCGTAAGGCCACAGCAGCAAGCCCCGGACAGCGAACCCGAGGACACACTGGAGGACGTGCCCTTCAGCAAGCGCCAACGACTGGAAGGGGCGCATGGGGAGGGCGGGGTCTGTGGAAGCGCCAGGGCTGCCAGCATTCAAGGCCAAGGCCAGGATCATGGTGCATGTGTCTCGTACCAGCTGCCTGCGGGCCCTCCAAGTGCTCTTGCACCCGGCCCATTGCCCGCGCCCAAGCCAGAACCTGCACTCGCGCTCACCGGTCCAGCCCCAGCCCGAACCCCAGCTGCAGGCTCCAGTGCGTGTCCAGAGCCAGTCCAGGGCCTTAACCTAGCGCCCGGTGGCGCCTCAGCAGCCCCACAGCCGGCCGCACCAGCAGCCTCTGGTCTTGGTGGTTCGCCTGCTGGTACTTGCGTTGCACCCCAGGACGGTGCAGCGCACGGGCAGCACCAACCACCAGCGCAACAAACGCCACTGCCGCCGCCCTCGCAGCTGTCAGAGCATCAGGAGCAGGGGCAGCAGCGTGTCGTTGTCGTGGCAAACCCCGACCACCTGCCCGCCGCCAGCCTGACCGCCGCCCATCTGTATCGCGCCGTACCGCCTGCCATCGGCCCCCCGCCGCTGCAGCCGGGCGAGCTGCGGCTGTGTGGCTTCACCTTCCACCCCCACCTGGCGCCCGGGGTGCGGCGGGCAATGGACGCCTGGACGGAGGGGCTTGGCGGCAGGGCCCTGGAGGAGTTGGACCCCTCCACAGAGCAGGTGCAGGTACTGGGTGTGGGCTTGGGAGCGGGGAAGGGCCTGGGAGCAGCAGCCGCAGGTGCAGCAGCAGCAGCAGGAGGCGGTGAAGCACAGGTGTCCGCAGCCGTGCAGTCGTCTGCGGCTCTGATTCAGAGGTACAAGCTGAGTCCGGCGGTGCTTGCGGCACGGGTGGCCAAGCTGGTGGGGCTGGCGGATGTCGAGGCGTGGGGAAGGGCGCTGTCGGAGGAGGCACCCGTGCAGGGCGATAAGCTGGAGCGGCGCAGGGACGAGCAGCGCGGGGGCTGGGGCCTGTGGGCCAAGGCGGCGGTGAAGAAGAGCCACCCGCTGGGCGTTGTGGGCGGGTACGTGATGCCGGCGGGTGTGGGCAGCCGCTTCGTGGCCTCGGGGCTGAGGCACTGCCCGGAGGAGGTGCGGGGGGAGCTGAGGGGGAGGGTGCGCAATGGCAGCGAGAACGACGATGATGACTTGGCCACGCGGCTGTCGTACGGCTGGAAGATGCTGGCGGCGTCGTACTGCACGCCGTACCTCGGAGACAGACGCGGTGCTGCAGGTGGGGGTCCGCGATCAAGTCGTGTCCCCTGTCGTGCCACCTGACTGCAGAGCACGGTACTGGGGTATACACTGTACGTGCTGCAACGCGCCTCCGCTATGCCTCAACAGGAGAGCACATGTTTCCACCTGCCGCCTAGCGGTTTGTTACGTCCCCAGGCGGTAGCAGCTACCACGCGCCCTCGACTGAACCACCTTGCCCCGGTGTTGCCATCCACACAGGCAGCGGCGCGGACAGCAGCTGCCGCCCCGCCGGTGCCGCCCCCACTCCGCCCTCCATGCTGTGCCTGCTGGGCTACGGCTCCCTGGCGGCGCTGGCCAACGACCCACGTGTCAACCCCCGGGCCTGGCAGGAAGGCAACGACGTGGACGCGACACACGAGCAGCTGCAGCCCAACTGCGGGGTGAGTTGCTTCATCCGCCTTGTGCGCAGAAACGTTCAGTCAATGTTCTAACCCAGATACGTACATCCCATTGCCTTGGCACCGTGACCCGTAGAAGGTCGAGCTTAGCGCACGGTATTGTCTGCGTGCTCTACCGCTGCTGTAGGCTGATGCAAGAGCACCACAGTCGTCATACTGCGTGCGTGGGGTAAGCACCAGGACTCTTGCTCGCTTCCTTGCTGCGTCGACATGCGGTGCCCCTCCCTGCCCCAGGTGGTGTACGTGTCCGTGCGCGGTCTGGTGCTGCCTGTGCTGGTGGCGCTGCGGGACATCGCCCCCGGGGAGCAGCTGCTGCGGGACTACGGGGCGGCCTGGTGGCGGGACATCGCCCCGGTGTGGGAGGTGGCGGAGGACGAGGGGCTTGACGTAGAGCGCCTCTTCCACGGCACCAGTGGTGGCGGAGCTGTGGACAGCAGCTGTGCACCGGAGGTGCCGCGACTGTTCGGCGCCGAGCAACCGGAAGGCAGCAGTTGTGGGGCGGCTGACGTCAACTGCTGTGCCCTTAATGCAGCCCAGCCTACTGCCGAGGCGGTGCAGCCGTATCAGGCCCCCGGCCTGGAGCGCCAAGCGCAGCAGCTGCAGCCCCCGCCGCCGGCACCATTGCAGCAGCAGGAGCAGCGGCAACAGGAGCAGCTGCAGGGACACCCGCAGAGCTTGCGCTACGGCCAGATGCGTGAGAGGAACGGTGCCGCCGGTGGTGTGGTCACTGACGCTGTATGCCCTGCTGCACGGCCGGTCCCGTCGCTTGCTGGCACGGCCCCGCCTCCACCGCCTCCACCGCCACAACACCAAACGCACGAGCAGGCGTCGCCACCGGCATTGCTGCCGTCACAGGAGCAGCAAGCGCACGGTGCGGAGCAAGAACAGCAGCAGGAGCAGCAACACCAGCCCCACCCGCAGCTGCAAAAGCAGCAACAGCGACAGAAACAGCAAGGGATTGAGAAAGCTGAATATGGCGGGCATGAAGGTGTCACTGGCGGGCTGCGTGCCGGACCATCTTGCCCGCCTACGCGCGCATCGCATCTGGCGGACACGGCGCAGCCGCAGTGGTCCGACGGACAGCATCACAGGCAGCAGGAGCCCCCGCCGCACGTGTCACTGCAGCCAGACGTGCCGCCTCCGCCACCACCACTACCGCCGCCATCGCAACCTCCACCCCCGCCGGATTCAGCACCGCCAGCTCTCCCACCGTCATCACCGCCGCATATGCTGCCACCGTCATCGCCGTCGCGGCGGTCACCGCCGCCGCCGCCGCCGCAGCCCGACGAGGCACCATCCCCACAGCCACAACACCCGCTTGCACACTCGCCACAGCGACAGCAACAGCAACAGCAGCCGCGGGCGCAGCCACCGTCTCCGCCTCCCGCGCCCCAGCAGCCGCCTTACCAGCCCTTCGCTCCCGCGCCCCCGCATGCCTGCCCTTGCCCAACCGCCGCCGCCGCACCGCCTGCGAATATGGTGCAGCCTCCCGATGTACACTCAGCTGCCGACGGCAGGGACACCAGAACGACAAGCCTTGCGGACCAATTGCACGTTTCGGCCGAGGACGCCAATAATGGTGAGGCAGTCCGGCAGGGCCTGCGTCTGAGCCCTGGCGCTCCGACCGAAGGCTCGCACGGCGAGGAGCGCTCCAATGCTGTGGCGCCGCTTATGAAGCGCTTTACGAGCAACAGCTCCAGCCGCAGCCGCAGCCGCAGCCGCAGCACCAGCTCCGGTGCTAGCACCAGCAGTGGAACAAGCAAGAGCAGGAGCCGCAGCTGTAGCAGCAGCAGCAGCAGCAGCAGCAGCAGCAGCAGCAGCCGGGGTGGGAGCCGGTCTCGGACAGGGAAGGGCCAGGGAAGGCGGAGGCGGGGACGGAGCAGGAGCAGGAGCGTGCGCAGGAGCAGGAGCAGGGACTGGAGGAGGCGCAGGGGCAGGAGCAGGGGCAGGAGTAGGGATAGAAGTAGGAGCAGCAGCAGAGGCAGGGGCAGAAGCCTCACCTGTGGCAGGAGCCCTGATTGGGTTCGTAGCTGGAACCCGCCGGGTCAGAACTTCAGAGGCCGCCGACGGTGGCGCAGGAGCTGGTTCCGGGGTAGTGGGCAAGGCCATGTGTGGACAAGGGGCGCCGCTGGGAGGATGGGCGGGGAGGCAAACGGAGATGGCGGCGGGGGATCGGCCCATGTTGATCTTGCGTGGAGGAGCCAGGGGAGGGGTGCTGCTGGGGGCATGGGCGGGGAGGCGAACG
>VFQN01008141.1_pt1 | contig 10790 bp, 10 predicted proteins | sample 3512371 | NCBI WGS metagenome assembly VFQN01 (sample SAMN10412370, study PRJNA504923) | tailings metagenome | isolation source: Replicate 2 from Balatoc abandoned mine | place: Philippines: Itogon, Benguet | collected 2017-08-28 | reverse complement strand
ATGTTAATTCATATAGAATAGAGAGTTAATCTTCCTTGTTAACTTACCTAACAAAAATATGAAAATTTAAATAATAAAATATCCAGTACGATCAAACATTTCTTGGCAGCCAATAATAAAAGGTCGGGAGTGTGATGGTAATCCAAGGTTCATCTTGATTGTGATACTTCTTGATATTGCTGTGGACTTATCGTAATTCCAAGAAATTTACCTATTAAACTCCACCATATTAACCATTTCCTTTGATCTGTCTTCTCATGATTACTATTCTTAGTATCCTCATTATTTACGATTGCGCTACTCATAACAATCTGATGATATTCTTTTTCAATCTCACACAAATGAAGAGTACAATAAGAATGGAATTGATCATAGAAATGGAGGTCAGGATACCATCTTCCTCTTTCGTTGATTCTATAATCTTCACTTCCTAGCCTGATTGTTTTCGCTGATAGTAACGAGTTAATTTCAGACGAGTGTAGAGGTTCGCCGGTGCGACGGCTCCATAAACGAAGAAAAGGACAAGGTATATTGTATACAGGGTGGATGAGAATGTGAATTTCACCTGCAAGATCACTGCGGTTTTGATGATAATCGTCAATAGAAACAGTGTCATCCATCAAGTGCTGGTCGGAATCTTCGAATAGGCTCATGAAATGTTCAGTTTGAGATGGAACAGTATCTTTTAATGAAATCTTAATCACTACGAAATCATCTTGATCATCCTACTTATATTATCAAATGTCCTCCTTGAACGGAGTTAAGATATTTTACCTCATTTTTCTTGAACTCTACAGAATGAAACTCCCAGATTGAGCTCAAGCCCTTTATCAGCTCATTCCATACCTTCCAAAAGAATCTTTTCAAAAACGAAACAAATCACCTTTTTATCAACTTACCGGAGCAAAACTTCGAATCATTCTCAACAATTCATCGTAACTGTTACATTGAGAGTAGGAACTCTCGATATTATGGAAAGACACAAACATCAACAAGTGCGACAGATAACAGCTTTGCCTTCATTGTTGTCGAAATACTATCAGTTTATCAGGTTTATTGCTGCTGTCCTGTATTCTCTAAAGTATTTTGTGAAAAAAATGGTTGGTTTCCAAATTTCGGTTCCTCTTCTGCTGGTTGTGGTGATTCAAAGCATCTTGGTTTCTGGTTTCAATGTTTTCCCTTCTACCAATAGAATCCTTGGTTCTTCGAGACAATTGGTCCCTGTATCATCTCAGATCATGCAATATAAAACAATGTCACGACTAAATATGATGGCAGCGGCAGAATTTGATTGGAAAGGAGTAAAGAAACAAACCGAAGAAAAAATGGGAAAATGCCTTGAAAGTATGCAACAACAATTTAATACAGTTCGTGCTGGTGCTGCAAATCCTGCTCTCTTAGATCGTGTTACAGTGGATTATTATGGTGCAGCAACACCTCTTAGTCAGGTTGCCCGAGTATCTGTCTCAGGATCACAATCATTGATTATTGATCCATTTGAGAAAAATTTAATTAAAGAAATTGAAAAAGCAATTTTAACAAGTAAATTAAATTTAAATCCAACTAATGATGGTAGTATTGTTCGTATTAATCTACCACCAATTACAGAAGAAAGAAGGAAAGAAATGGTGAAACAAGTGAAAGGATTAGCAGAAGAAGGGAAAGTTGCCATTAGAAATGTTCGACGTGATTTTCTTGAAAAAATTAAACAAGCTGAAAAAGATAAACAAATCAGTAAAGATATGAGTAAAGATTATCAGGTAAAAGGCATTATATCTTCTACATATTGATCTTTTCTCTAATGTTGTCTCGCTCTGTCTTCCTATGTTCGTGCTCAATAGGATGAATTACAAAAGCTTGTTGATGATTATAATAAGAAAGCAGATAATCTTTTCAAGCAAAAGGAAAAGGATTTATTGAAAGTTTAATTATCATTTTTAATTTGCTACTATTGAAGCTGGTGGAAAGAGAGAGGATAGGACTTTAGTACTACTATGATTCGAGATTCATCTTAGTTTGTTACTAATAACAATAAATTTTCACTTGACTCCTCATTATCACCAGAGAAAAAAAAAAGAAATGAAAAAGGAAAGGAAAGAATCATTTTGATCAAAGCCAAAGAAAAACCAATCAAAACGAAAACCAAAACTCCTTTAAGAATAAATGAATGTTATTACAAGAGAAGTTCTTAATGATTCACAACAACTGTTGCACTACCAATTGCAGGTGTTGGAGGAGAATTGATCCCTTGAATCAGATTGTTTGGCTCTTGATTGAATGCATCAGTACTTTCAAGATCAATATTTGCTTTTGCAGTAGGAGTTTTCGGGATTGTACTTGTTTCAACAGGAACGGAGAGAACATCAAGCGAACGATCGCCGAATGGTGAATGAATGGCTTTATTGGTATTATTATCAACATATCTAAAAGAGGTAAACAATAGTCAATAAAATGAGAAAGATGTCAACGTTTAGGATTGCATACCTTCCTAACGTCAAACAGCATTTCTTCGGTAGTCGATGTAAGAATCCAAAGGCAACATTAGCTCCAAGGATTCCTTCACCTCCCCATTCTTCTGTAGGAAGAATAATAACAGATCGAACTTCATCACTTTCAGCGTTATAGACATACACCTCTAATGGATGTTCTAAATTCTTTTTCAAATCTTCAAATAATACTTCTGTATCTTTAAACGCCTAGACATAAGTCAAGTGTTCAGTTAGTTAGTGTGGTATTAATAGTGGTCGGGGAAAGTCTTACCCTTTCCGCAGTTCCAAGAAGATAATCAGAAAGAGGTTGTAAACCAGCAATATCCGCTGGTGAATTTGCTTCAACTTCAAGAATATGAATGACATGATCTTCAGCATCTCTATAATCTTCCTCAAATCTTATTGTGACACCTAACATCCCTTCACCAGGCCATTTACGACTAGGAACAATGACTACATCACGTAGAGAATGATTTTTACAATTATAGACAGTTAATGTAAGAGGTTTATCTTCAGATGCCTAGAAAAGATCAAATGAAGGAGACATTCAGTGAGTAAATGGTACAGTTAACAATAAGACAGAAAATGATGTTTACTTACTTTAATTAAACTTATAAAAGTTGTATCCATTGATTTTAATGGTATATTATTTGCTGCAACAATAAAATCAAAATATGCTACTAATCCTGTAAAAGATGCAGGTGATTGAGCTTGAACCCCAAGTACTCGGTAACCTTTAGGAGGATAGCTTTTGAGATAAGAATATTTTTCATCAAGCTCAGCTTGTGTGACATTTCCTGTTAATAATTCTTCATTTTCTGATATTGGTAATACACTTGGTGCTGCATTAGCCTCCTTTGCGGCGGTTGTACCCATTTTTGATGATTTAGTGTAAGTTCGTTCTATAAATAATCAATCGAAAAGGGTGTAGCTAACGTCTCTCTAAGCAACAAAAGGATGATTTCACTTGAAATAGACAACAGAGCAGTCGAATAAGCCGAAATTTCTTAAGATAATAGCGGTCAAAGAATATAAAATCTCTTCACAATCGATTCAAAGAAACAATTCGAATTTTCCTTGGGAAAACCTATGTAAATCCTTTTATTATCCACTCGATTTCCCGGAAATACTTAATTGATTAGAGAGAGATTAGACATCAGAATCCTTTGCAGCAAACAATCAACAAGAAATACAATCCACAGTTTGAGAGAATGGAGTTGTATGTCTTATCCCTTCATTCTTCATCACATAGCAATGAAGAAATTATTTTAAATTCGCTCTTTTATCAAGAATTAAAACCAAGTGATTTGATCCAAATCTATGATCCTAATAACCCACAAAATCGATTTATCTCAAGAGTACCACCACCAACGAATACACAAAGTACTTTAGAGATTAGTATGCAAAAGACAATCGCTGAAGCTGTTGGATTAGTTCAATTTAGTAAAGTAATGGTAGATCGTGTTTCTGAGGATGAAGCAACTTTAGACTTTGTTGAACTTTCTTTTAAGAAACAATACCTACAACGTGGTAATATGTTTCGTTTTAAACAAGCATTAATTGGTCGTACCATTCATTTAAATCAAAATGTCTCTCTTTTGGGGATGCAGGCTCAAATACAAGAGTTAAAGAAGGGTTTAACAAGTATGAAATCAGGTTTAGTAACAGAGGACACCAAGCTTGTTTTCCGTTCTAAGTCTGCCCGTATTATATGGTTAGTACAAATTTCTGCTGAAATGTGGGATGTTGATCCGGTAAGGTCTTTGCATTACTTCTTTACTGCCTTAGTTGAGATGATTTGTAATAGGATGGTGATATGTATTTTGATAAATTTTTAAAAGAATTTGTTGGTCCAATTTTTGATAGTTGGAAAAATTTAGGTGTATCACATATGTTAACAGTAATATTCTTTGCAAGAACAATTTATCTTGATCGTATTACAAGACTTTCTCATCCAGGTAACAACCTTTCTCTCATTGACTAGAAATAGAAACTGTTTTTGTGACCTCTCTCCTCTCTCTGAATAGATTTTATATCGAAGAAATCAGTTAGTTATAATAATGGTTATCATCAACAAGACTTCTTTAAAATTGTTGTTGAAAATATCGCTGATATTGATAAGGTATCATTAATAAAACAATTAAAACAAGAATTTTGGGCATTTCCAAAGATATTAGGTTGGAAAATCCCTTTCCATGCCGGGCAACAAATGCCACTACAACAAAATGATGTTATTGAGAGTTCTACACCAACTTCATCGACCGCAACCAATAATGAATTAGATCCTACCATACAACCATCAAATCGTCCATCAGCACCCATTGAAACAGCTGTCCCAAGCGATTCTGTTCATGGTAATTTTCTTGGTGCCATTAATACTTCATTAAATATCTTAGAAAAACATTACATGGATCGTGATTTAAATCGTACAGGTAATTCGATTGTGATGATCTCAGCTGGTTGTGGTGTATTTAAAGTAAAACCACATCTTTCACAAATTACTAAACAGCGCATGTTGGATAGCGCCTTTGGTATCGATTTTATCTCGTTATCACGACCACCATTACATACTGTGCCATTATTTATTGTGACAACGCCAATTGCTGGTGGGAAAGACTTTTATGAAATGCCTCATTGGATGCGAGTTTCATATATTGATTGCCATAAACCTACAAGCCTGTAAGTATCTTTTTTCATATGCTTCTTTATCTTCTCATCAAATCTTTGTGATTATTATAGTACGGGAGTATCGAATGCTTTAACAAGTTATAAATCAAGAAACAAAATTATTAACTATGATCAAGAATGGTCAAAGGAATATATTCCACATCCATCTTCCTTTTTATTAACATCGATTTTAACTTATTCAACCTCTTTAGTGGCATTAAAGCAATCTTATATTGCGCATTTACCGTTTGCTTTAAAAGAGTTGCTTTATCAATTATCTCGTGAGCAACAGCTGTTATCCACCTCGCTATCACCCAGGAGGGCTATCACTATTGATGTGAGTCTTGAGAAAGGCGAACGATCCGGACTTCCCTCCCCATCGTCTTTCTCAACCACGAAATCAGGTTTTGCTTGTGTTTCTTCGGTCTCGCTGACGAAGAATGACACAAAAATGCCTCAATGGGGCAAGCCTCTCCTCACAGAACAAGAAGAAGCTGAAAGTAAACGATTATCAACATTAGGCCACTCTACTGACTCGATTATTCTTACTTCTGACATAGTTAAACTACGATTAGTAAGTCAGAAAGGGATTATTGATCTTGATGGAGCGACTTCCTCCACCACCTCGACGAAGGCAGATGAGAAAAGCGATATTAGCGGTAATAGCAGTACTATTATTTCCAATAGTATGAAAGCTTTAGGTATTACCAGTACAACGAAGCTGCTTTATATGAACATTCTTAATTCTCTTCCTTCTTTACGTTATAATCGTGATAATCGTGATGATGGTGTGGCATCATCTCTTACCTCTACAAATAATGACGGAGATGAATTAGACGAATCTCATCATTCGGGTACATTAGCACGCTCAATGGGATCAAATTTAAGCAATTCTTATGAAGAACATCGTTTCTTTAGTCATTTATCGACAACTCCTGGTTTTACCACTGCTTACCTCGATCAACCTACTGAGAGACATAGTCGAAGAAGAAGTGGAGAAGGATCAACTACTTTACCAATTCATGTTGATGTTGGTCCGAGTGGAGATCATATTGTTCGTCTTGATAGTAAAGCGAGCACCAGTAGTGGAGGAATTGGTGGAGGTAGTGCTGCCTTAGCCTCTGCACAGTATTATTATGATTTAGTGAAAGTGAAAAATGAAATTAATAATTCATTCTCTCCTCAATCACAAAGTCCTTCAACCATTGAAAGTTTAAAAGAATTAATTACCAAACATGATTCTTTAATGAATTATTATTTCGCGAAAGTTAAACCTGATCCTGCTACCGTTTATAATCATTTGCAACTTTCATCGCCACCTTCAGGGAAGTCGAATGCTGACTCTACAGCTGTAAGTTCTCCCGCTGACATTAATGCGGTCTCTTCTGAAGAGAAAAAAGGATCTGACAATACTCCTGGAATAGAAAATATCGCAGATATTAGTGCCGAAGAAGGGAACTCTCCTTTACTCCCACCTCCCCCACCTCCAGCGAAAATGGCTTCACCAACGAAGAGTATTTTAAAGAATAGTACTTCCTCGGTGAGTTTGCTTGGTTCGAGTCATAACTCCCTCAATAGCAATAGTGGGAGTATTTCGGCTGATTTTAAAGAGTATGGTCTCAAAGAAGCTACCAAAGAAATCTCTACCTCTGTGAAAATTGCGAAAATTGAGGATGGAGTTGGGACTTCGATTACCCCTGGCCTCACTGCTGGCACGACAAAGACGCCAAACCAAGGAAATCGAGGAAATTCTAATTGGAGGATGGGCGGAGCAGTAGGAATTCCAACGAAGCTGGCAAATGATCATTTGAAAGCCGCTTACAAAAGTGCGTTGGGAAAAGGAGGGAATAATCCTAGAATGAATTTTCCTCCGCCTGAATTGACGAGAAATACTTCTGGAGGGTCAACGGTGGCTGGTGGAATAAGTTCTGTGGTGGCATCTGGATCTGCTCGTTTAGAAGCTATTAGTGAAAATCGGGAGAGAGAAAGAGCCTCGTCAAGTGCTTCGAGTTCTGCCAAGCATAATAGTGCCAGACTGTCCGGAATTGCGGGAAGTGAGAAAAAAGCCGAGGAAAATCGGGATTCACAAGTTACGACAGCCTCTCCATCGCAGAGTTCGACCCGAAATCAACTTAGTGCTAATCCTGTAGCTACTGGTAAGACGTTAGTCTTATCAGCAGTTAAGAAAACAAAGTTAAGTGCTAAAAACTTTGTTTCTCGTAATCAAATGGTTAAAAATCTTCCGATGGCTGCAGTACCACGCCATTTGATGTTTAGAAATGGTTTAACTTCCAATGAATCAGAAAAACCAGCTTTTACTTTCCATCATGGTAAGATTATACCATTACCAGGTGTTGATAATACCAAACAAAAAGAAAAAGAAATATTAGATTATATTACAAATTATGCTTCACAATATTCGATTAATCCATTTCGTTTAAAAGAAGGTGAAAAATATTTATCATCCATTACTCATAATCGTAGAAGATGGTCACATGTCTTCCCTTCAAGTAAGTTATTTCTTCCCTCCTTTTCTTTCTCTTCTTTCTTTAATGGTGTCCTTCTTAGCTCGTCATGAGAGAGTCATTGATTATGGCTTAAATTGGAAATCATTAACACAACCTGCCATTTTACCATTAAATACTGATTATCTTCCTTCAGTGAAAGATTTAGATCGTTACTATACTGTGAGTCAATATACGGTTACTTTTGTGAAAGAAGATTCTCCATTCAATACATTACAGTCAGCTTTAAAGGAATTAGTTGCACAGCGTTTATCGAGGGTAAGTACTGGTCTATATCCCTGTGATCCTATGAAATTATTGACATCATCGTTGTCTTTTTTCGCAGGAATTTCAATTAGTGGAAGGATTCGATAAAAGTTTATATTTCCGTATTAGTAGTTATGATAATGTGATTGATGTGAATCGACGCGATTCTTATTTTCATAATTTCTTCATTTTAACCATGGGACATCGTATTCACTTCCTTTTAGGTGATGATGTTGAAAATAAGGTAAGCAATCACCTTGTATCTCCCCTTCACGGCGCTATCATCTAATATATTATCGTATTTATTCGTATAGATCTATGTTACCTGCTTTTTAAGTAAAAAATCACAAACACAAGAAGATATTGAAGGAAAAGAAAGTACTGAAAAAGAAATGAATTCATTAACAGGGTTTTCCTATAATTATGAAATGTGGATTATACATCGTAAACAATTTCAAGGTGTAAATCAAAAATTTTATCAATTCCCAAAACAAGAATATTTATGGAATCGTTTAGATAATAATATTATTACAGGTGAATTAGATTATGATAAATCTGTTACACAAGATTTAAAACCACGTAATTTACATTTTTTATTAATACCTAATGAATTATTATTAACTAATGATGAAGAAGTCAATGAATTTTTCAATAAAATTAATCAATTTATTGAATTTATTAATAAATATACTTTACCATTAAAAGATCCGAGTAATAAAATGGAATTTGTGAAAGATGCTACGCTTATACAACGTTTATCACCAATTGAAGCGAGTAATAACAAAGAATTTACACCCTCAATAGAAGGGAGTGATAGCCAAAAGGCGAAAGAGTATTGGATTAATCGCCCAATAAAATATTATAAAAAATCAATGAAATCAATTTATTCAAAGACTGTTAAATGTTTAATGAGACCATCAGATACTGGTAATCCTGCATGGTTATATATTAATTATGATTCACATTTATTTACCTATAAAGCTTTTCATATTGAATTTCGATGGTTTGCATGTGATTCATGGTTAATTGATGAATTAGTGACTTTAATGTATCGAAGATGTACAAGATTTGGTTTAAGATTAGTACAAACACCATCTTATTTTAATTCAAACAATTTAAATATTCATCCATATCGTCCAGCTCCTTACCTAATGATACCAAACCATTACACTACTTCGTCGACTTCTGCTGCGTCATCATCATCTTCTGCGAATCCTGTATCTGTCGCACCTGTGACTTCTGCATTATCTGGAATTGTTACTTCGGGTTTAACTGCAACTCTTTCTGCTCCTTCTACTCCATCAACTGGAGTTGCCGGCGCTTCTGGCGGATTCAGCAAACCAGAGACTTTCTCTACGTCTACGTCTACAACGCAATCCTCTACTAGTACAACAAACCAGCCAGGAAGTACTAATTCAAGCAGTAATAACGTGTTAGCGGGACTACCGCCCCTTTCGGCTCCCGTTCCTTTACCTTTATCTTCTGGTCCGACAGTTTTTACAATCTCTTCCCTTCATTCAAGTGCATTACGATTAATTGAAAGAATCTATTTTATTCATTCACATGATTGGATGTTTGATTCAGAAGAATGTACGAAATGGGATTTAATTGGATTAAATATTCCGAATTATTCTGATCGTGATCGTGATTTATATAATGATGAACTACTTGCTCCTTACATTCCACAGCAACAATCTTCGATGCAAGGAGGATTCAGTATGAGAGGTGGGATTAATTCTTCTGCTACATCAGGAATTTCTTCCAAACCTGTTGGTACAAAGGCGGGAGTCGGTACACCATCACTTCAAAAGACAATGTTTCGTAATAAATCAGGCGATGAAGAGAGTAACCCAAATCTTCTAACGAGTGGATCGAATACACCAACGTCAGGAAGTTCGAGTAACCTAATTGGGATTGGAGCAGTTGAGAAAACAAGCACTAACACTAACTTGGCAACTCAAAGTAACGAAGTAATTGAAGGAAGAACGCATCGAGCCGATTCGAATGTTTCTACACGAGGATATTTCGGTCTTTTCGATTCTGCACCGAATGCCGCACCACCTTTACCAGGTCCAACAGGAAGTATCCAATCCGTATTAACGAATATGAAAGGAAAGAAAGATCGACCGGAAAATAAACGCATCGATCGTCAATACGTTCATGTATTAGGAATAGCAACTGTAAGAGTTGCTGCACATGGATTTTTATGGTTTTCATCATCAACTACAAAGATTTCTGATATGAATATGAGTATTGAAGATAAAACAGCAATATCAATGAAAGCGATGCATCAATTAGAATTACATTGTGAAGTTGTGAATGATATTTATGAAATTATATTAGATGCAATAGATAATACCTTTAAACACGCTTTTATACGTGAGATATTATTTGATTTAGTGGATGAGATTGAAACAAAGAAAACATCTTATCAAATTTCGAATGCAAATAGTCAAGTTCCTTCTCAAAACCATTCAAATACAAGTTCTCCAACACATTCCTTTTATCCTCGAACAGGAAGTGGGAGAGAGGGTTGGACCACACCTAAATCCCCGCCTATTGGAGTAATGAATCATAGCAATGGAAGTTCACCATCGCCTTATATCAGTGGTCCCCACAGCCCACAGCGATCCACATCGTTTCGACATCAAGCTGTGGGTACTGCGGAAGCGGGGATAAATTTAGAAGGGCAAAGTCATTCAGCAAGTTTTAGTGCAATGAATTCTCCGACGCGTACAACAGGAAAGATGCCATCGTCATCATCATTACCACCAAATTTAGATTTGGATTTAGAGTTAATTCATTCTGCATCAATGAAAGATAATAGTGGATTTACTTTCTCTAATCCTATGGGCATTCTTTC
>VFQN01008140.1_pt1 | contig 10791 bp, 11 predicted proteins | sample 3512371 | NCBI WGS metagenome assembly VFQN01 (sample SAMN10412370, study PRJNA504923) | tailings metagenome | isolation source: Replicate 2 from Balatoc abandoned mine | place: Philippines: Itogon, Benguet | collected 2017-08-28 | reverse complement strand
GCCGCCGAAGAAGAGCGACAAGCCCAAGGCCGAGCCGGCCACGGCCTGAGTTCAGGCGGGGCGCGACGCCGGGTCCTGCCGGTAGTAGCCGGCGAGAAGTTCGTACAGCGCCGGGTGAGCCCGGCGCATCGGTCTCGCGTCGACGAAGAACAGCTCGGAGGCCACGGCGAAGAACTCGTCGATGGCCTCGGCGCCGTACGGATCGATCAGCGTGTCCTCGCCGGCGTCCACGCGCTCGCAGAAGTCGCTCCATTCAGGCTCGAGCACCGCGAGCCAGCGCGCGCGGGCGGCGCGGTCGGGCAGCAGCGGCACGCCGTCGGCGGCGCCATCGCGCATGTCGAGCACGTGCGCGAACTCGTGCACCACCACGTTGTAGCCCCAGGCAGCGCTGTCGCCGGCGTCTTCCACGTCGCGCCACGAGAGCATCACCGGGCCGCCTTCCATCGCCTCGCCGGACAGCTCCTCGTCGTAGTGGTGGACGATGCCGTCTTCGTCCATCACCTCGCGCCGGGCCACGACCACGTCCGGGTGGACGACGATGCCCTTGAAGCCGTCGTAGGCCGGCAGGCCGAGGCGCAGGATGGGCAGGCAGGCCTGCGCGGCGATGGCCACGGCCATGCCGTCGTCGACCTCCAGGCCCTGCATGCCAGCGAATTCCTTGTCCGCCAGGAACAGCGTGGCGAGTTCGCGCAGCCGCTGGCGGTCTTCGGCGCTGCGCCGGGCGATGAACGGGAAGCGGGCCAGTGTCAGCGCCCAGAGCGCTTCGGGAATGGCGCGCCGCTGCAGCGTGCGCGCCTCGCGGCGCCGCCGCCACCACTGGCCGATCATGGTGCGAGGCGGATGCGCGCCAGGCTGCCGCCCTTCAGTCGCAGCACCTCGGCGCGCGGCGGGCCGCTGCCGTCGCAGTCCCAGTCGCTCAGCACCTCGCGCATGTAGCCCGGAGCGAGCACCTCGTGCGCGGGCCGGTGGGTGTGGCCGTGGATCAGGGTCGGCGTGTGCGCCTCGTGCATCCAGCGCACCGCCGTGGCCTTGTCGATGTCGACCCAGTCCTCGCTCGCCATGGTGCGCTTGCGGCCCTCGCTGTGCTCGCGCATGGCGCGGGCGATGCGCAGTCGCTCCTCCAGTGGCCGGGCGAGGAACTCGCGCTGCCAGGCGGGCGAGCGCACCATCGTCCGGAATTGCTGGTACTCGTGGTCGTCGAGGCACAGCGCATCGCCGTGCGACAGCAGCAGCCGTTCGCCGAAGGCCACGAGCACGGACGGGTCGGACAGGGCGCGAATACCGCAGTCGCGCAGCATCTCGCCGCCCACCAGGAAGTCGCGGTTGCCACAGGCGAAGGCCACGACGCGGTGCGCCGCGGCCTCCGCCAGCACCTCGGCGCAGCGCGCCTCGAAGCCGACGTACCGGGCGTCGTCGCCGACCCAGACCTCGAACAGGTCGCCGAGGATGATCACCGCCGACGCCGGCGTGCCACGCATGTAGTCGGCCCAGACCTCGAAGGTGCGTGGTGTCTCGCTCGAGAGGTGCAGGTCGCTGATGAAGTCGATCGCCGTCCAGTCGTCCGGCGCCTCGAACTCCCAGAAGGTCGGCAGGGCGGGGGGCGGCGTCATCGGCGGGGCGGACGTCCCTCAGTCGAGCACGGTCGCGCGCTGGATGGTCACGTCTTCCAGAGGCACGTCGCCATGGCCGCCGCTGCGGCCGGTCTTCACGCGCTCGATGGCGTCGACCACCTCGGTGCCGGCGGTCACCTTGCCGAACACCGCGTAGCCCCAGCCGTCCTGCGCCTGCGCCTTGTTCAGGAAGCCGTTGTCGGTGGCGTTGATGAAGAACTGCGCGCTGGCCGAGTGCGGCGCCGAAGTGCGCGCCATCGCGATCGTGTAGCGGTCGTTGGTCAGGCCGTTGGCCGACTCGTTCTGGATCGGCGCGCGGGTGGCCTTCTGGCGCATGCCGGGCTCGAAGCCGCCGCCCTGGATCATGAAGCCGGGAATGACGCGATGGAACACCGTGCCGTCGTAGTGGCCGCTCTTCACATACTCGACGAAGTTGGCCACGGTGACGGGCGCCTTGGCGTCGTCGAGCTCCAGGGTGATGTCGCCCTTGCTCGTCTGCAGTTGAACCTTGACGCTCATCTCACTTCTCCACGGTGGCCTTGTTGATGGTGACCGGCTGCAGCGGCACGTCGCGGTGCATGCCCTTGGTGCCGGTCGGAACGGCGCGGATCTTGTCGACCACGTCCATGCCGGCGACGACCTTGCCGAACACGGCGTAGCCGTTGCCGTCGCGCGATTGCGCTTTGTTGAGGAAGCCGTTGTCGGTCACGTTGATGAAGAACTGCGCGGTGGCGGAGTTCGGATCCATCGTGCGCGCCATGGCGATCGTGCCGCGCACGTTGTCCAGGCCGTTGCCGCTCTCCAGCGGGATGGGCGCGCGCGTAGGCTTCTCCTTCATGTCGGCCGTCATGCCGCCGCCCTGGATCATGAAGTTGGGAATGACGCGGTGGAACACCGTGCCGTCGTAGTGGCCGGCCTTCACGTACTCGACGAAGTTGGCCACCGTTTTTGGCGCCTTGGCGGCGTCGAGCTCGACCACGATGTCGCCGGCGCTGGTGGAGAGCTTGACGGTCTGGGCCTGCGCGGCGGCGTGCGTACCGAGCGCCAGGGCGAAAGCGGCCAGGGCGTGGCCGAAGCGGCGGGTGGTCATGCGTTGTCTCCTTGTCGAAATCAGTGGGGTCACGGCTGGGCGCGTGGCAGCGATTGCAGCAGTTGTCGCAAGAGCGCGAGCTTGGACTGCGCGGCGGTGCTGGCCGGGTCGAGCTCGCGGGCGCGCGCGTAGGCGCGCAGCGCGAGCATCAGCTGCACGTCGCCGAGGTTCTCGTGCGCGGTGGCCAGCGACGGGTCGGCGCGCAGGGCCTGCTCGAGAGCGGCCTTGGCACCGTCGTAATCGCCGGCGGAGGCCTTCAGCGCGGCCAGGTTGTTGTAGGGCTCGGGCAGTTCCGGGTAGTCCTGCACCAAGCGCTCGAACAGCTCGCGCGCTTCGACGCCTCGCCCGGTCTCGGCCAGCATCACGCCGAGCTGGAAGCGCATGGCGGCGTCCTTGGGCTGGGCCTCGATGTGCCGGCGCGCCAGGTCGATCGCCGGCATGGTCTGACCGGTGGCATGAAGACGCCGAACCTCGTCGAGATCGGCCGCGTGCGCGCCGCCCAGGGCGAACGCAAGGCACAGCAGCCAGGAGCGGGGGAACCTCATGCGATCGGGGAAGTGCAGGGTCGGGCGAGGGAACGAGAGCGGCACGGGCGCATCGGCAAGCCGCGTCATCGACGCCCAGGCAGGCCCGCTATACTGAGCCGATTCTAGTTCAGCCCCTGAGCCTTACGCGGCATGGGGCCGGCGCGCCAGCCTCACGGCGCACCGACGACAGTCCCCCGGAATCTTCCCGCCGAACCGGCCCATGACGCTGCGCATCCACAACACGCTCACGCGTGCCGTCGAGACCTTCCAGCCGATCGAACCGAACCACGTGCGCATGTACGTGTGCGGCATGACGATCTACGACCTGTGCCACGTCGGCCATGCGCGCTTCCTGCTGGTGTTCGACATGGTGTACCGCTGGCTGCGCACGCTCGGCTACGAGGTCACCTACGTGCGCAACATCACCGACATCGACGACAAGATCATCAGGCGGGCGGTGGAGCGGGGCATCCCGATCCGCCAGCTCACCGCCGAGATGACCGTCGCGATGCACGAGGACATCGGCCAGCTCGGCGTGCTGCCACCCACCCACGAGCCGCGCGCCACCGAGTACGTGCCGCAGATGCTGTCGATGATCGCCACGCTCGAGCGCAAGGGGCTGGCCTATCGCGCCAGCAACGGCGACGTGAACTACTCGGTGCGCAAGTTCCCCGGCTACGGCAAGCTCTCCGGCAAGTCGATCGACCAGCTGCGCGCCGGCGAGCGCGTGGCCGTGCTCGACGGCAAGGAAGACCCGCTGGACTTCGTGCTGTGGAAGTCGGCCAAGGACAGCGAGCCCGACGATGCCAAGTGGGCGAGCGACTTCGGCGCCGGCCGCCCGGGCTGGCACATCGAGTGCTCGGCCATGGGCTGCACGCTGCTGGGCGAGCACTTCGACATCCACGGCGGCGGGCTGGACCTGATCTTCCCGCACCACGAGAACGAGATCGCCCAGAGCGAGGGCGCCAACGGCACGCGCTTCGTCAACGTGTGGATGCACAACGGCTTCCTCAACGTCGACAACGTGAAGATGTCGAAGTCGCTCGGCAACTTCTTCACCATCCGCGACGTGCTCAGGCACTTCGACGGCGAGACGCTGCGCTTCTTCATGCTGCGCACGCATTACCGCAGCCCATTCAACTTCAGCGACGCCAACCTCGAGGACGCCCGCAGCGCGCTGCGGCGCCTGTACACCGCGCTCGACGGCATCGAGGTGCCTCAGCGCGAGGTCGACTGGTCGCAGCCGCAGGCGGCCGCCTTTCGAGCGGCGATGAACGACGACTTCAACACGCCCGTCGCGTTCGCGGTGCTGTTCGACCTGGCGGGCGAAGTCAACCGCACGCGCTCCGCCGAGGCTGCGGCGCTGCTCAAGGGCCTGGCTGCGACAGTGGGCATCCTGCAGCAACCGCCGCGCCAGTTCCTGCAGGGTGGCTCCGACGCCGGCAGCGACGAGTCCGCGTGGATCGCCGAGCGCATCGCCGCGCGCGCCGCGGCCAAGGCCGCGCGCGACTTCGCGCAGGCCGACGCGATCCGCCAGGCACTGGCGGCGCGCGGCATCGTCCTGAAGGACTCGCCGCAAGGCACCAGCTGGGTGAAGGGCTGAGCCGGTGGCGCCGGGCAAGCCGGGGACGACCCCCGACTACTGGGACGACGCGTGTCGCCACCTGTCGCGGCGCGACCGCGTCATGCGCAAGCTGATCCCGCAGTTCGGCGAAGGCCGCTTGCAGAGCCGTGGCGATGCGTTCACCACGCTGGCGCGCTCCATCGTCGGGCAGCAGATCTCGGTGAAGGCGGCGCAGTCGGTGTGGGAGCGCTTTGCGGGATTGATGCCGGAGCCGCGCCACCGGCTCAAGCCGGCCTCGGTGCTGGCGCTCGGGGTCGAGGAAGCGCGCGGCGCGGGCCTGTCGGCGCGCAAGGTCGAGTACCTGTTCGACCTGGCCCAGCACTTCGAGTCCGGCGCCGTGCACGTGCGCCAGTGGCAGCAGATGGACGACGAGGCGATCATCGAGGAACTGGTCGCCATCCGCGGCATCGGCCGCTGGACGGCCGAGATGTTCCTCATCTTCCACCTGATGCGCCCCAACGTGCTGCCGCTGGACGACCTCGGCCTGCTCAAGGGCATCAGCGTCAACTACTTCAGCGGCGAGCCGGTGTCTCGCGCCGAGGCGCGCGAGGTCGGCGAAGCCTGGGCACCGTACCGCTCGGTGGCCACCTGGTACCTGTGGCGGAGCCTGGACCCGCTGCCGGTAGACTACTGACCCGTCGCAGGGACGAGCCGCCTGGACGCGGAAGACTGCGGAGGACATCCACCCATGAGCAAACGCCACTTCCTGGACTTCGAGCAACCGGTTGCCGAGCTCGAGTCCAAGATCGAGGAACTGCGCTACGTGCAGAGCGAATCGGCGGTCGACATCTCGGAGGAGATCGACCGGCTGAGCAAGAAGAGCCTGCAACTCACCAAGGACATCTACGCCAGCCTGACGCCCTGGCAGGTGACGCAGATCGCGCGGCATCCGCAACGGCCTTACACGCTGGACTACGTCGCCGAGATCTTCACCGACTTCCAGGAGCTGCACGGCGACCGCCACTTTGCCGACGACCTGTCGATCGTCGGCGGTCTGGCGCGCTTCAACGGTCAGCCCTGCATGGTGCTGGGGCACCAGAAGGGCCGCGACACCAAGGAGCGCGCCGCGCGCAACTTCGGCATGTCTCGCCCCGAGGGCTACCGCAAGGCGCTGCGCCTGATGAAGCTGGCCGAGAAGTTCGGCCTGCCGGTCTTCACCTTCGTCGACACGCCGGGCGCGTATCCCGGCATCGGTGCCGAGGAGCGCGGCCAGTCGGAGGCGATCGGCCGCAACATTTTCGAGATGGCGCAGCTGGAGGTGCCGATCATCTGCACCATCATCGGCGAAGGCGGCTCCGGCGGGGCGCTGGCCATCAGCGTCGGCGATCAGACGTTGATGCTGCAGTACTCGATCTACTCGGTGATCTCGCCGGAAGGCTGCGCATCCATCCTGTGGAAGACCGCCGAGCGGGCGTCGGATGCCGCCGAGGCGCTGGGTGTGACGGCGCATCGCCTGAAGGCGCTGCAGCTGATCGACAAGATCGTCAACGAGCCGGTCGGTGGCGCGCACCGCGACACCAAGCAGATGGCTTCGTTCCTCAAGCGCGCGCTCAACGATGCGCTGCGGCAGGTCAGCGACCTCAAGCCGAAGGAACTGCTGCAGCGCCGCTACGAGCGGCTGCAGGCCTACGGCCGCTTCACCGACAGTAAGGAGCGCTGAGCGCAGCGCGGCGGCTGCGGTGAAGACCGGCCGCATCGCCGTCGCGTGGAGCGGCGGCCGCGATTCCACTGCGCTGCTGCACGCGACGCTTGCCGCAGCCGCTCCGCTCGGCGTCGAGGTGGTCGCGCTTCACGTTCACCACGGCCTGAGCGCGCATGCTGACGACTGGGCCGCATTCTGCGCGGCGCAGGCCGGCCGGTGGTCCCGGCGCTTTGCCATCCGGCTTCGCGTGGCGAGGCTGGAGGGCCGGCCCGCGCGCGGCGAAAGCATCGAAGCCTGGGCGCGCCGTGAGCGCTACCGCGCCCTGCGAGAGATGGCGCTGGAAGAGGGCGCCGAAGCCGTGCTGCTCGCACACCACCGGCGAGACCAGGCCGAGACCTTCCTGATCCAGGCGCTGCGCGGTGGCGGCGTGGCCGGACTGGCCGGCATGCCCCGGGAGATCGAGCGCGAGGGCGTTCGCTGGGTGCGACCCTGGCTCGACCACGATCCCCGGGACATCGCTGCCTACGTGCGACGCCATCGGCTTCGCCACGTCGAGGACGAGAGCAACGCCGATCCCCGCTTTGCACGCAACCGGCTGCGGCTAGAGGTGTGGCCCGCCATCGAGCAGGCGTTCCCGCACGCCGCGGTGACGCTGGCCGGCACGGCCGCCTGGGCACGGCAAGCCACGGTATGCCTCGCCGAACTGGCTGCTCTGGACCTGCACCCGCTGGCCGATGCCCGCGGGCTGTCCGTCGCGGCCTGGCAGAGGCTCGGGGAAGAACGCCGCGCCAATGCGTTGCGCCACTGGCTGCGCGATCGCCTGGGCCGCCCCGTGCCGGCCAGCCTCGTGACGCGCCTGATGGCCGAACTGCCGCTGGTGCGGCAGGGTCGCTGGGAAGAGCAAGGCGGTTCGCTGCGGCTCTACCGCGGGAAGTTGACCTGGCATCCCGATGCGCAGGCCGCGGCGACCGCCGAGCTGCGCACGAAGGCCTTGAGCATCACTCGCGCCGGCCGGCATCCGCTGCCCGGCTGGGGCGGCACCTTGCGAGTGGTGCGCGTGCGCGAGGGCGGCGTGCCGCTGGCCTGGCTGGCGCACCTCGAACTGCGCGATCGTGTCGGCGGCGAGCAGTTCCAGGCCGGATTCGGCCGGCCGCCGCGCAGCCTGAAGAAGCAGTTCCAGGCCCGGGCGGTGCCGGCCTGGGAGCGCGACGGGCCACTCATCTACAGTGGCGGGCAGCTGGTGTTCGTGCCCGGGCTGGGGCTGGACGCGCGTGTCATCGGCCTGCCGGGCCAGCCGCTGGTGTCGCTGTCATGGGAGCGCAAGTCGGGCGGATAGAATGCCGGGTTCACGAGCGCGGCGTGACCCCCTTCGAGCAATCACCGCGGCCCGAACCTTCCATGGCACTCATCGTTCACAAGTACGGCGGCACGTCGATGGGCTCGACCGAGCGCATCCGCAATGTCGCCAAGCGCGTCGCCAAGTGGGCGCGGGCAGGGCACCAGATGGTGGTCGTGCCCTCGGCCATGAGCGGCGAGACCAATCGACTGCTCGGCCTGGCCAAGGAACTTTCGCCGGCCGCGACCTCGCCCGAACTGCAGCGCGAGCTCGACATGATCGCCTCGACCGGCGAGCAGGTCTCGGTCGGCCTGCTGGCCATTGCCTTGCAGGCCGAGGGCATGCCGGCGGTGAGCTACACCGGCTGGCAGGTTCCGATCGCCACCGACAGCGCCTACACCAAGGCGCGCATCCAGAGCATCGACGACCAGCGCGTGCGCGCCGATCTCGCCGCCGGCAAGGTGGTCATCATCACCGGCTTCCAGGGCGTGGACGAGCAGGGCAACATCACCACGCTCGGCCGCGGCGGCTCCGACACCTCGGCCGTGGCCGTGGCGGCGGCGCTCAAGGCCGACGAGTGCCTGATCTACACCGACGTCGACGGCGTCTACACGACCGACCCGCGCATCGTCCCGGAGGCGCGCCGGCTGCACACCATCAGCTTCGAAGAGATGCTCGAGATGGCTAGCCTCGGCTCCAAGGTGCTGCAGATCCGCTCGGTGGAATTTGCCGGCAAGTACCGCGTGCCGATGCGCGTGCTGTCGAGCTTCACGCCGTGGGACATCGCGATCGAGGAAGAGGCCCGCTCGGGCACGCTGATTACCTTTGAGGAAGACGAGAAGATGGAACAAGCCGTCGTGTCCGGCATCGCGTTCAACCGCGACGAAGCCAAGATCAGCCTGCTGGGCGTGCCCGACAAGCCCGGCATCGCCTTCTCGATCCTCGGGCCGGTGGCCGACGCCAACATCGACGTCGACGTGATCATCCAGAACGTCTCGCACGACGGCAAGACGGACTTCTCGTTCACGGTGCACCGCAACGACTACCAGCGCACGCTCGACCTGCTCAAGAGCACGGTGGTGCCCAAGACCGGCGCGGCCGAGGTCAGCGGCGACACCAAGATCTGCAAGGTGAGCATCGTCGGCATCGGCATGCGTTCGCACGTCGGCGTGGCCAGCAAGATGTTCCGCGCGCTCAGCGAGGAGGGCATCAACATCCAGATGATCACCACCAGCGAGATCAAGACCAGCGTGGTGATCGACGAGAAGTACATGGAACTCGCCGTGCGCGCGCTGCACAAGGCGTTCGATCTCGATCAGGCTGCGGCCTGACACAGGCGGGAAGGCCGCGATCGCGGCTAGAATGCGGGACTTCGCCGGAGTCGTGACCGAGTGGCCGAAGGTGCTCCCCTGCTAAGGGAGTATGCGGGCAAAACCTGCATCGAGGGTTCGAATCCCTCCGACTCCGCCAGACGCAAGAACAACGGGCCCCATGGGGCCCGTTGTTCTTGGTGTTCCGGTTGCGTGGAACCTCGCTTCGTAGGCAGCGCGTTGGCCCGCGGGGTGCGGATGACTCGCCTCCTTGGTCGTACGGCGGGCCACGACCGATGTAAGTTTACATAATATACATCGTGGCGCATCTCCTTGGTTGATCGGCTGCGGGGTCGCCTATGACGCTGCGGCTTCAGTCGATCGAGCATGCCCCCGGTTCACTGCCAATCTGGCACACGATCTTGGACGACCTGGGACGGCCCCCGGTTGGTCGGATCGCACGGGTCCTCGGGGTCTCTGTCCGGACGGTCTATCGCTACAACCGGACCGGCGAAGCGCCCCGGGTCGTCCTCCTGGCGCTGTTCTGGCTCACCAGCTGGGGCCGATCAGCCGTCCATGCCCAAGCCTGGAATGACGCCCAAGTCGCGGTCAGCTACGTCGCGTCTCTACGCCGGCGCGTCGATCAGCTCGAGGCGGACGTCTCCCGGCTGGCGGCTTTAGGGCAGTCCGGCGCGGCCAACGATCCTCTCTTGAGGGTGCCTCATGGGTAGCCGCGCTCCTTCCTTCAAGACCAAGACCGTCAGCGCGTCGCCCCGGCCTCGCGCGTGGTGGGTGGCCCGTTCAGGGCCCCCGGATGTCGGTCCGGCGGGCAAAGCTGGGGCAAGCGGTATTTGTAACGCCACTCGCGGGCAGCAGCGGGATTCGGTGCCGGGGTTGGGAGCGGCGGAGCCGCGCACGGCCCCGGCAGCGGGGACCGCTGGCCGACCCGAAGGGGCGGCGGCCGAAGGCCGCTGCCTAAATTTATCTCTAGGACGGTTCAGAAGTACTCAAGCGGAGACGCATTGGAGACGTGATGTCAAAACGCTATCATGAGGTCCATGGCCACAACGACTGTTCGGCTCCCGGAGCCGCTCAAGCTGGAAGCGGATACTCTGGCGTCAGCGCTGGGGATCTCCCTCAATGCCCTGATGGCAGTCGCCCTGCGCGACTACATCGACCGCCCGGTCACGCGGTGGTCCGGGCCGTTGTCGGGTCCGTCTGCTGGCAACCCCTCGCCAGAGTTACCCGCGCCTGGCGCTCCCGCGCCGATTCCGGCCCCGGTTCCGGCGAAGCCTGCCCCGGCTCCATCGGCTCAGATCCTGCCCTTCAAGCTCCCGAAGAGCCGCTCGGACCCCTGCCCCTGCGGCGCCCGGGACCCGTCGACCGGCTACCCGCTGCGGTTCAAGCATTGCCACGGCAAAGCCCTCCCCTAGACGCCTGGAAGGCACTGGTCATGCTTCGGTGGGGCCCCTTGATGGATTACGCCTTTGCGGGGGACAGAAGAACCGTTGGCGGGGCTGGTTCACCCTCCCCGGTGCGCCTGCTGGCCTTGCGGCTGGCCTGCCTGGGGCTTGAAAGCGAGCTCAGACTGCGTTGCGCTGGGTGGCTGTGGACAAGTCGCTCCCGCGGCTTGTGGACAAGCTATACATCGT
>VFQN01008139.1_pt1 | contig 10792 bp, 6 predicted proteins | sample 3512371 | NCBI WGS metagenome assembly VFQN01 (sample SAMN10412370, study PRJNA504923) | tailings metagenome | isolation source: Replicate 2 from Balatoc abandoned mine | place: Philippines: Itogon, Benguet | collected 2017-08-28 | reverse complement strand
CAACATCACATAAATAGCAATAGGAATTTTTAAAGTCTTAACTCCTTTTAGTTGAGGTACTAGAAGATTATCCCCCTGACTCAAAGCATTGTATAGTTCATCATTATTATCTTCATCATTATCATCATTAAGATGAATAACTAATTGATCCAACGGACAGTCAATTTTTGATAAGATCATTTGTTGGAAATCTTCGTTACGAAAGAAGTTGAGAAGATTTTCAACAGACAATTTCACGACTCTTTCCTTCTTAAAATAGAATCGATTTAAAGAGGTATTGCACGAAATAATCGTCATTTTCTCATGATAGGATAAATAATTGAACAGAACATGGTGTAAAACATCGGATAAAGATGTCAAGCAATCCATACTTCCCAACAATTTCTGATAGCGTTCATCCAAACAACAAAAAATCCCCTTTTCTGAAAGTGAAGTTGCTAAAAAATCATCTTTTCATCTTTTCTTACTAGGTCAGGAGAATTGAAATTCTGCCCGCTAAATTTGACTAAGTGCAGTTTGTTTATGATCCCAAAGCAAAATGGCGATAGCCGTTTTTTAAAATGGATGTTTCCTTAATTAAAAAAAAGAAAAGTGGAAAATGGGTTTCAACAAAGTGGTTTTCCCCAACCTAAAATGCACAGAGTGCACAAAATTCTGATGATTTTTGATGATGCTCGGAACAAAGCAACTTGCAAGTGAATCAACTGGTGGAACAGAGGCACTAAGAGATCATTTAGCCAATGAGATTGTTTTCAATAGTGTTAGCTTCTCATCTTTAGCTGATGATGTACATCATACGATCTTCACCTTCTTATCATATAATGAGAAAATAAAGACTATCTCTAGCAATACCTCTTTATATCGATTATATTTGAAGAAGGAAAGAATCATTCAACTCAAGGATAAAAATGTTCTCAACTTCTTTCATGATTTAAGCTTCCAACAACTGATCTTAGAAAAGATTGTCAGTCCATTAGATCAACTCATTATTCATGACAAAGACTCGCTCTACCATCCTTTGATGAATGGAGGTCACGATCTTGTAGTCCCTCAATTGAATGGTGTCAGGGCTTTAGATCTTCCTATTGATATCTATGTGATGTTGAATGAATTATTCCCAGACTTTATTCCAGTGGTTCAGAATCTTCATCTTCGTCCATCTTACGGCAGTCATAATGATCTTCATCTTCTGAATTCGAACTATGACAAAGAAATGGAAAGTGAAAGGATCCTTCCATTTCTTCATCGTGCAAAGAAATCAATTAAGTTCTATTCTTTAAAGGATCTTACGGAAGAATTGTCTTTATCTCCTACTATTGAGGAGTTATCCTTTGAGTATTGTAATGTAATTAAGAAACTTGCTTCACCTTTACCTAATCTTCGTGTGGTGAAGTTAGATGAAACGATTATTCGTAATTTACATGATTTTAGTCATTTACAACAATTATCATTGGATGAACCAGTAATCTCTGAGATGACGAATTACACTGCATTAAATAAAGCTAAGAGGCTAATTCTTCGAGAATGTGAAGAAACTGAAGACTTCACATTCCTTCAAGAGACTGAAGAAGTTAATATCTTCTCCTTTTTCGGAATCATGGATTATTCTAAATGCTTTAAGAAGAGTAAGAAGATTCATATCAAGGATGATTTTCCTGCTACTGACATTGATGTTGATCTTTCTTATTATTCACAAGTAGAGGAATTTACCCTCACTGGTGAAAAATTAGTTTTAACAAATGGTTTAGCTACAGGAAGAATTTCTTCTACCTTAAAACGTTTACATCTTGCAAATGTATGTGGTATAAAGAATTTATCAGGATTCGATCATTTAACAAAAATCTCATTATTGAATTGTCCTAATATTACTACTTTGATCGGTTTAACACATGTTCCGTCAATTCATCTGTATGGTCTTGTGGTCACAAGTTTAGAAGGGTTAGGTGAGAATAGAGATGTTTGGATCGAGTCTTGTGATAATATCACTGACTTCTCTCCTTTGAAGTATGTCAATCGAGTGACGGTGGCAAATTGTAAGGGATTTAGAGATGCATCTCATCTTGATCAGGTAGCTCATGTGACTATTACTTCTTGTGATGGGTTAGAGGATGTGAGTGGTTTTAGAAATGCAGAATCAGTTGAATTGCTCGTTTGTCCGTTAGTAAAGTCAGTAGGAGCATTGAAAGATGTGAAGAAGATGAAAGTCTATAAATGCAAATTACTGAACTGTTCGCTACCTAGTTTTTTTTTATTGAGGGAGATAGTTTTAACCCAGCTCCCGATAAATTAAATATATGATAAGAGAGAGATGAGATCATACATCCCTTCGATGTAGATCAAAGGGGCAACAAACGTTGAATGAATCGTATAAAGCGTAAAATTAAAGAGAAGAAGTTGAAGGAGCAGCGAATCTTTCACTTTGCCACGATCGAAAACAAATCCTCCATCACAAGATATTATTGTTCCACTGAAAATAATAATGACTTCTTCAGTTCTCAGTATCGTATCTTATTTCGCTTGTGGACTTTTACCTCCATGTAACTCCGACGTGAATTCTCGAATTGAGACACAAAGATTACCTTTAGAATTAATTAAAACAATGGGAGAATTTATGGATGGGGACCGTCCTCCTCATGATCCTTACCAATGTCCTCTCAATATTCCATCGCTTTTGATACCAGATAGAGATGAGAGAAAACAATTATTATATCTTCGACTCAATAGAAAAACTTCTAGAAGATTTTTAACGGATGAAGGATTTCGTGATTTTGTATTGAATCGAATTAATTATAATCCGTCCAAGCAATTATCATTAAATCTTTCGTTTGAGCAAAACATTACTCCAATCGAGATCAAAGTTTTGGAAAGTACACCTTTCCACTATGTAAATGCTGTCTTCTCCTGTTTAGATTCCATTGAGGGAAATTCAGCTGACAACATTGATGCAGTTGATACCCACATCAAGAGATGTCGCAATAATCCAGATCTTGTTCATGAAGAGATTGAATCTAGTGAACGAACTAAGAAATGCTGTGAGGCGGGTAGCCATTACATCTCATGCAAAGTATGCCATCATGGCTTTTGTCGCAATCACTATTATCGTCATTTTAGAAGAATTTGGAAGTGCAAAGAATGTCGCAAAGAGTTATGTTTACCCAGAACACGTGATGGACGTTGCCAAAAATGTCAATATTATATTCCACCTTGTCGTATTTGATTCATCTCAATTAAGGTTTCTTTGTTAAATGATTATTGCAGAGTCAATAACTATGTTTTATTTTCCTTTCTACTATAATAATCCTTGTAGTCGACATCTATAATCCTGATAGATATTTGTGTGAAACCTTTCTTCTTTTCACAGTCCATTTCATCAGCATCATTGTTTTGATTTTTTTTCTGTTTTGATTTTCCTTTCATTGGTCCTATCTAGTATTTCTCTGGATATTAGATTTACGAATGATCGTTAGCTTAGCATCCTTACATCCTTATAAACGAACAAAAATATTTTATTTTAATTCAATGTAAATTCAGTAATGTATTATATAATCGTTAAGAGAAATATAAATCGCATGCAAGCAATATTTTTGTTCGATTTGATAAAGAAACTCATCTTGTTTCTTTTGAAAAACTCTGTAAGATCCTTAACAATTGTTATTAGAATCTTCAGATTCGACTTGATGCGATCAGCTTTTCTTGATTATTTTATAGAGGTATTTTATTAATTCACAAAAGTTTGTTTACATTGGATTAAAATGTTTCCTTATATAATCATGAGAAGAGAAAAAGAATGGTACTAAAGATTGTACTCTTCGATAGATCTCCACCCTAATCACTTCCTTTGTCTGGTCATACACATGATGTTCATTTTCGTAACGACAGAATGTGTATGCATCATCTGAGAATCATTATATATATCTAGTCAAAGTTGAAGTTCTAAATATTTCTTTATTTTGCACTGCACTATCCTGAAAAAATAGAAGAGTGTGGAGTGAGTTGATTGAAATATAGAAGAGTTCTTATATCTTTTGTTAACAATCAATCAATTCATCAATGGATCTTGGGTTAGAAATCTGTGGCTTTATTAGCTTATTTCTTGTTTGCATTACAGCTTCAGCTGGTGGTGCTGGTGGTGGTGGAGTATTTGTTCCTATTTTACTTTTATTTTTTCAAAAAGATTTTGAAGAAGCTGCAATTCTTTCACAAATTATTGTTCTTGGTAATTCTTTTTCACAAACATTTTTGAACTTTGGAAAGGTTCATCCAGTGTTTTCTTCATGTCCACTAATCTTCTGGGAGCTTGTAATTGTGCTTCAACCATCAATGCTTGGAGGATCAAATATTGGCAGTATTTTGTCTAAAGTCTTGCCACCTTCAGTACTGTATATTGTTGCATTAATTGTTTTATCTTATGCGATATACATGTCATTTCGAAAGGCTGTCCATCGCTACCATGATGAATTAGAGAGTGAGAAGTTATCCTTGCAAGAAGGTGAATCTTCCGTGCGGCGCCTCTCTATTAGTCCGATTGATGAGGTTGTCGATGTTTCAGAGACTCTTATGTCAGAAGTACGATCAAGTTCAGTGGCAATTGAAGAGATTTTTCATGATGTTGTTCCAAGAAAGAATCAACCAGAGAAATCAAGCATCTTACCTCACGTTCAATTTCCTCTCCATGTTTTAAAAGTAATTTTATTAATGTGGACAACGTATACGTGCTTATTAGTGGGTGTAGCGGTTACATCTGCTTGTTCTACGAACTACATTGTTTTGCTTATTGTATTGTATATTCCTTTGGCTTGTGGTTCGTATTGGGGTGTTCGCAATGCTCAAAATTTAGGAGACATGTTTGAACCCACAAGAATCGAAGTGAATATTAATGCCATAGAATTGAACGAACACAAACCGAAGCTTCCTGCGATCTCCATCTTATCTAGTGGGATCACAGGCATTAGTTCTAATTTTGATCATGAGTGCGAGCTACTATGTCGTTGAATTATCGACTGGATCCTTTGCAAGTTCGCTTGACTCTTTATGTTGATTTTCATTTTAATAAAAACTGCTGAAGGCAATCGAACAAATTGCTTTCTGTAGTCTCAACAGAAATTTTTTATTGATGAGAATCCAATAAAAGTGTAATAGACTAGAGAAAATATAATAGATCTTCTAAATATAATCCTTGAAAAAACTGTTATTATTTTCACCAATTTATCAAATCTTTTTTTTCTCGTCGCCTTGTTGGTGAGTATTTTCATGCTCTTACGTTAGATTTGCAGTGCGCTCGTGCGTTCTACTTCGTCATCATTTTCAGCTGATTTTTGTTCATTTTGGTTTAAAGAAAACTGAGAAAATGAGAGTTTTCTTTGTAACTTCGCCTTGTAATGCACTTGATGCAAAGAATCATTTCCAATGAATTTTTCACCCAGCTTTGTCCAAATCCCAACGTGTTGTCTCTCTTTTTGAACAAAAAAGTGTCAGCTTCTTCTTCACTCAGAAGAAGTATACTCTAAAGGTATGAAGGGGTTTGAATTAATTCAATTAATTCATTAATATGAGAATCAATAATGGCTAATTAATATGTTAGAAAAGAAAGAAAGAAAATTCCACAAACTACAATCAATAAACTACAAGTAACAAATAAAACAAAGTTAATTCGTAAGAATTAAAAACTCTAGTAAACTAAATTATATCTATCTAAACTACAACACTACAAGTAGCAATCATTCTTATTAAACCAAGCAACCAAGCGAAAACAAACACAAATGAGAAGAATTTCATCTCATCCAGTTAGTATCTGATTATCTTCAATCTCTGAACATTCTTCAAGCATTGATAATCTTGAATCTTATCACATTCCACAATCGTTACGATTGGAACAGATGCTAAAGACGTCACATCTACTAAACCATTACAAGATCGAAGTTCCACATGATGATTTCCTCCTAATCCACTAATATCCGTCAGATTCTTACAAGAAATAATTTTGATCGTTGGAATATCCCCTAATCCATCGACATGAGTGAGTTGTTCACAAAACTCTAATTCTAACGATTGAAGTGATAAGAAACCATCAATCTTTCCTTCATCAATTAAATGAACAATCGATGGATTATTAAAAATTCGAAGATGTTGGAAATTACGAAATGCATTCGATGTTTTCATACTCTTGAATTGACAATCAATTAATTTTAAAAAATGATTTCTTAATTTATTTAAAGTTGTTCTTATTAATAATGTTTCTGCAATAAATTCAAGTTCTGGAACATCTTTTAAAGGTGTTAGATCTTTAATGTTAGAATTTCCTTCAATTACCACACTTTTAGCACTCTTTAAAGGACTAACGTCGACAATGTCAGAGCAGGAGAATAGCTTTACACTCTTCGCAAATTCTAAGTCATCAAGATCATCAATTGGTAAAACGGTTAATTCAACATGAGGGATCTGGCGTAATGACTCAGTTCCTGTAAGAACATCATTGAGAAAACGAAGACAAAGACGATGATGTCCGCCTAAATCTGATATATCAGTAACTTTACGACAATGAGATATAGATAAATCATAAATGCCATGTAAAGGGGAAACGTCAACAAGATTAGCACAATGAGAAAGCTCTAAAGTTCGGATACCAGCAAAGTTATTTACATTTACCAGATTAGGACAATTCTTCAAGTATAGCTTCTTTTGCTTCAATGCATTCAACATTGAATAATCTTGCACCAGCGGACATCCCTCTAACCATAGTTCTGGAATGTTCTCGAGTGGTTTGATGTCGCGCACATCAGGACCATCAATAATCGTTAACTTCGATAAATGACTCAGGTTACTCACATCTGAGAATGTTGTACTCTTGGAGAGCTTTAACTCTCGAAGATGTGGAATCATTGGCATCTCTCTCACGTTCTGCAATGCGACTACCTCTATCTGTAATCCAACAATCTGTTCGATGGTAATGGCTCCCGTTTTACTCACAATTTTGTGCACAGGGAGGCTCGGTGGGATAGTTGGTAGATTACGTCGAAAATTTAATCCAATTTGCTTCCATCCATTCTCCACTTTACTCAACAACAACTCTTGGAAGTCTTGATGCGTAACATACCAGGAGCTACTCTCAGCATTCAAAGAAAAATAAATTGACTGTCTCTTCACCACACGAAAAAATTCCTTGGAGGTATTCAGAAAATAATGATAGTCATCATTTGAGATGAAAGAGCCGAGATATCTGACAATAGATTCAGGAAGATCCATCACTCGTATCATTTTTAATGATCTCTACAGACAAATGTGAAGCACTACCGACAACACCCCTGAACACCCCGGGGTCCTCAGTCAGAGTTTGCGTGGGCACCCCGGTGGTCGAGGTGTGTGCACGTGACTTGTGCAGAATATTTTTCGATTTTTCGAACTTTCGTGAATACATTCTTCAACCATCCAAATTCTTCCCAAGTAGAAAATATAAAAACCCAATCTCTCTTTCATTATAAAACTCGAAATCTTTGTTCTAAAAGTCAGATTTTTATAACTTTCTAGAAAATCATTGAATAGATCCCTTCCCTCTTTCTTCTCCTTGCGTCTTTGATCCAATTCCTTGTTAATTCATCAATCCAAGGATATTTGAACCTTTCCTTGCCCTTCCACACAATCGCTTCGAAGCCTATTTACACTATAAGCTTTGAACCCCCCCTCCTTTACTTCCCTTCCCTAGTTTTGTCAATTTAGATAGATTAGTGTTGTCTCGAAAATGACTGTCGGTGCATCCACTTTTATTGTTGGTAGTTCCATTATTGCACTTGTATGGGGTTTCATCCAGTTTAACATTGTTGCTCAAACAAAGTAAGTTTCTTTGGATTTTCTTATGTCTAAAAAAAATTTTAATAATTTTTTCTTCTGCTTATCTTCGTTTGATAAATAGAGTTCAAGAACTCTCTTCTGAGGAGGAAAGAACTGCATTAAAAGGAACAAAATCTGCTAAGAGAGAATTAGCTTTATTAAAGGAAACTTATGAAGCTATTCAAACTGGTGCTGAGGCATTCTTACGTGCCGAATACTCCATCTGTGCTATGTTCGTCGTTGCCTTTGCAGTGATTATCTTTACTTTCATCTCTTGGAGTCAAAACGCCTCTTTAGGTTTCTTAACCACTTTATCATTCATCCTTGGTGCTGTCACCTCCATTGCCTCTGGTTACATTGGTATGCGTGTTGCTGTCTTCTCCAACGTCCGCACCACTATTAACGCTCAGAAGGAAGGTTTCTCCCACTGCTTCAACACCGCCTTCCGTGCTGGTGCCGTTATGGGTTTCGCTTTAACTGGATTAGGTATCCTTGTTTTATATATTACTTTATTACAGTTCTCTGTCTTCTTTACTCAAGATAAATGGATTTTAATGATGGACTGCATCTCTGGTTATGGTCTTGGAGGTTCTTCCATTGCTATGTTTGGACGTGTCGGTGGTGGTATCTATACCAAGGCTGCCGATGTCGGTGCTGACTTAGTCGGAAAAGTTGTTCACGGTATTCCTGAGGACGATCCACGCAATCCTGCCACTATTGCTGACAACGTCGGTGACAATGTCGGTGATGTCGCTGGTATGGGTGCTGATTTATTCGGTTCGTTCGCTGAGTCCACCTGCGCTGCTTTAGTCATTGCTGCTCAAACTGAAGATTTGTTGAACGCTGGTTGGGGTGCTATCTGCTTCCCATTGGTCGTTTCTTCTTCTGGTATCTTGGTGTGCTTGGTCTCCTCCTTCTTAGCCACCAACATCTACCCTGTCACCTCTGAGAGCAGAATTGAATTAGCTTTACGTTTACAACTTATTGTGACCACTTTATTGATGATCCCTGCTGTTTACTGGGCCGCTACTTCTTTCTTACCAGAGAGCTTCGAGATTAAAGGTGTTGCCAAGACCACTGTTGCCACCCAATCTGATGCCTTCACTTGCGTTATCTCTGGTGCCGTTGGTGGTTTAATCATTGGTTTATCCACTGAATACTTCACCTCCAAGGAATACAGCCCAGTCCGTGGCTTAGTCACCTCTTGCCGCACTGGTGCTGCTACCAACATCATCTCTGGTCTTGCTCTTGGTTACAAGTCAGTCATTGTTCCAGTCTTTATCTTAGCTTTCATTATCTTCTTGTCCTTCGAATTATGTGATTTATATGGTGTTGCCTTAGCTGCTGTTGGTATGTTAGGAAACTTAGCCACTGGTTTAACTATTGATGCCTACGGTCCAGTCTGTGACAATGCTGGTGGTATTGCTGAGATGGCTGAGTTACACAAGGATGTCCGCCGCAAGACTGATGCTTTGGACGCTGCTGGTAACACCACTGCTGCCATCGGAAAGGGATTCGCTATTGGATCTGCTGCTTTAGTCTCCCTTGCCTTGTACGGTGCCTTCGTTGTCCGTGTCCGTGTTGCTTCCGAAAACGCTCAACAAAACGTCCAAATCTTGCAACCAATGACCTTTGCCTTCTTATTGATCGGATCTATGTTGCCATACTGGTTCTCTGCCTTGACCATGAAGTCAGTCGGTGATGCTGCTATGGAAATGGTCCACGAAGTCCAACATCAATTCGAGCAAAACCCTGAATTATTGAACCCTGACAGCACTGTTCGTCCTGACTATGAGCGATGTGTTGCTATCTCCACCAAATCTGCCTTAAGAGAGATGATTGCTCCTGGTGCCTTAGTCTTATTCTCACCTTTGATTGCTGGCATCTTCTTCGGTGTCAATGCCGTCTATGGTCTTTTGACTGGTGCTTTATTATCTGGTGTTCAATTAGCTGTCTCCATGAGCAACACTGGTGGTGCTTGGGATAACGCCAAGAAGTACATCGAGGCTGGTCTTGATCCTTCCCTTGGTGGTAAGGGTTCCGATGCCCACAAGGCTGCTGTTGTTGGTGACACTGTCGGTGATCCATTAAAGGTAAGTTTTTCACGGGGTGAGATGTTTATTATTATGTGTAATGAATGTTCTTTCTCATAGGATACCTCTGGTCCAGCCTTGAACATCTTAATGAAGTTAATGGCTATCATCTCTTTGGTGTTCGCTGATTTCTTCTTCGCCATCAAGTAAGTTTCTGTGATATCTCTTCGATTGTGTTCTTTTGATCTGACATCTTTTCTCTCTTTTTACAGTCAAGGAAAAGGATTATTAAACCTTCCTTTAAACTAAATAGTAAGAACCCTATCAAGTCAAGCAATGTCTTAACGAAGACCTTTCACCTCACATTCTCACCAATCACTAGCGTTCTTATTATCATTATCATTTTATTAGTCGCGATGATTATCTTCGCTCTATATTCTCTCCCCAACAGTTTTACCAATACGAGCTTGACTTTACTCCCAACGACGATCTATTCGCCAAGGAGGAATTATAAATATCATTAGATAAAATATTAAACATTAACAACCACACTTTAACATTCATCCCAAACATTCATTATTCGAGACACTTTACAAGGTTCAACAAATAATTCATTCAAGTAAAGGAAAAATATTTTAGTTATGATTTGCCTTCAAGACATCACCTACAATCCTCTCTTTCCACAGAGATTAATACATATTCGTTAAAAAAAAAATTCAGATAGTTGTTTCATGTGTAATCTTAACTAAAATCACAATATTCATTTGAGAGTTGATGGGTTATCTTTTCTTTCTCGGCGATTTGGCAATTTGTCCAAAGTTGTGGGAGTAAGGGTGACTATGATAAAGATAATACGGACAATACGGACCTCATTGAGGCTTCACAAGGATTCAATTTCAATTCCCTAGTTGAGAAGACACATTGTGACTGAAAAG
>VFQN01008138.1_pt1 | contig 10793 bp, 10 predicted proteins | sample 3512371 | NCBI WGS metagenome assembly VFQN01 (sample SAMN10412370, study PRJNA504923) | tailings metagenome | isolation source: Replicate 2 from Balatoc abandoned mine | place: Philippines: Itogon, Benguet | collected 2017-08-28 | reverse complement strand
GTCCTCGGCGGGGCGTTCAACTGTGGCAAGGCCCAGCCGGGCCAGGTCGCCGCCGTCAGCCACGGCTGCCCGACCTCGCTCTTCCGCGGCGTACGCATCCTCAACACGACCGAGGAAGCGCGGTCCTAGCGGCGCCGTAGCAGCCCCTTGGCGCGACGAAGCGGCCCCGTCAGCCGCCAGGACGCGCTGCTCCGCATCTGCTCAACGGTCCGCTCGGCCGACCTCGCAGCCGACCGGAGCCGGCGGTTGCGCAGCCTCAGCGCAGCCACTCGAGCGTCCTTGGCTCGAGCCTTCGCCCTGATCCGGGCGACCTCGGTGCGGAGGCGGGCGACCTCGAGCTGTGCCTGCGCCAGCTCTTCCCGAGCCTGCGCCCGCTCCTGCTGAGCCTGCGAGAGGTCACCGCCCAGACGCGTCATCTCTCGGACCTCGAAGGTCTCCGGCTCGTGAGCCTCCAGGTCGGTCTCCGACCCAGTGAAGACGTTCCGGGCAGACGTCTTGTCCGCCATCCGACCAGCCGGTCCCCACGGCTCCGTCGACGGCTTCCTGAAGACCGCGACGAAGTCCGCCCAGCCCGACTCTCGGGGCTCCGCCACGAAGGACTCGACCAGGTCGACGGGCACCCCACGTTCGGCGGCCCACCTGGACAGCGCGATCCCGGCGTCCGGGTAGAACCGCCAGCAGTCGAGCGGGTATCGATGGAAGTCGTTGTTGCTCGGGGCGTTGAGGTAGATCAGGCCACCGGGCCGAATCACCCGCGCCAACTCCAAGAACGTCTGCCAGAAGAAGACGTCGTGCTCGAACGCCGATGTCGTGACCACGACATCCACCGAGCCGTCGGCGAACGGCAGCGGAGCTCCCGGCTCCACGACGATATCGACGCCGCGGGAGGCTTCCATGTCCAGCCCGATGTAGCGCGCCCCGGCGGGACAGTGATCTCGCAGCGAGCCGTTCACGTCCTGGCTCCCGAGGTCGACGACGACGTCGAACTCCGGGCGCCAGTAGGTCTCGAAGAACAACCGACCGTGCTCGTAGGCCGTGTCGTGCACTCTTGCTCCCGACTGCGCTGAGGCTGGATCGCTGATGAACAGTACGGGCGCTCGCCACAGGCGGCTTCCCGGGAGCGAAGGCTAGCCGACCTTCCGCGGGCCGGGCAGCACAGCACCGACGGGCGCGGGCCCACCCCCCTCACCCGCTCGTCTCGATGCCCTAGTCTCGATCCTCGGACGCGCGATCACTTCTCCGAGGGGACCTCCGATGACACTCTCTCCCCAGTCCTTCGTCGAGCACGCCCTCGCCACCTCGGCGGCCGACGACTGCATCGTGATCGTCCGCGACCAGACCAGCGCCAACCTCCGCTGGGCCAACAACACCCTCACGACCAACGGGGTCATGCACGGCGTCGACGTCACCGTCATCTCGTTCGTGCGCACCGCTGCCGGCGTCGCAACCGGGTCGGTCACCGGCACCGCGACGGACCAGGCCGGTGTCACCGCGCTGGTCGAGGCGGCCGACCGGGCCGCCCGGGCGTCCTCGCCCGCGGAGGACGCCGCCGACCTCGCTCGGGACGCCACGTCCCCGGACTGGGACGACGCTCCCGTGCCCACCGACATCCACGTCTACGACGCATTCGCGCCCGCCCTCGGCGAGGCGTTCGGCCGCGCACAGGCCGAGGGCCGGATCCTCTACGGCTTCGTCAACCACGAGATGACCACGACCTATCTCGGTTCGACGACCGGGCTACGGCTGCGGCATGTCCAGCCGACGGGCCACTACGGCTGCACCGGGAAGCCGGCCGACCTCTCGACGAGCGCGTGGGTCGGTGGCGCGACCCGGGACTTCGCGGACGTCGACCCGCTCGCCTTCGACGCCGAACTTGCCCGCCGGCTCGGCTGGGCCCGCCGCAGCGTCGACCTGCCGGCGGGGCGCTACGACACGATCCTGCCGCCGAGCGCGGTCGCCGACCTGATGATCGACGCCTACTGGTACGCCGGTGCGCGGGTGGCCCACGAGGGCCAGTCGGTCTACAGCAAGCGGGGTGGCGGCACCCGCGTCGGCGAACAGATCGCCGCGGCAGGGGTGAACCTCTTCTCCGACCCGACGTACGCCCCGCTCCAGTGCGAGCCCTTCGCGCTCGCCACGCAGTCGAGCAACGAGTCGTCGGTGTTCGACAACGGGCTCCCCCTGGAGCGCACCGACTGGATTCGCGACGGCGTGCTCACCTCGCTCATCCAGACCCGCCACTCGGCAGCCATGACCGGTCTCCCGGTGACGCCCGCGATCGACAACCTGATCCTCGAGGTCGATGGCGGCGCGGGCACCGAGGAGGACCTCGTCGCGGGCACCGAGCGCGGGCTGCTGCTGACCTGCCTGTGGTACATCCGCGAGGTCGACCCCCAGTCCCTGCTGCTCACCGGCCTGACCCGGGACGGCGTCTACCTCGTCGAGGGCGGCGAGATCACCGGCGTCGTCAACAACTTCCGGTTCAACGACAGCCCCGTCGACCTGTTGCGCCGCTTCAGCCACGCGTCGGCGACGGTGCCGAGCTTCAGCCGCGAGTGGGGAGACGACTACTTCTCCCGGGCGGCAACTCCGGCACTCCGGGTGCCCGACTTCAACATGTCCAGCGTCTCGCAGGCCCAGTAGGAGATTCCTCGGGCTTCGGAGGCAACCGGCCGAACGGGCCGGGCGTCGTCGTCGACTATCGGGTCTGCGACGACGCCCATCTGGTCCCGGCGATGCTCACCGTCGCCATCAATCAGGTCGAGCCGGTCGAGGTGAGCAAGGCCCGCGGCCAGCCCGGTCGGCTGAAGGTCGGGCTCAGCGGCACCGGCTCGGGAAGACTCGGTGCTCAGCACTCCCGGCATCGCGGACTTCGGAGTCGTGCGCGATATCCGGATCCAGGGCGAGCCGCTGCCGGCACCCAAGGCTCCGGACCTCGGCGACATCGAGGAGGATCTCGAAGAAATCTTCGGCCGCTGGCGCCGTTGAGCCTAACGGGTCGGGCTACCGCCGGGGATCGGCGCCTCGGGATCGTAGGGCTCTCGGGTGTAGATGAAGGTCGCGATGTCGAGGTGGCCGACGCTGCCGTCGGGCCGGCGTACGACGTGCAGCTCCTCGCCCGCGTGGTAGCCGGAGAGCCCGAGCACTCGCCCGTTGCAAACGGCGAAGCGATAGAGCTCCACGCCCTGGCGACGTGCTACCAGCGCCGATCCCTCCATCGCGAAGACGATCGGGGTGTTGCCCCAGTGCCAGACGCCCGGCACACCGGCGAGCTCGGGCGGCAAGGCCGGCGACGGCGTCCAGGGTTCGGCAAAGGTGGGCTCGCAGCGCTCGAGCTCCTCGAGCAGCTCGGTGACGATCGCGGCCGGCGAGTAGCCCACGGTCGCGTTGGCGAGCACGACGCCGCCGACTCCTCGCTTGCGATCGACCAGGCTGGCGGCCAGGAAGCCCGGCATCGAGCCGGTGTGGCCGGCCAGCGTGCCCGACCCGCCGGGAAGGAGCTGGAAGCCCAGGCCGTGGGCGTAGCCGAGGCCGTCCGCCGGGGTCCCCGACTGCGGTCCGTACGCCCGGTCGAGCTCCTCGACGGTGAGCACGTCGGGGTGGCCCTGGCCGAGGAACACGGCGTACGTCGCCAGGTCGGCGAGCGTCGCCCACAGCTGGCCGGCCGGCGCCATCGCGCCGGTGTCGGTCGCGGGCTCCGCGACCAGCGTCGACTCATAGGGATGGACCGACCAGCCCTGGGCCGCCGCCCCGTCCGGCAGGTACGACGTACGGCTCATGCCCAGGGGCACCAGGACCCGCTCCTGCGCCGACTCCCACCAGGTGCTGCCGGTCAGGCGCGCGACCACCTCGCCGAGCAGGGCGTAGCCGAGATTGGAGTAGTGGAACTCCTGGTGCAGCGGGAACACCGCCCAGGAGCCGTCGTTCGCAGCCGTCAGGTCGTGCCAGGACAGTCCGGCCGACCGCTCCCACCACGAACCGACCGGCTCGGACTGCATGCCCGAGCTGTGCGCCAGGAGCGTGCGCAGGGTGCGGTCCGCGTAGCCGACGTCCCCGAGCACGGTCGACGCGGGCTCGTCGAGCCCGATCCTGCCGTCGCGGACGAGCTGGAGCACCAGCACGGCCGTGATCGTCTTGGTGATCGAGCCGATGCGGTACTGCACGTCGAACGGATCGTGATCGGCAAGGGCGGGCCCGCCGTACGCCCCCGTCCACACGGTCTCACCGTCGCGGACCAGCCCGGCGACCACCGACGGCAACCGTCCGGCCGACTGGGCGTGGGCGAGCCGGGCCCGGAGCCGGCGAGCGGTGGCGTCAGAGACCGTCACTCAGCGAACGCTTCCAGAGGCGGGCAGGCGCACACCAGGTTGCGGTCGCCGTACGCCTGGTCGATGCGGGCCACCGGCGGCCAGTACTTGTCAGCCACGCCATTCGGCCCTGTGATGCCGGTCGGGAACACCGCGAGCTCCCGGGAGTACGGCCGGTCCCAGTCGCCGACGCGGGCGCGCGAGGTGTGCGGCGCGCCGCGCAGCGGCGAGGTCTCCGGCGCCCACTCCCCCGCGGCCACCCGGTCGATCTCCGCCCGGATCGCGATCATCGCGTCCACGAAGCGGTCGATCTCCGCGAGGTCCTCGGACTCGGTCGGCTCGACCATCAGCGTGCCGGCCACTGGGAACGACATCGTCGGGGCATGGAAGCCGTAGTCGATCAGCCGCTTGGCGACGTCGTCGACGGTCACACCCGTCTCCTTGGTCAGGCCGCGGAGGTCCAGGATGCACTCGTGGGCCACCAGCCCGCCGTGACCGCGGTAGAGGACCGGGTAGTGCTCGCCGAGCCGCGTGGCGACGTAGTTGGCCGACAGGACCGCGGCCGCCGTCGCCTTGGTCAGCCCGGCCGAGCCCATCATCCGGATGTAGGCCCACGAGATCGGCAGGATGCCGGCCGAGCCGTACGGCGCCGCGCTGATCGGGCCGATCCCCGTGCGCTTGGCGGCCTCGGGGTGCATGCCGTGCGAGGGCAGGTACGGCGCGAGGTGGGCGCGCACCGCGACCGGGCCGACTCCCGGACCACCGCCGCCGTGCGGGATGCAGAAGGTCTTGTGGAGGTTGAGGTGCGAGACGTCGCCACCGAACTCGCCCGGCTTCGCGAAGCCGAGCAACGCGTTGAGGTTGGCGCCGTCGACGTAGACCTGGCCTCCGTGCTCGTGGACCAGCGCACAGAGCTCGGTGATGGTGTCCTCGTAGGCACCGTGGGTCGACGGGTAGGTCACCATGATCGCGGCCAGGTCGTCGGTGTGCCTCTCGCACTGGGCGCGCAGGTCGTCGAGGTCGACTTCGCCGTCGGCGCCGGACTTGACCACCACGACCTTCATGCCGGCCATCACCGCGGACGCGGCGTTGGTGCCATGGGCCGAGCTCGGGATGAGGCAGACGTCGCGGTGGTCGTCGCCGTTGGCGAGGTGGTAGCCGCGGATCGCGAGCAGGCCCGCGAGCTCGCCCTGCGAGCCGGCGTTGGGCTGGATCGAGACCTGGTCGTAGCCGGTCACCTCCGCCAGCCAACCCTCGAGCTCGCCGACCAACTGGCGGTAGCCGCTCGCATCCTCGGCCGGCACGAAGGGGTGCAGGTCGGCGAAGCCCGGCAGGGACACCGGCTCCATCTCGGTGGTCGCGTTGAGCTTCATCGTGCAGGACCCGAGCGGGATCATGCCGCGGTCCAGCGCGTAGTCGCGCGCCGAGAGCCGGCGTAGGTAGCGCAGCATCTGGGTCTCGCTGCGGTGGGCGCCGAACACCTCGTGGGTGAGGTACGGCGTCGTGCGCGCCAGCGCTGCCGGCAGGGCGGCAAGGGGCTCCGTCGCGGCCGGGCTCACCTCGAAGGCCGCGTGGATCGCGCGCAGGGTCCCGGGGCCACTCACCTCGGAGAAGGACAGGCCGACCGTGTCGTCGTCGACCAGCAGCAGGTGGAGCCCCTCGGCTCGGGCCGCCGCGACGATCTTCTCGGCCCGGCCGGGCGCCACGACGGTGAAGGTGTCGAAGAACGCGGTCGTCGGCACGGTGTGGCCGGCGGCGGTCAGCGAGGCGGCCGCCCGCGCGGCGAGCGTGTGCGTGCGCCGGGCGATCCCGCGCAGGCCCTCCGGCCCGTGGTAGACCGCGTACATCGACGCGACGACGGCGAGCAGCACCTGCGCCGTACAGATGTTGGACGTGGCCTTGTCCCGGCGGATGTGCTGCTCGCGGGTCTGGAGGGCGAGGCGGTACGCCGGTCGCCCCTCGGCGTCGACCGAGACCCCGACGAGACGTCCCGGGAGGTGCCGCTCGAGACCGGCACCGACCGCCATGAACCCGGCGTGCGGGCCGCCGTAGAAGAGCGGGACACCGAAGCGCTGGCTCGACCCGACGACGACGTCGGCGCCGAGCGCGCCGGGGGCCTCGAGCAGGGTCAGCGCCAGGAGGTCGGCGGCGACGACCGCCAGCGCGCCACGAGCGTGGGTCTCCTCGATCAACGGTCGCGGGTCGCGGATCTGGCCGGACGCGCCCGGGTACTGCACCAGCAGTCCGCACAGCTCGCCGTCCGGAAGTCCGGCGGTCAGATCGGCGACGACGACCTCGATGCCCATCGCCCGTGCCCGGGTGCGGATGACCTCGATCGTCTGCGGGAGCGCGTCGGCGTCGACGACGAACGGCCCCTGGGCCGACTTGTTGGCTCGGCGTACCAGCGTCATCGCCTCGGCCGCAGCGGTGCCCTCGTCGAGCAGCGAGGAGTTGGCGGTCGGCAGGCCGGTGAGGTCGCCGACCATCGTCTGGAAGTTGAGCAGCGCCTCGAGGCGGCCCTGGGAGATCTCGGGCTGGTACGGCGTGTAGGCGGTGTACCAGCTCGGGTCCTCGAGCACATTGCGCCGGATCACCGGCGGGGTGAGCGTCGCGTGGTAGCCCAGGCCGATCATCGACTCGCCGGGCCGGTTGGCCCCCGCGATCGCACGCAGTTCGCGCGCCGCCTCCTCCTCGCTCAGCGCCGGCGGCAGGTCCAGCGACTCGGTCACCCGGATCGCGCCGGGGACGGCGGCGTCCATGAGCGCCTCGAGTGAGTCGAACCCCAGTCGGTCGAGCATCGTGGCGATGTCGGTCTCGCGCAGGCCGATGTGGCGCTCGACGAAGGGCAGCGCGCCGTGCTGCTCGGTCGGGATGGGACGGTCCGTCACGGGGGCTCCTCGAAAAGGTCGACTCTGGCGTCGTTCGGGTGCCTCCCCCTCTGTCACCACGTCCTGTCACAGCACAGCGGCTTCAGAGCTGCCTGATCCACACGGTCCGGGCGCCTGAGAGGTTCCGGGGAGGAATTGCCCCTTCGGCGCTCCGTCCACCCGAGCTCGCTCGGCCGGACGGAGACTCTCCCGTGCGGGATTGACGGCGCTGCCCAATCTACCCGCGACGTCGCCCGGAGACGACTTCGGCCCGCCGCCGTGAGGCAACGGGCCGAAGCAGAGGAACGTGGGTCGAGCTCGTCAGCCGGTCTGACGAGCAGCGCGGCGCGCGGCCAACTCGTCGCCGGGAGTGGGCTCCGCGTCGGCCTCGGCGGTGCGCTCGGACGGCAGTTCGGCGAGGGTGCCCTCGATCTCCTGCCAGACGCCGCCGATCGCGATGCCGAAGACGCCCTGACCGCCCTGGAGCAGGTCGATGATCTCGTCGTTGCTGGTGCATTCGTACACCGAGACGCCGTCGCTCATCAGCGTGACCCGGGTCAGGTCGTCGGTGCCCCGCTCGCGGAGGTGCTGGACCGCCGTGCGGATCTGCTGGAGCGAGATCCCGGCGTCGAGCAGGCGCTTGACGACCTTGAGCAGCAAGATGTCCTGGAACGAGTAGAGGCGCTGCGACCCCGAGCCCTTCGCCCCGCGCACAGTCGGCTCGATCAGGCCGGTGCGGGCCCAGTAGTCGAGCTGCCGGTAGGTGATGCCGGCAGCGCTGCACGCGGTCGGCCCGCGGTAGCCGGTGTCACTGGGCAGCGGGTGCAGTTCGTCGTCGAAGAGCAGACCCTGCTCCTCCGCCGCCTGGGCAGCCAGCGACGCCTCGGCGTCGTGCTGCTGCTCGTCCTCGTTCACACGGTCCTCCGTGGGCTACTCCGTTGAGCGTAGCTCCTGCCGGGGAAGCCGCCGTTCGGCCCGTGTCACAGGCACCACAGCGTTGGAGTTACAACAGAGACACTTCAAGGTAGGCCCCCGTCCGAGGTCCGTCAAAGACGTGCCCGGGCGTGTCGCAACCCTCAACCTTTGGTAGAGGGTGAGGTTTCCGTCGTTTCACCGGCTGACCGGTGAATCGGCGGCGACACGCCGAGGCGCCACGGCGTGTCGCCACCGGTTCCGCGGACAAGTACGCCGAATCGGGGGCGCGGCCAGCGCCGGAAAAGTCCCAGCGCTCAGTGAGCGTCGAAGTCCTCGGGGGTCACCTGGTCGAGGAACTCGCGGAACTTCTCGACCTCGTCCTCCTGCTCGGCGGGTACGGCGAGGCCGGCCTCGTCGAGCACCTCGTCGGCACAGACGATGCGGCTGCCGGTGCGCAGCGCGAGAGCGATCGAGTCCGAGGGTCGGGCGCTGACCTCGGCGCCGGATCCGAAGACCAGGTTGGCGAAGAAGACGCCGTCCTTGACCTCGGTGATCTGCACCTCGGCGAGCTCGTTGCCGGTCGCCTCCAGCACGTCCTTCATCAGGTCGTGGGTCAGCGGTCGCGGAGGCACCACCCCTTGCTGGGCGAAGGCGATCGCCGTCGCCTCGACCGCGCCGATCCAGATCGGCAGGTAGCGGTCGCCCGCCACCTCCCGAAGGAGCACGATCGGTTGGTTGGAGGGCATCTCGACCCTGACTCCCAAGACATCCACTTCGCGCACGTGACCACCCTACTCCGCGGCCCGGCAGCGGCTAGGACGACCGCAACCCGGCCTTCACGAGAGTGGCGTGGAGGCGTACGGAGAGGGCGGCGATCTCACTGACGGCGTCCTCGGCGCGAGCCGCTGCGGCGGCGTCGCGGCCGCGCTTGTGGGGTGCGACGACCTGCTCGACCAGGCCGACCTCGCGGTCCGCCGAGGTCTTGAAGGCGCGCAGGTGCCGCGGCTCGAAGCCGAAGTCGGCGAGCTCGCGAGCGGTCTGCGCGATCACCAGCGAGTCGGTGTCGTAGTGGCCGGTGCGCGAAGGCGTGACCAGGCCGTAGCCCTCGAGGTCCCCGAGCAGCTCCTCGGAGATCTCCGCGATCTTCACCAGCTCCCGGCGGGAGAGCCGCACGTCGTCGCGGCGGCGGAACGACGCCGGGCTCGGCAGGCCGTCGGCCGCCAGCGCGACCTTCGGCACCGTCGGCACGACCGGCTCGATGGGCGGCGGCTCGAGCCCGCGGTCGATCGCGTCGAGGTGCTGGCCGATCACCTTCAGCGGCAGGTAGTGGTCGCGCTGCATGCGCAGCACGTAGCGCAGCCGGTCGACGTCGTCGTGGGAGAACTTGCGGTAGCCCGCCGGGGTGCGCTCCGGCTTGATCAGCCCCTTGTCCTCCAGGAACCGGATCTTGGGGATCGTGATGCCCGGGAAGTCCGGACGCAGCAAATCCAGCACCTCGCCGATGTTCATCCGGGTCCGCGCGGAGCCGGGCAGTCCCGCGGGTCCAGCGACCATGCCTAGCCGCCCGTGTGCCCCGCGAAGAAGACCAGCCGGAACTTGCCGATCTGGACCTCGTCGCCGTCGTTCAACTGGACCCGGTCGATACGGTCGCGGTTGACGTAGGTGCCGTTGAGGCTGCCGACATCGCTGACCGTGAACGAGTCGCCCTGCCGGTGGAACTCCGCGTGCCGTCGAGAGACGGTCACGTCGTCGAGGAAGATCTCACTGTCGGGGTGCCGACCGGCGGAGACGACGTCCTGGTCGAGCAGGAACCGGCTGCCAGAACCCGGACCACGCTGGACGACGAGCAACGCGTGGCCGGAGGGCAGCGCGTCGACCGCGGCGGCGTCGACCGGGTTGAGCTGCCGGTCGGAGGTCTCGATCTTGTCCGCGCCGATCGCGATGGTCGCGGTCGACTCCCCCGACCCGTCGGGCGCAGAAGCGGGAGCCACGAGCCGGTTGCCGCACTGCGCGCAGAAGCGCGCCTCGTCGGGGTTCTGCGTGCCACACACTGTGCAGAACGGCATCGGTCAGTCCTTCGTCGTCTCGCGGCGAACCCTCAACGCGGGGCTGAGGTTGACGGTTGTCTCGAACCTATCAGCCCGAGGGGCCTGATCAAGGCGACTCGCGGCCCTTCGGCCTCGGCTCAGGCCTCCAGCGAGCTCTGGTACGTCGCGGCGTCGAGCAGGCCGTCGAGCTCCGCCCGATCGCGTACGGCGACCTCGAAGAGCCAGCCGCCGCCGTACGGGTCGCTGTTGACCAGCTCCGGAGTGGCGTCGAGCGCCTCGTTGCGGGCGACGACCTCCCCGGAGACGGGGGCGTAGACGTCGCTGACCGACTTCGTCGACTCGAGCTCGCCACAGGTCTCGCCCGCGGCGACCGTCGCGCCGACCTCGGGCAGCGAGACGTAGACGATGTCGCCCAGTGCCTCCTGCGCGTAGTGGGTGATGCCGATGCGGACCGCGCCCTCGTGCTCCCCCGGCTCGCGGACCCACTCGTGCTCGTTGGTGTACTTCAGGTCGTCGGGGTACACGGGGTCTCCTCGGTCAGTCGGTCGGACGGGTGCGGGTCAGACGCTACTGCGACGACTCGGGTTCGGCGTAGTCGAGTCTGCGCGGGCTGACGACGGCCTCGATGTCGACCCGGCCCCGCTGGTCGACCTCGA
>VFQN01008137.1_pt1 | contig 10795 bp, 15 predicted proteins | sample 3512371 | NCBI WGS metagenome assembly VFQN01 (sample SAMN10412370, study PRJNA504923) | tailings metagenome | isolation source: Replicate 2 from Balatoc abandoned mine | place: Philippines: Itogon, Benguet | collected 2017-08-28 | reverse complement strand
AAAGAAAATTAAGACAGAGGCGTCTCGTCAATCAAGAGTTCTTGGTATACCAGATCACTCTTGATATGATGACTTGCCCACAACTCATTGTTAATCATCAATCATACAAGAAGAGAAAGAATGAACTTCTTTCAAAGAATTCAACCTTTGAAACCAGCTCTACTGAATGTAAATATTGAAAATTTACCTGGATGGAAACGATTTGTAAATAAAGTTTGGAATGTTGCTCCCAATACAACTCCTAAATATAAACATGAACTTTATTGTATTCAACAAGCATTAGACGATGTATCAGTTATTGAGAAGGTTCCTTATAATACTCCTGCTTTCAATGAACTTGAGACAGTTACAACACTTTTAAGACAAAAAATTTCTGAAAGACTTGAATTACCTTCACAAACCAAGCTGTTGACACCCTCGCCTATCTTCAAGCTTATTGATGAAATCCTGGCAGAAGAAATTCAAAAATATCCTATCCCTGAAAAATTATCCGTTGAACTTGCTAGAGCGAAGGAAGAAACCCCTGAAACCGCGAAACAACCAACGGCATCTCCTGCACCTCTATCCACCGCTGTTAGTGTGCAATACCGTCTCCAACTCACGAAGAACTACTTCCAGTCGTTAGACAAGCTTTACTCTAGTGAAGATCTAGCGGTAAACAGTGACAATAATCAACAGAACATCTTTCCTTTCATCCCTTTTGTTGAATGTCTCTTACTCGGAACTTCCTCTGAAAGAATACAACGTAAGTTGGTTTTACTCTTCTTCCATTTCATGTCATTCATCATATCCCTTAAATAGAGCATCTACTACTATTTGGACCCAAAGTAAACCAAGAGAAGCTGATTATTGCGATGCATGCCCTATATGAGCCAGAACTACAAACAACAGTCAATTTCCTCAAGAAATATCCTTTTCAATGGAAAAAACATAATAAACTCATCCCTAAGTTATCAAATGCTTATTTATTAGATAAAATAGAATTAAATACTAAAGCTAGATGTATTTTAGCATGGTCAGGTGAGGAACATATTTTCCGTCTTTTCTATCTTTAATTGTGTTTCTAGACCCTAATTATTCTGGTTTTAAGCCGCTTGACGATGATTTCGAGCTATCAATCCAGGAAATCGTCAAGGGACGTCAGAGATTCTTTCAGGAAGGTGGGAGAGTTGGGAAGGAGTTCTTAACACATATGAAAGCAACGATAGAAGAATTAGAAGAAAACAAGCGAGAGAATAAACAAACTCTGAAAAGAGGCTTTGTTTTCTTTATTATTACTTGTTTTGCTGATTATTTTGTTTGTGTAATGTAGATTCAGATATTTCAGTAAATTGTCTATTCTATTCCGCTTCAACTTTAAAACAAAAAATATTGTATGATTCGAATTGAAAAAATTCTTTTGAGTTTGACCAATGGACAAAATTATATGGTGAAACGCCTTTGAGTCTGACCTTTTTGGCGATAAGCATTCACAAAATAATTTAGCCCGTGGATCTCGATATGAATTTCATCTTAAGATGTTTCCCATAATGTCAATTGAAAATTTTGGTTCGAAGGAATTGAGACATCTAATAAAGGAGTGACGGCATTTGATAATTCAGGTAGTGTTCAAAGGTCGCAGTTTTCGCAGGGAAAATCATCGTTTGCTGTATTTTAGCATCAATCTCTGACTCTCTTATCAAAATAAAGAGAAAAGCACAAAAAGAAAGTAAAAATAAGTTTACATACAATGATAATTTTATTATATCTATCTCAGAAGATCATGTTACACAGTTTCCTTGATATAGTCTTCAGCTCTTGGATTATACTTCGGATTCTGAAGAAACTGAAGGAATAAATTGCTAAGTCTCACTCTGAGTTTCTCCATTGTCTTCATCGGACGATTTCTATTCAATAGATCAGATTCTCGATCAATGAGGTCCTTGATTTCTGTACTCAGAGGAGAGTCCACATCACTGACGACCCACTACAATAAAAACGATGAGTATGAATGATAAATATGACGAGAATGGTTGAAGCTTCTTACCTTAACTTTCAATAGAACATCTAATCGCTGCTCATTCGTGACAAGTGGTGCATGCAAGGCATTAAATAGTTCTAGTAGTTGCTTCGCTCGCTGCGTCTCAGGGGTATGAACAAAGGCTTTCTCACCATGTGATAACTGCCAGATGAGAGGTTGCGCCATCTGATTCAACATCTCTTGTGTCTTCTCATGATGTAGTTCTTTACCTGCTGCTAATTTGAGTTGTTGGAGGTTTTGAAGGGCTTTAGTTTCATTTATCAGTAATTCGGACATCGCTTTCTTTCTTTCCTCTAGATCTGGTATTGTTGCTTTAATTTTAGCAATTTCTTCTTTTCTCCAAGCATCAAGTTCATTATATAAGACAGCGAAGTCATGGTTTGACTTGGGATGTGTTCTTCGCATCATATCACGAATCTTCTGCTCTTGATGAAGCTGTTCATCATGTTTTCTAAAGAAATAAGAGGAAAGAAAAATAATAAATGATGAAAAAACTCTGATTTATGCGTGCTTACCTCTTCTCTGCTTGCATCATCTGATAGTCTACTGTTCGCTGTCGGATCTCTGCAGCTCGACAACGAGCACGATATCCACGCCAGTATCGTTGCATTGTAATTACAGCAGCCTTTTTCTTGATCAGCAATTCTTCTGATGTGAAATAAGGTCGAGATGTAATGACTTTATCGCGTTTATTGTCGATGCGCAGGTCGATCCTCTCCATCTGTGTGCCTGTTTCACGATGAGGTTGGACAGAAAGTGTTCGGGTTTCGACTGTTTGAGTCTCTCTCGTTCGCTGACTACTATAATCTTTTTGTCTTTTCTGTTGTTCTGTTGGTGTTTGAGAGCTTGCATGATGGTAGACAATCCCATTAATCTTATTACGATAACCTCCTAGATATAATTTACTTTTTGGTGCTTTGATTATATTGACAGGGAAATAATAGGTTTCAACACCAGATGTAACTTTTACTTCAATTATATCTGGCATAATATAAGCTGGATTACAATATGGTGGCCAAAGAGTTCCATCATATTGGATTTGTGGATTATTCTCATTATAAAAGTCATTACCATTTCCGTTCTCAATCGATTCAGGACCAATCTCTGCAAGATCCGTATTCTCCATGATCGTTGAGTCTTAGATTCGTCTGTAAACTGATCTCAAAGACCGTCAAAACAAATCAAATAAAATTGAAAAAAAAAAGAAACCGTTTTCAACCTATACGAAACTCCGAAAAGCCGAAATACTATTATATCGCGAGGGAGGTAAAACGTCTTTCGATTAAATTTGAAATAGAAACTTTGCTTTCATCTTTCCATATCCTTTTACGCTAGACAATTGTAAGTCTGATAATTTTAGTGACTATAGGTGATATATTTCAAAAAAAGAGGAAGAAATGGATCAAAGAGTGTTAGAAAGTATGTTTGAACAGAGTCAACAAAAACAAGGCAATGATAAAAAGATGCAATTTACTGAAGAAGAAGCAAATCGATTTAAAAGTGCCTTTGCTGATCCAAAATTTCGTGAAATGTTTGCAGAATATATGGATGAAATTCAAGATCCAAAGCATCGACAAGAAACTGAAGATTATATCTCACAGTTAGAGAATGAGGAGAAAGTTCCTGAAGGCAAAGAACTTATTAGGTAACTGCGACCTTCATCTTTCAAAGGTTCTCTTTACCTGTTTCTTTAGACCAATTGCTGGCTTTGTTGCCAAGACTTATAAGAAAGTGGATGGGTCAAGCTCTAAAGATAAACTCTTCTTGAACATTGTGCAGAGCGAAAAAATCGCGAAACCAAGCAAAACTTCGACCAACAAAGGTGATTGTTGGTCTGTTCCTTACTCAGTTGGTCCTCCACATATGGAAAAAGACAAAAAAGGAGAGAATTCGACCTGTTTTGACTGTTGCTTCCATCCTGAAGCTCTTATGATCGCCGAGAGAAACAGTGAGTTCAAGAAGCTTATTGTAAATACTGCGATGGAAGGAGTTGAAGAATTTTTCAACCGCAATCGTCAAAAGGTTCAATTAGATCGTGATTTTCATGTTGTGAAGGGAATTCAATACAAAGAAGGAGCTATTCCGACAATGCTTATTGCTACAGCGAGCAAGGACACGTGGAACGACAAGACTGAAACGAAAACCAAAACATCACCAAAATCAAGTAAACCTGCTATCGCGAATAAAGTTCCATCTGGTACTAAAAGCCGGGAAGATCCTCCAGCATCGACTTCTGATGATGAGAAGCCTGCCACTAGCACTATCCCTCTCACTGCCTCGACTGCTGACACTACGGAGAAGCTGAGTGAAACACTGCCTGCTGAGAAGCTACCAACTAAGTCCAAGGTATGTTTCTTCCTTAAATGCTGAAAGCATTTGGATTGATCGATGATTTCATTAGTCTGGAACAGTGATTAAGAAAGGATTTTTAGTGAATAATAACAATTCAAAGAAATCCTCTCTATACCCAGAAAAAGTTCAGACTCTACGGCCAAAGAAGGATAACAATGAACCTTTAGCCAATTTAACATCATCTAATCCTACTTCTTCCTCAGAACCCTCAAGTTCCACCAGCGAGCTGTCTGAGAACCTCACCAAATCACTGAGCCTTGCCTCCTCTGACCCAACCCCTAAGGCTGAGCAACCCACTGTTACTGAAAGTGAAATGAAAGCTGTTTCTACGAAGAGGAAAGTTGCCGAGAAGACAGAGAAGCCCGCGGAGCCTACAGAACTTGCGAAAGATGAGAAGAAACCTTCAGAGGAAAGCAATGACGTTACCTATCCTATCACTCCCACAGTGACCGTAAAGCATCGAGAAGAGATTTCTATGGGCGATTTTGAAGGCGTGAATGCCTCTAATGTTTCTTCAAGTCGTCCGAAGGAACTCATCTACGAGATTCAACTCCCTCTTGTCTCTGCTCCTTCGAAGATCAATCTTGACGTGTCGGAGAAGTAAGTTACCAACCAACCACTCCTATCAGCTTGAACCCTTAATTTTTTCTTCTTTAGACGATTGGTATTGACTTATCTCGAGAAGTACAAGCTTGACATGAAGTTACCGTACCCTATCTATGATAAGAAGGGAAAAGCAGCCTATGATAAGACTAAGAAGGTTCTGAAGGTGACGCTTCCAGTGGTACACGATTCCACAGAGGTTAGAACATCTACGGTCACTACTCAAGTAGAAGAAAAGAAAGTCGAAGAGATTTCATCAACTGATGTACCAGAGACTGACGAAAAATCCCCAGCGAAACAACAGGCACCGTCTAAGGTGACAGAAAGTCGTCATGATCGTTGGGTTGCAAAGACAGCGAAAGAAGAAGCCGAAGAAAAAGAGAAGGAAGAAAGTCGAAAGTTTTACGAAGAGGTTAAAAAGAAAGCAGAGCAAGCACGATTAGAGGCATTAACGAAGCCAGTAGTTCCTGCCTCACCCGTAAAAAAGGAAGAGACTCCGAGCAAGACTTCTACTGATGTTGATCTTAATACAGCAGAGCAATTTATTGCAAGTAACAAGTTCGCAGGACGAAAGTTGGGATATGTATTTAAGAAAGGAGATGAGGGTCTCGGATATTACCTCGACCGTTTCAGTATTACCTCTAAATCTACGATTTCAACACCTACCGAACCTGTAACGAAGGCAGAAGAGAAGAAAGCGACATCGACCCCAGTAAAAGAAGTAGTAAAAGTGAAGAAAGTGTATGAAATTCCACCCATTGAGATTAAACAGACGAAAGCTGCGATTTCAATCCTTTTCCAAGTCCCGGCTATCATTAAAGGTTCAGTAAAGGTCTCATCGCCTCACTCGCATCAAGTTAGAGTAACATTCGCTGCTTTTACTGATCAACCTACTCAGAAAGAGTATGGTATCGTCTTCTTACTGAATGAGACAGAAAGTGGCGATGGAATTGATTCTTCTTCCATTACCTATGATGTTGCTGGTAAGAATATGGTGGTTGTATTGTTGAAGAAGACAGAGAGTATCTATGGTCTTGCTGCATCTCAGGAGATTATCAAGAGTCATGGTGGTGATTCAACCTCTCTACCATCTTGGATTAAAAGCGAGGAGGTGATCGAGGAAGTCGAAGTTGCACAGAAGGAAGAGGGTGAACAGAATCTGAAGCCTGCTATCAATGAAACCTCGTCTCAAGTGAAAACCTCTTCTTCCTCGTCGAATAAGAAAGCGAGGGAAGCATTTAAAAACACTGTTAATGCTTTACAATTCAGCACAGACTTCATATCAGAACTTGATTAAATGAATTCTTTTGAGTACTTTGTATGTCTTCCCTTTGTTCTTTGTAAATGTCAAATTAATTGTCCTATCAATAATATGAGATTAGAATGAACTTCATTATGTTTTACATATGAATGGTTACAAGAAGAAAGAAACAGACAAACAACACAATGCAATTTACATTTTAGATTTCATTTAGATCATCATTATAATATAATAATAAATTAGGTAGAAAAAGATCTTCATCCATTCCTAATTTAATCATTTCATCACTTTCATTCCTAATACCATTCTCCTCTAACGTCCAATCAAGCTTTAACGTTGATAATTGACCTGATGGATTCATAATCTTCCATGTATAGGAGGATGCATTTTTATTATATTCAAAGTATCTTTTCTGTATCTCACTGAGTTTCTCTTCTTTACATACTTTTATCACATGATCTGAGTGACTGAGCATGTTCGTTATTTTCACCTTCATCGCCTTCTCTGTCACCTAGAAAGAGGTTATTGTTAGAGGTAATGGGGGGCTTTTAGGAGGTGGAAAGGCTTACTTTGCCTATAACATACTGGGAATCCTTCCACCAAGGCAGAGGCACTGCCTCCCATCTATCCTCGGGATCAGTGGGAGGGACGTGAATAAAGCGACCATAAGGGGTATATGGCATTTCAAGATTGCGATCTGGATCAATCCAGGTCTTGATATCGTTTGTTTTGATGTTAAACCAGTGTGAGATAGATGAGCCTGCCGCATCAATGATCGGAGCAGCTAAAGGTCCACGATTTGCCTTTATGAGATCAGTGAGATCATAGACCTTGTCAAATATAATTACCCAACAATCATTCGCATGATTGTGGATGGATATCTCTTCTCTAGTGTAGTAACGAACCATTTCTCTATAGTCTATGATGATAAAAATCAAACAAAGAAAAGATGAAACAGTCGATCTCTCGTTATAATAGTATTACCCACATTGGACTTTATACATCTTTGAGGGAATAATATTATTAAGTCCAGTTATTAGATGAGAGAACAAGATTTTAAACCAAATCGCCCACGATCTCGATATAATAGTCAAGCCGTTTCTTCTTCAAAACCAAAATTAAATAACAGTATCATTCAATCCTCTACAGTTAACGAATCGTAAAATGAGTAAGCCAAGACCTCCAAATGCAGCTGGACCAAATGGTTTACGAGGTGGTATCAAGAGTTTTAAGGCAAAAACTCTTACAGGCCCTTGGTTAGAGGAACTCGGAGGAACAGCAGGTTTCAAACGAGGATTCACTTCCGCTGATTACGAGACAGAAGCTCAGCACCAACAGCTCGGAGCATTTAAACAATCTTTCCCAGATTTTGGTTGTGATTTACCAGAAGATTATCAAATCAAGCGATCAACCTCTCCCTTCAAATATGAGGCAGGAACGACAACACGATCCAGCGACATCTCTCCATGGCTCACCAACACCAAACTCATGGGACTCTCTGTCACTGCTACTAGAGTAAGTACATATTCTTTACATCCTTTCTAAATGCTCTATTCTTACAAGTAACACCTCAATCAATAGACTTCCGACGATGAGAATAATATCTATACAACAATGTTAAAACCAACTTTACCAATATCACAATTAGAATCCTACCGTAAAACATGGACACATGATAATAATGATAAATTTCGATCCATTCGTTGGACAACCGAAACACAAAACTCATTAAATAGTGGTTTAACGAATAAACAATTCTTAACGACGACCATACGTCTATTACCTGGAACACCAAAGTCATTTGAAGTATTCCGTGATTTATTAATTAATAAATATGGTATTTTATCGTTTATTTTATTGAAATATGAATTTTATCAAGTCAATGGAGGTAATAATGATTATAATAATCATCATACCAATGAAATTACGATTATTGAATTAAAGAAAATTATTAATAAATTAAATATTAATATTAAACAACATGATGTACATCAGGTAAACCCTTATACACTATTTATATCTCTTCTTTTTCCTTACTCTTTTGTTGATAGATGATTGCTTATATTACTCCTTCTTCCACATTAATTCCACTTGATAAGTTTATTTATACTGTCAAAGGAAATATGAATCAATTTCAGAAGAGTCGTATTAATGATGTCTTTCAACGGATTATTACTGTGAATGAACTATCAGAGAATACATCAGAGCGAGTAAAGTTAGATCATATTCTTCAAACGATTGATTCGTCAGAGTATCCTGAGATCTATGAAGCTCTCTCTCAATACATCTCCATCTATTCTATTGATGGTACGAATATTTATAGCAAGCAGGAGTTAGGAGAGTTGTTACAGGATATGTATGCTGCCTCACCTGATTTATATGAGCAATCATTGAAAGCGATGTGGAAGGTATAGAGTAAGTGTGATGATAAGTGTGTGAGAGTATAAATGATAACAATCTTCTTCTTCGTCTTCTTCGTTATATTGTATGTGTGAAGTATTTGGAAAGATCTTTTTCTTTCTTCTTAATTTAATAATAAAAGTGAAAAGAAAGAAACAAATAAATGAAAGAACAGAAGAAAAAAAACTCTTTTGTTCTTTACAAGAAAAATAAGAAAGTTACATACAATTAGCAAATAAAAGAAAGACAATACAAGACAAGACGAACAAATCGAAAAGATAGAAGAAGCACAAAAAGTCGATGGTTTTCCCTTTTCCCGCTATTTTTGAAGCATCTTTGGCTTTAATTCGCGAACTACAGTCATTGTATAATAATATTTTTTCACAATATCACTAGAAAATCTCAAGAATATATGATGTATGATAAATAGAATATGTTTTATTCCGAACATTTCATGTAGTTCTCATAAGCTTGTTTTGTATCATTATGATCATCTCCAAGCTTTTGACGTCGTCTTATCCAAGATAATTGAAAACATTCCTTCGCTTTCTCTTTATCACCTAATAAAAGATAAACTCTACCAGAATTAAATAATGCTGACATTGTATAACGATGTTCAATCCCAAGATATTTACACATATTATCATAAGAATAAGTATAATATTCAATCGCTTTATCATATTTCTTTTGTGTTTCAGCTAATAAACCAATAACTTCTAATGTTCTTAATGTATGTGCATGATATTCACCTAGTAAAGCCTTTCTTTGATCTAAACAGATCTTATACCAATGTTCGGCTTGATCAAAGTCATGAATCGCACGATAATAACCAGCTAAATTGTGAATGGTAATTAAGGTATCAACATGATTTAAACCTAATTGCCTCATTCTTTGTTCATAACAGAACTGGTAATGGATTCCAGCAGTGGTAAAATCTTTTTTATTCATACAGATATAACCATAGTTATTTCTAATAGTCACTGTTACTAAATGTTCTTTACCAAGATATTCTTCAGATTCCGCGATTGTGTTTAATGCAAGTTCTTCAGCTTCTCTTGGGTAACCAACATGCATGTAAATAACAGTTAAAACATTTTGTAATTTAAGACGATTTTCTCTTTTAATTTCTCTTTCTTCTTCCTTGTCTTCGTCTTCTTTCTCTTGTAAGAAGTTATTAATCCATTTATTTAATATTGAAATATACCATTTTCTCATTTCATTAAAGACAATCCGATTTACTTCCTCAAAGCTAATAGTTTTTTCTATAATAGAAAAAATCTTTCTTTGATCGTCGGGACGGGTACATAAACTATTTTTTGCATCTATCATTGTAAGTGTATCATCTAAGATATCTGTACCATGTATTAAAGTTGCATTTAAAAATTCATTTTCTAATTTTTTAGAGATAATTAATTCAATATTATTTTTACAAATAGCAGAGCAATATATCTCATACAAACACCATGATCTTCGGAATGGAATTGGATTATTCCATGGTATAGAAACAATATAAGTCTTCTTAAAATTCTGAATGGAGCGTTTTAAACTCCCAATCCACCATTCAAATTCTTCACCCTCTGGTAAGATCTGATGTTGGTTAATGGTGAAGATATCTAACCAAGCATAGAGTTGATCATCAAGATGATCTAAAAGGCTGTCCACTAAGTCAAGAAAACATCCATGCCAGGGATGAGAGATGAAAACGTCAGGCTTCCCAACATACCTTCTGGTATCAGCTCCTAAACTAAGCATTTCACAGTAAGAAGTTGATGTTCTGGGCTTCACAAACCGTTCGCAGACATCTGCTGAGGAAAGGTTCTCAAGAACTTGTTCTCCTCCAAGCTCTTTAATTAAAATTTTTAAATAGCATAGTTGAATGCCATCAATAGGAACAGAATCTTTCTCCATTCTATTCTTGTGATAGTTGAAGATCTAACGAGGATTTTTAGAGAGGGTCTTTTTGTATTTTCGAATTTTCGATATTGTCAGGAAATTAAAGAGTTGAGATTTGACATCCTTCGAGAAGGAAATGATATGCAACACAGGAACTATGTTTTTTTGTGAACACTTGATTAATGGAATCAAATATGGAAGAGAATACTGTCCATGACTTGGCAGCCAGTTTTATGGCAAGTTTAAACATTACAGCAGAAACTTCA
>VFQN01008136.1_pt1 | contig 10795 bp, 10 predicted proteins | sample 3512371 | NCBI WGS metagenome assembly VFQN01 (sample SAMN10412370, study PRJNA504923) | tailings metagenome | isolation source: Replicate 2 from Balatoc abandoned mine | place: Philippines: Itogon, Benguet | collected 2017-08-28 | reverse complement strand
ATAGGTATTCGTGTCCCCTTTTGGGATCAACACAGAGCGACTTACCATCCACAAACCATGATCTAACTTACCTTTGACCATAGCCGACAGCATTTTCTGCAGGGCCGTGACGCCATCTTCTCCTCCTTCTTCACAAAGGAAGATAGATCTGATGGCACCGTAGCTCCAGCCGGAAACACCTTTGGCTTTCTCTCTCTCGCTCTCTCCTTTCCCTAACTTGGATTTCCTTCGCAAATGTCGTGAATTCAGTGATTGGTATGGTCCAGCATGTTATTTTGTGGGAATCCTTTGATGTTGCCACTTTCCTCTTCATAGAGACCTGGAAGAAGCAGAAGATCAAAATCAAATGGCGCTTCGGACGCTTCTGACTGACAGGGTCATCAGGATACTACACCGTGTGGGTTTTCCCCTTAAGGAGTTCAAAGAATATCCATTGTTTGACCTCTTCCTCTTGGTTGGTCCTCCGGTGGAACACAGTTGTCCTACTTTATCAGAAGAGGCACATCAAGTGTCGGAGTGGAAGAGTTGATACCACCCACATTAACAGTGATGTTACTTTCTTTAATATCACTGCTATCAACGACGAGAGGAGACATGGAGCTTTTCCAAAAGCAAACTTCATATGAGAACGACGATGATGAGGGTGGCCTCTTCTTGCTTCCGTCGCTTCTACGGTTCTACAGTGGGTGTTGAAGGATTGTATGTCTGTCCTCCAGTGATAAGAAGTACAGAAGGTAGCTCAACGTGTCTTGTTTTTGATAATGCGACAGCCAAGAAGTAATTTTGGTTTCTCTCGCTTCTGCCGATTTTTGGCTGCTATTATTGCAAAGATGTCGGAAAGGAAATCTTCTACTGGTTATAAACATACACAAAAATTCAAGAAAATTACTTTTTAAACTGCGGCAACTTATCACAAGCCTTCTCAACAATCACTCCAGGAAGCTCATCGATGACATTGTTAAACAGATCCTTGACTTTTTGATTGAAGATATTGATAAATGAATTGTACCAAGGGGGATGTCTTCTTTCCAAAACAACTTGGCTCAAGTTCATAGGATAAAGTATTTCAGGAAGACCATCCTTGATTCCAACAAAAGTAAGCTGATCTCTATCACATAACTCAAACAAATAATGTTGAAGAGTTTCATGCTGACTCCCCGAAGCTTTTCCAGTAGAAAGTAATAACTTCTCCCAAATATCAACTACGTCCGCTTGAGTTAAAGGCTGAAATCTTCTTTCCCAGTCAATTTCCATGATCTTAGGAACAGATAATTCATCGTTTTCCATTAGTGAGTTAATCAACACTTTGTTCTTCTGATAAAATTTTTCCATCAATTCATGATACAAGGAATAACTCTCTGATTTCACCATTTTCAAACCACTTTCGTGTTCCTTCGCCTTCCACATTCCATAAATATCTTCATTTGAATTTTCGTGTTGCAATTCATTGACAAAACTACCAATTAATCGAGCATTCATACCAACAGCAAAAGCAATCAGTCTTGCAAGTTTGACATCGACAACGGCATCCTTCGATGACGACATCAAACGGGAAAGGGTCTCAAGATAAATAAATGGTTCCGTAGGTAATCGTTTTGTTCGATACTTTGTTCCATTGAGGTGAGGAGCGCCTCTTTGAAGAGGAAATTCTTTTTCGTCCGCATGACAAGTGACAAGTAATGGACAGGATGCCGAAGATCCACATAACAAAACAACGATTCGTCCTTCACGTTGATTTCCTAAAAATAATAAATCTCCTAAATGCCAGTGTCCAATTTGAGCTAAAGAATCTGTTACACGATACAACTGGTCGAGTTCATCAACCAAAACAAGGCAGTATTTATTATTTTCTTTGAGAATGTGACTAATTTCGCGTGGTTTGGCATGATCCTCAACTCTATAACCTTCTTTTTTCATTTTGTCAAAAATAATTTCCAAGATAGTATTCTGTGACAATTGATCTCCTTTAAATCGCATGTCATTAAAGGTTAGATACACTGGTAGAACGTTAGGATATACTTGCGTACAATATTCAGCAAAAGTTTCCAATACAAAGCTTTTACCAATTCCTTTAGGACCTTGAATCAGGCGGGCATGGCTTCCATTGGAACCAACATATCGATTGTTAATAAGTGCATCACAAGAATCATGCAGAAATCCAACTAGATTCACATGTGTTGTTGTGTTGTAGATATTTTTCTGAGTTAGACTTTGAAATTTTTCAAACGTCGCGTCTGCCTTCCCTGCATTACGAATTTCCCGTCCTCGGTTGTCAACGGCCTCACAGTTTGAGTACCAACTGTATTTCGTGGCTGATATCAGTGAAAAAGTTGCTGCAGCTCGAAGCATTTCAAAAAACAAAATATGTATTGGTTTTCTCTTGTCAAACTTTCCTACATGGAATTGCCCAAAATCCCACCATTTTTAGAACCCAAGTAATTAAACCCACTCACTCATTTTTATGAAAATGCTTATCAGATTTGTGAAAATGCTTAAGATAGAAGGATGAGAAAACTAGGAGACTGAGGCTTGGGTCTTAAGATGTGGGTTTTATAAAAAGTGGGATATTAGGCAATTCCAGGAAGGAAACTTTGCCTAGTGGGAAACTCGGAAATCCTCTGAAAATTCCTGGAAAACCGTAAAAGCCAAGAAATGAATGGAATTGGGTATCAAATCACAAATTCCCAGATTAATCGAGATTTGCAAAAATCGGAATTTGGCGGTTTCTGATGGGGTGGAATAGAAGATACTTAAGATATTTTAGATACGTCGATCGTTTTCAAATCAAGAAGTGCTGATGAGTCCATGGATATGAGCAAGAATAACAGTAAAAATACTCCCTATTCATCAGACCATGAAAGAATGTCGTCACCGGTATCGCATGAAGAAAACTCCTTAACCCTACGATTCCAATCATCTTTCCAAACTCCGAAGCCTCCCTTATTTTCTCCCAACTTGGAAAATATCCAACATGCGACATTTAAGGAAGGCGAGAAGTTCAATAACCAGCAAGATTTGCGAACTCATCACACTTTGGGACAAATGGCGGAACAGTTTCAAGAGAGGGCGAGAGCTTTCAGATTGAAGAATCCAGCCTCGGATCAAAGTGAAGAGGACAATACCTATCCGGCTGAAGAGGAATCAGATGATGATCATGAATCGGCTGGGCATAATGAATCAACTGGGCGATGGACGAAGCAGGAACATGAACTCTTTCTCGAGGCCCTGAAGAAGTATGGAAAGGTAAGTAAAAGTCATTCACAGAAGAGACAATGGTGACGAATGTATTTTCAGGAATGGAAAAAAGTTGCAAGCATGGTAAAAACTCGCACAGTTGTTCAAACAAGAACGCACGCGCAAAAATACTTTCAGAAACTTGCCAAAACAATGGGAAGCGGGGATACCTTCCCACCACAAGATGTGCTCGAAAAAACTGAAGTGCGGCAATCAGCGCAGAAGCGCATCCCTCGACGCCCGCAAGATGCTTTCATTTCTCCTGAAAGTCATCAAGAGGCGAACTTGGAAACGAGAAGGAGCGAATTTGATCAACCCAGAAGTTACTTTCCTTTGGAAAGCGAGGAGTTACGCCCTCATCCAACGATGCACTCCACTCCTACGAGTTTTCAGATGCCGTCTCTATTGATTCCCCCGCCTTCTAGACAGGATTTTCCTCAGCCTTCTCCAGCGGCTTGTGGGAAAAGGAAACAAGCGGAATTGGCTGCTGCGCAAATTCTAGCTGGCTCTTCAACGCTGGAGATGGAAGGAGCTCACATGCTCAGTGCTATGAAACGAGACAATGATGATGTTAAAGTTGACTTTAAAAAGATGCGTCCCCTAAGCCTTAGTATCGCATTTCCCGAGAAAGTGATAGATCACGAATCAGAGCCTGGTACGCCCTGGGAATCTGAGCTGAGGGCACTTTCGAGCAAATCTCATCTCCAGCCACTCCCCGTTTCTACACCATCAGAACAACGAAACGTCGTTGAGCGAATTCGTAAGCTGATTGAGAAAGGAGATATTCACGGCCTCCAAGATCTCCTGAAGGCCGCCCTTCTCGCCTCGCGTTCAGAGTTTGAACATTCAAATGATGTTTCCCCGCTCAAATTGCAACCTCCAGTATCTGCTGGAGGAAGTAATGGGTCTGTTATGTCACGCCTCCTCAATAACCCCAAGGCAGGTGAAGTTCCTTTGCTTATTGAGGCCGTGAAGCAGTCTGCGGTGGAAGCAACTTCTGTAGAAATTTGCAGATTATTAATTGAATCAGGAGCTTCTGTTAACTTGGCGGATGATAAAGGGGACACTTGTTTACACTTTGCTGCTGTGAAAGGGTACGATAAATTGTGTAAGTTGCTGCTCAATAAAGGATGCTCCGCGAATGCAATAAACGAAGAGGGAAATGCAGCTGTGCATTTGGCTGCGCTTCACGGCCATGCTTCGACGTTAGAGTTGCTCGCTCAGCTTGGTGCGAACTTTCATCTCCGAAATTATCAAGCACTGTCCCCAATTGATTTGGTTGGTCAGCTTTCACATGATCCTGGTGAACGTGAGGTTCTGCGACGGCATATGTTTTCAGTGGAACCTCGATTAAGAACTCTCATTTTGTTTCATGAGGATTTCTTTGACCATACTGCTCGTCGGCCTTCAGATTGGGAAGGACCAGACAGGTTTGCGTCGATCATGAAGAAGCTTCAAAACAGACAGGTTTTCCCGGATTATGAATTAGAGTTTTCCTCCCAGTTTGACAAAGCTGATGTCACCTTACTTGGACGAGTGCATAGCCCTGACTATCTCGCTTTTGTCAATGACTTATCCAAGAAAGTGCAATCTGAAAAAAGTAGTAACGATACAGCGGTTCCCTTTACTCCACAGGTACAAAGACACCTCATGCGACAATCTTCAGACGAGATCAAAAATTCGGACATCTGTGACACTTCTTTCTCGAGTGGAACGCTGAACGCCTCTCGCCGCGCTGCTGGGGCTGTGGCCCATGCTGTGGACAGAGTCTTACTGGGACGCAACAGAAATGCTTTTTGTGTTGTTCGTCCTCCAGGTCATCACGCAGGTATGACATCAAATCTCTCTTCTTTCTTCTGTATTCTTATATCTAAATTAGGATATCAAGGTTTGCTGAATGGAAGCAACTCTTGCGGCTTTTGTATTTTCAACAATGTAGCTGTTGGTGCTCTCCATGCTTTGGAAGACCATAACTGCGAACGTGTGGCAATCGTCGATCTAGATATCCATCACGGTAAAATTATTCTATTCTAATCTGTCGTAATATCTTGCTAACTGAATGTAGGAAATGGTACTGAGGACATCGTCCGTCGCTTTCAGCATCCTTCAAGATTATTATTTTTCAGCATCCACCTCTACGATCACGATCAATCTCATCAGTTTCAATTTTACCCTGGCACTGGAGGCCTTGATGATTATGTAAGTTTGAATGCGCTCACTATATTCGAGTTGACTTTCATGGTCGCGTTAGGTCCATAATATCATAAATGTCCCAATTACTCCTATTTGGAAGTATCCGCGTCAAAGCGAGAAAAGGACTAGGCCGGGAAATAATAATCAGACAGAAAAGGATAAAGATTTATTTGTCCAGCCTAAGAAGCCAGGCGGAATTGATTCCACGGATGTAAGTTATTTATTCGTGAGTTGAATTTAGTTTACAGATACCGTTATCAGAGCAAAGTGGCTATCGGGCGGGAGGCTTTTCGTCAAGCTATTGTACAAAGATTGATACCTTCCCTCCGGGCGTTTAATCCGAGTTTGATTTTAGTCTCCTCTGGGTTTGATGCGGCTGATGGAGATGTTGGAAATTGCCGTCATCAGCCGAATACTGTTCCAGTGAAAGGCATGGATCTAAAATCTGAAGATTTTTCTTGGGCCACCACTGAAATCATGAAAATTGCCGATATTTGTTGTAATGGACGTATTGTTAGCGTTTTAGAGGGAGGGTACGGTGAATATGGTGCAGAGATTAGTTCCAAGGTTGCCACAAAGCAATCGCAAGCAGCCACCAATTCCGAAATTGATGCTCATGCGGTGGTAAGAGATCTAATCTTATTTTCTTATCTTTTTTCATCGATCTTATCCGATTAGAAAAGTTTAATGAATCGAAATATTCTCGCGGAATCTGTCGCAGCACATGTCCATCGACTAATCGATCCGTATGGCCCGTCACGAATTTCGCTCAACAACCAAGACCTGTTTTAGCCTTTTCTTCATGTAAATAGAAACCATTTATTCTTACTAATCCTCTGTGTTTGCTTCTTCTTTCGTTCCAAAAAAATCTGGTTTTAAATGTACACTCCTCAGAGAGTTTCTTCGAGGATGTGACGGCTCAGGTCTCCTCTTTTTGGTGGATGAATTGCTATAGCGATATTGCAATTGACTAATAGATAGTGGGCGTTGTGAGCACATTTTCCGGCGAATGCGACAGGAAGAGTAGAAGAACTGGCCACTCTTATCATCAAACAAGGCAAAAATACAGATCTTCATGACATCCTACTAGCATAGTTAGAAAAGCATTTCATAGCAGCGCAATCCACTGACCGGAAGGAGACGGCTGATGGTCGCGATATTCGACCAAACTTCTTGATAGTCTTTCAAGATCTTCACACAGATTTCCGAATGGCATAACTCGGGATTAGCACGGTACAAGCAAAAATCCACTCCAAACAATGATCCACTTCGTACTAAAAAACTAAGGGATCGTGATCAATTGGGTATTGTTGAATAAATGTTATGCTTGCCTTTTTGATCGGAAATGAGAGAAAACAGCATATCTTTCCTGGAACGAGGAATTTTTGTGAGTGAAAACTTCCAAAAGCTGATTTGCAGATAATTGTTCTCTCGAAACCTTGTCTATCACTTGAATCCGATCCAAGTTCAGTAAGTAAAGTGCCTCTTCGTCCTGTAAGATCATTGAGGGCTACAAGAAACATAAATCGAGTCCACCATGATTCTCCGAAATATCTCCTACCCTTAAATCCTGGCAAGTATGTAATGTGCCATAGCCTTCGTCAGCAAGAGAATCGAACTGATCCTCTAAGAAGACTGACAGTTGTGTGAGATAGGCGACATGTGTCATTTTCTACTTTGCTCAAAGAAGACGTCATTGGGTGAAGGGGAGGGAGGTATATCTCTTAAAGTTAAGTTATCGTCGATTTCTCTCTACTTAGACACAATAAACTCGTGAATACTCTTTTGTTGAAGGAAATGTGTCGCTGATTGAACAATGTTTTCCACAATTTGGTTCGAGATCGGGGCAGTTCCATTCGCCTGATCAGGTTTACCTCCTCCCTTACCCCCTTCGGTATTCAATGTAACCGCTTCAATCCATTCTTTCGCACTTAGTTCAGATGTACGAGATTTGTTCACAAATGCACTGAACTTGACTCTGCGCAAAAGAGTTGGAACAAATAGCGAAATGGAACAGGATTCACTCACTTGTCTGATTCATCATCGAGGGAAACCAAGAAAGCAGATACCACGGGATGCACTTCAACCAGTTTCTCATATAATTTCCTGTTTTCAACGCCGCTTTCGACAACGGCAATTACCAAATTCTACGAATACGTTAGGAAGGTGGAGATAAAGTAGAAGTCTCCTTCACCTGATTCGAAGCAACGCATTTTTTCCCAACTTCGTTGATATGTGCAAGCGCACTCGCTAATTTTACTCCAGCGTTCGCCTTGTTGAAAGCTTTGATTTTCTCAAATACTGTAAGTAACGTTGTTCTCATTCGATCCTTGTCCACAATCGAAATTACAGCAGAATCGATCTACCACAGAAATAAGAAAGCAAGAATCAAAATAGCTGGGGGATGTCTTACATCCTTTTTCAATTCCTTGAACTGATTTATCATGGTGCCACTAACTTCGCTACTTTCAAGGAGATTTAATCGGTCATCCAAAGCTTTAGCACGATTCGTCGCAGCTAAGGCCTGTTCCCTCGTAAATGCGGTAATTCGTCTCGTTCCTTTTGCAATTCCAGATTCCTCCACGATCACAAAATTTACTGCTTGGGAAGTGGCAGATAAATGTGTTCCACCACAAAATTCAATCGAGAAATCAAACCACTCTGAGTTGCTGGGATTTTTTAACAGTTCTTCTATTGGTCGTCCAACACTGACCACTCGGACAGGATCTGGGTAAGCTTCGCCAAAGACCTTTCGAAGCGAGACAATACTACTAGCGTCGTTCAGTGCAACTGTTTGTGTGAAAACTGGATAATCCTTTTTGATAATTTCATTTACAATGGATTGCACAGCTTCCACTTCCGTAATCGTCAAACCAGAAGACCATGAAAAATCGAATCTCAGCTTTTCAGGATCAACCAAACTACCACGCTGCTCACACAAGCCATTTGAATTTTCAACATTTGTCTTAAGTAACACCTTGCGAAGTGCAAAGTTCAAAACATGAGTAATAGTGTGATTGGGGGCAATGTTCTGACGGCGAGAATAATCAACGGATAGAGTAACGGTATCACCGACTTTTAACCTTCCGTTGATTAAACTGCCAAGATGCAACACATAACCTCCATAAGACTGCGCACTCGAAACGCTGAAACAACCATCACTACCAATATCAATAGTTCCAATATCAGAAACTTGCCCACCAGACTCATAATAGAAGCTTGTTTTATCGAGTATCACCCCAACAACATCGGTAGAATTGTCCAATTGAGTAACAAAGTTGTTTCCGCCAGCGTAAATCGCGAGTACTTTCGCTGAAGGCTGAAAGAACCAATCGTATTTCAAGGTACTATCAGTGGTCGGAATATTTTGGTTGGCTAACCAAGATGTTTGTTCGGCAACAAGGGAAAGATCACTTTGCAAAGATCCTTTTCGCGCCAACTCGGCGGCTTCTGATATCTTTCGATCGTTTTCCATCAGATTGTTAAATTCCTCTTTGTTAACCGCAAATCCTCTCTCCGCAGCCATAAGTTCAGTTAAATCAAGTGGAAATCCCATGGACGTAAATAAAATATGAGCTTCTTTACCAGGAACAAGTTTTTGTCCGGTAGATTCAAGAGAGTTGATGACTTTCTTAAAATGTCGAACTCCTTGATCCAATGTGCGGCCAAAGGAGAGCTCTTCGTCGGCGATCACACTTCTTACAAAATCTTCCCGATTAAGCAGCTCCGGGAAAGCACCGGAGAAATTTGATACAACCGTTCTGACAAGTTTCGCGAAAAAACCACTTGGGGCGTTCAGCATTTCCTGGCCGTAACGCACAGCGCGACGTAGAATTCGACGTAAAACGTACCCTCGACCTTCGTTGGAAGGTACAGCACCATCAGCGATCGCAAAGGTTAAAGTACGGATATGATCTGCCACGACTCGGTAGGCCATATCGACCAAGCCAACATCAGCATCTCCAAGCTTGCCCTCGTAACTTCGGCAACCTGTAACCAGACGAATTTCCTCAAATATTGGCCTGAAAATATCGGTATCGTAATTTGAGTCTTTGCCTTGCAAAATCGAGGCAAGACGCTCAAACCCCATACCAGTATCCACATGTTTATTCGGCAACTCACGAAGTGAACCGTCATTCTCTCTGTTGAACTGAATAAAGACATTGTTCCAAATCTCTATAACATCTGGACGATCAGCATTGACGAGTTCCGCAGCATTTCTGTTTCCTATGCGATCATAGTGAATTTCAGTGCAAGGCCCGCACGGTCCGGTAGCACCCATCTCCCTAAAATTTGGTTAAAAAGCTCATGCAAAATCACAAACTTTCTCACCAAAAGTTATCTTTGCAACCAAAGGGCAAAATTCTTTCAGCTGGAAGAAATTGTAGCCATAACTGCCTCGCCTCTTCGTCTGCGTCGAGACCCAACTTCGCATCACCTCCGAAATAAGTTGCATAGAGTCGAGTGGGATCAAGCTGAAATTCCACAGTTAAACATTCCCAAGCCCATTGTATTGCTTCTTTTTTGAAGTAAGATCCAAAACTCCAATTTCCCAACATTTCGAAGAAAGTATGGTGGTAAACATCCTTTCCCACATCATCTAAATCATTGTGTTTACCTCCTGCCCTGATACATTTCTGCGAATTTACAACCATTTTCAACCTTGACATCTCCAGAGAAGGATCACAAGTTCCGAGGAAAAGTGGTTTGAACTGGTTCATTCCAGCATTGATGAACAATAGAGTGGGATCATTGTGGGGAACGACAGGACTACTTGGCCAAAAGATGTGATTCTTCTTCTTCACGAAAAAGTCTATGAACGTTTGCCTTATTCGAGATGCAGGCCATCCGTTGACACTATCAAGATCAAGCACGATATTTTTGAGGCTATCTTCAATGTCTGTCATTCTCTTGTCTCTCAATCAATCAAAAATCAATCAAAAGCCACAAATGAAACCCTATTTTCCTAGTTGCACTAATCGATCTTTTTCTTTTTTTCGCGCTGCAGTCTTGTATTACTTGCGATTACAGTTCCTAAATCGCACGAAATTGATTACTTGCGATTTTGGAGACTTTTTTTAGGACAATTGGTGTTGGAGCATTAGGGTAAATAGACCAGTAAGTAGATAGAACTGTTAGATCAGCTAGGTAATTGGGCTACTGAGACTTGTTTGTTGTAGTGTTGTTGTTGTTGTTGTTGTTGTTGTTGTTGTTGTTGTTGTTGTTGTTGTTGTTGGTTGTGCCTTAAGTATAAGCTTTATTCGATCTTTACGGAAACCTTAAAGGGTTCAAGTTTATATTAAGTTCGGATCGTGACATGAAAACTATCTCACTCAAATCTAATCATGATCATCTAAGTTGAAAGCAT
>VFQN01008135.1_pt1 | contig 10795 bp, 16 predicted proteins | sample 3512371 | NCBI WGS metagenome assembly VFQN01 (sample SAMN10412370, study PRJNA504923) | tailings metagenome | isolation source: Replicate 2 from Balatoc abandoned mine | place: Philippines: Itogon, Benguet | collected 2017-08-28 | reverse complement strand
CCCCGTCCCTGCCCCCGCCCCCGTCCCCCCACCCTCCTCGCCCAGGCTCCACGGTGTGGTGCGACGGCAGCGCCTACCCCCGCAGGGTGACACTCACGCCGCCGCCGGGGGCTGAGGTCAGCCCCTCGGCGCCCCGCACCAAGTGCGCCTGCTTCCAGGTATGTTCGGCTGACAAGGTAGAACGGGATTTGGCCTACCTTCGTCCTACCGTACGTTCCAGGAATTACACGAATCCTCACGATGGTTCTATCGTTCTGCATTTGAGTTCTACGTAGAGACACACCAGGTAGGATTCTAACTGTACTGCTCGTGCAACCCTGCTTACAGGAGGTGGGCTGGTCCGACCTGCGGCAGGTGTACGAGGGCTGCAAGCCCGACGCACGCACGTGCCGCCTGCCCAAGCCTAAAGAGGAGGAAGGGGCGAAGAAAGGGGCACAGGGGGGAAAGCATGGAGCGGAAGCACGAGGGCAGAGGGCGGCGGCGGAGGGGGCCGCGGGCCCGGAGGTGATGGGCGGTGGGAAGGAGGAGTTGTGAGTGTGGGGGCACGTGAGGTGGGGTAATGGGGGAGAGGGGATGCATGTGCGAGCTTGGGAGGTGGATGGTTGGGGCCGTACGTGCCGGTCGGTTGGCGTGCGAGGCAGGTGGTGGTCTTGGCGGGGAGGAGGGTGAGGAGCTGGGGACATGTGGGCAGAGGAGGTGCAGGTGTGCTGTGCAATGGCGGCGGCGGCCGGTCTGCTGCACGGCTGGGTGTGTCGCCAAGGCTGTTGCGACTTGCATCAGCATGGGTGGTCGAGTGATCACTGACCAGGGTAGAGGCGCCGCAAAGGAGAGGTTTTGCGTGCACGTGCTTGCCGGTGTGGGCATCTTGCTGGCCGCCTGGTCCGCAAGGCGTACCGGCTGATAGCGATGGGACTCGCCAGGGTCGTTGTGGCAGCTGCCATCTGGATCTGGTGCTAGACTGTGATGCATATTATGCACATCATAAAGGCGCTTTGGATGCACCGTATATGCATTTACGCATGCGCCTTCGTACGCACCGTGTGGCAAGGGAGATGGATGGCTCCTGATTGATACCCTAGGGGCTTGGGCCTCGGGTTCCCTCAGGCCCCCTGATCCACTCCCGCAGACTCCTGGGTCCATTCTCTTCCCTACGTGTAACGGCAAGCTAGTTCCAGAGCGCCCGGTGACAACTTTGTATGTGTAACTCGATATTGGGTATATTGAAGGCGACCCGGAGCCTGCCTCTGTGCTGGCCCTGGTCATGGTCGCAAACGGCCTGCCGAAGGGTTCTCCTTGGCTGCTCGCGACCCTATTGTGACGTTGCAAGGCCTCATAAGTGGCAGGCTTATAAATTGTTGTCATGCAGCATAAACTGCAAGTGCTGGGAAGAGGGCAGCTTCCGGCTGAAAGGTCGACGGGGCTGGGCCGGGTGTAGCGCTTGGCCCAATCTGGAATACCAGCTTCCCAGCCGTGTAACATGGTAGTTATTAATACCCACAATCACACGTGACTGGTGCTCATGCCTTCTGTGCAGGCATCGGGTCCACTTCTCGCCCACAGCGAACGTGTAGTACAGCGTCGAGCGGGGCCTTGAGCGCTGAAGGAGCTGCTTCGCTTGGCTGGCTTTCCTGCTATGATGTTTACGCTTTTACTAACACCAAGACTCTCCAACAAGTGCACAGAAGGCATGTTCTACTAATTACTACGGTACTAGCGCACGAAAAAAAAGCCTGCACAGTGTGCCTGGCCTTAACAAGGCACAGTCGCTGCGCTAGGTATTTACATCACAGCTATTTGTCACCGCAGACGGTACAAGGGCTGAGCGGCTCACACAGCGGGCCGGGAGGATGAGCCCGGTAACAAGCGTCATATCTTTAGCAATAGCAGTGCAGACAAAGCTAGGTGGCGTGAGGGATATCAAGAAGGATGCACAGGAGCTATCGATGCAGCTCGCGCAGTTTAGCAGCTTGTTACAGAAAGCATTGGTTTCAGTGGACCCGCAACGCTGGGAAACGGCCTTGGCTATCGCTCCGCTGAGGGTAAGGTTATGCAGCCAGCTGAAGTTGTACCTTGTTTATTGAGCCGCGCCTGAACCTGGCGAGTCCGCCGACCGCTTGTCGGTACCTGCCTCGGGCTCGTCGGGGCTTCCGCTCCCTGTGGCAGGTACTATAGTAAAAGACCGCATATGTTGCTACTTTCCTATTGCTTTCTCGGACAGGCCATGGAGGTTATACTGCAGGAGTTTGATGAGCTCGTCGGCAAGCTTGCCAGGCTTGCGATTGTGGCCAAGTTCTTCATAGCAAGTAGGTTCAGCTCCTGAAGGAGCTTGTTTGCCCGGTGCGCTGGCCGAGGAAGACGCGTGCACCCTTCCCCTCCCCTGGGCCCTCCCGCACGGCTCCCACAACTTCCGGCGTTGGAGGAGCGATTGTAGCAGCACCTGCTGAATCCTCTGCCCCCGTCTTTGACATGCTGAGTATACCTCAGTCCGCATTTGGCCACCATCATCGTTGTATCGGCCCTCCCTGGCCCCTCCCTTCCCTTCCTTTACCCTCTCCCACCAGCTGGTTCTGCCCGCCTCCCTTTACCACCCCCCGGCCCCTGACCCCACTCACCCCCGCCCCCGCCCCCACGAACCACACCTGTCCGGACCCACCAGGTGAGGCCCTGGACAGCTTCTCCGCCGGCGGCCGCTCCCTGTCCACCTCCCTGGGCGAGCTGCAGACCGCCCTGCACCTGGACCCCGCGCAGCCCAGCACGGCAGACCTAGCCGCCGAGTTCGCCCGCGTGCGGCACGACCTCCGCGACCTGCGCAGCAAACTCAGCATGCTGCGGGCGTTCCGTGAAGAGGCCCTGGCTCTGGCGCAGACGGTGCGCGCCCTGGAGCGGAGCGGGGGGGAGGTGGGCACGTCCACGGGCGGCGCGGGTGTCGCGGCCAGCCCGCGCAGCAGCAGCGGGGGCAGCAGCCACACGGCGGTTGGTGGGGCAGGGGTGGACGCGCTGGTGGGGCCCATCCAGGCGGCGGTGCGGCAGGCGGTCAAGGAGGCGCTGGAGAGGCAGGGCATACCGCTGGCGACGCTCAGCGCGGTGCGTGCGGGGGACGGGGGGTGCGGGGTGCGGGGTGTGGAGTGAGGGCGTGTTCAGGCGGGCGAAGGACGAGGCGATTGCGGGAGCGTTGGGGAGCGGTGGGTAGCGTTGTGGGTGGGGGCGCATGGGCACGGGAGGACTGCCGGGCGGACGGAACTGCATCCTTGGGGAAGATACTAGGCAAGAGCAGCAGGCTAGGACTTGAGAGGATGTGCCTATAATCGTCACGGAGCATGTGAATGGGGCTGGAGGCCCTTGTGAGGCGGCCGCGGCCGAATGCAGCCGGCGCCCCGTCTGACACATTGCTGGCCTTGTCACTGTCCCATTCACACGTCTGCGCAGGTGTCCTGGGAGCGCGTTGCCGACCAGCTTCGCAGCGAGGTCAGCTGCTGGCGCACGCACTCGTCCTCCTCCGTGCACGACGCAGAGGAGGTGGCCTTCCTGGAGCGCGTCGTGTCAGCGCTCTCCATCGCTCGCCAGCCCTCCACCGCCTCCGCCACGTCCGCCGCCTCCGCCGCCACCTCCCACGGCGGCGCGCTGGCGGCGCCGTCCGTACGGCGGCCCAGCCACGTGCCCGCTGCGTTCTGCTGCCCCATCACGCGCACGCTGATGCGCGACCCGGTGGTGCTGGCCGATGACATGGGGCACTGCTTCGAGCGGGCGCCCATCGAGCGGTGGCTTAACAACCACGACACGCACCCCATGACCAGTGAGGGGGGGCTGGGGCTGGGGCTGATGTAGGCGTTGTGCGTGTAGGTGTAGGTGCGGGTGTGGGTGTGGGTGTGGGCCGCCGGTGTGGGTGTGGCGTGCGGACACGCGATCTGCACCTCATGGCCAGGGAGCGGGGGCTGCGTGGCGTGTGATTCATGTGTTTCAGGGAGCAAGGGCGTGCACGTGCTTGGGCATGGGTGAAGGACGTTGGAGTGAGTGTTGCGTGTGGACACGCGACACGCGCACCATGACCAGTGAGCGGGACGGGGGTCCACGTAGGCAGCTAGGCACTGTGCGTGTTGGTGTGAAGGAGCTGTGGGACGCCAGCGTGGGTACGACGAGGCTGAGGTGAGGGCAGGTAGCGACGCATGTGGTGGCATGGGAGCTGTGCATTGGGGGAAAGCGTGTCCCGGGTCATATCTCCTAGACACCGCGTCCAGGCCTGCTGCCGTGCGCGGACAGGAGCGAAGCTATGCGTTCTTTGAGAGAAACAAGGGCGTGTTCCGCCCCAGTCCGCTGCACAGCGGGCAACGCGCGACTTACAGCCTCCGCTGTTCTGTCCCCGCCGCCCCTGCCCCCAGACCTGCCGCTGCGCAGCAAGGAGGTGCGGCCGGCCGTGACGCTGCGGCACGCCATCGAGGAGTGGCTGGACGAGCACGGACTCACGTTCGAGCAGGTGGGGCGTTTGGAAAGGGGCGCCAGGGGTGCTGTGCAGTGGCCGCAGGCGTGGTGCTAGGGCGCCTGCCGCCTCGCCGCAGGACCGCACTGCGCCATACCCGCCGCATACCGCACTCAAGCGCTACCGCGGTGCGTTAGCTCCACGTCCCTGTTGCATGTCTGACTCCATACATGCGTACCGGCACCTTGTCACCCAAACCCGCAGGCCGACGAGCTGGAGGCGCGCACGGAGAGCCGCCGCACCAGCGCCTCCATGGGGCTGGATGCAGGGCAGGGGGGGGCACCCCGCAGCCGCGGGCCCAGCTACGCAGGGGAGCAGCAGCAGCAGCAGCCAGCCGCCGCCCCCTCCCCGCACGCGTCGCCCGTGGGGCCGCCCACTCCGTCGCCGTCGCAGCCAGCAGCGCCCATGTCGGACGACGTTGCGGTGAGTCGTGACGGCATTGGGCCGTCAGGCGTGACGGGATGGTGTAAAAGGATACTCGGTATGCACCCACCAGCCGGCCGCGCCCGTGTCGGGCGAGATTGCGGTGAGTGCGGTAGTACGGGAACTGGGGCATGGGGCGTGCTGGGTACGGGGACCGTGTTGGGGCCGCGGTGTGCCACGCCCGCGGATGTGTGTAGCGATGCAATTGCGTGGACAAACTAGCAATTGAACAAGCAGGTTCCAGTTCAGGGCTAGTTGCATGTCCAGCGATAAGGCGCCCGCGGATGTGTGTGGGCGTGTGCTGTGGACCCGGCGGCCATCGTGCTACAGGCAGGACCCGTGGTGGAGGACGTGGCGGCGAGGGGGAGGGCATGGGAGCTCACGGCTGCTGCACGGTGGTCGGCTGTTTTGCTGTCTGTGCACGCGTGGGGCCGGGTCCACGGCACGCCTGCTGTTCGCTCTGTGCTGCGGCTCCGCCGGCTGTGGTTGCGGGCTCGGGCCTGAGCGCTGTCCTTGCAGCCTGTGACGCTGTGCCCTGACGCTGTGCCCCGCAGGAGGCCCTGTGCGAGGCGTGCCGTGCCGGCAACATGATCGAGGTCCGGCGGCTGCTGTCGCGGCCGGGGATCGACCCCAACGTGGCTAAGGTAGCCCGGGCTAGGTGGGGCGCTGGGGCCGCGCCAGGGCCACGGCCAACGGGCATGGGCGGGTTGTGCACCGCAGGGCACCACAGCGGCACCATACACACAGGTGGCATCTGGCCTGGGGGTCTGCAGGCCCACGTATGCCTTTAAAAAGCCAGTCTGATCAAGTCAAACTCCAACCCGCCATGCCCCGTTGTTGACCCCCTGCAGCTGGGCCTGACCCCGCTGTACATCGCCACCTCGTGCGGCCACACCGAGATCGCCATGGTGCTGGTGGAGGCCAAGGCGCTGCCGGACGCGTGCGTGGTGGGTTGAGGGAGTACCGTAGAGAGGGTGGTGGGCACCACATAGGGTGGTGGAGGTGGTGGGTCACGAAAGAGGGTGATGAGCACCAGAGAGGGTGGTGGTGGTGGGTTAAGGAGAAGGTGGTGGTAACCGGATGACTGCGTGTTGGGTTGTGAACCAGGTGACGTCTAATTGCCACGCGTTCAGGTTCAACGTGTATGGTGACGGTCACGTCGTGGAACAAATGGAACGGGTTGCTCAGCATCGGCCTTTTCCAACAGTTGCAGTCAATGTCTACTATCCGTGCGGGTGACCCACGCTGGAACACCTGCCGATCACTCAACCGTCGGCCATTCTCCGCTCCTCCTCCCCAGGGCCCCTTCGGCCAGACCCCGCTGTACGTTGCTGCCGAGGAGAACCGCGTGGAGCTGGTCAACGCGCTGCTGCGGGCGGGGGCAAACAAGGAGGCGGCCACGCAGAACGGATGGACGCCGCTGCACGCAGCGGCCTGGGCGGGGCGCGTGCAGGTGGGGGCGAGTGGCGGTGGTGGGTATGTGTGGGGGAAAGAAGGATCGCGGAGGCGTAGCGGCAGGGAGTAGGCCGCGGGACGCTACACGCCGCGGCGTAGGCGGGGCGCGCGCGGGTGCGTGCGGGTCGTGGGGCCTTGGGGGAGGGCGCGGGGAAGGGCGGAACGGGCCGGGTGGCATGGACCCTGTGGACACCAGGGCGCGGCGTGCTGAGCGACATGGTTTGGCGGAGATGTAGTTACACGGGGAGGTCTTACTTGACTTGCCTACCCCCTCCGCCCATTGGCTGTGATAGGTTGTACGCGCGTTGCTGGCTGCGGGCGCCAACACGGACGCGCCCAAGAAGGACGGCCGCTCGCCGCTCAACGTGGCGGCGGTCAAGGGGCACGTGGACGTTGTGCGGGCGCTGCTGGGCGCGGGGGCAAACACGGAGAGCCCGGACAAGGTAAGCGGGGCGGGGGGGTAGGCTGGGGCACGGGCTGGTGCGGACGCGGACACGTATAGCCGCTCGGGGATTGCATAAGTGGACACCACGGGTAGGGATGGGGTGGCTGGTTGCTGCAGCGCCATTTGCGCCAGTGCACGGGTGTCCCTATGATCCCTGCCTGATCAGTGCCGTCGCACGAGCCGACGCAGGAGACTGTGCCCTGACGTCTGTTGCACCTTCGGTGTGTACCACGTGGCATTGACCTGCCGCCGGTCTGCTGTTCCCTGCCGCTTCCCCTTCAGTACGGCTACACCCCGCTGCACCTGGCCGCCGGACGCTGTGGCAAAGTCGACATGGTCCGCGCGCTGCTGGCCGCCGGCGCCGCCGCCAACGCCGCCAACAAGGAGGGGGAGACTCCCCTGTACCTGGCGGCGCTGCAGGGCCGCGCCGAGGTGGTGGGCACGCTGCTGCAGCACGGGGCGGACAAGAACTCTGCCACGCGGGAGGGCTGGACGCCGCTGCACGCGGCGCACGGCGGGGAGGTGGCGAGGGCGCTGGTGGAGGCGGGGGCGAACAAGGAGGCGCTCAACAGCGTGAGTGGGGAGGGAGGGAGGGAGGGAGGGAGGGAGGGTAACGTAAGGCTGTACTGAGTAGATAATTAGGTATGCCACGCGGGCTGTAAGGCTTCCTTAGACGGCCGTTTGAAGCGGGGCCCGCATTGACGCACTCAACGGCGTGAGCGACAAGCAGCGTACCGGTAGTCATCCCTACTTCCTGCACGGGAAGGCGCATGGCTTTGTATACTACGTTGTTGTTCCCTTCTCCATAGATCTGGTTGGGCCCTTCCTTCTTCGGCATCTCCTTAACCCCCTTTGTTGTCCCCCCTCGTCCTGCAGGCGCACGCCACCCCGCTTTTCGTTGCTGCGCAGCAGGGCCGTGTGGAGGTGGTCAAGGTGCTGGTGGCGGCGGGCGCCAGCCTGGAGGCGCGGAACAGGGACGGCGAGACGCCGCTGCAGGTGCGGGGCTGCGAGCACGCGCGGGGAGTTGGCGGGGCCGGGGCTGTGGATGACCGCCGGGCGCTGCTGTCGACGCTGTTGCCTTACCGCGACAGTGGCCTGCCCACTTGCCGACGTTTGCGGCAGCGGGCGCGCTGACGCCCAGCCCTCTGCCTGGGTCCCGCACCGCCATCCCCGCCACTCGCCTACCGCCCGTTCAGCACCCGTACGATGTGATGGACTATCCATGCCGCCACGCGCCTGGGCCGCGCGCAGGCCGCAGCAGCGTCCACCCTCACACCTATCCCTCCTCATTGTACCCATATCCCCAAACTCTCATTGTACCTACTACTACTTCCCGCAGGCCGCCACGCGCCCGAGCCGCGCGCAGGCCGCCGCCGTGTCCACACTCACGCCTGCCCCTCCTCATTGTACTACCGGTAGTATCCCACGCCACCCCACCCCGCCGTTGTTTCCCGCAGGCCGCCACCCGGCTGGGCCGCACGCAGGCTGCCGCCGTGCTGCAGGACGCGGCGCACCGGCGGCACCAGGCGGAGCAGCTGGCGCTCATGAGCGACGACCTGGGCCGGGACAGGGTGGGGGACGCCAAGAAGAAGGGCTTCTTCAGCAGCTTCAACAAGAAGAAGTAGGGGCCTGCGAGCAGTGTAAGGCTGAAGCGGTGGTGGTTGTGCGGCGGAGGAAGATGGGCGGGAAGGCGGGAAGGGGTTGGGACGCGGGTGCCTGGCGAAGGCTGGAGCGCTAACGGAGGTGGGCACGCATGGCGGCTGAGGCGGGGGATTGGGCAGTGTGGAAGGGGCTGGATGGGGAGCCCGCTTGCTCTCTGTTCCCAGCTCATCTGCTGCAAGGGCATTTCGTAGTGGATTGTACGTGGGACTGGAGAGGTATTCGAACGTTTCTGCATTGCGTTAGCCGTGTTGTCAGGGTTGCATCTTGCATGGGATTCGCTCTCCCTTGCACACGCCTTGGCATGTGGGTCAATGCCTTTCAACACAGGCATGAATAGCAGTGCCTTGGCGGCGAATAAGGTAACTTTTCGCGTAGCAGCACACCGTCGCCGTAGTCGGCATCACTTGGGTTCCTCGTCTCTCTCCTTGATAATTTGGCTGCAGCAATGGGGCAGTGCTTGGATTTATAAACAGTCGACGGGTTCATCCCTTGGGAGCGTGGGAACCAGCAGGGGGTGCTGCAAGACTGTGTTTTTTGTGTGTTCGGTAGCCTGCATTTGTCATCATGCATCCGTCAATTGGACAAGCAGAGACTTGCCTAGTGTGGCAGGCTGTTTGCATCGTTGCAGGCAATTGCAGGTTTGCGAGTTGCGCTTGATCGTGTTGAGGTTGAGTAGGTTGAGTAGGTTGAGGCACGCTTCAGGGCGCAAAGGTACGGTATGCTATCGGTATACTTCTGTCTGGTGTAGCGGAAATAGCCTGACAAGTGGTGGTGACACGCTGCGGTGCCTGCGATGCGTTGCGAGCACGGCCTTTTGCTGGTAGTGGCATGTACTTACAAGACATGCGCGCACTGCACGTCATAAGGTGTTGCGCAAGTACTAGCTGACAAGGGAGACTTCCGTATCGGTTCTGGGGCTGCGGTCTCTTATCTCCCCATGTTACAGCCGCCTGTCATACCACGTCATACCGGCTGTCGGTGGCCGACCTGACCCGTTGCACGGGACATGGGGCACCAATATGCCGGGTGCAATACGGTGCAACGCCAACCAGCAACAAAGCTCACGTCTATTTGCGTACACATACTGTAGCAATCACCCGTAAAAAGCTCCTGTCCACGGCACGCCAATCCGCTGCACCCACGCCAAACCTCAGCGGGCCTGGTGAGTGAAGGGGAGGCACCTTGCTTGGGGGAAATCTCTATACCACATAATACACACTGTTGGAGAGCCGGTGAACTGCAGGACTAACAAGTACTCAGGAACAAAGCGCATATGACAGTGGGGAACAACCTAGGCAGTTGGGCTAGTCCCGAGATGCAATCACAACGCACTGCACAACGGGCATAGGCAGGGCCCGCAGGGCCATACTGGGCCACTCAAAAAAGAGCAAGACAAAGCGGTCGGAACCAAAATGTAAATGGGACAGCGTCCCTTCACCACGCCATTTCCTATGCGGCCCTACCCCTACCAGCTACCACTAGCACACCAGGTACGCCACGAGGGGTCGATGTGCGAGTGCAGTCTGTACACCAGCTGGCGTGCTGGGCACAGCGATGTGTACCGTATAATACGTATCGTGCCCTGCGCCGATGCACGTTCCAGCTTCGCACAAGACTTGAGCAACCTCGTGCCCAGCCCTATCGGTGCGATGCGGGCTTTGACAGCCATTTCAGCCCTCCTGTACGCCTTATCAACCACACTCAGCTGCACACCGCATCGCCATTGCATACTGCAGCGCCACCTTCGCCATGCCCCTCATACTCCGCGGTGCAGGCGTCGGCCTTCTTACTGCCTTGGCACCAGGTCCCGGGTAACTGCCGCGTACAGTACGCAGTAGTATGCCACTGTGCCAGCAAACCAGTACTGCAACATAGCAGTAGACCAGTTGCGGCGCTGCTGCGGCTCCTCCTCCCCCTCCTGCCCCTCCTCCTCCTGGCTGCCTGTCGCCTCCGCAACCACATTGCCCGCCGCCGACGCCGCTGCCACGCCCGCACCCGCCCCCACGCCGTCCTCCTGCTGGCCCACCGGGGCCCCCGTCTCCGCCACCTGCTCCGTATCACCCCGGGGGCCCTCCCCAGCCACCTGCTCCTTATCACCCGGGGGGGCCCTCCCCTGCCACCTGCTCCGTATCACCCGGGGGGCCCTCCCCCGCCACCTGCTCCTTATCACCCGGGGGGCCCTCCCCCGCCACCTGCTCCGTATCACCCCGGGGGCCCTCCCCCGCCACCTGCTCCTTATCACCCGGGGGGCCCTCCCCTGCCACCTGCTCCGTATCACCCGGGGGGCCCTCCCCCGCCACCTGCTCCTTATCACCCGGGGGGCCCTCCCCCGCCAC
>VFQN01008134.1_pt1 | contig 10796 bp, 10 predicted proteins | sample 3512371 | NCBI WGS metagenome assembly VFQN01 (sample SAMN10412370, study PRJNA504923) | tailings metagenome | isolation source: Replicate 2 from Balatoc abandoned mine | place: Philippines: Itogon, Benguet | collected 2017-08-28 | reverse complement strand
TGGCGATGTAGAGGTTGAGCGACTGCGCCTGGTCGATCCATTTCTGCCGGCGCGAGGCGGCCTCGATCAGCCATGCGGTGTCGAGCTCGAACGCGGTCGCGTAGAGCGCCTTCAGGTCATCCGGCACACGGTCGATCTGGCCGACCGACCCGTCGAAATATTTCAGGTCCGACACCATCACCTCGTCCCATAGGCCGCGTGTCTTCAGGTCGTGGACGAGTTGCGCGTTCACGACGGTGAAGTCGCCCGACATGTTCGATTTGACGAACAGGTTCTGGTAGCCGGGCTCGATCGACTGCGACACGCCGCAGATGTTCGAGATCGTGGCAGTAGGCGCGATCGCCATCGTGTTGGAGTTGCGCATGCCGGTGGTCTTCACCCGCCTGCGCAGCGCCTCCCAGTCGAGCGTCGAGGTTGCATCCATCTCGACGCCGGGCCGCGCCTCCTCCATCAGCCGGATCGAGTCAACGGGAAGAATGCCCTTCGACCAGAGCGAGCCCTCGAAGCTCGGATAGCGCCCGCGTTCGGCGGCCAGATCCACCGAAGCGGAGATCGCATTGTAGCTGATCGCCTCCATCGAGCGATCCGCGAACTCCACCGCGGCGTCGGACGCGTAGGGAATGCGCAGGACCTGCAGCGCATCCTGGAAACCCATCAGGCCGAGACCGACGGGACGGTGCCTGAGATTGGATCGCCGCGCCTCCGGGATCGTGTAGAAATTGATGTCGACGACGTTGTCGAGCATACGCATCGCCGTGCCGACCGTCCTTGCCAGATGATCGAGGTCGAGCCCCTTTTCGGTGACGTGGTTGGCAAGGTTGACGGAGCCGAGATTGCACACCGCCACCTCGTCCCTCGACGTGTTCAGCGTGATCTCGGTGCACAGGTTGGAGGAGTGCACGACGCCGACATGGCCCTGCGGCGAGCGGATGTTGCAGGGATCCTTGAACGTGATCCAGGGATGCCCCGTCTCGAACAGCATGGTGAGCATCCTGCGCCACAGATCCACGGCGCGGACCTTGCGGAACACCTTGATGTCGCCCGACGCCGCCCTAGCCTCATAGGTTTCGTAGGCCGCGCGGAAGGCGGTGCCGTAGAGGTCGTGCAGGTCCGGCACCTCGTCGGGCGAGAACAGCGTCCATTCGGCGTCGGCTTCGACGCGCTCCATGAACAGGTCCGGCACCCAGTTGGCCGTGTTCATGTCGTGCGTGCGGCGGCGGTCATCGCCGGTGTTCTTGCGCAGGTCGAGAAACTCCTCGATGTCGACATGCCAGGTCTCGAGATAGGCGCAGACCGCGCCCTTGCGCTTGCCGCCCTGGTTGACCGCGATCGCGGTGTCGTTGGCGACCTTCAGGAAGGGCACCACGCCCTGGCTCTCGCCATTGGTGCCCTTGATGTGGGCGCCGAGCCCGCGCACCGGCGTCCAGTCGTTGCCGAGACCGCCGGAATATTTGGCCAGCAGCGCATTGTCCTTGATGCCCTTGAAGATCGCGTCGAGGTCGTCGCCGATGGTCGTCAGGAAGCAGGAGGAGAGCTGCGGCCGGGTCGTGCCCGAATTGAACAGCGTCGGGGTCGAGGCCATGAAATCGAACGAGGAGAGCAGGTCGTAGAACTCGATCGCCCTCGCCTCGCGGTCGATCTCGCGGATCGCCAGCCCCATCGCCACGCGCATGAAGAAGGCCTGCGGCAGCTCGAACCGCCTGCCTTTCGTGTGCAGGAAGTAGCGGTCGTAAAGGGTCTGAAGGCCGAGATACTGGAAGTTCAGGTCGCGTTCCGGCTTCAGGGCCGCGCCAAGCCTGGCGAGGTCGAAGCGGCCGAGTTCCGGATCGATCAGCTCGGCCTCGATGCCGGTCTTCACGAAGTCGGGGAAATAGCTCGCATAGCGCGTGGCCATGTCGGCCTGCGTCGCCAGCTCCGTCCGGCCGGAGACGAAGGACAACGCCTCCCGCCGCAGCCGGTCGAGCAGCAGGCGGGCGGAGACGAAGGCGTAGTTCGGCTCCTGCTCGACCAGCGTGCGCGCTGCGAGGATCGGGGCGAGCGACAGTTCGTCGAGCGTGATGCCGTCGTAGAGGTTGCGCCTTGCCTCGGCGAGGATCGGCTGGGCCGAGACCGCGTCGAGACCATCGCAGGCCTCCTCGACGATCCGCGCCAGCCGCGCCTCGTCCAGCGGCAGGAGCGCGCCGTCCTCGGCCTTGACGTGCAGCGACGGCGCCGCCTGTTCGACGGCCGCGGCCTTCTCGGCGGCACGCTCGCGCGCCCGTTCCTCGCGGTAGAGCACGTAGGCACGCGCCACCTTGTGATGCTCGCCGCGCATCAGGGCGAGCTCGACCTGGTCCTGCACGTCCTCGATATGGAAGATCCTGCCCTCGCCGACGCGACGCGTCAGGGCGGCCACGACCTGTTCCGTCAGGTCCTCGACGACGTCATGGACGCGCCGCGACCCCGCGGCCGTCGAGCCCTCCACCGCCAGGAAGGCCTTGGTGAGCGCCACGGTGATCTTGGTGGGATCGAACGGCGTCAGGCCGCCATTGCGCCGGATGACCCGGTAGCCGGGCTCCGCGTCCCGCCGCGCACCGGTGTCGAGGGAGGGTGGAACCGGTGAGGTTCCTTTGGTGTCGAGTGTCGCAGTCGCCGGCATCTTTTCCCCGTAGGCGTTGTGGACGGGGATTGCGTGGAACGCATGCCGGACGCGGGCTCCTCAAGCCGCACGCAGACACAGCGCACCGCCGGGACACCCCGCCCGTGGTTCGTTCAGATCCGTCACGGCAGGTCTCCTGGCTCGCAGGTCGCTGCTTTTGTCGGCCTTCCCGGCGCCGTCAAGCACCAGTGGCAAAACTCGACGCAAGCTCACTGCTTACAGTTGCGGGGGCAGCGCCGGCATTGTGAACACGCACCGGCTTCCCTCTTAGCTTCCGAGCCAAAACGACTCGAAAGAACCATGACCACAACATCTAGAAGGAAATCACCCTGAGCTGTCAACGGCTGGATTGGGATCGCTGTGCAATCATTCCGGCTGGAGCTCGAAGGCGCGGGTTGGGAGCACCCGTCGCCCGGAGCGCGATCTTCACGAAATTTGTTCTGGCACAAAGAGCGGCACGCAGCTGAGGCGTAGGTTTCCCTCATCGACAACGTTGGATCACAAGGAGAACCGACATGTTCACGCGTCGCCAAGCCCTTCTCGGAGCTGCGGCCGCAACCGTGCTGGCAGGGGCATTGCCCAGGCTGGCTTCCGCCGCTCCGGCCACAGAGGCCGAGATCGCGGCCCTTCCCCGTCAGAAGGTCACGCTCGTCGCGCCGCCCTTCGTGCATGAGCACGAGCAGATCGCCACAAGCGGGCCGAAGGTGGTCGAATTCACCATGCCGATCGTCGAGAAGAAGGTCGTCATCGACGACGAGGGGACCGAATTCCAGGCGATGACCTTCAACGGCTCCATGCCCGGCCCGATGATGGTAGTCCACGAGGGCGACTATGTCGAGTTGACGCTCATCAATCCCGAAACCAACACGATGCCGCACAATATCGACTTCCACGCCGCCACGGGCGGGCTGGGCGGCGGTGCGCTGACGCTGATAAATCCGGGCGAGCAGGTGAAGCTGCGCTTTAAGGCGACCCGCACCGGCACCTTCGTCTATCACTGCGCGCCCGAGGGCGCGATGATCCCCTGGCACGTTGTCTCTGGCATGAGCGGGACGATCATGATCCTGCCCCGCGACGGTCTGAAGAACGAGAAGGGCGAGGCGCTCCGCTACGACAAGGTCTTCTACATCGGCGAGAACGACTTCTACGTGCCGAAGGACGAGGACGGAAACTACAAGACCTATGAATCGCACGGCGAGAGCTATGCCGATACGGTCGAAGTGATGCGCGGCCTCGTGCCCACCCATGTGGTCTTCAACGGCGCCAAGGGCGCGCTCACCGGCGACCACGCCATGAAGTCGAAGGTCGGCGAGACAGTGCTCATCGTCCATTCGCAGGCTAACCGCGACACCCGTCCGCACCTGATCGGTGGCCACGGCGACTATGTCTGGGAAGAAGGCAAATTCGCCAACCCGCCTGCGAAGGATCTTGAGACCTGGTTCATCCGCGGCGGTTCGGCAGGCGCGGCGCTCTACACCTTCCTCCAGCCGGGCGTCTACGCCTACGTGAACCACAACCTCATCGAGGCCGTGGAACTCGGAGCAACCGCCCACTTCGTGGTCGACGGCGAATGGAACGACGACCTGATGAAGCAGGTCGAAGCGCCCGGCCCGATCCCGGTCAACTGAACGCCGACGGCACGGCCCGGCTTTGTCCGGGCCGCTCCATTTCCGGGGGTCTGTCATGCACATCAACATGTTCGAAGCCGCGCTCGGCGCCATCGCCGCGATTGCCGTGCCAGTCGCGGCCGGGCTGACGATTCCCTCTAATGACGCATCTCCGATGGCCGACACAGTTCGCATCGCCGCAACGATCATCGACTATCCACTGCCGGGCGAGTTCCTCGCTGAAGGACGACCGGCCACGGCTCCTTCCCGGCGGATCAAGCTTCCGGCCTTTCGGATCATGAAACGGCAGGTCGGTCAGACCGACTACGATCGCTGCGTCACGGCGGGTGCATGCAGAGGCGCAGATGCAGCACCTGCGTCGGACGACATCCCCGTGACCGGCGTGAATTGGCTCGACGCTTCAGCCTATGCCCGTTGGTACTCGGAGGTGACCGGCGAGGTCTGGCGGCTCCCGACAGCCCTCGAAGCGGCCGCGGCAGCCGGCGAGCGTTTTGCCGGCGAAGCATTTTCGGCAGCCGCGGATGATCCTTCGAATCCGGCCGTTCGCTGGATCCGTCGGTACCGCGAGGAGGCCGCAGCAAAACGCCCGCCCGATCCGGACCCGAAGCCACGCGGCTTCTACGGCCCGAACTCCAATACCGTCGACGATTTCGGCGGCAATGTCTGGGAATGGACGTCGACCTGCTATGAGCGCGCGACGCTCTCGGGTGATCGCAGGACCATGCTCAGCAGAACGGAAAACTGCGGCGTCCACGTGCTCGAAGGGCGCCATCGTGCCTATATGTCCAACTTCGTCCGCGACGGGAAAAGCGGCGGCTGCGCTGTCGGCACACCGCCGGAGAACCTCGGCTTCCGCCTAGTCCGAGACGACGCCGGCTTCCCGTCAATTGCCTGGTTCGGCGGGCATCTGCGCACCCTGCGTCCGTAGCCCCTCTCCCCGATATCCGAGATGTGACACCATGACGATACAAGTTCCCACCGGCCGCACTCTGTTGCCAGCTGACCGTCTTCCAGAAGGCCAGGACACTCTCGTCGACCGGCTGCGGCGCGGCATTGCCGAGGCGGGTCTCCACTGCAATTGCCGCGAGGCAGCGAACGAGATGCTGGACCGGGTCGACGCAGAAGAGGATCTGATCCGACGCGCTGACGCGCTGGTCGACGCGCGCAGGATGCGCGACGCCGTCGTGCTCGTGCTCGCCTTGCTGGGCGAGCTGGACGATTTGATGCCCGACGAACCGGACCGCACGGCGTTCGACGAGATCGCGGGCCTGTTCACGGATATAGCCGACTTCGCGAGCTGCGGAGCCGACGCCGCGCGACGCGCCGCGGGCAGAGGAAATCGCTGATGCCTGTCGCTTCGCCCACCGACCGCTCCGTTCCGAGAGCCGCCCGCAAGACGGGCGATCTATCGCGCGACGGCCGCGGCCGCGCTCTCTCCGTGCCACCAATCCTGCATTATGGATTCCGGCCGTTCTTCTTCCTCGCCGCGCTATACGCAGGCCTCGCGATACCGCTTTGGCTCGGCGTCTATCTCGGCGGAATGGAACTGCCCGGACCTTTCCCCGGACTGCACTGGCACGCGCACGAGATGCTGTTCGGCTATCTCGGCGCCGTGATCGCCGGCTTCCTCCTGACGGCGATCCCCAACTGGACCGGCCGGCTGCCATTGAGCGGATGGCCCCTCGGCGGGCTCGCCGCCCTCTGGATCGCAGGGCGGGTCGCATGCCTTGTTTCCCCCGATCCAGTCGTCGCGATGGCGATCGATCTTGCCTTTCCTGCAACGCTGGCTTTTTCGGTCTGGCGCGAAGTCATCGCGGGTCGCAATTGGCGCAACGCACCAGTGGCGGTGATCATCACGCTGTTCGGACTGGCGAATGCGGCGGACCACGCCGCGAACCTTCACCTTTTGCCGCATGATCTCGGACAGCGTCTGGCGCTCGGCGTCGCCGCTGTGCTGATCGCACTGATCGGCGGCCGCATCGTGCCGAGCTTCACCCGCAACTGGCTCGTCAGGGAGCGGGTCGTGAGCCTCCCCGCGAGTTTCGGCAAGCTGGACAAGGCGGCGCTCGCCAGCACCAGCATCGGGATGGCCAGTTGGGTCGCACTGCCGCACTCGCTCCTCACCGGCGGGCTTCTGGTGCTGGCCGGCGGCCTTCTCGCACTGCGCCTGTCACGTTGGCAGGGGGCGAAGACGCTCTCCGAGCCCATCCTGCTGATCCTTCATCTCGGCTATGGTTGGCTGTCGGCGGCCCTCATCCTCCTTGGCCTGTCGGTGCTTTTCCCCGAGATCCCGGCGAGCGCCGCGCTGCATGCGCTGACGGCCGGCGCGATCGGGACGATGACGCTGGCGGTGATGACCCGCGCCAGCCTCGGCCACACCGGGCGCGCGATCGTCGCCGATCGGTCGATTGTCGCGATCTACGTACTCGTGACCGCCGGCGCCCTGCTCAGGGTCGCGGCACCGTTCCTGGACGCCTGGTACATGTCGACGCTGGCACTTGGCGGAGCCCTGTGGAGCGGAGCGTTCCTGCTGTTCGCGATCCGCTACGCTCCGGTCCTCTGGGGCCGCCGCATTTCCGGCTGAAGCGCTCCGGACATCCCGCTTCAAGACAGGGTCCGGCGCACGCTCGCGGGAGAAACGCCCGTCGCGGCACGCGGACCTTTCCTTCGCGGGGAAAAAGAAGCGGCCGGGAAGCGGATCACGCTTCCCGGCCGCTTGTGAGCGAACAGAGATCCGGGCCGCTACTTCGCGGCCAGCACCTGACCGAAGAGCCCTTCGAACACCGTCTTGGCCTTGCCGGTCTGCTTCACGGCCTTCGCCTCATCGACATTGGCCGCTTCGCCGACACGGATCAGCGCCACCATGCCCATTGCATAGTGTGGCGAACACTTGACGCCGTAAACGCCCGCCGTGTCGAAGGTGACCGAGAATTCCTCGTTGAACTTGCTCTTGAACGGCTCTGCCCCTTCCGGCAGCATTCCCTTGATCGTCTCGACATTGTGCCCCTTGTCGGTCGGCACGAAACGGATCGTGTCGCCGGGAGCCGCCACGATCAGGTCGGGCTCGAATACCATCGTGCCCTTCGCGCCCTTGTTCAGCATCCTGACCTCAAGCTCGGCCGCGCCGGCTGCTCCGGCAAAGACGACGGCTGCTCCAAGCGCCAGTGTCGTGATAATCCCTTTCATGGTCCTGTCCTTTCTACCTCAGGCCTTCTGCCTTCGGGCGGACTTGTAGACCTGCGGGCGGAAGACATGTTTGCGCCGGCACAAACAGCAGCTAGAAATATCGCACCGTCGCGCCGGAAAAGGAGCCGAGCGGAGCCGATGCCTGTTCTCGACCGGTCGCTGATCGCAAAATTGCCAGCCTTCGCCGAATTGTCCGGCGAGGACCTGGATGCCATCCTGGCGTCCGCCCGCTCGAGCCGTTACCCGAAGGACACGGAAGTGTTCGGCCAGGACGAGGAGGCAACCTCTTTCTTCCTGCTGCTTTCGGGTCATATCCGGGTCGTGCGAACCACGCCCGACGGCCACCAGTTGATCGCGCGTTACATCAATGAAGGCGAGGTGTTCGGCATTGCGATCGCGATGGGCCGCACGACATATCCGGCCAGCGCGGTGGCGGCGGTCGACTGCGTCGTGCTGTCCTGGCCAAACAGCGCCTGGCCGGAGCTCCAGTCGCGCGTTCCGGCCTTCGGTACCAGTGCCTACCAGACCATCGGTGCGCGCCTGCAGGAGACCCAGGCGCGGGTGGTCGAGATGTCGACACAGCAGGTCGAGCAGAGGATCGCGAGCGCGGTGCTACGGCTGGTCAGCCAGTCGGGTCGCAAGACCGCCGAGGGCATCGAGATCGATTTCCCCATCACCCGCCAGGACATCGCCGAGATGACCGGCTCGACGCTGCACACCGTCAGCCGGCTGCTCAGCGCCTGGGAAGACGAGGGTATCGTGCGCAGCGGACGACAGAAGGTCATCGTTGTCGATCCGCACGCGCTGATGCTTCTGGCGGAGAACCGCAGGCGGAAATGACGCTGGGTCTTATCCCGCTGCAGCGTCCCGAGCCTGCCGGCAGTTCAGATAGACCTCCCGGTTGGCGCAGAACTCCGGTGCGCCTCGTGCCCCAGATCGCAGCCAGTCACGGCACTCCTCCCCGTGGCGGCACAATATGCAGCGCCATATCACGTTGCGGATGTCGTGTTCAGCCGACAGTTCCGCCACACCCAGAGTGACGCCGAGATTGTCCATCAGCTTCGACGATTGGTCGAGCCGCGCGGCGATTCCCTCGAAGATTCCCATCTGCTCAAACTCCTGTTTCGACCCTTCATGCACTGACGACGATCTCGAAGACTGTTGGCGCTGTCGTGCCGGGTTCGCCGCTGATCGCGGCAAGCAGCTCCGCCGAGAAAGTCGCCTCGTCGATCGCATGCTCCGCACAAGCCTCGGCGACCGTGTGGAAGACCCCGATCGGGCAGCCGACACAAAGCATGCCGCGCCGGATCATCACCTTGATCGTGGACGGCCATCGCCGCATAATCTCGTCGATCGGCATGTCGGGATCGATCACGATCGGCATGTTCCTCGGACTCCTTCAAAAGTGAAGAAAACATCGTCGGCCCGGCGCGTCGTTGACCTGGCGCAAAGAGCGAAAAAGATATTGCGGATCGCAAGGTAGCGAAAAATGCGGCAAGGCCAGGCCTCGTGACGGGGCAAGAGGCCGGTCGCGGTCCCGCCTCCGCCAGGCTATGGTACGCGCTTGACCGGCCAGCCGGGGGAGGAACTCGTCCTGCACCGCGAAGCCAAGCAACCCTGGAGGAAACTGAAGGGATGAAGACACGCATCGCGATCGTCGGCCTGGGCATGGCGGTGACGCCGCACTCACGAGGACTGATGGATCTTGCCGACACGGTCGAGGTCGTCCACGCCTATGCGCGCAGCGAAGAACGCCGACAGGCCTTCGGTGCAAAATTCCCCTTCCCGCTCTGTGGCAGCCTCGACACGATCCTCGATGACGACAGTGTCGAGGCGGTGGTGGTTCTCTCGCCGGCCAACACGCATCGCGACATTGCAGTCCTCTGTGCGAAGGCCGGCAAGCATGTGCTGATGGAGAAGCCGCTCGACGTCACCACGGCGCGTGCCGAGGAACTCGTCGCCGCTTGTCGCAAGGCCGGCGTCAGGCTCGGCGTCGTGCTGCAACATCGTTTCCGGCCCGCCGGCATGAAGCTGGCGGAGATGCTGCGCGCAGGCGAACTGGGCGCCATCGTGGGCTGTTCCACGACCACCCGGCTGTGGCGTCCCCAGTCCTACTACGACGAGCCGGGTCGCGGCACCCTGGCCCGCGACGGTGGCGGCGTGCTGATCTCGCAGGGCATCCACACGCTCGACCTGATGCTGAGCCTCGCCGGCCCGGTCGAGGGGGTCACCGGGTTCACGATGACCACGCCGGTTCACCGCATGGAGACGGAAGACATGGTCTGTGCGGCCGCCCGCTTCGCCAGTGGCGCGATCGGCACGATCGACGCGACGACGGCCGCCTATCCCGGCTTCCCCGAGGAGATCGTCCTCACCTGCGAGAAAGGCACCGCGCTACTGCGCGGCACCGAACTCCTCGTGCAGTTTCACGACGGCCGGAAGATCGCCATGGAACCCGACCGCACGGCCGGAGGCACCGGAGCCGACCCGATGGCCTTCCCGCACGACTATCACCGCGCCGTCATGGCCGACTTCGTCGAGGCGATCCGCACCGGCCGCGACCCGAAAGTGACCGGCGAGGAAGCCCTCAAGGTCCACCGCCTGATCGACGCCTTGATCGAAACCGGCCGCACGGGCCGGCCCGTCCTCTGCAAAGCGGGCTGACGCTCCAGTAGGAACCGGCTCAGGCGGCCTCGTTCTTGGCGAGAATGCCGACGATCACCGGCAGGCGCATGTCCTTGCAGGTCTGGACTCGATCCTCGTCGAAATGGCCTGACTCCGCGAGACAGTTCAACGTCCCTATCACGCGGCCGAAGAGGACGAGAGGCACATTGACGAGGGATTCGCAGCCGATCGAGCGGATGGTGTCGTGGTCAGCCATCACCTCGGCCAGCGTCTCGTAGTCGTTCGCCACAAACACTTCGAGCTTCTCCATCACCTGCTGGCTCCAGCGGGTGGTGTTCGCCGGCTTACGGCCGGAGACGGGATAGACGTCGGGCATCGAGGAATAGAGCCGTTCGTATGACAGATCGTTCGGGTCAACGGCGGTGACGGTCACCAGCTTGGCCCCTGCCTTCTCGCGCAGTTCGTCGGCAACCAGCTTGAACACGTCGTCGCTCGTCGACGCGGACCGGGCAAGGGCGTCAGCAAAATCATCCGGATGGGCGGTAGGTGCGCTGGTCACGATTAAGTCCTTTTCTGCGGTCTGCCGTTCAGGATCGCTTGCCGGCAACGCTCACCGCCACGGCGACGAGGATGACGACACCGGTCGCGAGGTCCTTGTAGAAGGGATCGGCGTTCAGGATGTTGAAGCCGTTGTTGATGAGGGCAAGCAGCATGACGCC
>VFQN01008131.1_pt1 | contig 10798 bp, 8 predicted proteins | sample 3512371 | NCBI WGS metagenome assembly VFQN01 (sample SAMN10412370, study PRJNA504923) | tailings metagenome | isolation source: Replicate 2 from Balatoc abandoned mine | place: Philippines: Itogon, Benguet | collected 2017-08-28 | reverse complement strand
GCCCGGCGCCCCTTGGATTGTGCATCGGCCGCTGTCGCGGCCTGGGTGCTGGCGCCGTCCGCGTGGCCGCAGCGCGCCTTCTTGCGTCTCCTCAGTCCCCCGCCCAGTCAGGCACCCGAGGGTGCCGCCGCGCAGTGGGCGAACTGTAGGGGCCGCTCGCCGAGGGTCGCAGCAGGACTTACCCTGCCCTGAACCGGACAGCGGTTCAGGCTCCATCCACGAGCCTGTCAAGGCGACGGGCCCCCGTACCCGACGCAGCACTCGGTTACCACATGGGGCTCAGCCCGCGCCGTCCGCGCGACGAAAACCCGGGCATCACCGTGAAGGAGTTGCCGATGCACGCTTCCTGCTGCCACGCCGCCCGCCCCTCGACCTTCGACGCCGCTGCCGCCAGCCGCGCGGCCGAGCGTGCTGCGCGCCACGAGCGAAGCCCGCGGCATCGCGGCCACGACGAGGCCGAGGCCGCGCCTGCGCGCCGCACCGAGCGCAGCCACCCGCTGGTGGCGGCGATGACCGAGGCGCTGCGCAGCCTGATGCCGGCCGACCGGACGGCCGAACAGAGCCGCGAGCTGAAGGACAGCGCGCGAGCCTTCGCCCACGAACTGGCCCAGGCGCTGCGCGGCGCCGCCGGGCACGGTCACGGCCTGCACGGCGCGCGGCGCGGCTACGACGATCTCGCCCAGCGCGTCGAACGGCTCGCCGGCGAAGTGACCCGCCCCGCTCCCGTGACCGCCAACACCGGCCCGACCACGCTCAATGCCAGCCTGAGCACGCTGTCCATCGATCTCTCCGTCGAGGGCGATCGCGCCAGCGCATCGCTGTCGATGACCACGATCGCGCTGGAGGTGTCGCAGCAGGGCCGCACCACCGCCGCGCCGACGGCCGAGTCGCCCCTGCTGGCTGCCTTTCGCCGCCTGATGACCGCGCTTCAGCCCGGCGAGAACACCGCCGCAGGCGGCAGCGCCGACCAGCTCGGCAGCTTCCTGCGCCAGCTGGCCACTGCGCTGCGCGGCGGCGAGGCGGCGGGCGACGCCCCGGCCGGTTCGCTGATCAGCCTGGCAGCCTGAGGGCCGCCGACGCACCGGGCTCGGCCCGGTCCAGCCAGCGCGCCGCCTCGGCCGGCGCCAGCGGCCGTGCGAACAGGTAGCCCTGCATCAGACGGCAGCCGGCCGCGCGCAGCGCCTCGGACTGCGCCGGCGACTCCACGCCTTCGGCGATCACGTCCAGGTCCAGCGTAGCGGCGAGGTCGCAGATCGCCTTGACCACCGCGGTGGCGTCGGGCGCGGGCAGCGGCTCGACCAGGCTGCGGTCGATCTTCACCGTGCGCAGCGGCAGGCTGCGCAGCATGTTCAGCGACGAGAAGCCGGTGCCGAAGTCGTCCAGCGCGACCTCGATGCCGTGCGCCCGCAGCCGTGCGATGCGGCCGCGCGCGTGCTCCATGTGGGCCACCGCCACGCTCTCGGTGATCTCCAGCGACAGCAGCGCCGGCGGCACGCCGTGGCGGTCGAGCACGCGCAGCACCTCGTCGGCGAAGTCGGGGTCGAGCAGCTGCAGCGGCGAGACGTTCACCGCCACCGGCATGGCGTGGCCGTAGTCACGCCGCCATTGCGCCAGCTGCGCGCAGGCGCGGTCGAGGATCAGCGTGCCGAGCGCGCGGACCATGCCGGTGCGCTCCGACGCCGGCACGAACTCCAGCGGCGAGATGCGGCCGCGGCCCGGCGGATCCCAGCGCACCAGCGCCTCGAAGCCGACCAGCCGCGGCGGCCGCGCCGCGCTGCGCACCTCGACCTTCGGCTGGTAGACGAGGCTGAACTCCTCGTTCCTCAGGCCGGCGCGCAAGGCCTGTTCGGCCAGCAGCGTGACGCCCGAACCGCGCTCGAAGCGCTCCTCGGCGAACTGCAGCGAAGTGCCGGGCACGTTCTTGGCCTCGTGCATGGCGGCGTTGGCGGCGCGCAGCAGCGCTTCGGCGCCGCGGCCGTGCACCGGGTGCAGCGCCACGCCCATCGAGGCGTCGAGGAAGAACTCGTGCCCCGGCAGCACCAGCGGCACGGCGAGCAGGTCGCGCACTCGCCGGGCCAGCTCGTGTGCGGCGCGCTCGGGGTCGTCGGCCGGGGCCAGCAGCGCGAATTCGTCTTCGCCAAGGCGCATGGTCTCGGCATGGCCCTGCTGGCTGCGCGCGAGCTGCACCGCCAGCGCACGCAGCACCGCATCGCCGACCGACGGGCCGTGGGCCTCGTTGAAGAGCTTGAAGCGGTCGACGTCGAGCAGCAGCAGCGCGAAGCCGGCCTCGGCCGCACACAGCTCGCGCAGGCGCGCCAGCAGCGCGCTGCGGTTGGGCAGGCCGGTCAGCTCGTCGTGGGTGGCTTGGTGCAGCAGCGCCGCGGTGGCGTCGTGCTCGGCGGTCTCGTCGCTGACCACCACCTGCTCGGCCGGCTCGCCGTCCCAGTCGACCCGCCAGGCCGAGAAGCGCAGCCGGATCGGCGTGCCGTCGAAGCGGTAGCGCAGGCCCGACCAGTCCTCGCGCTCGGTCTCGCCGCGGATCAGCCGGCGGTGGCGCTCGCGGCCGGCGGCTCGCTCGGCCTCGGGCATGGTGGCCTCGCGCCACAGCGTGCGCACCTCCTGCAGCGAGCCCAGGCCGTAGATGCGCAGCAGCGCCGGGTTGGCGTAGAGCATCTGCTCGCCGCGGATCACCGCCACGCCCTGGTGCGAGTGCTCGGTCAGGCGCTCGAAGCGAACCCGGGCCAGCCGCGAGGCGTCGGCGGAGCGGCGGCCGGCGGCATGCAGCAGAGCCAGCGTCACGCCCAGGCGCAGCACCATGCCCATCACCAGCTGCCGCTCGGCCACGTCAGGCCCGACCACGAACACCTGCAACGCATTGAGCGCCAGCAGCACCAGCAGCACGCCCGACAGGCGCTCGGCACCGCCGCGCGGCCACAGCCAGACCAGCGCGGCCGCGCCGAACAGCGCGTTCAGCAGCGCGGGCGTGACCACGGCCTGCGGCGGGCCCAGCGGCAGCAGCGCGAGCGCGCCGACGGCCAGCACCAGCGCCCCGATGCGCTGTTCGCGGCGCGTCAATGGCCGCTCGGCGAGGTAGGCAACGCCCATCAGGATCAGCCCGGCCGACAGCACGGCCACGCCGACCAGCACGGTCAGCCCGCTCAGGTGCACGGCCGGCTGCGCCGACTGCATCAGCGCATAGGCCGGGGCCAGCGCCGCATGCAGCAGGAAGGCCAGGCCCATCATGCGCAGGAAGGCCTGCTCGTGGTCGCGCCGCCAGGCCAGCAGCAGCGCGGCGCCGCAGCCGAGGCAGACGGCGGCGTTGGCGGCGTAGACCCAGTCGACGGTCACGTCAGGGCCGTCAGCGGCCGTCCTCGGCGATCCACTGCGCGGCGCGCTCGGCGATCATCAGCGTCGGCGAGTTGGTGTTGCCGCTGGTGATGGTGGGCATCACGCTGGCGTCGGCCACGCGCAGCCCGGCCACGCCGTGCACGCGCAGCCGCGCATCGACCACCGCGGCCGGGTCGCCTTCCGGCCCCATCTTCGCCGTGCCCACCGGGTGGAAGATGGTGGTGCCGATGTCGCCGGCCAGGCGCGCGAGTTCCTCGTCGGTCTGGAACTGCACGCCCGGCTTGTATTCGCGCGGACGGTACTTCGCCAGCGCCGGCTGGGCGACGATGCGCCGCGTCAGGCGCAGCGACTCGGCGGCGATGCGCCGGTCCTCGTCGGTGGACAGGTAGTTCGGCGCGATGCTCGGCGCGTCGGCCGCGTCCGGCGTGCGGATGCGCACCGAGCCGCGGCTGGCCGGGTTGAGGTTGCACACGCTGGCGGTGAAGGCCGGGAAGCGGTGCAGCGGCTGGCCGAAGGCGTCGAGCGACAGCGGCTGCACGTGGTACTCGAGGTTGGCATGCGGCCGGGCCGGGTCGCTCTTGGTGAACGCGCCGAGCTGCGAGGGCGCCATGCTCATCGGCCCGCTGCGCCTGAGCAGGTACTCCAGGCCGATGCGCGCCTTGCCCCACCAGGAGCTGGCCAGCGTGTTCAGCGTGGTCACGCCATCGACCTGGAACACCGCGCGGATCTGCAGATGGTCCTGCAGGTTCTCGCCGACGCCGGCGAGCTCGTGCTCGACCGCGATGCCGTGCTGTTGAAGCAGCGCGGCGGGGCCGATGCCCGAGAGCTGCATGATCTGCGGCGTGCCGATCGCGCCGGTGGCCAGGATCACCTCGCCGCCTTCCTTCAGGCTCGCCTGCATCGGCGCGCCGCCGCCCTGCGGCACCACCTCGATGCCGACGGCGCGGCGCGAGCCGTCCCAGGAACCCTGGCTGTCGCGGTGCGCGAGCAGCAGCCGGCGCACGTGCGCGCCGGTCCAGACCTGGAGGTTGTCGCGCTCCTGAACCGGGCGCAGGAAGGCCTTGGTCGCGTTCCAGCGCACGCCGGCGCGCTGGTTGACCTCGAAATAGCCCACGCCTTCGTTGTCGCCGCGGTTGAAGTCGTCGCTGGCCGGGATGCCGGCCTGCTGCGCGGCTTGCGCGAAGGCGTCGAGGATCTCCCAGCGCAGCCGCTGCTTCTCCACGCGCCATTCGCCGCCGGGGCGCGCGCCGGTCGGGTCGAAGCCCGGGGCGGCGTGGAAGGCGTCGGCGCCCTTGTGGAAGTCCTCGTGCTTCAGGAAGTAGGGCAGGCACTCGGCCCAGCTCCAGCCCTCGTTGCCCAGCGCACCCCAGTGGTCGTAGTCGCGCGCCTGGCCGCGCATGTAGATCATGCCGTTGATGCTCGAGCAGCCGCCGAGCACCTTGCCGCGCGGATAGCGCAGCGAGCGGCCGTTCAGGCCGGGGTCGGGGTCGGTGGCGTAGAGCCAGTCGGTGCGCGGGTTGCCGATGCAGTAGAGGTAGCCGACCGGGATGTGCACCCACACGTAGTCGTCGTTGCCGCCCGCCTCGACCAGCAGCACGCGCTTGTTCGGGTTCGCGCTGAGCCGGTTGGCCAGCAGGCAGCCGGCCGTGCCAGCGCCACAGACGATGTAGTCGTAGCGGTTCTCGCTCATCCCTGCCCTCGTGTCGTGGCCGCGATGATAGGAGCAGCGCCGCTCAGCGCAGCGCGGCGGCGAGCACCGGGAACAGCTTGACCAGCCCGTCGCTCATCACCTCGACCGCCAGCGCGGCGAGGATCAGGCCCATCAACCGTGTCATGACGTTGATGCCGGTCTGGCCGAGCACGCGGGCGATGCGGCCGGACAGGCTGAACGCCGCCCACACTGCCAGGCCGATGACGACGCCGTAGCCGACCAGCACGCCGAGCTCCCACCAGTGGCGCGTCTTGTCGGCGTAGATGACCATGGTGGAGATGGTCGCCGGCCCGGTCAGCAGCGGGATGGTCAGCGGCACCACGGCGATGCTGTCACCGGCATCGACCTTGCTATCGCCAGCGGTGACGTCTTCCTTGCGGCCTTCGGCCGGCTGGGCGTTGAGCATCTGCAGCGAGGAGATCAGCAGCAGCATGCCGCCGCCGACCTGGAACGAGGCCAGCGAGATGCCGAAGAACTCGATGATCTTGATGCCCGCCAGGGCGCTCACCGCGATCACGCAGAACGCACTGAAAGCGGACACCCGGATGGTGCGCGCGCGCTGTTCGCGGCTGAAACCCTGGGTGAAATGGATGAAGAAAGGGATAACCCCTATCGGATTGACGATGGCCAGCAGGGCGATCAGCGGCTTGAACAGGTCCATGCCCGGATCCTAGGCCCGGCGCGGCCTGGCGGCCGATCGCACGCTCACGTCGCACGTCAGCCCGAAAACAACACTTTCTCGCTTGACACGGTACGTACTTTTGCGCAGTTCACTTATATTCGTCAGCCTGTGCATGGACGCGGCGCCTTCGCTTGAATGGTTCACGATGGGTAGAAGCTCCACATGTTCTGCAGGTCATTGAAAGGGGCTCTCCCATGGGCAACAAACTCTACGTCGGCAACCTCGCCTATTCCATCCGCGACGAAGACCTTCAACAGTCCTTCTCGCAGTTCGGCACCGTCACGTCCGCCAAGGTCATGATGGACCGCGAAACCGGCCGCTCGAAGGGCTTCGGCTTCGTCGAGATGGGCTCGGACGCCGAGGCGCAGTCGGCCATCAACGGCATGAACGGCCAGGCGCTGGCCGGCCGAGCGGTCGTCGTCAACGAGGCCCGTCCGCGCGAGGAGCGCCCGGGTGGCTTCGGTGGTGGCGGCAGCCGCGGCGGCTACGGCGGTGGCGGTGGCTACGGCGGTGGCGGCGGCCGTTCCGGTGGCGGTGGCTACGGCGGCGGCGGTGGTGGCGGCTACGGCGGTGGCGGCGGTGGCCGCTCCGGTGGCGGCGGCTACGGTGGCGGTGGCGGCGGCCGTTCCGGCGGCGGTGGCGGCTACGGTGGCGGCGGCGGTGGCCGCGGCGGCTACTGAACCCGCGCGGTTCCAGATCACGAAGCGGGCGCTGCGGCGCCCGTTTTCCTTTTCGGCCGCCGGCCGGCGCTGACTCAGGACCCGAGTTCGAACGACAGCTTGGCGAAGGCCTCGCGCTCCCATTGCGCCGGGGCCGCGGGCGCCGGCCGCGTGCTTTGCCGGCTCAGCCCCAGCGCGAAGCTGCGGCCAGGCCCCACGCGACGCATGAAGACGAGCGAGGCGAGGCGGCCGCGCTCGTCGGCCGGGGCCAGCGCCTCACCGCTGCCGTAACGCACGAAACGCGTCGATTGCCAGACTGCGCGCAGCGAGTCGCGCGCGTCGAAGTGCAGAACACCCAGCCACTGCAGCGCGGTGTCGGCCAGCGCGCGGCGCCCGTCCGGCGCGGCAATGGCGTTGCGCTCCAGGCGGTGCTCCGACTCCAGCCCCCAGCGGCCCAGCGGCGCGCGCAGGTTCAGCTCCACCAGCAGCTGGTGCCCGCGGCCGACACGATCGGCCTCGACGTCGAGCTTGTTCCCGACGCTGCCTTCGATGTTCAGCCGCGTCAGCCAGGGTGCCGGGTTGACGCTGTAGCCCGCAGCCAGCGCGCGCAACGGCCGCAAGGCGCTGTCGGCGCGCGCGCGCTCGGCGTCGAATTGCAGCTGCACCCAGGCCTCGGTGTTGCGCGCGGCGATCAGCCAGATGCCCGGGTGGACCTGGCGCAGCACGGTGAGCCCGCCCGGCACGGCGGCGCCGTCGGCCAGGGTGCCGCGGTGCTGCACCCAGAGATAGGTCTCGAACTCATGGGCCTCGAAACCGAGCGGGCCGGGCACCTCCATCTCGCCCCAGCGGCGGATCAGCTCGGTCTGCAGGATGCGCGCGCCGGCCTGCTCGAGGTAGCCGTTGTCGTTGCGGAAGCGCGGGCTGACCTCGGTGGCCTCGGCGCTGAGGTTCCAGTCGGCCGTGCGCATCAGCCAGGCCGCATTGAGGTGCCGCCCGTTCGCGCCCGGCAGGCCGTCGCCGTCGCGGCTGCGCGAGCCCATCGCGCGGGCACGCCACTGCTGGTCTTCGCTGGGGCGCCAGACCATGTCGACGCCCGCCACGCGGTTGCTCGCGCCGCCGCCGCTTTCCTCGCGCTGGGTGGCCAGTGCGCCGAGGCTGAGCGAGTCACCCAGCCAGCGCGTGCGCAGCAGCTGCACCTGGGAGCGGCGCTCCTGGGGCACGGCGGCGTTGCCGAACGGTCCCGGGCGCAGCGCCAGGCCGCCGCCGTCGTCGAGCAGCGCCAGCGCCGTGGCGTCGGCGCGCGTGCCGCGCCAGGTGGCGCGCAGGCCCCAGGCCGGGTCGGTGACCGAGCGCGAGTAGAAGGCCGGGATGGGCAGGTCGATGACGTCGGTGCTCTCGAGGAAGAACGGCCGCTTCTCGATCACCGCGCGTTCGAAGCGTGTCTTGCTGGCCAGTTGCGGCACGTCGAGTTCGACCTGCGAGAAGTCGGGGTTCAGCGTGGCGTCGAGCACCCAGTCGGCACGCGGTCGCCACTTGAACTCCGCGCCCAGCGCGCCGCGCGTGCGGCGGGTGCGCTGCAGGCCGTCGCCGCTGTCGGCGCGGCGCAGGGTCAGCTCAGGCCGCACCGACAGCAGCGCGTGCGAGCGCACGCGCTCGGCGATGTCCTCCAGGCCTTCGATCGGCTGCAGCTCGGCGATGAAGTTCAGCGCGTCCTTGGTCAGCGGCGCGCTGACCAGCAGGATGCTCTGCTCGCGCGGGATGCTGCGCGTGGCCATGAGGCGCCACGGCGCGCCGCCTTCGTAGGGGTAGCGCAACGTCATCAGCGGCAGGCGCAGTTCGACGCTGTAGCCGTCCGGCAGGCGCTGCACGGCGGCCTCGACGTCGAAGTCCGGGGCAAAGTCCTCCAGATTGGTCGACGCCATGAACATGCCGTCGGTGAGCACGCCGGCGGCGCTGACGCGGAAGAACTGCGCGGCCCGCCGCGAGCCGACCGGATCGATCAGCACCGAGACGAAATCCTGGTCGCGCGCGACCTTGTCGCGCCGCATCAGCGGTGCACGGATCTCCTGCGGCCGCGGATCCCAGGCGCGGATGCCGACCACCAGCGCATGCTCCTCGATCACCAGCTGCATCGTCGTGCGGTAGCCCTCGGGCGCGGGCTGGCGGTCCAGCGGCAGGTATTGCACGAAATCGTCGTGCACCGGCGCCTGCAGCCAGGCCGCTTCATCGAGGTGGCCGTCGATGCGCAGCGCCGGCGCATCGGCGGCGGGACGGAAGGCGCGCGGCTGCGCCACGGCGCCGGACAGCGCCAGCACGGCCAGAGCCACGACCGCGAGCGCGCGCCTCACTCGCCCTGGCGGTGCTTGCGCGGCCGGCCGGCCAATGCGCGGTCGAACAGCGGGTTCGGCAGCAGCCGCAGCAGCCTGGCCACCACGCCCATCTGCCAGGGGATCACGCGGTAGCTGGTGCCGGCGGCGATGGCCCGCCAGGCGCGCTCGGCGAACGCGTCGGCACTGAGCAGGAAGGGCATGCTGTAGCGGTTCTGGCGCGTCAGCGGCGTGTCGATGTAGCCGGGCAGCAGGGTCACCACCTTCACGCCGCTGGGCCGCAGCTCGCCGCGCAGGCTTTCGCAGTAGCTGATCACCGCGGCCTTGCTGGAGCAGTAGGCGCCGTGGCCGGGCAGGCCACGGATGCCGGCCACGCTGGCGATGCCCACCAGCGTGCCGCTGCCGCGCTGGCGCATCGCGCGCAGGAAGGGGTGGAAGGTGGCGGCCACGCCGATCACGTTGGTCTCGTAGGTGGAGCGCATCACCTCGAGGTCGTCGAACACCTCGGTGTCGATGCCCACGCTGATGCCGGCGTTGGCGATCACCACGTCGGGCACGCCCTGCGCGGCGATGCAGGCGCGTCCGGCGGCTTCGATCGCGGCGAGGTCGCGCACGTCGGCTGCATAGACGCCCGCCTCGGACTCGGTGCAGCCCTGCGCCTGGGCCCATGCACGCACCTCGGCCTCGCGACGCGCCACCAGGGCGAGCCGGTAGCCGGCGCGGCGAAAGCGCGCCGCCAGCGCCTGGCCGATGCCGCTGGAGGCGCCGGTGATGAAGACGAGCGGAGCCTGGCTCATGCGAGGCGCCTCACGGTGTGGCACTGCGCACGCGCGAGTCGAACGTGGCGCGCTGGCGCCCCTTGAGCTCCACCGTGCGCGAGAGGTTGTCGTATTCCATGCCGTCGGCGCGCAGCTCGGCGCCGCGCTGGCGAACCACCACCGGCAGGTGCGAGCGCACCCGCTCGGCATCGAGGAAGGCGTGCAGGAACTCGCTGCGGAATTCGACCACGTCCTGCGGCTGCGGCGCCTCGCGCACCACCTGGGCGGAGCCGAACAGCTGCACCTCGCTGCCGTCGCCGTTGGCCAGGGCGCGGATGGCCGAGGCCACCGTCACCCGGCCGTCTGGCCCGAAGGCCCGGATGCGCGGGTTCTCGATCTCCAGCGTGTCGGTGTCGGGATAGTGGCGCATCTCCGCCCCTTCGATCTGCACGCGCAGCCGCCCGTCGCTGGCGAAGCGCTGCACGGTGAAGCGCTGCATGGTGTAGTCGGGCTCGTGGCGCGGCGGCGCGGGCTCGCGCTGCACCTCGGGCGGCGGTGACACGTTCACCAGCCACCAGGTGCCCAGCGCCAGCGCGCCCATCAGCAGCACCGGCAGGTAGGCCGTGGCGGCCTCCAGCACGCGCAGGTGCCAGGGCAGGCGCAGGCGGCGGCGGTCGGTGGCCGGCGCCGGCGCCAGCACAGCCAGGTCGTCGAGCGTGTTGTCGAGCGGATTGCTCACCGCCCACCGTCCAGCGTGACGAGGTGGCCCTGCAGCAGCTCGGCATAGCGGCCGGCGGCGGTGAGCAGCAGGTCGCAGCACTCCCGCGCGGCGCCGTGGCCGCCTTCGGCGCGCGTCACGTGGTGGGCGATCGCACGCACCTCCGCATGGGCGTTGGCCGGTGCGCAGGCGAAGGCGGCGCGGGTCATCAGCGGCAGGTCGGGCCAATCGTCGCCCATCGCCGCCACCTGGGCCCAGTCGAGGCCGAGCGAGGCCAGCAGCGGCGTTGCGGCGGCGAGCTTGTCACCGGCGCCGTAGACGGCGTGGGCGATGCCGAGGTCGGCCACGCGGCGGCGCACCGCGGGCGAGTCGCGCCCGGTGACCACCACCGGCACGATGCCGCCTCGTGCCAGCAGCTTCAGGCCGTGGCCGTCGAGCGTGCTGAAGGCCTTGAAGGCTTCGCCCTGCTCGCCGATGTAGATGCGCCCGTCGGTGAGCACGCCGTCGACGTCGAAGATCGCCGCGCGCACGCCCTGCGCGGCGAGCAGCAGCTCGGGAGCGAAGTGGATCACCGGGTTGATCGCTGTCAGCGCCA
>VFQN01008129.1_pt1 | contig 10801 bp, 14 predicted proteins | sample 3512371 | NCBI WGS metagenome assembly VFQN01 (sample SAMN10412370, study PRJNA504923) | tailings metagenome | isolation source: Replicate 2 from Balatoc abandoned mine | place: Philippines: Itogon, Benguet | collected 2017-08-28 | reverse complement strand
TGGTGACGAACTCGGCATGGGGACGCTCTATACGAACGATGGCAGCGTTAACGTAAATCCTGCGGTCGTGACCACGCTAAAGACCATTACTTTCGCGGTTCAACAAAACTACGCTTACAATAGCAAAACTTCTCCGTTCACCCGTTCCAGCCCCACGCGGGCGAACTGGCAATACAAATTCGTCGCGGATCGCGGCTGGTAGCTTACCTACTCCGGCTTTTGGGACTCCTGCAGCGTTTGACGGCGCCCTGGTTTCGAACTCGCGGTATCCGACATCAAGGGCGCTCATGCTGCCGCGATCGGGAGTTTCTGGAACGGGGATGAGATCGTCGCATTGCAACTCGTCGACCCGCAATCCTTTCACGGTCGCTTCTATGCCGACAAGAGGCGCTGGTTTCTGCCCGATTCCAGGAAGCGCCCAAACTGCTATCCGATTTCTTCCGGCGGCCTCGAAGTTTCGCGGCCGGAGTTAATCGAGCTTGTCCACGACGGGATTCGAAGGTGGGGGACCTACGATCCGGAATTGCAACCGCAAACGAGCTATGGGGTCTTTTCGAACTGGGAGCCTCTACACGGATCGCTCATGGCGATCCTTCTCATCGTGTTGGTCGCCGTCTTGGCGCTACCCTTCGCTCTGGGCACGCCGCGCTGGGTCGAAGCGGCCAAGGATTGTGACGTGCGCAATCCGTACGGCAAAAAGCAATGGAGAAGTATGCGTGCGGTTTGGACTGGACCGTGCGTGGACGGTCGCGCCGATGGCGAAGGCACTCTCGAATGGTTCCTCAAGGGCCAGCGGACAGAGCGCTATTCGGGGCGAATGGAGGGTGGGCGAATCACGGGGCGCGGCGAGCGCATAGAATACGGGACCACGTGGGGAGTGGGCCAGCTAATGAGGTACGAGATCCGATACGACGGCCTTTGGAAGGACGGCGTGTTGCTGGAGGGGACGGTGACATTCCCTGACGAGCGACAGTATCGGGGAACCTGGAAGCTGGGGGAGTGGGCCACCGGGATGGTGACGATGCCGGGTGGTTGGCAGTGGGAGGGGCGGTGGCACGAGGGCAGGCTGACGGGCGAGGGAAGAGCAAAGGGGCGGCAGGGTGAGTTCAAGGGCCATTGGACAAACGGGGTTCCGCAGGGAGCGGGTGTGTTCGTGACGCGAGATGGCCGGCGTTTCGAAGGTAGGTGGAAGGACGGCAAACCTATCGACGCGGAGATAGCACACCTGCAGGAGCAAGAGCGTTGGGATTGTCTCTGGACGGTTCTTCCCGGGCGATACGATACCCCCATCAGGACCGAGCCCTGGGGATGTCGGATCCGATGAGCCCCGGGAAATCGACCTACCGCGCCGTCATCTTCGACATCGGCGGCGCGGTCGATCTCGAATTCGCCTGGGAGATGGCGCTCGACGGCGCGATCGCGTCGGGGTGCGGGATGGAAGGCATCCGCGTCGATCCCGCGATGGTTGAGGATGCGTCGGAGCAGGCGGTGGCGGCCTTCGCCCCCGATGTCATGCGCCACATGATCGAGACGCTGTGCGGCGGCGAGCCCGCGACGGCGGCGCGCGTGGTGCGTCGGGTCGAGGCGATGACGGGGCAACTCGATGCCTTCCAGCTCCGGCCCGGAATCGACGACCTTCTGAAGCGTCTCAAGGCACGCGGTCTGGTGCTGGGTGCGGTCGAGCCGCGCTGGGAGCGCCTGGAGCGGGCCGGGATCGCGGAGCTGTTCACGCGCGATCACGATGTCCCCCCGGCCGAGTGCATCCTGGTCGGCGACCGGATCGATGCCGACATTGCGCCCGCCAAGGCGGCCGGCATGGCGACCATCCAGTTCCGCTCCGGCCGCTGGCGACGTCAGCGCCCGCGCGCGGAGATGGAGACGCCTGATGCAGTGGTGACCGACGTGGCGGAACTCGAAGCCGCCCTTCTGCAATTGCTCGGATAAAGCAGACTGGACTGGAGTAGAATCGGTGAGATCAAACGCAGAAATACGATGCGCCGGGCCTTTGCTTTGATTGCTGTTCTCATGGCCTCCTCGCAGGCTGCTGCCGATTCCGCGCCTAATGCGATGCTGGGCACATGGGCGAAGGACGGGAAATGCTCGCTTCCGTCGGAGCGGCTGGTCGTCACGCCGACGACGGTAGCGATGGGTGAGGGCAAGCCTGCGGCGATTGTCTTTTACACTCACGAAGTGAGTGGCCGGCCGACGTTCCGCTGGGCCGTGCAAGGCGAGGTCGCGAACGTGCAGTATGTCGAGCCGGACACTCTGGCGTTCTATGGCCTGGGCTGGGGCATGGGCGGGCCGACGGCCGCCTATCGCCGCTGCGGACCGTAAGCCAAACAAAAACCCCCGGGGATGCCGGGGGTCGTCGTCTCGTGCAGTGGGGGAGGACTAGTAGCCCTCGCGCTCCATGCGCTTGCGCATCAGCTTGCGGGTGCGGCGGATGGCCTCGGCGCGCTCACGGGCGCGGCGCTCGGAGGGCTTCTCGTAGTTACGGCGGAGCTTCATTTCGCGGAAAATGCCCTCGCGCTGCATCTTCTTCTTCAGGACGCGCAGCGCCTGATCGACGTTGTTTTCACGAACGAGAACCTGCACTTCGATCGCTTCCTTCCAATGCGGCTTTGGCCCGCGGAACGTCCGGGGCCCGAATTCAGAGGCCGGGTTGGTATCACAGGCGGATACCCTTGGGAACCCCCCGATTGGGGCCTATATTCCCTGGATGACTGAGCAAATCACCTCGAATCCGGCGGAAATGGACCCCGATGCCGGGCTGCGCGACCGGCTGGCGGATGCGTTCATGGCCGAGGCGGCCTTCGACGGCTGGACGCGGGCGGCGCTGGCGGCCGGCGGCCGGGCACTCGACCTGCCGACGGGGGAGGCCGACCGTCTGTTCCCGGGCGGGCCGCTCCAGGCGCTGACCTATGTCAGCGAGCGCGCCGACCGGCGCACCGTCGAGGACATGGAGAAGGAGGGAATCACGACCCTCAAGATCCGCGACCGCATCAAAGGCGCGGTCCGCCTCCGGCTGGAGCGGCATGCCGGTCCGCGCGAGGCGGCCCGGCGGGCGCTGTCGACGCTGTCGGTGCCGCTCAATGCCGGGCTGGCGCTGAAGCTGCTCTACAGGACGGTCGACGCCATGTGGTACGCGGCCGGCGACACCAGCACCGACTTCAATTTCTACACCAAGCGCGCCACCCTGGCGGGCGTCTATTCCTCGACCCTGCTCTACTGGCTGAACGACCGCTCGCCCGGCGCCGAGGCGACCTGGGCCTTCCTCGACCGCCGCATCGACGACGTGATGAAGTTCGAGAAGCTGAAGGGCCAGGTCAGGTCCTGGACGGGCCCGAAGCGGCCCGGCGCTCGGCCGGCAGCACGTAGGTGACGTGGCCCATCTTGCGGCCGGGGCGGGCTTCCGCCTTGCCGTAGAGATGCAGCCGCGCCGTCGGCTCGGCGAGATAGCGCGGCCAACCGTCGGCCTCGTCGCCGATCAGGTTCTCCATGCGCGAGGGCGCCAGCACCTCGACCGAGCCCAGCGGCAGGCCGCAGATGGCCCGCACCAGCTGCTCGAACTGGCTGGTGGCGCAGGCGTCGATCGTCCAGTGGCCCGAATTGTGCGGCCGCGGCGCCATCTCGTTGGCCAGCACCCGCCCGTCCTTGGTCACGAACATTTCCAGCGCCACGAGGCCCACCAGATCGAGGCCCCGGGCCAGTTCGACGCCGAAGCGCTCCGCTGTGGCGAGCGTCGTCGCCGGCAGGCCCGAGGGGACGGTGGTCGTACGCAGGATGCCGTCGCGATGCCCGTTGATGCCGATGGGGAAGCAGCGCGTGGCGCCGTCGAGCCCGCGGGCGACGATCGCCGAGACCTCACACTCGAAATCGACGATCGCCTCGAGGATACACTCGCGCCGGCCGAGCTTTTCCCAGGCGGCTGCCAACTGGCCCCGATCGGCGACGCGTGCCTGGCCCTTGCCGTCATACCCCTCGGTGCAGGTCTTCAGGATGCCGGGCAGGGCAGTGGCCGCCGCGATGTCGGGCTCGGAGCGGATGGGCTCGTAGTCGGCGGTGCCGATGCCGAGTTCCCGCAGGAAATCCTTCTCGCGCAGCCGGTGCTGGGCGAAGTGGATGGGCTTCACGCCCGGCCGCACCGGCTTCAGCTTCTCGCATTCGAGGACCGCGCCCTCGGGCACGTTCTCGAATTCGTAGGTGACCACGTCCACCTGGGCGGCGAACCGGGCGAGGGCCTCGGCGTCGTCATAGGCGCCGCGGACGTGGCCGGCGCAGACCTGGGCGGCGACGGGATCCGCGTCGGGCGCGTAGACGATGCAGGGGTAGCCGAGCCGCGCGGCCGCCATCGCCGTCATGCGGCCCAACTGGCCGCCGCCCAGGATGCCGATGGTCGATCCCGGCGGAAGAGGTCGAGAGCCCGACATCAGCGGTGGGCCGGGGCGTCGTCGGTTGGAACCTCGGCAACCGCCAGCGACTGGCGGGTGCGCCAGGCTTCCAGTGCCGACATTATCTTGGCGTTGCCAAGACCAACGATGGAGGCCGATAGAAGGGCGGCGTTGATTGCACCGGCGCGTCCGATCGCCAGAGTGCCGACGGGGATGCCGGCCGGCATCTGGACGATGGAAAGAAGACTGTCCTGGCCTTTCAGGGCGGCGCTTTCGACCGGGACGCCGAGGACGGGCAGCGGCGTCATGGCGGCGGTCATGCCCGGCAAGTGGGCAGCACCGCCGGCACCGGCGATGATGACCTTCAGGCCGCGGTCCATCGCGCCCGAGGCGTAGTCCATCATGCGTTTGGGCGTCCGGTGCGCGGAGATGATGCGCGCCTCGAAGGGGACGCCCAACGCCTCCAGGGTTTCCGCGGCGTGGCGCATGGTCGCCCAGTCGGACTGGCTGCCCATGATGACGCCGACCACCGGCTTCGCGGCCGGGCGATTGATGGATTTCTTGGCCATGATTCTTCTCAGGCGATGATATCGGGGATGAGCTGGCTTTCCAGCCGCAGGATCTGGTCCTTCAGCCCGAGCTTGCGCTTCTTCAGGCGCTGCAGCTGCAGCTGGTCGAACGGCGGCTTTTCGACCAGGCGATCGATCACCTCGTCGAGATCGCGATGCTCGCTCTTCAGCGCCTCAAGCTTGGCCTTGATGGTCTGGGCGTCCGGCGGATCCGACGACGTCAAGTCATTCATGCGGGGCGCACTCGTCCAGGCAGGCTAGCCACGTCGCTCCCGGCCGTGTACCCCGGAGCCCGCCCAAAGGGAAGCACGCAAAAGCCCCCAGCATGTCATAGGCCACCGTGTCGGATTTTCTCCCCCACCCGTTCTGGAACTTCTCGCTCGAGCTCTATGCCGGCGAGGGCGTCGCCGAGGCCTGCCTCGACCTGCAGGACCGTCGCGGCTGCGACGTCAACATTCTGCTGTTCTGCTGCTGGCTGGGCGTCTCCGGCCGGCCGACCCTGACGTCCGAGCGGCTGCGCACGATCCTGGCCGCGAGCGAGGCGTGGCAATCCGACGTCGTGAAGCCGTTGCGCGAGATGCGGCGGCGCTTGAAGGACAAGGTCTGGCCCGGCGCCTTGCCCGAGACCGTGGACGCGGTCCGGCGCCGGGTCGCAGATGCGGAGCTGGCGGCCGAGCATGCGGAGCAGCTCAAGCTGGCGAGCCTGCATTCGCCGCCTGCAGACCGTGAGCGTTCGCTGGAGAAGCGGCTTCGGGCCGCGGTCGGCAATCTCGGGGTCTACGCGGTGTGCCTGGGCGTCGTGCCGGACGAGGCGGACCGCCGGTCCGTGGCGACGCTGATGCGCGCCGCATTTCCCGCCTTTGCCCCCGCGGAAGTCGAAGAGGCGGTCGGTCTCGCCGCTTGAACGAATGGTTCAATACTGCTGACGGGTTATTCACATTCTTGGCGTGACCGTTCGATTACGGGTTGATTCGACGTGACTCGCCCCAATGTCAGAGTCAGACTTCCATCGTCCCGTCAACAAACTCGGAGGCATCCGACTATGAGCACCGTGGACCACATCGAAGCTCTCAAGAACAAGCATGCGACTCTTGAGCAGGCGATCCATCAGGAAACGACCCGGCCTCATCCCGACGACGACACGATCTGCAGCCTCAAGAAGCGAAAGCTCATGATCAAGGACGAGATCGTCCGCCTGAGCGAGACAACCTCCCACTAATTCTCAGGTAAGGCCCGCCCAGCGGGCCAGCGCCACGGCGCCCACGGCCCCGAACAGGCCGGCGGTGAAGCCGCCGACCGTTCGAGTGAGTGCCGCGCCCACGACGGCGCCGACCACGAAGGCGCCGCCGCCCTGCGTCAGCGGGACGACGGCGGCCGACACCAGCACTGCGCCGGGCGCGTGGTCGAGCAGTGCGGTGACGAAGCGATGGCGGCCGAGCCAGCGCATGGCGATGAAGCCGCCGCCCTTGGCCGCCATGGCCGCGAGCGCCATGACCAGGATCGCGACGAGATTCTCAGGACTGGCGGACATGGCCGTTCCTGGGGTCTCGCAGCGCCCCGAAGAGGCCGCCGGCCAGGCCGCCGATCACGATGTACCAGTTGCCGCCGATCGCCCACCTGGCGGCGAGCGCCGCGGCGATCGCCACGGCCCAGGGCGCGATGTCGCGCTTGCCGCGGAACAGGATGGTGGCCACCACGACGAACACCGCGACGCCCACGAAGTCCAGGCCGAGACGTCGTGCCATCGACGGGTCCGAGAGGATCCCGCCGGCTGCGAGATGTCCGGCCAGTGTCGAGCCCGACCAGATGCAGGCCATGATGAAGCCGCCGCCCAGGAACTTGCCGAGGTCTCCATGGCCACGGCGATATTCCGCGATGTTGACCGCCCAGTTCTGGTCGACCGTCACGTACCAGACCGGCGGCTGCAGCCACCACGGCAGATGAGGCAGGTGCGGCTGCAGTGCCGCGCCCATGACGAAGTAGCGGAGATTGGCCACGAACACCGACACGGCCAGCGCCATCAGCGGCAGGGGCTGGGCCCAGATGTCGAGCGCCACCATCTGGCTGGTGCCGGCCATGACGGTGAAGCTCATCAGGGTCGTCTCGAAGGCGCTGAGCCCCTTCTGCGCGGCGGCGACGCCGAAGCCGATACCGAAAGGAAGCGAGGCGAGGCCCGGCAAGATCATGCGCAGGGCACCGGCCTGGAAACTGCGCCACGTCACGCGCGCGGAAGGGGACACGGAGGCTACCGGATGGGGAACGGGTCGGGCACTCTATGGGACGTGCCGCGGCACCGGAACCGAGTTTAGCTCAGTCGCCCATTAGGCGGGTCAGTTCAGCTTGTGCAGGTTGACCGACCAGCGCACCGGCGCGCCGTAGGCGTTGCGCGACTGGCCGCTGCAGATCGCCACGTTGTCGGCGCCGCGCTGGCAGACCAGCTGGTCGGCGAACCAGCGCGAGCCGTCGTTGCAGGTCGAGTCGGCGTCGCGCAGGCGCAGCACCGCGCCCTCGAAGCGCGCCTGCGCGCGTGTGCGGCAGGCGGTGCGTCCGCGCCGCCATTCGAGCTGGCCCGCGCCGCTCGCATCGAAACAATAGGACGAGACGCCCGGCTGCAACTGCACCGTTTCGTGGCGGAACGGGTCGGTGCGCCAGCACCCCTGCATGAAGGAGTAGTCGTTGGTCGGCGCATTGGGCAGGCGCAGGCGGTTGTCCGCCGGGTTGCGCGGTTGCGGCGCCGGTGCGGGAGGCGGCGCGGGCTTCGGTGGCACGGCCTTGGGCGGGGCAGGAGCGGGCGGTGGCGGGGCGACGGCGACCTGCGGTGGCTTCGGCGGTTCGGGCGGTTTGCAGTCGGCGATCCGGCGCTTCAGTTCGGCCTCGGCCAGGGCCAGTTCGACCTTGAGCACGCGTTCGCGCGACTGCTCGGTCGAGTAGGAGGCCTTGAGCGCCGGCAATGGGTCGGGCGGGGCTTCCGGTGGCGGCGGAGCATCCGGCCCTTCGCGGGTGGCGATGGCCATGTCGGGCGGGACGGGCAACAGGCTGCGCAGGGCCCACGCGCCCGCCAGCAGCAGCAGGAGGAGTGGCAGGGCGGCGGCCAGCGTGCGCCACCACGGAATGCCGGCCGCCGGGACGATGGCCGGCAGCGATGCTGTCGGCGCCCGCTGTGCGGCTTCGAGTACGGGCCGCCGCTGGGGAATTCGCGTGTCGGGAGCACGGGCGTCAGGCACGCGGGGCAGGGTGAGCGGCAACAGCGCGTTGGCCGCTTCCGTCTCGTAGCCCCAGGCGACGATGACCGGCCGGTCGCCGACCAGGAAGACGAAGTCGGGCGACGGCGCGCGGGCCGCGAGCTTCAGCGACAGGCCGACGACGCCGGTTTCTTCCTTGGGGCCGTGGCCGGCGAGCATGTCGCCCAGTCGCCGGATCTCCGCAAGCCGGCGCTCGACCCCGGCCAGTACTGCATCGCGCTCCGCCGCCGGCAGGTCGGTGACGCGGCGCACCGGGCCCGCCCAGCCGGCGTACCAATCGATGCCCTGGTGGTTCTCGTGCGGCTGCGGATCGGCCAGCAGCTCGGCGGTCTCGTCACCCAGCCGGCGGCGTACCACGCGACGCAGCTGGGGGGCGGCGTTGTGCAAGGGCTCGCCGCGTACGCCCAGCGGGCGCACGCCGCTGCGGGTCGTCACGATGAGCGTTGCGTCGCCGGGCATGGGATACGGAAGCTAGCCCGGCGATTATGGCGGCGCGATGGTTTGCGGCTGTTGCCGCAGCGGCCGCGGCAGTTTGCTCACCCAATGGCCACGGGGCGCGAGGCTAGGCGGCCTTCGCCCATTCGCGCAGGACGAACTTCTGCACCTTGCCGGTCGAGGTCATGGGCAGGTCGCGGAACACCACGTAGCGCGGACATTTGTAGCCGGCGAGATTGGCCCGGCAGTGGGCGATGATGTCCTCGGCGCTGGCCGAGGCGCCGGGTTTCAGCATCACGAAGGCGCAGGGTGTCTCGCCCCATTTCTCGTCGGGCTTGGCGACGACGGCGGCGTTGGCGACGGCGGGATGGGCGATGATCACGCCCTCGACCTCGATGGTCGATATGTTCTCGCCGCCTGAGATGATGATGTCCTTGGACCGGTCGCGCAGCTCGATGTAGCCGTCCTCGTGCATCACGCCGAGATCGCCGGAATGGAACCAGCCGCCGGCGAAGGCGTCGCGCGTGGCGGCGGGGTTCTTGAGATAGCCCTTCATGGTGATGTTGCCGCGGAACATGACCTCTCCCATGGTCGTGCCGTCGCGCGGCACCTCCTTCATGGTCGTGGGATCCATCACTGTGACACCGTCCTGCGCCGCATAGCGCACGCCCTGGCGCGCCTTCAGCCGCGCCCGATCGTGAGCGGGGAGGGAATCCCACTCCCGGTGCCACGAGCAGATCGTCGCCGGGCCGTAGACCTCGGTGAGACCGTAGACGTGAGTGACGCGGAAGTTCTGCTTTTCCAGCGCCTCGAGCACGGCCGCGGGGGGCGGCGAGGCCGCGGTCATGAACTCGACCTTGCGGGCGAGCGGGCGTCGCTCGGCCTCGGTCGCGCCGATGATGAGCTGCATGATGATCGGCGCGCCGCACATGTGGCTGACGTCGTTGTCGGCCAGCGCGTCGAAGATCGGCTTGGCCGCCGGTCGGCGCAGGCACACCGACGTGCCCGCCACCAGCGCCAGGGTCCAGGGGAAGCACCAGCCGTTGCAGTGGAACATCGGCAGGGTCCACAGATAGACCGGGTGCAGGCCGATCGGCCATTGCGTGGCGTTGCCGTAGGACGAGAGCGTTGCGCCGCGATGGCTGTAGACGACGCCCTTGGGATTGCCGGTGGTGCCCGACGTGTAGTTGAGCGTGATCGCGTTCCATTCGTCGGACGGATAGGCCCAGGCGAAGTCGGGATCGCCGTCGGCGATGAACTCCTCCCAGGTCGTGTCGCCGATCTGGGCACGGTCCTCGCATTCGGGATCGTCGATGTCGACGACCAGCGGCTGGGTCTTGGCGATCGCCAGCGCCTCCGTCACGACGCGATGGTACTCGCGGTCGACCAGCAGCACCTTGGTTTCGCTATGGTCGATGATGAAAGCGACCATTGCCGCGTCGAGGCGGGTGTTCAGCGAGTTCAGCACGCCGCCGGTCATCGGCACGCCGAAATGCGCCTCGTACATCTCGGGAATGTTGGGCGCCATGATCGCCACCGTGTCGCCGACGCCGATGCCGACCTTGACCAGTGCCGAGGCGAGCCGCCGGCAGCGCGCGTAGGTCTCGGCCCAGGTCTGGCGGCGCTGGCCGTGGATCAGCGCGAGGTGATCGGGATAGACGCTGGCGGTGCGTTCGATGAACTGCAGCGGGGTGAGCGCCGCGTAGTTCGCCGGTGTCCTGTCGAGGTCGCGTTCGTAGATGTTGTGGGCGGCGAGGGCGGTCTTGTGCGAGACCGGACGCGGCGCGGCGAGGCGGGTCACCGAGGTGCGGCTCTTGACCGAGCGGCGCAGGCCGGGACGGACGATCGGCTTGGGCGTCGTGAGCTTCTTCGGCGCCGACGGCTTCTTCGGCGCAATGGCCTTCTTGGGCGAGGCTGCCTTCCGGGAAACGGTCTTCGCAGCCTTCTTCACCGGCTTCTTCGCCTTGGCGACGACCTTGCGCTTGGCCGGCGCGTTGGACTTGCTGCTGCCTTTTCCCGTCTTGCGCTTGGCCATGATCTCTTTCCGTTCGGCTCCCTGGGCGGCGGCACTCTCTCACAGGGCAGCTTGCCTATTCCAGCTTGATATCCAGGTCCTTCAGCAACTGGGCGAAATAGATCTGGTCGTCGCGAACCTGGCGGGCGA
>VFQN01008128.1_pt1 | contig 10801 bp, 8 predicted proteins | sample 3512371 | NCBI WGS metagenome assembly VFQN01 (sample SAMN10412370, study PRJNA504923) | tailings metagenome | isolation source: Replicate 2 from Balatoc abandoned mine | place: Philippines: Itogon, Benguet | collected 2017-08-28 | reverse complement strand
CGCGGAAGATGTACTGCGAGAACAGGCCCACGTTGGCGCTGATCGTATAGGCCGGTGCGGCGGCTTCTTCGGCAAGTGACGACAGCGGCAGCAAACAGGTCAGTATCGCGGGCAGCAGCCCCTTCATCCGTGTTCTTCTCATGTTGAAACGTCTCCTCTTGCGGTGGGTGAAACGCCGGATCATCAGTGCCCGGCGCGGGTAATCAGGGACTGCGCCTGCAGCCAGCGCAGCGCGCGCGCCACCGCGTCGGCGGGTGCGTGCAGGTGCTGACCGATGTCGCTCGGCCCGGTCTGTGGCCTGGCCTGCAGCAGTTCGTCGAGCCGGCCGAGGTCTATGCCGTCGATGAAGCGCACGCCGCGCGGATGCTCGGCGCTGACGACGACGCGGCGCTCGACGATGAAGCCGTCCTCGACCACCGGTCGCGTCGCGAACGCCGCCGTGGCGACCGGGGAGAGCGCCGATGACGGCGCAGCGGGTGGTTGGGTCACCTGCCGCCAGAAGGGCTCATCGGCCCAGTGCATCTCGGCCGCGTAGTGCTGCCGCGCCGCCTCGACGCGCGATGCGAACACCGTTTCGATGCGTTCGCGCAGGTAGCGCTGCGCCAGCGCCGTCTGCGCCGGCCGCCGCAGCAACGTGTTGATGAAGGGCACCGCGGCAATGGCGCCGGACGCCGCTTCGAACATGCCATGACCGGACAGCGGATCGCAGGTATAGGCGGCATCGCCGACGCGCAGATAACCGACGCCGACGACGCCGCCGCGCAGCGCCGCCTGTATGCCGCGCGCCCGCGTCGCACCGGCCGGCTTCAGCTGCATGCCGAAACGTCGTGGCAGGCGCGTGAGCTGCGCCAGCGCCGCCGCGTGCGCCAGATCGAGGTCGCCGCCGACGGCCGTCACGCTGGCCGGCTGCACGACCACCTGGATGTGCGCACAGCCCTGCGGATCGACGCCGCCCCAGGCCCAGCCGGACGGGAAGGATTCGATGAAGGTCGTTCGCGGTTGTGGTCGGGCGCCGTCGAAGGTGCGCCCCAGCGACACCAGCGTCGGGCCGGCATGGCGGTCGGGCGCCATCTTCGGTGCCGTATGGCCGCGGCACTCGGCGAGCAGTGCGGCATCGGTGCGCTGCAGCCGGCCGTCGCCGTCCTCCCAGCGCACGCACCAGCCACCGTCATCGCCACGCTCCAGTTCGCGCACCAGACCGTCGTGCAGTTCGACGCCTGCTGCTTTCGCGTCGCGCAGCAGGGCCGCGTCGAAGGCGACGCGGTCGACGACGAACTCGCCGTTCATCTCGACTTCCTGCGCGTTCCAGCTCGACACGCGATGCCAGCGCGGGCCGAGCAAGGCCAGCGCCTCGTGACAGCCGAGCTGCTTCAGCGCCTCGACCACGCGCTGCGACAGGCCCTCGACCGCAGATGCCGTGCGCAGACGCCCGATCACCTGCGCCGCGATGTCGTGCCGCGCCAGCGCGATCGCCAGCAGGCTGGCGGCCGGACCGGCCCCGAGTATGACCAGCGGATTCATCGTTGTACCTCCCTGTGCGTGGGTTGCGGGCGCAGTGCGAGCCACAGCGCGCCCAGCGACGTCAGCGTCAGACCGATCCACAGCAGCGACGCAAAGGGCAGCACGCGCAGCACCACGACGGCCTGCGCGGCCTGCGGCCCGCCTTCGAGCGCCGCCACCGCGGACGAGGTGGCGACCCACAGCTGCAGATCGCGCGCCCAGCCGCGGTCGATGAAGGGGTGCAGCACATAGCCCGGCTGGTCGGCGTAACGCGCATAGCGGTAGTCGAGGATTTCGCAGATCTGGCGCACCGGCCCGGCGTAGCCGGCGATCGCGCTGCGGGCGTCGCGGTACAGCGTCTGTCCCTGCAGCACGCGCTGCTCCGGCGTCGAAATCTCGATCTGCGCCAGCGCGCGGAAGCTGCCGCCGCCCTGCGTGCGACCGCCGTCGGATGCGCGGTCCACGTCAAGGCCGGTAACGCGCACCGCATAGCCCTGATGCGCGCGCTGCCACGCTCCGTCGATATCGACCAGGTGCTGCGAATAGCCATTAAGCGCAGTCGCCAGCAGCCCGCCCCACAGCGCGACCACCGCACCGAGATGCAGCAGGCCGAGCGGCAGCAGATAGCCGGCGGTGCGCCGGCTGCGCCAGGCGCCGTGCAGGCTCCAGGCTGCACAGCCGAGCGCCAGATAGGCGCCGGCGATCAGCGCGGCGTCGATGCGCGGCAGCACGGCGACGATCTGCTGCGACAGCACGCCACTGCCGGCGTAATGACCGGCCAGCAGACCGCCCTGCAGGAACACTGCGGCGCAGGCCAGCGCCGCGACAGCCAGCGTGATCCAGCCCAGTCGTGCCGACAACCTGCGCGCGAAGAACCAGCCGCCGATCAGCCCGGTCGCGACCATGGGCAACAGCAGCAGGCGTGCCAGTCCGTAGCCGTCGACGTCCCACTGCGCGAAGGCCGCACGCAGCGCAGGCAATTCGGAGCCGCGCGCCCAGTTGCGCAGCGTTTCGAAGAAGGGCTTCAGGTCGTCCGGCCGCGGCAGGCCCTGCGCACTGGCGTAGAAGGCCCAGGCAAGATGAGCCACCGCCGCCAGGCCGATGAACACGAAAATGAACTGCGTCGCGCGCAGGCCCCAGGCGGCGAGATTCAGGCGCTTCGCACTCGGAATGGGCCGCACCGCGCGCAGTCCTTGCAGCCACGCAGCAAGTCCGGCCAGCGACAGCAGCGCAGCCAGCATCAGGTGGGCCGCCCAGGTCGACGCGCCGACGTAGCGGTGCGAACTGGCGAGCACGTCGTTGCGCGTGACGCCCATCGCGACCGCGGTCAGCACCGCCGCCGCCAGCGCGGCGAAAGGCACCCAGCGCCACATCGTGCGGCCGGGCCGCCAGCCGCCAGCGCCGTGCAGATGGGCGGCCAGCAGACACCAGACGGCGAACACCGCGGTCTGCACCGGGTCCCAGTGCCACACCTGCCCGTACATCGCGTCCTCGAAGGCCCACACCATGCCGAAGCCGATGCCGGCGGTGAGCAGCGCCCAGGCCCGTCGCGCGTGCGTCAGCGCACTGCCCGGCCAGCGCGTCTCCTGCCCGCCGAGCGCAGCCAGCGCGGGTGCGGCAAGCGACAGCGTCCACGCGTAGGCGGCGAGGATGAGCGGCGCATGCACCAGCATCCAGATCTTCATCAGGTGCGCGTTCATGCCCTGCGACGCCGACTTCTGTAGCCAGTCGGCCGGCGTCGCCGCGAAAGGGCTGAGCCAGGCGGCGGTCAGCGCATACCAGGCCGCCAGCAGTGCAGCGACGTCGATGCGCTGGCGGCGCTGCGCCGCCCCGCGCGCGGCCAATGTGCTGAGGAAGGCGGCCAGCAGCAGCGTCGTACCTTCGTCGCCACCCCACAGATTGGCCAGCTTCAGATGGAGCGGCAGTTCGGCACCGCTGTAGATCCACACATAGCGCAGGTCGAAACGGTCACCGAGCAGCAGCAGGGCCAGCGCAATCAGCGCGCCCCACAGCAGGCCGGCCGCGACACGCAGCAACGCGGCGCGCCGGGCGCTCGCCACGCCGGCACACAGCGCGGCCGCTCCGGCAGAGGCGAGCAGCACATCGCCAAGCGCCGGCAGCACGGTACAGACCAGCGCCGCCCCCAGCACGGCGCCCCACAGCAGACGATCAGGCATGACGGCGCTCCGGTCCGACGTGGATTGCCGCGCCTTGCAGCCGCGCGCGCACGTCGCCCGGCGCGACGCCCTGCGCAAGCAGCGCGGCGATCAGCCCGCTCATCCGCGCGGTGGCGATGCTGGCGCCTCCACCGCGTTCCGGATGACCGGGTTCGATCAGCGCGTGCGTGCCGAAGTCGGCTGCCGCGCTCGCCAGCCACGACAGCTCGCCCGGCGCGCAGCGCGCATCGCCGGTGACTGCGATGCAGTGCGCGAACGCGGCCGGATACACCGGCGCACCGCGCGCCGGCGCCGACGCGACCAGCACGATGCCGGCGTCGGCGGCGTCGCGGCAGGCCTGCGCCAGCCGAGGGCTGGCGGTCGGCATGCCGAAGCTCATGTTGATCAGGTGCACGCCCTGCCCGATCAGCCAGTACAGGCCGTCGAGCACCGCATCGACCGTCGTTTCACGGCTGCGGTCGAAAACCTGCGCCACCGCCAGCCGCGCCTGCGGTGCATGCGCGAGCACGCAGCGCGCGATCTGGCTGCCGTGGCCGCGCGCATCGGCGTCCAGCGGCGCGCTGCCCGACACGGCGTCCACCGCGTGACCGAAGCTGCGGTCCAGCGCGCCGTCGAGCAGACCCACGCGTACGACAGCGGTCATGCGGCGGCCTGCGGAAAATCGATGACGCGGTCGAAGGCGAACTGCGACAGGTCGCGGTGACTGACCACGATGCGCGTCGCCCGCGGCAGCAGCGCGTCGATCGCCGCCAGCGTGCGCAGTTCGAGCGCGCCGTCGAGCGAGGACGTGCCTTCGTCGATCACCAGCAGTGTCGGTGACATCAGCAGCGCACGTGCCAGCGCGACCCGCTGCCGCTCACCGCCGGACAGCGATGCGCCGCGCGGGCCGACCATGGCGTCCAGCCCGTCGGGCAGCCGCGACAGGAAGTCGCTCACGCCGGCCGCCTGCGCCGCCCGCTCGACCTCGTTGCGACTCGCTTCCGGCCGGCCGTAGCGGATGTTGTCGCACAGCGAGCCGGTGAACAGCACCGCCTCCTGCGACACCACGACGACGTGCCGGCGCAGCGTTGCGCGGTCTATGGCCTGCAGCTTCACGCCGCCGATGGTGATCCAGCCGGCCGACGGTTCGAAGTGACGATGCAGCAGATCGATGAAGGTGGATTTGCCACAGCCTGAATCGCCACGCAGCCAGACGCGGGCGCCGGCGGGAAGGGTCAGGTTCAGTCCGCTGAAAGCCGGGCGCGTCGCACCCGGATAGCTGAAAGCGAGGTCGCGCACCACGAGGTCGGCGGTCGGCAGAAGGTCTGCCGGCAGCAGGGGCGCATCGTCCGGCACGTCGAGCGCGCGCAGTTCGTCGACGCGGTTCAGGCCCACCTTCACGCGCTGCCACTGCAGGTAGAGCCCCATCAGCGCATGCAGCGGCGCGCTGGCGCGATGCACGCAGGTGGCGAAGGCGACCAGCGTACCCAGCGTCAGCGCCTCGCCAGCCAGCATCGACAGGCTGCCGCCGACAAAGATGCCGATCACGGCCAGCGACAGCAGCAGGTTGGGAAAAGCGCCGCCGAGATAACCGAACAGCTGCAGCGACAGCAGGCGCTCGCGCACCGTGCCGTGCAAGGCAGCGAGCCGCTCCAGTTCGCGCCGCTCGGCGGCGTGCGTCTGCACGCACCGCACCGCACCGACCTTCTCGACCAGGAAGCTCGACACTTCGACACCGGCGTCGCGCGACTGCTGCGACAGCTTTTCGATGCGCGGCCGCACCCAGGACAGCACGATGCCGTTGAGCCCCATCAGCAGCGCAAGGAAGAGCGCCAGCTTCGGGCTGAGCAGCCAGAGCAGCACGACGGTGCCGATCAGCGTGAGCACCGAGTTGATCGCCGACAGCACGGCGTCGACGGCGAAGCGCTGCACTTCGCCAAGGTCGCCCTCCAGCCGCGCCAGCAGGTCGCCCTGCCGCATGCGCGAGAAGAAGGCCGGCGACAGCCGCAGCACATGCGCGAACAGCGATTCGCGCATGCGGTGGAGGATGCGCGCCGACGCCGCCACGTGGATGCGGCGGCAGGCGAAGCCGACCGCCAGCGCGAACAGCGCCAGCCCCACCATCCAGCCGCCGCTCGCCAGCACCGCCGCGCGGTCCTGCGCGAGGATGCCGTCGTCGATCAACGCCTTGGTCAGCACAGGCTGGGCCAGGCCGGCCAGCACGGCGAGCAGCGACAGCAGAAGCACGGCCGCCAGCGCCGGCCACTCCGGTCGGATGAAGTCGCCGGCCCAGCGGTAGAGCGCACCGAGCCGACGGCCGCCCTGCCCCGCGGGCGCCGCCGCGACTGGCGCGGCGCCCGCTGCGGGCGCATGCAGTGCTTCTGCCCGCATGCCGCTCAGCGCTGGAAGATGCGCAGCGAGGTGAGCACCTGGTCGCCACCGCCCGGCGTGCGGATGTTGCCGATGCGCTTCAGCGTGGCGCTGTCGTACACCGCGATGTCGCCCTGGGTGCCGCCGATGTAGAGCTCCTTGCCGTCGCTCGACACATTCACGTTGTAGTAGGTGTGGTCGAGGTCGACGCGGTCCATCTTGCCGGTCTTCGTATTCACCTTGGTGAGCTGGGTATAGACGGTATAGGTTTCGTCGCGGCGCACCGGGTTCACCACGCTGGAGAACAGCACGACGCCGGCATTCTCGAATTCCTTGAAATGCACCGTGTCCTTCTCGAGGTCCAGCGTCCAGATGCCGGCGCGCAGTGCGGACGGATCGCCTTCCGGCTTGTTCGCGTAAGCCACGTAGTAGGGCGTGGCGAACACATTGGTCTGTTCCCACTGCGGCCAGATCGCCAGCGTGTCCGGCTCGCCCTGTTCGCCGTTCTTCCAGCTGCGCCATGGGTGCTGGCCCTTGACTGCGCCGGTCTGCGGGTCGAGCTTGAGCATGTCCCAGCTGAAGGCGTACAGCGTGTCGCCCTTGGCCGACCAGGCCAGCGTCGATACGCGGCGCGGCACCTTGAGCTTGCGCACCGGCTCGGCGTCGGTGCCGGCGTCGGTGCGGTAGATCGCGATGTAGGGATCCATCACCTTGTACTCGCCCGGCAGCAGCTGGGTCGGATTCACATAGACCGCCAGTTCCTTGCCATCCGGGCTGAGGTCCATCGGGAAGGGCGACTTGCCACGGATGTCGCCGCCGGACAGTTCGGCGCGGAACACTTCCTTGCCGCTGTCCAGGTCGATGCCGGACACGGTTTCCCAGCGGTTGTGAATGACGTAGGCGGTCTTGCCGTCACGCGAGTGCACCAGCGTGATCGGGCTGTTGCCCATCGAGGTGTTCGGGATGGTGTGCGTCTTCACCACCTTGCGTTCCTTCGCGTCCATCACGAACACGAGGTTGGGGCGCGCGGCGGTGACCAGGTAATCCTTGGCCGCCAGTGCAGCGGTCGGAAGGGCGCCGAACAGCGCGACGCCAAAGCTGGCGGCCAGTGCGGCCGCCGTGGTCTTGATCTTCATGGTCGGGAATTCCTCTTGTACGTTCGCGGGCTTACTTCGGGAACACGCTCTGCAGCGCCTTCCAGTCGCGCGCAGCGTCGTCCTTGCCGGTGTTCCAGTCGGGGTAGTTGTGCAGCGTGTCCGGCACCTGGGCCGGCCACCAGCAGGGGTCGGAACAGCCATACAGATCGGCTTCCATCGGCTGGCACAGGCCGGCCACGCCGAGGAAGGGGTCCAGTTCCCAGCCCGGGTCGAAGGTGGTGGCGCAGCCGGCGACGGCGGCGGTCATTGCGACCACCTTTTCGACCGCTTCGTCGTTCGGAGCGGCTTCGATCTGGTGGGCCTTGCGGTTCAGCGGTTTCAAGCGGTTCATAGTTCAGAGCTCCTGTTCGCGACGTGCTTGTGGAGGAAGGCGGGGTTCTTTTCGAGGATTTCGAGGTAGGCCTCGATGCCGAAATCGACCCACTCCCTGAGCAGTTCGCAGTAGTGATAGACCGGCGAATGCGGGTCGCTGAAGTTGGCGTAGGACTCGTGGTAGCAGCCGCCCGAGCACAGGTTGCGGATACGGCAGGTCGAGCAGCCGCGCTCGGAACGGTCGAGCGCGCCTTCGAGGAAGGCGCCCAGTTCCACCTTCGCGATGCCGGTGTCGACGTTGCCGAAGGTCGGCAGCTCGGAGCCGGTAAAGCGGTGGCAGAGATTCAGTTCGCCCTTGTGATCGACCGCCAGCAGCCCGATGCCGGCACCGCAGGGCAACGCCTTGCGACGGCCCTCGTACAGGTCGGACAGCATCTGGTGCATGTTCGAGAAGCCGATGTTGCGGCCCTCGACTGCCGCCGCGACGTACTCGCGGCCCAGCGTCTTCATCGCGTCGAACACCGCGCGCAGCTCGTCACCGACCAGGTTGAAGGTGGTGATCGGGTTGCTGGTGACCGGCGCGAAACCCACTTCGGCGAAGCCGAGTTCGTCCTTCAGGTGATGGTGGATGGCCGCGACGTCGGAATAGCCTGCGGTCAGCGTGACCCGCGCACCGACCGCCCGCGCGGTGTAGCGCGACAGCAGCATGCGCGCCTTCTTCGCCACCACCTCGTAGGTGCCCTTGCCGCCTATCGTCTTGCGGCGCAGGTCATGCACCGCCTGCGGGCCGTCCATGCTGATCGAGATGCCGAAGGAATGTTCGTTGAACCAGTCGGCGATCTCTTCGGTGAGCAGCGTGGCGTTGGTGGTGAGCGAGAAGTCGACCTGCTTGCCCTCCTCGCGGCAGCGTTCTTCCGCGTAGGCGGTGACCGCCTTGATCAAGCGCATGTTCGACAGCGGCTCGCCGCCGAAGAACACCACGTTGACGCGGTCGCGCTTCGCACCCTCCTTCAGCAGCAGCTCGATGCTCTTCTTCGCCTTGTCGAAGTCGAGCTTCTCGCCCTTGGACGGCGTCGTCAGATCTTCCTTGTAGCAGTAGGTGCAGCTCAGGTTGCAGCCGGTGTTAACGTTCAGCACGATGGTGCTGAGCGGAAACTCGGTCACGCTGATGCCGGCGCCGCGGTCGGCCACGGCAGGGTCGCCGCGCAGCACGCCCAGCGACTTCAGGTCCTCGATCGCGTCGGCGATCAGCGCCGGCGAGCCGCTGCCCGAGAAGCGCTGCAGCAGCTCCTCGAAGCTCACGGTCGCCTTCGGACGCACGAAATCGAGCACCTCGGTGGTCACGCCGTCGAGATCGAAGATGCCGGTGCTCGGCACGTGCAGCAGCACGCGCCGGCCCTTCACATCCACGTCGTGGAAGGCGTGCGTATCGACGTAAAGCAGGTTGGCTTCGGACATGGTGGCTGTTCCGGTGACGGCCCGCGCTCAGCGGATCGGGGGATCGTTGAAGCGCTGCACGGTGACGATCAGCGGCGCCGTGGCCTTGACCGTGCGCGTGCCGTCCTTGACCGCGGCGGTCACCTTCAGCTCGCCCGCGTTGTTGGTGCGGTACTTGCGCTGCGGGTTGGGGCCGGCGTCGTTGGTCATGAACAGGCCGGTCTGGTCGATGCGCCCGGCGAACTTGGCGTCCTTCATTTCCGCCGCCACCTTGTTCAGGTTGTCGAAGGACCAGGTCGCGGGCATCGCGCCGAGCTGCACGTCGTCGGCCGTACCCGCCTGGCCGTCGGCGCCGACGGTATAGGCCAGCGCTTCCAGCTGGGCCGGCACCTTGTTCATCGAGCCGCCGTTGCCGCCGACACGGGCCATCGGGTGGTCGGGCGTGATCTTCACGTAGTCGATGCGCTGATAGACCTTGAGCGCGTCGCCGCTGCGTGCGTTGCCCACCTTCACCTCGCGCGGGCCGGTCACGGCGTCCTTCGCCGACTCGACCTCGACCACCACGCGCTCGGCGCTGCGCTCGGCCACCGACAGCACCTTCACGCCATTGCCCAGGCTCACGTCGCCGTCGAGACCGACACCGTTGATGACCAGGCGGCCACGCGTGCCCGCCTTCAGCGCGGCCGGCTGTACCGACAGCACGGTCGGCTTTGCACCGTCCGCTCGCACGGCACGCAGCGTGCCGCCGATCGCGTCGTAACCGGACTCGAACCAGCGCCCGGACAGCGACCGGCCACCGTCGGCCAGCGTCATGACCTGGTTGATTTCGCGCTCGCCGCTCTTCAGCGTCGCGCGCCATTCGTGACCGGTGTAGACCAGAGCCGATCCGCTCAGCTGTTCGCTCGTACCGTTCTCGTAGCGCACGGTCATGCTGACCGAATAGGCGTCGTTACCGGTACGCTTTACGGTGGCCATACCTTCGTAGGCGCCGGTGCCCGGCTTGTGGCCGACCAGGCGCCAGCTGCCGCTCGCGTCGGCCGGCTTCTGCGCCTTCCACTTGTTCCAGCTGTCGGACTCGAAGCCGTAGACCTTGCCCAGCTCGACCGAGGCGTCGCCGGTCGCGATTTCGAACCAGTTGCGGTCGCGGCCGCCGGCCTGGATTTCGATGGCCGGAAACTGGCCTACATGGAAATGCACCAGCTTGCGCCAGTCCACCTCGGTGCGGCGCTGCACCGCGATGCGGCCATAGGAGTGGCAGCGCGCGCAGGTATCGCCAATCAGCTTGTTCTCCGGGTGCTCGACCACGCTGGGCGTACGGTCGACGATGTAGCGGTGCGCCGCCGATTCGTCCGGCGACAGGCCGTAGGCGTCCGACAGGTATTTGACGATGGCGCCACGTTCGTCGTGGCTCAGCTTGACGCCGTGCGCGAAGCTCATGCGGGCGACCGTCATGTCCCAGCCTTCCGGTGTGCGGCGGCTTTCGCTGATGCGATCCCACTTGCCGTCGCCCTTGGCGGAGTGACAGGACGCGCACTTGGTGTTGACCAGCGCTTCGCCCGCCGGGGCGGCCGCGTAGGCGCCAGCGACGCAAAGCTGGGTGAGCAGGCCGGTGGCAAGCGCGAGCGCTCGCTGCGACCTCCTGTTGAGTACTGTTCTGTGCATCGAGTACCTCTTGAGTTGTTGGCCATGAATGCCGCCCGGTGGCGATGCGGCGTCTGTGGATCACGGCGCAGGCGGAGCTCGCCGGCCGTTGATCGACTATAGGAGTGGGGTCGGCGCGGGCGTTATCGCGAACCGGCCAGAGGTTCCGTTCGCACTATCAAGAATCGGCCCGTTCGTCCGGACGCCGGCCGGCGGTGTATTGCCGGG
>VFQN01008127.1_pt1 | contig 10802 bp, 16 predicted proteins | sample 3512371 | NCBI WGS metagenome assembly VFQN01 (sample SAMN10412370, study PRJNA504923) | tailings metagenome | isolation source: Replicate 2 from Balatoc abandoned mine | place: Philippines: Itogon, Benguet | collected 2017-08-28 | reverse complement strand
TGTCAGAGGAGAAGAAGGAGAGGATGATGAAGGTGAAGATGGTGGATGAGTATATTGGATTGAGTAGAAAGGTGTTTCCTATGGATATAGCAGTAGTAGAGGAAGTGGTGGGGTTAGGAGGAGAGAAGGAGGAGAAGGTGTGGTTGTTTATAGAGATAGATGGTGACTATCATAAACATACAATGAAGTTTAAAAGAATGAAGGATGGTAGTATAAAATCTTCTGGCTTGATCTTGGAGACAACCGATCAATTGAAAGAGTATTTCTATGGTGAGAGGTATAAGGGCGTACCGATTAGAAGATATGATATTAAACGTATTGTTAATCAAAATGAGAGTGTAGTAAATGAAGTAGTCAAGGAATTATGGAAGAAGGTAAGTACTTCGTAGTTATTATTGACATGATACTTTCAATTAATTAGTAACGATATCCTTTTGACAAGAATTGATCTAAGATTTAACTTTAATTCAATAACTACTATTTTAAAGACACTTCATCTGTTTTCTTATCTAAAGAAAATATCAATATTCTCGACATTTCTTCAATCTCTGATATCTTCAGCTCTATCATCATCAACCACACAGTAAAACACAATTTAGACATTTCCAAAACTAAACATTCATCAAAAGTCACTTCTTTCGAAAGTCGAAATTTCGTTTTCTTAAATTCGCGTTACACACACAAAAAGAGAGAAGAGTGGAATGAAGCTGCAAGCAGTTAATAGTCTCAATCACCCTGCATATCGTGATTTGGATCGAGATTCAGCGAGATGTCGAGTTAATATGAATACATATCGAGCTCATTTGAGCTTGGGGAGGATTGGATCGATCGTTATTCTCAAAATTACAAAGCAAAAGGAGCGTAAAGAAATGATTGTCATTTGTAGCCTGTGGCCTGATCTACAAAACGGATTACTTGATGATGAAATTTGTGTAACTTCAACAATACAAAAGTCGAATAGTGGACAATTCTCATGGAGTGATGCTGATTGTGAGGTATAAGCACTGTTCAATCTTGACGCCTCTGCTGGCTCTTACTCAACCAATATTCCAAGATTATAGAGATAGTTGCGACACCAAAACCCTGTTCCTCCTTTCGATTAGACACTACTCTTGTTTCCAAGGAGAGGAAGAACTCTATCGTTGGTCCATCGCTGTCAGGATTGCCTATTGCATCAGGCTTCACCATCCAACTCTCCTACCTCCATAGCCAACCAATACACATCAAGTAAGCCGCGTTCTTTCCTATGTGCTGGTATCTTTATCGTTCATCCCAATGTGACGATAGGAGGAGTAATCCTGAGACCTGTTGTGTGGTTTCTATTCACAGTATTTGTATGTTCGAAGAGGTTTCAACCGACACTACTGAACGACTGCCACAGACATTATTAGTTACATCACCTTCTCCATCGCATCTTTCATCTACTTTGCCTAATGAGCGAGTTCTTCAAGGGTCTAATGAGAAAGACCGTCACAGTGCTTTTTCTCGGACCAGCATCGTTGAAGAGATCATCAAGAGAGTTATCGACCCAACCATCGCGAACACCCCATGTAGTAGCAGACAATGCGGTATGTGTAATATAATCATCCTTAAAAAATTGAATAATAATTGAAATATGATCGTTACAGGAATCATGCTGTTAGGACCTCCTGGAACAGGTAAAACATATGCTGTCAAAGCAGTGCAACATCTCTGTCGAGATACTTGTAAGGTATCATTCTCTTGTGATTATGATTATCTCATCCTCTTTCCACTTATCTATATTCTCCAAACTAGGTTAAGATTCATTATATCAATATCCCTGAGCTGTTATCAGAGAGTAATCCCTGTAGTTTCCTCACTGAGAAGATAAGAGAACTAGAAAAAGGTTCACAAGAGACATCATCGATTTATTCCACCTTTGACCTTTTTCTTGTTTCATCTATTAGAGTTTAAGAAGTCAAATCCACGTCAAACAAAGACAAATCAAGTCTCTATGAGTCCAATGAAGACTTTTACTACTCCAAGGACTCCACTCCTAACACCTGCCACCCTACCACCTCACCAGACCCCAATTACTACTACATCATCTCTACCAGAAGTACATTTCATACAAATTGATGAAATTGATGCATTAGGATCATTACAACATCAAAATGAATCTCAGGTAAGATTACTCTGCTGTATTATGTGTACTTGCCTCATTTGTCCTTTTTTCAGATTGCTGTGAAGGTAATGCTAGCAGATTGGATGGGTAGACTCATTCAATACAATAGTAGTGATATATCCTCGGTTACTGTTTGTATGATTGCGACTAGTAATCGTTCAGAGGATATTGATCGTATGTTTCGTCGAGGAGGAAGGTTAGAGTATGAGTTATATGCTCTCAATACAGCGAAGGATCGTGCATCATTACTTCTCACATATCTTCAAAAGCATCAAACATCGATTCAAGATAAATTATCATCTCTTCTGAATCATTTAACAAAGGAAGAGATGATGTCTGTTATATCAATGGTTAGTGAGAGTACAGGAGGATATGTTGCAGCAGACATCTCTGCACTGATACAACAACTTCCAAAGCTTTATGAAGAAGAGGAAGAGAAAGAAGAACTCAATATTAAGAATTCATATCAAAGGTTTATTAATCTCTTTGATCGTGCTCGTGACATCATTCAACCATCCTGTTTACGAGGTATCACTGTCAAACTATCAAAGATAACCTTTAATGATATTATTGGTTATAATGAAGTAAAGAAAGATCTTTATCGAGCATTTCAATTTTATATTCCATCATCATCTACTACTAATAACCAGAGAAATTCTTCTTTTTCCTCTTTCTTATCACAATCATTAGGTGGTATATTACTCTACGGTCCACCAGGGAATAGTAAAACACGGTTAGTGAATGCATGTAGTAATATATTTCGATTACCATTAATTACTTTTACTTCTGCTGATATTTATTCTACCTATGTTGGTGATGCTGAAGCAGAAATAAGGAAAGCTTTCCATATTGCACGTCAAGCATCTCCTTGTATATTATTCTTTGATGAGATGGATAGTTTAGTAACCAATCGTAATCAATCATCCTTTTCTTCTAATGCCTCGTCTTCCTCAGCATCTGTGGAAGCGAGAGTATTAGCTACCTTCCTAAATGAGATGGATGGTGTAACGTCACATGCTGCATCGTCAGGAGTGATTGTAATGGGAGCGACGAATCGATTAGATTGTATTGATCCTGCGCTCATTCGTAAGGGAAGATTCTATCAAGTGATTGAGATCCCTTCACCGAATGAGGAAGAGCGAGTACTTATCTTAGACTATTATCTGAAGAGATATGACGTAGAGGGTAGATGTGATCGACAGAAATTGATAGGATATTTGTTTGATGGTATGAGTGGTGCAGAGATTGAGAATTTATGTAAGAATGAGATCATTCGTCAGATGTAATATAAAATAAAGAATATTTACTACTATTCTTATTACTATTATTACTACGAATATTCCTATACCTTTGATCAAATCAACACATTCCTTTTCTCTAATAAGATCTCTCTCCGCTTCTTCTCTGAAAAATAACGTTTGTAGATCTCATTATTCATAGACTAAAGCTATTTCAAATGTATTGCCTCGATTGACACACTCTTATACTTCTCAATATTCTTTTCAATTGATCACTTGTCTCCAAAGATCTTCTTTCAGAAGTTCTTCCTTGATGAGATTTATTTGATATGATAAAATCAGTGTAAGGGAATCGAATTTCAAAATCGCTTATTTATTATTTAACAATATTCATTAAGTAAAAGAAGAAATTAAAGTAGAAGTAATTGATATATTTATTCTGTAGTTTTTATTGCTTTTCATGAAAAAAAATCAAGTTGACCATATTATTAAATGAGAGTAATGAATTAATAAATGGTTAAATTAAATCCAAAATTAAATGTTTCAAACATTTCTTCTTTCCTAGCATAGATTGATCTTCCTTCAAAGAATGCTTTCTTACTCTCATTTAATGCTGTTTCAAATTTGGTTGCTTCTCGTTTATCACCAAACTCTAACACCCATGTCCTCTGATCTGCGTGGATTAATGTGACGAGTGACGTCGCTCTACCTTTGTCCTTCATCACTGTCACGGTTGCATGTGCTACATCAGATGCGAAGCGAGGTACTGCATCACCGTAATACTGATAGAACCAAAGCTTTAGTTGATGTAAACACAACCAATATCTGGAATTACGGTAGGTGACACTTGAGCTACCTGCTCCTGTCGTCATTGAGCTGACACTAGGACCTAGGGTCATCGATGAAGTCATAGAGGCGTTTGGATTGAGCGCTGGTAAAGCACTCGGTGCGACTGCTCGACGTTTTTTCTTCATCCCAAGCTCAGCAGGTCTTCTTAGAATATCTAATGGAGGTGCGGAGATCGTCTGGCAGAAGGATGTGACAGGGTTCTGAGGCATAAATCGGAATTTCACTTGAAAGTCATTTGACTCTGCGAAGATCGGGACAAGACGAAAGGGAACAGTTAACGGAGGAGATTTAATCCCTGGTACATCTTGCGGCATCCACTACGAAAGAAGGAATTAGAGACAGTAAGATAAGGGAGAACAGAAAGGTATGTGTTAGTACTTACAGTAATTCTTTCAAGGAAGTTCAATGTGACATCAATCCTTCTTGACATCTTAGCAATATCTCGGAGACTTAATTGAGCTTGACCAATTAATGAATAAGATCCTGTATTCACTTCTTTAATCCCAATAGTAATAATTAAGGTTTGATACCATGAGAATCCAGGTATCAGAATCACTTCATTAAAGACATTAGAAAGATCTTTATCAAAACGAAAGAATTGTGAATTCTTAAAAGTATCATGTGTAGTAATAATAATTATACAATCTTGATTCATTAAAAAATGTGGTAATAAAAGGAATTGTAAAATAATAATTTTAATTTGTTTTTTATAAATCATTTGTTGTATATGTTTACGAACTAATACACCACGAACAATTGCTTGAATTTTAATAATTTTCTTTTTTTTCTTCATTAATCGACATTTTTCAATAAAGATTAATGCACGATAACCAATTCGTGTTGCTGAAAGATGCATTTGTTGTTCTTCTTTAATACGTAATATTAATTTTTCATAATATTTTAAATCAGCATGATATGCTTCTTCACAATTTAAACATTTATGATTAATAATTTGATCTGCACCAGTAAAAGATTGTCGAAGAGATGTTTGAATCTTTAAAGGATTAAATGCATGATGTAATCCTAAGATAGGATTATTACGAGAATTTTCTTTTAAATTACCTTCAACGATACATAACTGATGTGCTACCATATTACATTTTTTACAGATTGTACAATCATTAATTGCTGGTTCATTACATAGATAACATAATAGTTGACTTCCCCAGCTGACTGACCAATCCATTTGTTTTGGTGGTGGAACGAGGTTCTCTGCTGTGTGTTTACAGTCTCTGAGAACGACCATGGAACTCTTATCTACACTACCAGGTAAGGTTAAACTTATGCTTGGTTGATAACCGAAATGTCCTGGACCAAAATGAGTCAGACGATGGAAGTTTGAAGGAGATCCTTCGGTTAAGACAGAGATCGAATCATCGTGGAAATCATGGGAAAAGGATCTTGAAGCACCAATCCCAACGGAAGCATGAGATGGAGATTTTGATTGATACCCACTAGATGTATTGATTGGTGGTAGAGTAAAAGGTTCAATAGATCCATCAAGATTTCTACTTGGTTTTTGTTTATTAAACTTTTGATTTGAAATTCGATAGGTTTTTGTTTGAAGTTTGTATTCAACTCTTTCATCAAATATTTGTACCCATTTTTTGCTTTGTTTTGAACGTTGCAAGCTACTGTTGACGCTCATCAACAACTCAACTTAGCCTAAGAAGTGTGAATAATAAATGAATCAAAAGCGTTACAATGACCTCAAATCCTCAAACACACAAATCCACAGATTTGCATTTTCTCAAATCCTTAGAAACGCAAGTCCACAAATTGTTGGAGTCGACTCTTCTAATCGACTCTTCTAATCGACTCTTATCTCATCACACACAAACAAACTGAGTTTTATCTTTGTAATGGCAAGTTTCATTTTACATCGAAGGACACCAAACTATGCTATGCGACGAATCCTGCAAAACATGTACTTCTCTCGGGTTGCTAGAGGAATGGAGGGAAGTCATGGAATTCGATTAATACATAACATTAGCTCTTTCGATTTTCACCATCATCATACTCTTGACTGCAAGAGACACCTCTCCTTCTCACAAAATCTTTCATCAAGGAATGAAAATGAAAGATTAATCAACTATGTAGTGAAGCAAGGTGAAAACTTCTCTTTGGACTTTGATTCAGCGATGGAAACGTTACAGATGTGTATGAGGCGTGGTGTGCTTTACGAGCAATTACAAGGGAGGGAACAAGTTGGAATGATACAATTTGCTGGTAAAATAAGCAATTATTATATTGCAAAAGATTTCCCGACGTTTTGTGAGTATTTCTACCTGTTAGGAAGAATGAACGTCGTTTGGGATGATCTTCCAAGAGAAAAGCGGTCTGGTTTATTCCCTTATCTGAATAGATTTTTAGAACTACAAGATCAAACTTTCTTGAAAACAGCAGAAAAATTGATTTTTGGGTTGGATCAACTTAAAACTTTTAAGAGGCCGCAAGATATGGCCATTGATGTGCAGCAGTATTATGAGCGACTATTGATGAGAGTGCTGGAGGAAAGGTTTTCGTCGACGAATGTTCGATTTGAAGGGAATAAAAAGCCGGTAAGATGATAAATAAGCTTTTTGTAATGGATTTAAATTAAATTCCTTCCAGATAGTGTACGCGATATTGTTTCATCTGAGAACGTTGGCGGATATGAAAGGAGAGAAAACGCTGACTCCACATCAATTGCAGCTTATATACAAAGGTTTCGAATTAGAATGGAAAATGAAAGAAGTGGATACTTACAAGCAAGCTCTTGTTATCCTCGCGTAAGCAACCACAATCATTGAACTCTTTAGAAGGATTTGTGAATGTTTTCTATAGGTTAGGTGGTATGGGTGTGGACCATCGGAGCTTTCCCAAAGGTCTCTGGCCAATGATGATGAAAGATTTGACCAAGAAGATGCAGAAGAAGATAAAGCCATGGAGTCTGTCATCGTTGTTGAATGGTTGGAGGGAAATGGGGTACAAGTTTACCGACATGGAGGAGGATTTGAGGGGAGCCGTGTCGAAAGCTGTAGTTGATCTATGTCGAGATGAGAAGAATATAAAAGCAATACCGAATCTGATATTATACCTTGGAGATCTGGAAGCAAATTGGGAAAAGGATATGAAAGGGAAACAACGGGAGATATCGGAAGCGATTGCGAAGTCGCTCAGGAGTTTTCATTGTACTGGTCGAAATCTTTCCGTTACATTGCTCGGGTGAGAGTATTGGCATTTCTATTGTAATTATGTTTATCATATAAGAATAGATTATCGAATATGAAAGCTTCTTGGGCTGGTTTGTCTCGGGAACTGCAAGATAGTTTTTTGAGCTGTTTAAAAGAAAAGTATTTAGATACGAATGAACAGGGAGTAAGCAATACCCTTTACAGGTAGGATATGATTTTTATTTATTTACTAATATGATTCTCATAATCATTCATAGCCTTGGACAATTAGGACTGAAATGGCATAATCTACCACAAGGATTAGATCAAAAACTCCTGCAACATTTAAAAACCCACATGACCTCATCAAACTTTATTATTGTTGGCTTAGATGCCTCTTTGAATGGACTCACGAACATGGGATATCCTTGGAGGAATGACGAAGAACTACTAATGCTAACTTTCAGAAAGATCAACGGTTGGTTTAAAGATAAAAGCAGTATCAGTCCCCTTGACAAATCGAACATTCCAAAGATTATGTATAGTTTTGGGGAAGGAAAACTGCAGTGGAGTAGTATTCGAATGGAACATAAGCAAGCCTTGATTAATGGAATGCAGGCCTACTGGGAAGGAGAACATATTGACACAAAGAAAGTGAGCTCAATGATCTTTGGGTAAGAGATAACTAAGCAATTTCCTTCTCGTTTTCTCGTTTTATGCGTTGATATATAGGTTAGGGAATATGGGAGGTACGATCTATCAGATTCCAACTGCACTTCGAGAGTCAGTAGAATTTGCAGTCAGGAAGCTAGCAAGTAGGAACTTTGATACTCAAGCTGTTGCCAATATCATGTATAGCTTAAGTGAGATGCAATATTCATGGGAGATGATAGGAGAAGAGACTCGAGAAGCATTGTTGCATATGATAAGACAATCATCAAGAGAGTTCAATGCTCAGGTAAGAGGAGAATAGAGGGGGAGACATCTTGACTGCGATGATGATGTGTATAATGTTGATTATTATGATTGTAGGAGTTATGCAATACCTGTTACAGTGTAGCAGTGATGATAAGAGATAATAGAGGAGAATGGGAGAAGAGCTATTTCCTTCCTCTGCAAGAATGTCTTCTTCAAAGATACTATGAGATAGAGAGGAAGAGCAGGGGAAAGAGAGGTGTATTTTCGGATGAAGCTCTGAGTCAGTTCTCAGTGTATTTGAGCTGGTTAGAGACTTTACCTTCTTCCTCGTTATCCTCTCTCTTGCAATCCCTAAAACAAACCAAGCTCCCTGATGTTATGGACGATGAGATTACAAAGCCGTCAGGAACACATCAAATCTTTACGAACAGGTTGCGAGAGACTTGGAGGGCGACGATTCTGAGAGTTGCGATGGCTGGAAAATTATCCGAGCAAGAAAAGGAGATGATGTTGAAAGTGAAGTTAGTGGATGAATATCATGGGTTGAAGAGGGGAGTGTTCCCTATGGATGTAGCAATTATTCAAGATGGTATAGGTAAGAGGAAGATCTGGATGTTTATAGAGATCGATGGTGAAGGTCATAGACACACTGTAAAGAACGGAGTGATAATTCTGGAAACTAGGGCTCAACTAAAAGATTATTTATATAATAATCTTCATAAAGGGGTACCAGTGAGAAGATTTTCCGTTAAAGAAAATATTGAGATAATTGTGACACAAGTGGTGAAAGAGCTTTGGAAATTAATGAAAAAATAGAATATTCAAAAGTTTTACACTGAATAAAGAGATTCTGAAATGAATAACTACATCTTAATAATACTACTACGACTTATTTTATATAATATTTCCTAACAATATGATAAAATTTATCCCCCAATTAAAATCATGGGTCTGTTCTTTCCGCTAGCGGCAATATGAAGAGCATCAGTATGACCACCAAGAGCAAATTTCTTCTTTAGAATTGCCTGATGAATACTCTCCAAAATCTTATCCTCTTCCATCGTCTCTGAGGAAGAAAGAAGATGATAAAACTCTTTAGTGGAAAGAAGAAGGTTTTTATTATTACCTTTAAAGGCTTCTTTAAAGCTAAATCCGTCTTCACCAAATAGACAAACCTTTAACTTTCCATCTGCTGTAATTCTCAAACGATTACATGTACCACAAAATGCACTAATATCATAGTATCAGAGAAGAACAAGGACAACAATAGACACCAAAGAGAGATCCTTACTTAGACATGGATGTGATGAATCCTATTCTACCAGAATCATGGCCTTTGATTCGATACCACTTAGTCGTATCACTCTTATCTTTCCCATGGTTTTCAACATCTTTCACAAGCTCCATACCCTATCCAGAAGAGTTTATAGTTGAAGGAAGATGGTTATTCGGTAACTTACGTGTGTTTGTTTGAGCAGATCAATGATCTCGTAGTAGCTAATAAACTGTGATAAATCCCATCGATTCCCATCAAATGGCATTAATTCAATAAAACGAACAGTAAGATTATAATGGATAGCAAATTTGACAAAGTCAACGATTTCCTCATCGTTCACTCCTTTCATCACAACACAGTTAATCTTTGTCGAGAGATTATGTCCCACAGATGAGAAAATAGATGCTTGAACTCGGTTAATTAATTTTCCTTCCCGTCGAGTAATTGATGCAAACTTCTTTTCTTGGAGAGTATCAAGTGAAATGTTCACTGAAGCGAGGCCTGCTGCAGCTAGTCGAGGGAGTTGTTCATTTAATAAAATACCATTTGACGTGATCCCAAGAGATTTTATGAGACCATTGGTGTTATTTTTTGCATAGTCTATGAGAGGTAGGAGCTGATTACTCACAGTTGGTTCTCCTCCAGTAAATCTCAATTTATTGACACCTAAATTAGCAAAGATTGAGATCACTTTCATCCTCTCTGTCAGAGATAAGAGATGATCCTTTGGGGTTAACTGAACTCCATGTTCTGGCATACAATATTGGCATCTTAAATTGCACTTTTCTGTTAAACTGATTCTCAAATAGGAATGGAATCGTCCAAAGCTATCAATCAATTCACGTCGCATGCCTGTCATATTAAGAAGTTTTCTCTCTTCACAAATAGAAAGTAAACTTCGCTACAAACACAACTTAACGACCAAGCCTCATAAGAGAGTGCAAAATATCTCAAAATCTCTAATAATAATGCGATAGGAAAGTGGTGGAAGAATGCAAAAAATAAAATCCTTCTTAACAACAATCGGTATTCAGTAGTTACCGGTAAAATGCCGAGATCGATAACCATTAATAAAAGACATGGGTGAAATAGATAAAGCCCATGGGATTATAGCTATTTCTGACCAGTTTATCTTGCAGGGCAATTTGTTGTCGAGAGAATTGAACAACAAAGAAGACTTGACTTTATTGAAGATTTATTACTGTTGAACCGTTTTAAAT